>OBEQ011520795.1_pt1 | contig 10114 bp, 6 predicted proteins | sample 1670901 | NCBI WGS metagenome assembly OBEQ01 (sample SAMEA104232315, study PRJEB22302) | groundwater metagenome | biome: forest; feature: aquifer; material: groundwater | place: USA | collected 2011-08-07 | depth 5.4 m | reverse complement strand
GGCTTTGCCGTGCGCGGCTTCACCGAAGCTGCTGACGACCTCTCGGTGACACCGGATGCAGCGCTGCCCGGTCACCGTTGCCGCTGCCGGTTGCGCCGCCGGTGTGCGCGGCTGCGCCGCCGGGGAAGCCGCCGGAGCCGCCTCGTTCGCCGCGCCGACAAGCGACGCGGCATCCCCCGCCGCGAGAATCGCACATAACGCCAGGGCTAGATGATTCCGGGATCGGGCGGGAGACTTCGAACTCGAGGCACCGTGTGGAACCGCATCGGCAGTCTGGACGTCGCGCATGGGCTTCCTGGGCTACTCGGCGTGGACGAATCGATACGTGCCGCGCACGTCTACTTCGCTTTCAGCGTACGCACGAAGGCGATGACATTGGCGACGTCAGCCGGAGGCAGGTCCGGCGTGGGATCCATCTTGCCGACCCCCTGCAGGATATCCTTCTTCCACTCATCGTCCGTCTGTTTCTGCACCTCGGCGAGCCGCAGATCACGGATGGCGACTTTGAGCTTCTTCGCCATCGTCGGATTCCCCTCTCCGTTCGCGCCGTGGCACGATTTGCACTCGCTCGCGTAGACGGACCGGCCCGCTGCGGCGTCGCCGGCCGCAGCGGCCGCGAGGGGAACGGGAGGTCCGGACGATCCGGGGCTCTGACTGGGCGCGAGCGAGCGCGAGAACGCGATGATGTTGGTGACATCGTCGGTCGCCACGTCTTCGGTCGGATCCATCTTCCCCACGCCTTCGACGATCTGTTTTCGCCAGGCGTCGTCGTCTCGCTTCTGGACGTCGGCGGCTCGCAGATCTTTGAGCGTGACTTTGAGCTTGCGGGCGATCGCGGGATTGCCCTCGCCATTCTGGCCGTGACACGACTTGCAGGCTTTGTTGTATGCGGCTTTGCCGGCTTCGACGTTCCCGCCAGCTTGGCCGAACGCGAGGCACTGCGCGGCGGCGACGACGGCGACCAGGACCATCATCACGAAACCGCCACGAGGTTTGGCAACTAAGAAGGTCACAAAATTATTCTGGAGCATAGCCAGTTCGAATTGCGAGGGCAAGAGAAAAGGACAACCCTGCTACACTGCGCATCGATGAGACTCGGGCTTCCGATCCTGCTCGTCGCCGGCGCGTGTCTCGCGTCGCCGGCGATGATCTCCTCGTGGACCTCTCGGCGCGACGGATACGTGCGTCCGTCCGCGCCGGCACGCGGATCGGCCCCTGCAATCGGGCACTCCACGGCGTCGCTCGAAACCGACATCAAAGAACTGGCGGCGCTGCCAGGCGAGCCGCGGATCGTCAGCGCGGCGGGCATCACGCGACGCGAGACGCCGCTGCTCACGTTGGAAAATCCGTCGGCGTTCGATCCCGCCTCGACGAAGCGCCGGCTCGTCATCGTCGGCGGCCTCGACGGCGACGAACGGGGCGCGCGGGCGGTGCTGGCCGCGGTGAGATGGATGAAGACCCGCGCGCCAAAGGCGATACGCGATCGCTGGATCGTGTCGGCGCTGCCGATGGCCGATCCCGCCGATCCCGATGGCCGATCGGGTGGCCGCGCGCGCCCGCAGCCGTTTCGATTCCCTCCGGTCAAAGGCTTCTACGAGGATCCCGAGCAGCCGGAGAGCCGTTATGTCTGGCGGTGGGTCGGCTACCAGGCACCTGATCTCCTCGTCGAGATCCGCGGTGATGCGTCCGGAAGCGATGCGCCCGAGTCGCTCACCGCCGCTCTGCGCGACGGCCGCGCCGCCGGACTCGGCCGCACCCCGACGGCGGTCGTGTCGGCGTCCGCGCCTCCCGCGGATCTGGTACGGCTACTCGCCGGCGTGCGCGAACGTTCCCCGCTCCATGCTGCGATCGCGACACGGATCGCGCGCACGCCGATCGACATCGCGCGCCTGCTCGCCGGACGCTACCCGGCCGCACCATCGATCAGCTACATCCCCGCGCTCGCGTGGATCAACACGCTGAAGCTCTCGGCGTTGACCGGCGACGAGGCGCTGCGCGCGAAGGTGCTCGCACAAGTCCAGCCGTGGCTCTCCGGCGAAAAGCCGCTGCTCGGCGATCGCATCCAACTCACCACCGTGGCCGGGACGATGGTGTTCGCGGATCTCGCCAAAGCGGACGGCGATGACGGCGCGAACGCCGTCGCACGCCGGCTCGCGCTCGAAGGTGCGGACGCCGCGCTCAAGGAGAAGGCCGATGGCCTGCCGCAGTACGGGCAGGGATGGACCGACGACATGTTCATGACGGCGGCGATCCTCGCCAGGACGGCGAGCATGCGCGATCGCGGTCGGGATCGCGGGCAGGATCTCGACCGTGTCGCGCAGTTGCTTATCGCCTACGCCGGCCGGCTTCAGCAGCCGGACGGTATCTTCCACCACGCGACCGACGGTCCCGCCGCGTGGGGCCGCGGCAACGGGTTCGCGGCGTTCGGCCTGATGGAGGCGCTGACGGCGATGCCGCCCACCCACCGTCTGCGCGCGACGCTGATCGAGATCTTCGCGAAACAGATGCGCGGCCTTGCGACGTGGCAGGCGCCCGACGGGATGTGGAGGGAAATCATCGATCGGCCTGGTGCGTATCGCGAGGAGACGGCGACGGCGATGATCCTGACGGCGATGGCCCGCGGCGTACGCCTCGGATGGCTCGATCGCTCGTACGCAGCCATCGTCGATCGCGCATGGCGCGCCCTCTCGGCGCACATCGTCGAAGACGGCGGGCTCGTGGACGTCTGCAGCGGGACGGGCGCGGGCCCGACCGCGCGGTACTATTTCGATCGCCCCGCGATCGAAGGCGCTGACGATCGCGGCGGCGCGATGGCGCTCGTCGCCGCGATGGAGCGGCTGGCGGGTTAAGAAAAAACCACAGAGCGCGCAGAGATCGCTGAGAAACAAAACGTTTTGATCTCTGCGGTCTCAGCGTCCTCCGCGGTTTTTTCCGTTCGTGTCTTCTACGCGATGATGTCGTGGATGACGGTGCCGGACACGTCGGTCAGGCGGAAATCGCGTCCACTGTACCGGTAGGTCAGCTTCGTGTGATCGATGCCCAGCAGGTGCAGGATCGTCGCGTGCAGATCGTGGACGTGCACGGGCTTCTCGACCGCCTTGAATCCGAAATCGTCGGTGGCGCCGTACACCGTGCCGCCCTTGACGCCGCCGCCCGCGAGCCACATCGTGAACCCGAACGGGTTGTGATCGCGGCCGTTCTGCGAGCCGCCTGCGCCGCCGCCGACTTCCATCACCGGCGTCCGGCCGAATTCAGATCCGCAGACCACGAGCGTGTCCTTGAAGAGCCCGCGTGACTTCAGGTCCTTGATCACCGCCGCGAACGGCTGATCGGAATCCTTGGCGTTCTTGCGGTGTGCCTGGATGTCGGAGTGCGCGTCCCAGGGATCGCCCTTCGCGTAGTACACCTGGGCCATGCGCACGCCGCGCTGGACGAGGCGCACGGCCATCAGGCAGCTGCGCGCCGTGCTGCCAGTGCCGTAGAGCTTTAGCGTCGCCTCGCTCTCCTTGCGGATGTCGAACACGTCCGGCGCTTCCGTCTGCATGCGGTACGCGGTTTCCATCGACGAGATCGCAGCCTCCAGCTTCGCGTCGTGGACCGGTTCGCGCTCCATCTGCAGGCGGTTCAGCGTCTCGAGCAGATCGAGTTCGCGACGCTGCTCGGTCAGCGTGAACTTGTCGTTGTGGATGTACGAGATGAGCGTCTTGGGATCGAAGTCCTTGCCGACGAGCGCGGCGTCGGTTTGTTTTTCGACCTTGTCGGCGATGAACGTGCCCTGATGGACCGCTGGCAGGAACGCGCTGTTCCACAACGGCGGCCCCACCGTCGTCGGCACATCCGGGCACAGCACGACGTAGCCGGGCAGGTTCTTGTTGTCGGTCCCGAGGCCGTACGTGAGCCACGATCCGATCGACGGACGGCCCACTTGCGTGTGGCCCGTGTTCATCATCAGCATCGACGGCTCGTGATTCGGGATATCCGTGTACATCGACCGGATGAAGCAGATGTCGTCCGCGCACTCGCCCACGTGCGGAAACAGCTCGCTGACCTCGATGCCCGACTTCCCGTATTTCTTGAACGTGAACGGCGAGCGCATCAGCGCGCCAGTCTTGCGTTCGGTGGCGACGGCGCCGCCCGGGAGCGGCTGGCCGTGGTACTTGTCGAGCATCGGCTTCGGATCGAAGCTGTCCACCTGCGACAGGCCGCCGTTCATGAACAGGAAGATCACGCGTTTCGCTCGCGCGGGGTGATCCAGCTTGCGCGCGTCGACGTCCTGGGCGAACGGCTCCCTCGACGAAGCTCGGGACAGGCCGGTGGCGCGCACAATCGATTCGCTGACGAGGCTGGCGAACGCCAGCATGCCGAACCCGTTGCCCATCCGGCACAGGGCGTCGCGCCGGGTGAGCGGTTGCCGTGACTTATGTGGCGCCATATCAATCCACGAACAGAAATTCGCTCGAGCTGAGCAGAATCTTCACGTAGCGGCCCCACGGTGTGGCGGGGAGCAGCTTCTTGCTGTCTTCTTTCTTAGCGGCGCCAGGAATCACGCCGGCCATCATGCCATCTGCGACCGTTTCCGGCTGCTCATTTGTGCCGTCGCCGCCATCGGTCGCGTCTTTCTTCGTGTCCTTTGTTTCCTTCGTGTCCTTCGTGTCCTTTGTGTTCCTGGCGTCTTTCTGCTCTTCGTACGCTTTCAACGGCTCTGTCGTCAGGAACGCGAGCCCAGCTTTGACTTCACCATCTGACGCGCCGCGGCCGAAGATCGCCCGATAGGCCTTCTGAATGCGCGCCGTGGTGTCGGGCTCCGACGCCACCTGTCTCGCGATCAGCTCGCCTTGCTGCTGCACGAAATCGCTGTTCATGAAGAACAGCCGCTGCAGCGGAACCGTGGTCGTGAAACGGCGTTCGGCCGAGAGGTTCGGACTCGGAAAATCGAACAGCTGCAGATAGTCGTCCAGCTTGTAGCGGCTGACCTTGCCGTAGACCGTGCGGCGCGCGAAGGCGGGCGACAGCGCCGTCGCCGGCCCGGCCGCTTTGGTGTCGAGTGCACCGGACACGAACAGCAGCGAATCGCGGATCTGCTCCGCCGTCATACGATGACGGTCAGCTCTCCAGTACAACCGGTTGCCCGCGTCTTTCTCGAAGTTCGCCGCCACGTGATCGGTGCTCAGCTGGTACACGGCGCTGAGCATGATGTCGCGGTGCAGCTGCTTGATCGAGAGCTTCTGATCGATGAAGCGCTGCGCGAGAAACTCCAGCAGTTCGGGATTGGTCGGCCGCTCGCCTGCCACGCCGAAGTTGCTCGGCGTATCGACCAGCCCGGTTCCGAAATGCCCCTTCCAGATGCGATTCACGATCACGCGCATCGCAAGCGGCTGGCGGACGATCGCGTCGGCCAGCTCCAGCCGTCCGCTCCCCTTCGCGAACGGCGCCGGGTCGCCCTCGGAGAGCACCGACAGGAAATGACGTGGCTCGTCCTCCCCGAGGTTGTACGGACTGCCGCGCCGGCTGACCTTGAGATTCACGGGCTTCTCGACGTCGGCGACGCCGTGCACGAACGCGTACTTGGGCGGTTGCGCCTTGCGACGCGCCGCAATGTCGGCGCGAAGACCGTCGATATAGCGCCGCCGGTCCGCGCTCAACTGCCGCTCCAGCCCCCATCCGCGGAACGCGAGCAGCCCGGGCTTCTGGCGATCGGGGATCTGCGCCGGATCGAACCCCTCCTGCAGATCGCGCTGGAACACATCGACCCAGAGACTGTCGCGCTCGACCGGCAGGCTCTTCAACTCCAGGCCGCACCCTGGACAGAAGTCGTCGTTGGTCACGAAGTCGCTTGGCAGCTTGCCCGGCTCCTTCTTCTTGGTGCCGATGAGCGCCTTCGCGGCGATGATGTCGTTCTCTTCCTTGATTTCCTTCCGGTCGAACATGACGTCGAGCAGCAGCGACTGAAACTCGTCGGCCAGCTTTTTCGCCTCCGGGGCGCTGCCGCCGCTCTTGATCATCTCCTGCCATGTCGTCAGATACGGGTAGAAGCGCGGCGGCTTCGCGAGGAACTTGACCCAGCGATCGAAGAGCTCGTAGTCGAGCTTCTCGGCGTCGACGATCTTCGACGCCTCGTCTTTCGGCTCCCCGGCGACCTTCCACGCCGCCGCCATGTACTTCGACGCCTGCAGCGCGAGCGTCTCGCCCAGCTGCGTCGATTCGATCCTGGTGAACTCCGCAAGCAGCTTCTCTTTCTTCTCGATCTGCTTATCCTGCACCATGAACTCGTCAACGACGCTCTTGGGGACCAGTGGGTATTCGTGGTACGACGTGTTCAGGAACACGCCGGCCAGCGAGTAGTAGTCCTTCGTCGGAATCGGATCGTACTTGTGATCGTGGCACCGGGCGCACCCGACGGTGAGTCCCAGGAACCCGCGCGACACCACGTCCACGCGATCGTGCCGCTCGTCGGCGCGGGTGATTTCGACGGCGCCGTTGTCGTAGTACCAGGGTCCCAGGCCCAGGAATCCGAGCGCGGGCAGCGTGCGGGCGCGCGTGGCGGCGTCGCCGAGCAGATCGCCGGCGAGCTGCCCACGGACGAACTGGTCGTACGGGAGGTCGTCGTTGAACGCCTTGATCACCCAGTCGCGGTAGAGGTAAGCGTTCGGATACGGGTTGTAACCGCGCCGCTTGGGATCGAGCGAGCGGTAGTCGTCCTCGCCGTAACGCGCCACGTCGAGCCAGAGGCGGCCCCACGCCTCGCCGTACTGCGGCGTCGCCAGCAGGCGGTCCACGACCTTCGCGAACGCGTCCGGCGACTGGTCCTTCTCGAAGGCATCGATCTCGTTCGGCGTGGGCGGCAGGCCGATCAGATCGAGGGTGGCGCGCCGAATCAGCGTGCGCCTGTCGGCCGCGCGCACGGGCGCGAGCCCCGCCCGCTCGAGACGCGCGAGCACGAACCGGTCGATGTCGGTCTTCGGCCACGACGCGTGAGAGACAGCCGGCACGGGCGGAACCCGAATCGGCTGAAATGACCAGAACGCGCGCTGCTCCGGCTTGATCACGTATGCCGGCGCGCCCTCCTTCGCGACCGGCGAGCCTGCCGTTTCGGTCGAGCTGGGCGCGGACGCGGGTTTGCCCTCCGAGGCGACCGCTGTGGCGGTTGCGGAGGAGGGCCACTTGGCGCCCGCGCGCACCCACTCGGTCAACGCGTCGACTTCGGCGGGCTTCAGCCGCCCGCCTTTCGGCATCTTCAGCGTGTCGCGCGTCTGCCGGACCGCCTGAATCATCAGGCTCTTCTCAGGATCTCCTGGGACCAGCGCGGGGCCAGACGTGCCTCCCGTGAGCAGTCCGTCGCGCGAGTCGAGACGGAGGCCGCCCATTTTCTCGTCGGCATGACAGTCGTAGCAGTTGGCGGCCAGCACCGGCCGCACGTAGGCTTCGAAATACTCCGGCGACCCAGGGCCGGACGCGGCAGGCGTGGCCGTCTGCCGCGCCTCGGCCGCAACCTGGATCGCAAGCGGTAACGCTGCCAGAAGGATCGACGCGGCCCGCGCGAGACTGGTTCGGCGAATCATCACGCGTTATTATGCACGCACAACATGATGAACATTGTCATGGCGTTCGTGCTGGGCTCCTCGCTCGCGCAGGCGCCGTCTCCGCCAAAGCCCGGCGTCAAGACGCCGGGGGTCAAGCTCCCGATCGAGCGCCTGCAGCCCGAGGCGGTCTTCCCCGTCCCCGGCTCCCCCGATTGGATCGCGGTGGACGAGGAGGTGTGGATCTCGAACAAGCCGAAGGACAGCGTCGCGCGCCTCGATCCCGAAACGCAGAAGGTGGCCGCGACGATCCCGGTTGGCGCGCGTCCGTGTTCCGGACTGGCGGCCGCATTCGGCAGCCTCTGGGTGCCCAACTGCGGGGATCAGACCCTGACGCGCGTGGATCTCAAGACGGGCGCCATCACGGTCACGATCCGCTCGACAATCGGCAACTCTGAAGGATCCATCGTCGCCGGCGCCGGCAGCATCTGGATCCTCATCGATGCGAAGGGCACGCTGGCGCGTATCGACCCGGCGACCAACACGGTAGTCGCCGAAGTATACGTGGCGCCGGGATCTTACGGGCTCGCGTACGGCGACGATGCGCTCTGGGTGACCAGCAGCGAGCGAAACACCGTCACCCGCGTGGATCCGTACACGAACCTGGTCGTGGAGACGATTGCGGTGGGCAAGACGCCGCGCTTCATCGCCGCGGGCGGCGGCGCGGTGTGGGCGCTGAACCAGGGCGACGGGAGCGTGTCGAGAATCGATCCTGCCACCAACAAAGTGATCGCGACGATCGAGGTCGGCGTGCCTGGGCCCGGGGGCGACATCGCGGTCGGCGAAGGATCGGTCTGGGTGACGGCGTTCGAATACCCGCTGTCGCGGATCGATCCATCGACGAACACGGTCGTGCAGCAGTTCACGGGGAAGGGCGGCGACGCGGTCCGCGTCGGACTCGGATCGGTGTGGCTCTCGAATCTGGAAGCGGGCAACGTCTGGCGTCTCGACCCACGACGAGTCGTGGCCACGCTCCCTCAATAATTCTTCAGCAGCGAGGAAATCGGCCATGCCCCTCTACGACTTTCATTGCCGGAGCTGCGGGAACGAGTTCGAAGCGCTGTCGCGCGCGCAGGATCCGCCGGTCACGTGCCCATCGTGCAAGGGTTCGGATCTCGAGCGGCTGCTGTCGAGTTTTGCGGTGAGCTCAAAAGAGAAAACGGCCGCAGCCGCGCTCGACTCACGGAAGCGCCAGGTCCGTGCGAACAAGGACAAGGTGGTCGCGGACGAGGAATACCGGAAGCAACACGAGGGGCACTGACGCTCAAGTCGCAGACGAAAAAATGGGCCGCCTCGCGTTTATGCGGGCGGCCCACCAGTCGTTAGATCCTGAGATAAATCCTTAGATCCTCAACTCCTCAGATCCTTAAATCTTCAAGGTTCAAAAATTGATCTGCATCCCGAACCGCACGTATCGCCCGTCCATGATGGTCAGCGGAGTGAACCACGCGTTGGTCGCCGCCACTGCGCCATAGGTCTGATTGACCGAGAGGACCGTTCCCTCGTTCAACATGTTGAAGACGTCGGCGAAGCCCTGGATCCTCGTCTTGTTGAACCGAAACGTCTTGCCGAACCGCATGTCGAGACGATTCTGGGTCTCGAGGAACACGGAGTTCGGCTCGACGAGGTTCACGATGGTGGTGGCGGCGCCGGTGGTCGACCCGATGATGGCCCGGCCCGCGAGCGCCGAGGTGACGGTATAGTCGGCCCGAACGCCCGGACCGGGAATCGACGCGAACGATCCGCTGACCTGGATGTCGTATGGGAACGAATAGGCGGCCGACGCCTTGAGGGTCGTCCGGAACACTCCGGCCGGCTGGCCCTGCGTCGCCAACACGATGTCGCAGAAGCGCAGCGAATTTGGATTGTCACGCGCCGATGCTCCCCTCGCGCCCACGTCGAGGGTCGTCGAACCGTCGCAGTTCGAGGTCACGATGCGATCGGTCGTGACGCCGCCAAAGAGGATGAACTTGTCACGCCGAAGATTCGCGCTCACCTCGAAGCCGTTGTAGGCCGACTTATTCTGTGTCGAATACGTCAGCAGGTTGTCCGTCGCGATCCCGACTTTGTTCGTGTTAAGGCTGTAGAGCGGGATCGCCTGACCGGAGAGAGGCAGACGCGTGTCTGTGGGCGTCGCGATCGAGAGCGCGCTCCAATCTGCCGCGGTCAGGTTCTGGTTGTCGGCCACCTGCAGATTGTAGAAATCGCGGTGATAGTAGCCAACCGTCACTGACATGCGCGGCATCAGCTCGTGCTGCAGCTGCGCACTGTACTCCCAGTTGTAGCCACGAGCGAGACTGGGATCCGGGCGCACCGTAATCTGACCGAAGTTGGACGTGCCGCCGATGACCTCGTTGGTCTGAATGTTCCCGGCGGCGTCGAAGATCGTTCCGTTCCTGTCGGCGTCATTCCACGTGCGGGTCTGCGTCGCGCCGTTCATCCCGTTGAACGTCTGGGCGAAGCCTGCCGCCTGGGAGGCGACGTACTTGCCCGCGTTCGCTTTGAACGCCGTCTTGCCGTTGCCGAAGACGTCGTAG
>OBEQ010623058.1_pt1 | contig 10114 bp, 8 predicted proteins | sample 1670901 | NCBI WGS metagenome assembly OBEQ01 (sample SAMEA104232315, study PRJEB22302) | groundwater metagenome | biome: forest; feature: aquifer; material: groundwater | place: USA | collected 2011-08-07 | depth 5.4 m | reverse complement strand
TTCACCGTCATTGACAGCGAACTGAAGAATGGACCCGTGCGTTCCGAACAGCTCGTGATACAGCGGTAGCAGGATGCGGTTGGGAGCCAGCACGAGCGGTTTGTTCTTCGCCAGGGTCCCGTAGGCCGAGACCAAGCGGCCAGCGGGCGCCCAGCTCTTGCCGAGGTCACGGGAGACCTTGTAGTCCACGTGTGACCCGCTCCAGCCGAGGGGCACGTCCACGGCGACGTAGAAGAGCCAGAGAGACTGCTCTTGATCCAAGAAGAGGACCGGATTGCCCACGGTGAGGTTTGCCAAGAGGGAGTCCCGAGTGCGTTCCCCGCGTCGCACGACGACGCGGGGCTCATCCCAAGCCGGCGCCCCGGAGCGATAGCTACTGCAATAGATCTGGACGTCACGAGCTTTCTGCGCACTGCCCCCGGGCCAACACGCGATGAGCGCACCGTCAGGGAGCTCGGCAATTGTCGGTGTCTGGTTTGAGGGAAACACGCCCGGGGGCACCACCCAGTTCCAGTCGTAAACCGGCGCGGCCCGGACCGGTGTCCCCACACACGTCATACCGACAATCAGCGATAGCCACAGGCGACGGAACATGGTAGCCGTCGGATATCATGGCGCGCGGGTCGTCGGCAAGCAGAATCTCCGTCTCAGAGCCTGATTCGGCGCCTTCCTGGGACTCGCTGAAGGCGCAAGGCGTCCCTGATAACCCGGCAAGGCTAACCGCCACGACCCGGTTCCCGTGTGAGTCCCACAAGCCAGGGGTAGGGTCCCAAGGGTTTGGGCGGCCTGGGAACTCTGACTGGCCTCCCCTTTAGCTACACGCCACTAAATGAGATCAACCTCGAAATTGCGAATAGTCGATATCGGTGATTGCGGGCCCCCGCAACCACCTGTAGGCAAACAGCCTCCTGATCCCTCAGGAGGCTGTCGCTTCTTGCGCGGCCGCTGATCTCCGCCCGCCGCTCGCCGGTGCTGGACGGCCGCGGCACGATCACCAAGTCTCCGTCGAGATGCTTCAGGATCTCGACCTTGGCGCGCTGGGGATCCCGCCGCAACAACTCATCCAGCCGTTCCAGTTTGGTCATGACCCACGCGGGGTGCACCCGCGGCGGCGGGAGCGCCGAGGCCTTCTCGATGGTCGCCCACTCAGCCCGGAGTCCCTCGAGCCTCGTCTCGATCGTCCGCAGCTCAGCCCGAACGGCTGGCGAGTCGCCTCCTGTCGCCAGAAACCGGACCAGGTGACTGGCTTGGCCCTCGAGGCGCTCAATCTCGCCCGTCAGCTCGGCGGTCCGGGCGTTGTGCCCTTGGAAGACTGCCTCGAGCTGGGCGCTGACCATGCTGGCAAGCCCTTGGATCATGGGGGCCGTCATAGCCTCCCGGAACTTACGCCCAAGATGAAGATGATGGCAGCGCTAAGTCTTCGCTGACGGATATCAACCACAAGCGAAAACCGCATAGCTATACTCTTTGGTCCGGGCAGGAAGAGTCCGAACACCTAAATGTACCGGGCTTGCTGCCGCTCTCCGTCCTAGGAACCGGTAGCGGTTATCTCCTCACAGCTCCTCTACCACCTCTAGGCCAAGCTGGAACACACACCAGACGATCACGAGCAGGCCTCTATGAGGAGCAAGGCCACCGCCGACAACACGTCGTCTCGCTCAGACTCAGTCAATGGCAGGTCGGAGCCGTGGCCGGCCCAGCTGCCAGAGGACCGGCAGCACGGGCTTGTGCAGACACCCACCGGATGCGCAAGGGTTTCAACACAAAGAACGCCATTAGCGCGCCGATCCAGTCAAATGCGATCGCCACGATGAAAATGGGCATCCAGCTTCCGGTGGCCGCCTTTAAGACATTCCCCAGGGGGACGAGCAGGGACGCCGTGCCCTTGGCCGTGTACAGCAGCCCGTAGTTCGTGGTGGCAAACTTCTGGCCAAAGAGGTCGCCGCACATGGCGGGGAACAGGCTATAAATCTCACCCCAGGCGAAGAACACTAAGCCGGAGAACACGACGAAGAGGGCGGGGACGTGGGCAAAATTGATCAGTAACAAGATCCCGAGGCCCTCCAGCCCGAAGGCGACGAACATCGTGTTCTCGCGGCCAATGTGGTCCGAGACCCAACCAAAGAACGGGCGCGTCAGCCCGTTGAGGATCCGGTCCAACGACAGCGCGAAGGGGAGGGCGGCCATGGTGAGGCCGAGCAGGGAGACCGGGACCTTGGCCACCTGGAAGTCCACGGCGATCGGCCCGAGTTGGGCCGTCGCCATCAGCCCGCCCATGGCGAGCATTGTCATCATCACGTACAAGACCCAGAAGGCAGGGGTCTTCAGCATTTCCACGGGGGTGAAATCCCGGCTCGACTGCTGAACCTTGAGTGTAGCGACGTCGGGCACCTCGCCCTTCCGGGGAGCGCGCAGGAACAGCGCGCACAGGATGACCACGAGACCTTGGCCGAGCCCGAACGAGAGGAAGGCCGCCTCATAGCCGCGGTTATTGATCATGTTGGCAATCGGCACAATGGTGAGCGCCGAGCCCGCGCCAAACGCAGCCGCGGTGAGGCCCGCCGCCAGCCCGCGGTGGTCCGGGAACCACTTGAGCGCACTGCCGACGCTCGTGCCGTAGACGATGCCCGCGCCCACCCCGCCGATCAGCCCGCCCGTGTACAGCCCGACGAGCGAACTGGCCCCGGCGTTGACCCACCACGCCACTCCCACCAGGACGCCCCCGATGGCGACCAGCCAGCGCGGACCGAAGCGGTCCACCAAGTAGCCCTCAAACGGCACTAGCCAGGTCTCAGTCAGGATAAACAGCGTGAACGCGACCTGGATGGCTGCTTTCCCCCAGTGAAACTTGCTGTCAATCGGATTAACGAAGAGCGTCCAGCCGTACTGGAGGTTGGCGACCGCCACCATCCCGACAATGCCCAGCACCAATTGGACCCACCGGGTACGGGCCGACGCATGACTCCCCACCACAGACTGCGACGTAGGTCCCATGGTTCTCCGCCTCCATTGTGGATGTCACAAGGGCCCGGAAATGCTTTCCGCGAGCGCGAGTCAGAGGGACAGGCTCGGCTAGCGAGCCTGTCCCTTCTTTCTCGCCGCTTGCACGGTCAGTGTGCTCTCAGAAGTCCAGGGTTAGACCCAAGGAGGTTGCCAATATGTTGGCGCCGTGAATCGTGTTGTTCAAAGCATCCCGGCTACAATTCTGTAGTCCATGGCCGCTTGGCCCAAGACAGTAATGAGCACCAGAACCGTTTATTAAGTCAGCTCCAACCCAATAGAGGCTGGCCCATTGCGAGAGCTTGTACTTCGCCATGATGGTAGCCATATCGGCTTGGTTGTGTGAGGAGACGGGCGACGCGTTCGGGTTGAAGCGCGTCGGATCGCCGGGCGTCTTAAACGCGTGCGCCCATGCGGTGCTCAATTCCCAGAAGCGGCCGACGTACTGAGTCGCGCTGACATATGTGCCGTGGCGAGTACGCTCGTTGAACCTCGCGACGGGGGCGTTGCGGTCCATGTACTCATAGATGCCGTAGAGCTGCGTGTCGCCGAGGCGGTAGCCGAGACCTGCCTTTGCCGCCCACTCGGTTGCGATCCCCACGCTCCCAGGGCTAAGTAGAGTAGGTGGAGGTGGAGGAGAGGCCGGAAATTCAAGATCGGCCAAGGCGGAGCCTGAGACGGCGTTGGCTTCATCGCCCGTCCGATTAACGCGCGAATGGATTTCATAGGCCGCGATGGCAGTTAACGGTCCCTGCTTATAGGTGGCAGCGGCACTCCCTGCAGTGTCAAAAGCACCGTCCGTGCAACTCCCCGCGCCGAGGGATGTAATGGTACCACCCTTCTGCGGGAAGGCGCTGCCGGAGCCCCGTGGGCTCGAACCGGTGCAGTTGAACTCACCCAATGCGAAGTTGTCGTCGTTTTTAGATGAGTTCTGGCCCGGCGAGACGAGCACGCTCCCTGAGAACCCATTCCAGGTCGGTGACTCGTACCAGATGGAGTGCGGAAGACGAGCATCGAACTCCGCCCGGACGTCGCCGCCGGTATTGCCCATGATGCTATTGTAATCACCGATGGTGTTGGCCATCGGATCGAACCGGGCGGTCGATTTTTTGTACGGAGTGTCAGACTTACCAATCTTGATCGCTCCATAAGGTCCCTGAAGCCCTATAAAACTGTCGCGCGATCCAAGCGACGCTCGTTCAGATGGTGTCGAGCTGGCGTCGAGCAGTGTTTCGAACTGGAGCATGACCGACCATCCCGGCAACCCAGAGTCGTCCCCAAGTTCGTGTACGGCCCGCACGCCCAAATAGGAACTGTTGCTGGAAACAGAGGCGAAGCTGTTTCGGGTATGGACTTGTCCGGGCGCCCCCCCGGGGCAGGTATAGTCGTTGCAGTCGTTTACATTGTTACGGGAGCCGACACCCGAATCAAACCCGTCGACGGAGATGTCGGCATGTCCGTAGAGGGTAACCTTGGTGTTGGGCCCGAGCTTGAAGGTGGCCTTTTCACCAGGGTCTGCCGCCAGCGCGCTCCTAAGCTGGAGGTCCGCGACCTGCCTGGCGACCGCGTCCTTGACGGTGTCTTCGATCTTGGTCTTCTGCGGCTGCAGGGGCTCCTTAGACTCTAGCTGTTCGAGGTGCTTCTGCTGAGTTTCCAGCTGCTTCTGCTGAGTTCCCAGCTGCTGGCGCATCTCGCCGATCGTCTTGCGAAGATCTTCGATCGATTGCGCGTACACGCTCGTGGCGCCAACGCCGAGCAGGACGAAGACTCCTACTAGTGCGAGAGCGACCCGCCATCTCATCATGTTACCTCCCTCCTATCCGCACTGGGTTGTCGGACAGGCTGCACAGAAATGGCTGTGAATTAAGGGGAGATCTCCGGGAACCGATGGTGGTCGTACCCCTTTTGACGACCTGTCACAATACCCGCCCAGGTCGTCGTGCGCTTCTAAAGGCCGGGATTACCCGCGGACGAGGTCCGCGGTCACGCCACGCGAAAGAGGTTCAGCAGATGGGAGGGGCGCGAGTCTGGAAGGCCGTGATGGTGGAGCAGGCTGGAGGTTCCGCACCAATAAAGCAGAAGACCGCAAGGACAATCGTGACGGGCACGATGCCCAGGACCGGGCGAGACTCGTACGGAGCATTGATCGAGTAGGCTATGACGATGACATCATCGTAGTCGTCATCGTCGTATATCCCACCAATCCACGTCTGATCTGGCGGGTCCGCATACGCGAGCGGGACCAGCCCCACGAGGGGGCCCAGCAGGATCAGGACGGAGAGAAGACGACAGGAAACTAGTTTCATGACTGGGCGCACCCTACCACCCTGATGCCCGGAGTGCAATACCTACTTTTTAAGGAAGTGCGGGGAGGGCAGCGAACCGGAACCATCGCCCAGGGGGCTCATCCGAAGTACATCCAGGCTCAGCTGGGCCATGCGCCGATCCAAACGGCGCTCGACCGCTACGGGCACCTCATGCCCCTGGTGCATCAGGCCGAAGCCCGGAACCTCGATCATCTCGTGTTCAGTGAGCAGCGTTCGCTCGCGTCCCCGGCTTGTCGCTGTGCGGGCCGGGCACCACCGCGTGGGAGCAAAATGGGAGCAGAAAACACGACGGGGCTAGCGACGTGATCGCTAACTCCGCGAGTTTCTTGGTTGCGGGGGTCGGATTTGAACCGAGGACCTTTGGGTTTTGCCCAAAGCCGACCCCGAATCAAACGCGCCGAGACGTTTCAACGAATTTCAGGAGGTAGCCCGCTACAAATGTTAAGGCGCTTGGAATCACGTAGTTCAGAAGGCTTTCGTCCACGACATGCCCGCCCTCTGCTCGCACGCGGAAAAGAACGGGGTATTCCCCTCGCTCACGATGTTGTACCGCCGCGTCTTGTGCCCGCTGATCTGCATCGCCACCCCCGGGCCCTTGACAGCCGGTGGGTGCGAGCCTATCGTACTTTCTGGCCGATCCTCCCTGTACCCCGCTGGGTTTTTGGCAGCCCCCGGCGGGGCTTGCCCTGGGCGAGTTCGGGATTGCTGGTACGCGCTGACCAAAGGTCGATCGGGATCGGGCAGAGTTGACCTCCTCTGAACGATCCCGAAAGGTTGGCGGTCAGCGAGAGACTTTGAGCATTCTGAACCCTAGGGCGAGTCGTCTTTGAAAGGAACTAGCGGTGTTGGGATACCAGGGCGCCCTCATCCTCCTTGGCATCGGGATCTTCTTGTTCGGGGCCAAGCGGCTCCCCGATTTAGCCAGCTCACTCGGAAAGTCCATGAAGGAATTCAAGAAGGCGGTCTCTGGCCAAGGCTATGAAGGAGAATCGCCTAGACCAGGGTCGCCCACCACTGGGGCCACCATCCCGTCGCGAGCTTGCCCCTCCTGCAAGGCTCCCCTGCAACCGGATTGGACCCACTGCCCTCGGTGCGGGGTCTCGATCCCACAAGGTCCCACCCCTTAATCCCCACGCCATCGCTTTTCCGTCCCGCCCTCTGATTCCCCGTGCTGGGACCGAAACTCTGTGCTGTGCACACGCGGATATGCCTGGCCAGGCCCACGGCCACCACCGACGTTGAAACAATCGCTCGCTTTTGAAATCCGGAGGGTCTCGCTTGCTGCTTAGGCCCTAACAGCCCGGGCGTCGCTGGTTTGTTGCCCGTTGGCTCTGCTAGAGGATCTCCACATTATCGAACTCCAAAGTGGACCGCTCAGGGGTGACCATCGTCCGCTTCTACAACAAACGCGGGACGGCGGAGCAGTGGATCAAGGAAGGGAAAGAGGCCCCCCACTGGACCCGACTCTCCTGTCACCGCTTCCGGGCCAATGAAGTGCGGTTGCTCCTGGGGGTCATCGCCTACAATCTGGGCAATCTCCTGCGCCGGCTTGTCATGCCCCGTGCCATCCAGAGTTGGTCCCTGACGAGCCGACAGCACCGGGTGTTCAAGACCGGTGGGCGCCTGATCCGCCATGCCCGCTACTACATCCTCCAGCTTGCTGAAAGCCACTTGACACAGAGCCTCTTTGGGCAGATCCTCGGGCGCATCGAGCGACTCGCGTGGCAGCCGACCTGATCGAGAGTGCCGCACACGGAGTGAGGGCCACGAGAAGCGGGGTCGAACGTGGCGGGGGTGTCCCTGACGGGGGGCGGTTCGGGGGTAGCGAGCCTCGGAGCACGCGGCGTCAGCAGGGCTGGCACCCTGAGAAGGGCCCCGTGTCACCTATCGCGAACGGGCGGAATGGGCTTGTGGGGCGTGGCGTGGCGCGCTCAGCAGTATAAGAGGGAAGAGAAAATGTACGCGCCGCGCTCCTCGTTCGGTAGCCCCGGTTCTAGCACGGGCCGCGGGCACGGTCAACCAGTCCTACTCGGGGAACGACTTGCAGGGCGGGGTATGATCGGGGCATGAAAACCGGACTGATCGTCCTGGGCGTCATCGTGCTGATCCTGGTCGGCGCTGTGATGTGGGGCGTCGGCGTGAACAACGACCTGGTCCGCAGCGAGCAGGCCGTCAATGAGAAGTGGGCGCAGGTGCAGAACGTCTATCAGCGCCGCGCCGACCTGGTGCCGAACTTGGTGGAGACGGTCAAGGGCTTCGCGGCCCAGGAGCGGACCGTCTTGGAAGAGGTCACCAAGGCGCGCGCCAGCGTGGCGGGGATCAAGGTCACGCCGGAGGTGCTCAACGATCCTCGGGCGCTGCGGAAGTTCCAGGAGGCCCAGAACCAGCTCGGCGGCGCCCTGAGCCGGCTCCTCGTCACCGTGGAGCGCTACCCCGAGCTCAAGTCCAACGCGAACTTCCTCACGCTGCAGAGCCAGCTCGAGGGCACGGAGAACCGGATCACGGTCGAGCGCCAGCGCTTCAACGAGGCGGTGCGGGACTACAGCACGCGCATCAAGATTTTCCCCGGCAGCATGGTGGCTTCCTTCCGGGGTTTCAAGGAGAAGGCCTTCTTCGAGGCCACGCCCGAGAGCCAGGCCGTGCCCAAGGTGAAGTTCTAGCGGGGCCGCCGGCGCCCGCCGCCGATCCGCCGTGTCCGCCCGACGCGCCGCGGTTGCTGGGCTGCTGCTCCTCCTTTCCGCCGCGGCCGTCTCCGCGGCGCTCTCAGTCCCGCCGCCCCCCGACCGCCGCGTCAACGACTACGCTGGGGCGCTCTCGCCCGCCGAGCGTGACCGCCTCGAGCAGAAGCTCATCGAGCGCGAGCGCGGCAGCGCGAACCAGATCGTCGTGGCCGTCTTCCGCTCGCTGGAGGGTGCGAGCCTGGAAGACTTCTCCATCCGCCTGGCCCAATCTTGGCGCATCGGCCGCAAGGGGCTCGACAACGGCGTCATCTTTCTCATCTTCCTCGACGACCGGAAGACGCGCATCGAGGTGGGCTACGGCCTCGAGGCCAACCTGACCGACGCCATCTCCTCGTCCATTCTCCGCGACGTGGTCAGCCCGCGCTTCCGGGAGGGGCGGCTGGCCGACGGCATGGCGGCCGGCCTCGACGCCATCGACCAGGCCATCGCCGGCACCTACCGGCAGCCCGCGCCCGCGCGCCCGCCCGGCCCCCAGGGCATCGACCTGTTCACGCTGATCCTGATTCTGTTTGTGCTCGGGGGGGCGGTCCTGCCGGTGATGCTCTCCTCCGCCCGCGTGCGCCGCAACGGCTGGACGGGCGGGAGTGCGGGCTGGGGCGGGCCCTTCATCGGAGGCGGGGGCTTCTCGGGAGGTGGCGGCGGCTTCAGCGGGGGAGGCGGCGGCTTCGGCGGCGGCGGCGCCAGCGGGAGCTGGTGATGGCGCGCCATCCCCGGTGGGTGCGCAGGTTCTTGAGCGAGGCTGACTTGGCGGCGGTCACCCGCGCGGTCACCGAGGCCGAGGCCGGCACCTCGGCCGAGATCCGCGTGCATCTGGACCACCAATGCCCGGGGGACGCGGTGGCGCGGGCCGTGAAGGTCTTCGAGCGGCTCGACATGCACCGGACATCCCAGCGCCACGGCGTGCTGATCTATGTTACCGTCCAGGATCGAAAGCTGGCAGTGATCGGCGATGCGGGCATCCACGAGCGGGTGGGCGAGGCCTACTGGCGGCGGCTGGGGGACGCCGTTAGCGCGCACTTCAGGGAGGAGCGCCCGCGCGACGGCTTCCTCCACGCCGTGCGGGAGGTGGGCGAGGCGCTCCGCCGGCATTTCCCGCGCCGCCGCGACGACACCAACGAGCTGACCAACGAAGTCAGTATCAGCTAGGCCCCGGGGTCGCGTAAAACCTACCGGGTAGAAGTTACAGCTTCACCGCCCTCCCGCGCGTTTCTGCCCGGCTCCAGGTTGACTACACGCTCCCTTGTTCCAAGCACTTAGCCGAAATCCGCGCTTACTAGTCTAGGGACTTAGGCGTGAGGTCCACCTCAGTGCGGGCCCGGGCAACATTGCCGGCCCTGTTCCTAAATAAAGTGAGGCTGTTGAAAAACTATTTTCGGGGGTCTCCAGTCCGTCGGCCCGAACGAAGAATCAACAACTTAAGACCCGCACTGTAGAGGAAAGGAGGCATTTTGGAGACTTTTTCACCAGCCTCAAGTGGTTTGGAAACGTCTCGGCCGTTTCGCTAAGTCCCAGTAATCCCGCCCTTCCGTAAGGCCAAAACCTGCCATGATTTCTGAACATAGGAACTCTTCCCCTTACCCTTGTCCTGCTGCTGCGCCAAAATCCCCCGAGGAAACCCGCGAAAAGCTACTTGTTTCTAAAGGCGGATGGGACGGCTAAAATTGGTGGTCAAAAAGAAATAGTTTTGACACTTCGCGTGTCAGATTGGGCCTGCCCATACGGCGTCGATTCGATGAAAGGTGAATGGGGATGACGTTCAGCGCTTCCTCGTCAGGAGAAAAAAGAGGGGAGGCCGGTGGCCTCCCCTCTTCATGAGCTATATCCGCTGCTGATGGTTCCTAGCACCCGGGGGCGACCACGAATGTGTTCGCAGGGATGTCGCCGTTGCCCGCCTGCGTCCGGACGTCGAACGTTCCTGCCGGGCCAGCGGGCGTACCGGTACCGGCTGGGAGGCAGCCGAGGACAGGCGCAAGGGCGACCGCCGGGCTGTTGACCACGTACGCGTTCCAGCCGGCCGGCGGTTGGGGAATCGCGACGAAGAACGGA
>OBEQ010117809.1_pt1 | contig 10114 bp, 10 predicted proteins | sample 1670901 | NCBI WGS metagenome assembly OBEQ01 (sample SAMEA104232315, study PRJEB22302) | groundwater metagenome | biome: forest; feature: aquifer; material: groundwater | place: USA | collected 2011-08-07 | depth 5.4 m | reverse complement strand
GGGAATGACCCCGCAATTACTCCTCTTGAAATAAAAACCATAACGGTCAATTGAGGTAGGAAAGTTTTTGGAGGTTTTCTAAACTCAATCGTACCAGCGGATATATGCTATACATTTCGGTAAAGAGGTTATAACCTCCGCAAACGGTACTCGTGCTACACTGGCGGGTATGGACAGCGACCAAGACCGCACCCGTACCGACGCTCTCGCATTTCTCAAGCGCCACAAGACTGGTGTCCTTGCCACACTCTCGGCGCAGGGGGTCCCGCGCTCGCGCTTGATATATTATGTGTGTGACAACGAGTTCCGGATTTATTTTTCCACACTCTTAAACACAAGAAAATATGAGGACTTCTCCGCCCACCCCCAGGCCAGTTTTGTGGTCGCAACCGAAGATGTCCCCCAAACGCTGCAAATAGAGGGTCTCGTTTCAGAAATCACCGACGAGCAAAAAATGGAACAGGAGCTGGCCCCCCTGGTCGAGGTGTTGATGTCAAACAATAGCTTCCATTGGCCGACACTCAAGCTCGACCCGGGCGAAGTAGGGCTTATGCAACTTACACCCACGTGGGTGCGTTGGGCGGATTATGCGTTCGCACAAAAAGGGAGCGAGCACGTCTTTAAGGAAGTAGAGCTCAACCGCTAGCCCCGGGCCCCTCGTGCTACAGTAGCGTGGTGAAGGAAGGTGTCGCCATTGTCGCCGCCCTGCTTGCGGTTGCAGGCAATGTCCCCTACCTGCGGGACATTGCAAAAGGCCGGGTCGAGCCGCACGCGTATACCTGGCTCGTGTGGACCCTTGTCTCGGCCATTACTTTTTTTGGACAAATGGCCAAAGGCGCGGGTGTCGGCGCGCTGCCCACCGGCGTCTCGTGGGTTTTTACACTGGCAATTTTTTTATTTTCCCTGCGATATGGCGTAAAGCATATTATCCAGGCTGACACCTTTTTCCTGCTGTTGGCGCTGGGCGGCCTTGTCCCCTGGTTGCTCGTCGGAGACCCCACCTTTTCTGTGGTCATCGCGGTAGGCATTGACCTCGTTGCATTTGCTCCTACCATCCGCAAAACGTGGCGGCACCCCACAACCGAGACTCCTCTCCTCTACGGCGCAAACGTGCTGCGACATACGCTGGCCCTTTTCGCCCTCGAGGCATACAATGTCGCAACTACACTGCACTCCATTGTTATGATCGCGGCGAACTCGCTCATGACGATACTTATACTCACGCGCACTCCTAAAGATTCTTTAAAATAAATCCGCTGCCTCAGTCTCATTGCGTTGTAGAAATATGGATGGGCAGCAGAACTAAACAAACATATGAAAAAACCCGATCACCACCACATGGATCACGAGTCTGCGATGGCCAACCCGCAGATGGCCGAGCAGATGGAGGCGGATATGCGCCGCCGGTTTTTTATCTCACTTATCCTCTCTATCCCGATTTTTCTCTACTCGCCGGTAGGAGTCAACTATTTCGGGCTTAACCTTCCCACGCCGATTCCCGTCAGTTGGATTCTTCTCATCCTCACAACCCCAATTGTCTTTTGGACCGGTTCGATATTCATAACCGGCACATACTACTCGCTGAAGGCTCGTGTGTTGAATATGTCGGTGTTGATCGCGACCGGCGTCTTGGCGGCGTATCTCTTTAGCGTGCTTATCACCGTTATACAGCCTGCAAGCGAGACATTCTATGAGGCCGCAGCCCTTCTCGTTACGTTCGTACTCTTCGGTCATTGGATGGAAATGAAGTCACGCAGAGGCACGTCGGATTCGCTGCGTGCTCTTTTTGATCTCGTTCCGCCGAAGGCGGCTGTCATCCGCGAGGGAAAAGAAATGTCCATTCCAAGCGCGGAGATAGTGCAAGGCGATATCGTTCTCTTGCGTCCTGGCGACAAGGTGCCGGTAGATGGTGAAATAACTGAAGGCGAAAGTTCGATAGATGAATCACTCGTCACCGGCGAATCAATACCGGTCAACAAAAAGACCGGCGACAAGGTGGTCGGAGGCTCGGTCAATCTCACCGGTGCCGTGCGCTTCAAGGCGACCAAGGTGGGCTCTGATACGGTACTCGCGCAGATCATCAAGATGGTCGAGACCGCGCAGAACTCCAAAGCGCCCGGCCAGCGGATAGCCGACATCTGGGCGGGGCGGCTCGTCATTGTTGCCGTCGGCTCCGGCATCGCAGCTTTTATCGGTTGGTACTTCTTTGGCAACGCAGGACTTCTCGGAGCACTCACGTTTGCTGTTCCCACTGTCGTCATTGCGTGCCCCGATGCGCTCGGGCTCGCCACCCCTACCGCTGTCGCCGTAGGTACCGGCCTCGGCGCAAAACACAATATTTTAATTAAAGATGCGGCGACGCTTGAGAACACATCAAAACTTACCGCAATCGTGCTCGACAAAACGGGCACGCTTACCGAAGGAAAACCAAAGGTAACCGAGGTTGTCTCGACTGTTCCGTACACAAATGAAGATGTGCTCGGTTACGCGTCGGCAGTAGAGCAAAGCTCCAACCATCCCGTCAGTCTTGCTATTATCGAAGAAGCGAGGAAGCAAAACGTTGTGATTGAGAAAAAGGTTGAAAAATTTGAGTCGCTCGGGGGTTTGGGTGTTCGTGCTCTTGCTGACGGTAAAGTGGTTATTGCGGGAACGGAGCGACTTATGCAGCAGAACAATATCGACCTATCGCCGCTAAAAAATGAGATTGACCGGCTACTCAATACAGGAAACACCATAAGCATCGTTGCGATCGAGGGAAAAGTCGCGGGGGCCATAGGCGTAGCCGACACCGTGCGCGATTCTGCAAAGAGGACCGTGCGAAAACTCAAAGAGATGGGCTTGGAAGTGGTGATGCTCACCGGCGACCATGAGCAGGTCGCCAAAGCGGTCGCAGGACAGCTTGGTATTGAACGTTACTTCGCGCAGGTACTCCCCGAAGACAAGGCGGAGTATGTGAAGAAACTTCAAGACGAAGGAAAATTTGTGGCAATGGTGGGCGATGGTATCAACGACGCGCCCGCCTTGGCACAATCCGACATCGGCATCGCAATCGGCGCGGGCACTGACGTGGCTATCGAAACCGGCAATATCGTGCTGATGAAGTCTGACCCGTATGACATTGTTGCGGCAATCCGGTTGAGTAAGGCAACCGTTACTAAAATGAAGCAAAATCTTTTTTGGGCCGCAATTTACAACGTACTTGCGATACCGGTCGCTGCCGGAGTCTTTTATATGTGGCTCGGTTGGTCGCTGCGTCCGGAAATTTCGGCGCTTCTGATGTCCGCTTCCTCGATCATCGTCGCAACAAACGCGGTACTATTAAAGCGGGTTGAACCGCACTTAAGAGACTAGATATGTGTTTTTCAGCGGCGGCAAGTTTTGCAGCAGGGGGAACGCTCAGCGTAGCGGGAGGTTTAACGATTGCAAAAACTAAAACAAAGAAGGAGCTGTCCTATGGAAACAAGCGGGTCGATTGCGTAATAGGTGCGGCTTGTTATAGTTGCGGCAGATGAGGTGTCTCCAGCTCGGGAGGGAGCGGTGCAGAAGCAAGACTTTTTGTTGTGGGCTTTGGCTGGGAGTCTGTTTTTTGCCGGGCTTGTAAACCTCGGTGGCTGTGCCGCGCCGCCGGAGTTGGCAAAAGACATCGACGGCATCACCATCGTAACGGGTATCGGGAGAAGCGAGGCAACAAAATTTTTTCTGCGAGAGTTAACCCGCACACCAGTGCAAACCAGCGAGAGGTAACCCTCCCGCTGTTTTTTGTTCCCAAACGGGTAACTACCCCGTAGCTTGCTGCGGGGTAGTTTATTTAACAGCTCTGGCAACCGCTTGCATCACCCCGCGGTCGAAGGGGCCGGAGATTATTTTGTCGGCAGTTGGTTTTTTTGTAAGCGCGGAGAGGTTTTTTGCGGCTTGCAGCTTCATCACATCAGTGATTTTTTGCACCCGGTTGTCGAGCGCCCCGCGGAACACCCCGGGGAAGACGAGCGAGTTGTTGATTTGGTTTGGGTAGTCGCTGCGGCCGGTTGCAACCACTGCCGCCCCGCCTGCTTTAGCCTCCCCTGGCAGTATCTCGGGGGTGGGGTTGGCGAGTGCAAAGACAATCGCGCGCGGCGCCATTTGTTTGATATCCGCCGCGCGCAAGAGGCCGGGCCCCGAGACGCCAACTACCGCGTCGGCCCCGAGGAGTGCCTCGCGCAAATCACCTTTTATCTTGCGTGGGTTTGTTTTCTTCGCGAGTTCTTTTTTATGTTTCTCTTTGCGGCTTTGGTTGAGTACGCCGCGGCTATCGAGCACCACCACGTCGCGCACACCGGCCAGCAATAAGAGTTTTGTAACCGCCGTGCCGGCGGCCCCCGCACCAACAATAACTACCTTCAATTTTTTTAAATCTTTTTTAACTACCTTGGCGGCGTTGATAAGCGCGGCCAACACCGCGATTGCTGTGCCGTGCTGGTCGTCGTGCATCACGGGGATGTCGAGCGCTTTTTTAACCCGCTCCTCTATTTCAAAACAGTTGGGTGCGGCAAAGTCTTCCAAATTTATCCCACCAAACGCGGGCGCAATCGCACAAATAGTTTCAACAATAAAATCAACATATTTTTGTGTACTTGCCCTGAGCGAAGTCGAAGGGTCCAGCACAATCGGGAACGCGTCGACATCTGCAAAGGTTTTAAACAAGGCACCCTTCCCTTCCATCCCCGGGAGTGCCCCGAGCGCACCGATGTTGCCAAGCCCCAACACCGCCGAGCCGTCGGATATCACGGCAATCATTTTGCCTTTGATTGTGTACTCCCTTGCAAGTTTTTTATTTTTTGCAACGAGCACCGAGACCGCCGCCACGCCTGGGGTGTAGACAAGCGAGAGGTCGACCTTGTTTTTAATCGGCATCGTCGGCGCAATCCGGATTTTGCCCCCCAACTTTTTGTGCAGCGCAATCGCCCGCTTTGCATTGTCATCTTTTGCCATCATTTCTTTATGATGGGAGTAAAATCAGACCATTGTTCTATGCGGAAGGCGCGAATGTCGCGCACCGAATGTGCAAACCACTCCAATGTCTCCAGCGCCACAATTGCCTGAAAGAGGTTTGCCATATCCTCGCTTTTGGTGACATACACACTCCCCTGGATTCGCTCAAATCCAAAGTGCTCCAATGTGGTGGCAATATCGTTGTAGGCCTGTGTGACGTTTTTTGGATGATGCTTGCTTGTTTCCGCAACCACCAAGTCAAAAGTAATGGCAAACATATCACTCGTTTGGGTCCTGCAGCGCATCGGCTAGCGGATAAAGGGTTTCCTCGTTGGTGTCCAATACATGAATTATCACTGAAGTATCGTCGACTTGGCGGAGTACTTCGTAGAGAACGCCGTTCTTACCAAAGCGGCGTATCGTCCCGACAAGTGATGTCGACGAGGATTGCTTTTTGGCATCAATTTCCATACGTCCACTATATCACAACTTCCCCCAACTTTTTGTGCAGCGCAATCGCTTGTGTAATATTGTCCTCTTTCTTTGCCATAGATTGGGTATATACTTTTAGAAGCCCGCACACCAAAGGAGCAGTCTTGATGGCTAAAACACCCCCAATACAAAAGGGAAAGAAAGCTCTTAATCAGTTGCGCAGGGATATGGATGAAATCGCGAAGATAATTATGGCTCCCGATTCGATGGCCGGAGCCATCATCCGCGCATATCAAACCTATCCCGCCAGGCGCAACAACCCATCCTCTCACGGCGACTAATAATCGTCTGGCATTACGCCCAGGCGATTTTTTTCTTTCCTCTATATATAATCCTCTTATGCAACTGACCGACCCGATTACCTCTATCTTCCGCCTTACGGATATACAAAAAACAGCACTAAAAAAGTTGCGGATTGCGACAGTGCGGGATTTATTATTTCATTTTCCATTTCGTTACGAGCAGGAGGGCAGCGAGCAAAGTGTCGGGGCGCTCACGCTTGGGGCCGAAGTCTCGGTGGTGGGAGTGTTGGAAAAATTGGAGACCAAAAAGTCGTGGAAACGGAAGATTCCGGTGAGCGAGGGATTTTTGCGCGACCCGTCGGGCCGCGTAAAGCTGATGTGGTTTAACCAGCCCTACATCGCCCGGATGTACACCAACGGCACGCGGGTTAAAGCGGTTGGCAAGGTTGCCGGCTCGGCGGGCAAATTATATTTAGCAAACCCGCAGCTTCAAAAAGTTTCTGCGGTGGAAGAAAGTCTATTTTCTCCACAGGGGAATCCCTCAAAAAAGTCCTCGGAGCAGGAATTCGCTGGACAAAAGTCTGGCCTGCCGCGCCGGGTTGGGGCGCGGACAGGAGACCCGAGGACTTTTGGGAAGCAAATTCCTGTGGAGAGGATATTTGCCCAGTACCCCGAAAGTAGCGGCATTACCTCGCTTTGGTTTCGACACGCGCTCGCAAAAATTTTGAAAGCCGAAGGGGAACCCTTCAAATCCAATCCTAAGGGTTCCCCTTGGACAACTCTTGAGGATCCTATCCCGCCGGCGTTGTTGAAACGCTATAATTTGCCGACGCTCAAAACCGCATTGGTGTGGATACATACGCCCAAGAACACGAAAGATGCCGAGGCGGCGCGCAAACGCTTTGCGTTTGAGGAAGTGTTTTTGATACAGCTGCAACGCCAGCAAGAGCGCCAACTACAAAAACACGAGAAAAGTTTTGTAGTTGCCGCCACACCCGCACAAGTAGAAGCGTTTATCGGCGCATTCCCCTTTGCGGCTACGCGCGCGCAAGCGCGCGCCATAGAAACAATTCTTGCGGATATGCGCAGTGGCACACCAATGTCGCGCTTGCTCGAGGGCGATGTTGGCAGCGGCAAAACCGCCGTGGCGGCCACCGCCTGCTTTGCCGTGGTCTCAACCAGGCCACCGAATGCAAACCTGCCTGCCGGCAGGCAGGAGGCCGGCACACTCCAAGCCGCATATATGGCCCCTACCGAGATTTTGGCAAAACAGCATTTTGAGTCGTTCATAAAATATTTTGAACTGTTCCCGATCAACATCGGGCTGATAACCGGAAGCGGTTGTTACAAATTTCCCTCCAAAATCGGTCGGGGCAAATCGACACCAATCTCCCGCACGCAGCTGCTCAAGTGGGTGGCAAACGGCGAGATACCGGTGTTGATAGGCACCCACGCGCTGATACAAAAGTCGGTTATGTTTAAACACTTGGCACTGGTTATCATCGACGAGCAACACCGATTTGGCACCAACCAACGGCGGATGCTGGCAAAAAAAGAGGTGCGTATCCCCCACCTGCTCTCGATGACTGCAACCCCAATCCCTCGCACCCTGGCGCTCACGGTGTATGGCGACCTGGACTTAACCCTGCTTGACGAGATGCCCGCAGGGCGCAAAAAAATAATCACCGAGGTGGTCGCGCCCGAAAAACGTACTGATGCATACCAAAAAATGTGCGCTCAACTGGCAGAAGGGCGTCAAGCATATGTGATTTGCCCGCGCATCGACGAGCCCGACCCGCAAAAAGAGTTTGCGCTCCAGGCAAAGTCGGTAAAGGAAGAAGCAAAGCGTCTCAAAAAAGATATTTTCCCAGAATACGAAATCGCAATCTTGCACAGCAAGATGCTACCGAAGGAAAAAGACGAGACGATGCGGAAGTTTGCAAACAATGAAATCCAAATCCTTGTTGCAACCTCCGTTGTGGAAGTGGGTGTCAATGTGCCAAACGCAACGATGATTTTTATAGAAGGCGCGGAGCGCTTTGGGCTGGCCCAGCTCCACCAACTGCGCGGGCGCGTGGTGCGCAGCAACTACCAGGCGTACTGCTTTGTCTGCCCCGAAAGTCGCGGGCAACTGTCACTCGCGCGCCTACACGCACTTGTGACCGCCAAAAATGGTTTTGAGCTCGCCGAGCAGGATCTGCTCCAACGCGGTGCTGGCCAGCTTGCGGGCGCCCGACAATGGGGCATCTCCGACCTCGGGATGGAAGCGCTCAAAAATTTAAAACTGGTGGAGGCCGCCCGCACCGAGGCGATCAAATTGATTAAAGAGGATGAGCAACTAACCAACCACCCCCTACTTGCCCAAGCAATCGCCCACCAAGCACAGTCGCTTCATTTTGAGTAGATAAAAAACCACCCGCATTGCTACAGGTGGGTAAACGCATCGTCAAAAATTCCTGGCAACTCGGGATGTCTAAAAAGAGCCCCCCGCACGACTATCTTCCTCATCTTGAGCTCGTGGATATAAAGGTGGCCATTACCGTTGAGCCCGCGCCGGAATGACTCACACCACAGCTCCCAACCGCCTGGTATCCGCGAGACAAACGACTCGGCACATTGTATGCAACAAAATCGCAAATCAGCGAAAGGCCAGCCTCTCTCCGTGATCACCCAGACGTGGCCCTCAAGTGCGAGCGTGTGTAGATGTGCTGACTCGCCCCGATGCCCGCCGTTGTTTGCACACTTCATTTTTCTACCCCGTACTGTTTCTGCCCCTACTATACAACAAAGGCTCGGCGTGCAACCGCTTCATTTTGAGTAATAACCAGTGTATATTTTCACCACGGGCGCGTAGCACAATGGTTAGTGCACCGAGCTTATACCTCGGGGGTTCTAGGTTCGAGTCCTAGCGCGCCCACTCTATTTCGCAAACCACTTCTCCGTGCTATCGTGCGGTGGGTTCTATCACAGTCAATCAGCAGCGAGAGGCAGAGATGACCGACACTTCGATCTCTTCGAAAGGGTTCCAAGACCATCATTGCCACATCGGCAGGGCCTACACGTTCCATCCCGAGTTTTTCGCGCACGAGGGAGATATCAACGCCTTTGGCGATGTACCTCTCAAAAGGAAGCAGTCGGTGACCGGTGTTATACATCGCGGCGTGGCATACCAAGACGAAAAGTCTTTGCGTGGACGCACTGTCCGCGTCATCGAGGAAAAAGTTGCGGCGGGCGAGACCTTGATCAACGCGATTACCGACTGCACCACCGACATCAACTCGCGGGAATTCGACCTGTTGCTTGAGCTCCGCGAGGAGTACAAAGAAAAAATCAATATCAACGTCGGCGCATATCCACTCTTTGGGTTTAAAGAGCGCGACTCCGACCGCGAGAAACTGATTTGGAAGCTCGCCGAAAAAGCCCAATTCCTCGTCGGCCTGCCGGAGCGGGATGACCAACCCGACCACCCAATCGGTTTTGACGGGCATATCGCGACGCTTATCAAAATGGCGACGAAGTTCGAGATTCCGCTCCAGGTCCACGTCGACCAAACCAACACGCCGGGGGAAGACGGAACCGAGCGGCTTATCAACGCCGTGCACTGGCTAAGCACCGCGGCACTGCCACCTCACGAGCGGCCCGAGGTGTGGGCTGTCCACGTCATATCGCCCTCGGCCTACCCGGAGGAGCGGTTTGCGCGGATGGTGCAGGGGCTTCAGGACAACAATATCGGCGTTATTGTCTGCCCATGGGCAGCGTTGTCGATGCGCCAGATGCGCAACACCGCAAGCCCGACCCACAACTCGATGGCGCGCGTGCGGGAGTTGCTCAAAGCCGGTATCCGGGTGCGTTTTGGCACGGACAACATCAACGACTTGTTTATGCCAGGGCCGATGAGCGCGCTCCTGATGCGTGAGTGGGATGCCTTGCAGAGCAGCGAGCGTTGGTATGACAACGGCGTCTTGGCCAAACTCTTCCGCGGCGAAGACCTCAACCAAAGCGATTTGGTTGGCATCGACCGCTCGCTCACTGGCGACTACGAAGCCTTTGGTTGGCTGCAAATGTCGCTCAACCACAACAACGGACACTGAATCTGCATAAACCCCCAAACATGGGGGTTCTTTTTTAAGAAAAAACGCCCCGGGTGGAGCGTGAAGGGTTGGCTATTTTCCTGCGGCCATTGTTCGCTCGACAGCAGTTTTTAGGTATACGGGCATATAACAGCCCTCTAAAAACAGATGTAGATCAAACCGCGCCTTCGGATACAACTCCGAAGGTAACTCCCAGAAATGGTCTCGAAGCGCGAGCATAAAGAGCTCTTCGTTCGAGAAGTTCATCGGAACATCGCGCCGGAGCAGCGCGAGAATCGTGGGCCCATCGAAGTCGCTACCCCGGACAGTCAACAGCGGTAG
>OBEQ012457572.1_pt1 | contig 10115 bp, 17 predicted proteins | sample 1670901 | NCBI WGS metagenome assembly OBEQ01 (sample SAMEA104232315, study PRJEB22302) | groundwater metagenome | biome: forest; feature: aquifer; material: groundwater | place: USA | collected 2011-08-07 | depth 5.4 m | reverse complement strand
GCTTGACGGCGTGAGTTTCAAAGCGGCCCTTGATGATCCGGCCGCTGACACCGGTAAGCACACCCAGTTCTACACAATGCTCGGAACCCGCGGCATCTGGCACGACGGCTGGTTCGCGAGCACCGTGCACCCCGCCGCCCCGTCGGGCGAGCCGTTGTCGAGCACGCAGACGCGTGCGTCCGGGAACGCGACGACGATGGACCGCAGCGTCTGCTCCAACAGCTCGAAGCGCTGGAAGGCGTACGCGTTGTGCGTGAGCACGCCGACGGTGATCGGGACGGGCATCATGCCGTGGCCTTCCGTGTCAAGCAGTCCGAGCAAAAGTCCAGCGAACCGACACGATGACGTTGGTTAGGCTCCGTACCTTTGCAGCCAGTAGCCCAGCCTTCCGCATTCGCTTCGGAGCGAAGTACGTGTGCGAACATTCGTGCAGCGCCTGTCGTCGGGCCCTGTCGAAGCGCCCCGCACTGGTCGCATCGGATCGCGATGAGCATGCTCACGACGATCCACCTCGTCGCTGCACAGCGCTCAGGAACGCCTGCCGCCGTGCTCGGCCGCCCTCGGTGAGCGTCACCTCATCGACCTCGACAAGGTGCTCCCACTGAAACTGGGTCGTCTGCATGAAGTCCGTGAGGGCATCGACCTCGTCGTCCCCGTACCCGAACAGCGCCAGAGCATCGTGCTCGGCGAGGAAACCGCCGCTCGGGAGCACGGTGACCTCGCAGGGCATGAGCAGGTTCCGCCGGAAGAGGACGTGGATCGTCCGAGGGTAGCGCGGCTCTCGGTCAGTTCGCAGGCGCTGCCGCCGCCGCCGACATCCCGTTCGCCGTGAGCGTGTACTTCGTGGCCCGCTTGGTCCCGGTGTGCTTGACCTGCTTCGACTTCACGAGGGCCTTGAGCGGCAGCGTGAGCTCCTTGGTCGTGTAGCCGGTGTCCTTCGCGATGCTCTCGACGCCGACGCCGGGGTTCTTGCGCAGGAAGCTCGTGAGCGTCGCCTTGAGCCCGGCGAGCTCGTCGGGCGAGCGCTTCGGCTTCTTCGTGGCAGACGGCTTGCGCGGAGCGCGGGCCGTCTTCGGTGCCGCCGCCGACGCCGGCGCCGACGCGCGCTCGCCTTCGTTCGTCTTCGCTCGGGGACGCAACAGGTCTTTCGCCTCCTTCGCCACGGCGTTCCACGTGGGTCTCGGCGCGGGCGCGGTGTCCTCTCCGATGAGGAGGTCGATGAGCTCGTTCTGGGAGAGCTTCTTCAGCGCAGCGCGCTGCTGGTCGATGGTCAACATGGGGTTCTCTCTTTCGCTTCGCGCTGAAGGCGCGCGTAGACCTGTTTATCGCGTTCGACGATGGTCGGGTAGTCGTCCCGCTTGTAAAAGCTGACGCTCACGTGATGGTAGACGTGGCAGTCGGTGATGGCCTCGCACCGATAGCCCGCGGCAGCCAGCCGATCGTGGATGACGTCATCGCCGTGCCAGAGGACGAGCTCCTCCGGGATCGGCAGGAAGTGCTCGATGGCCTCCCGCGGGAAGATGAGGCACCACCCGGCTCGGGCGGGGACCGTTCGAGGCGCCGTCGGAGAGCCGGCTCTCCGACGTACCTCACGGTCGAAGTCCTCCGGCGTGCTCGTCCCGAACCGGTCCCCGTGCGGCAGGAAGTAGCGCTTCTCGCCGGTCCGGATCTCGCGCAGCGCGGCGTCGAGCCAGCCGGGCCCGACGACGACGTCGTTGTTCGTGAGCACGATCATCTCGGGGCGGTGAAGGAGCGCCTCGCGCAGGACCGTGTTCCAGCCCTTGTAGATGCTCTCGTTGACCTCGTTCCGCCAGAAGCGCCCGAGCGGCCAGAGGCAGCGCTCCGTGGCGCCGTCGTCGGTCGAGCCGTTGTCCATGACGAAGAGCCGGATGTCGTGCCCGCCGGAGTTGCGGTCGACCGAACGCGCCCACTCTTCGGTGACGTCGACGCTGTTCCAGGCGAGCGTGCAGATCGCGATCATCGGGGTCTCCTCTGCGTCTGGATCTGCTCGACGTCGGGTAGCAAGCGCAGGATCCTCGTGAACCACGTGTGGTTGCGGATGACCTCGGCACGACCTGCGGCGCCGATCTGGACGGCGGATTCCGGTCGGTCGAGGAGCCACCGCGTCTTGCGGACCAGCTCGTCGTTCGACCTGAACATCATGCAGTCCACTGTGTCCGTGAACTCCCTTCGAAGCCCAGGCACCTCGTAGCACACCACGGGCGTCCCCGAGGCCATCGCGATGAGCTGCCGGTCGGAGTAGTAGCCTTCCACGTGGTTGAAGTGGTTCACGTTGAGCGCGACCTTGGCGCGCTTCCAGACGTGGTGCTGCTGCTTCACGTGGCACTGCCCCACGGTGCGGATGTCCGCGGGCCATCCCGTGCCGACGACGCCCACGTCCACGCCCGCATCGCGCAGCGTGCGCAGCGCGGACAGGCGCTCCTCGGTCCCCTGTCGGAAGGCGCCCTCGTAGTGGTTGCCGATGAACACGACGTCGGGCACGTGGAAGGGCGGCGTCCACTCGGGCAGCCCGAGCACGTCTTCCTCCCAGTCGAGGCCGATCTGGACGTACTGGCATTGTGCTCCGGCATCGTGGAACGCGGCCACCTGCCCCGAGCTGGAGAGCAGCGTGAGGTCGCAGACGCGCGACACCGCCGCCGCGTACTCGGACACGGTCTCGCGCATGTCGCCGTTCCAGTGCGTCATCACGCACCGCGGGAGCGCCTCCTTCACCCGGGCGAGCATGTCCGGTCGGAGGACCTTGGAGTCCTGCACCTGGAGCCAAATCCAGTCGGGCGCGACGTCGATGGCGTACCGCTCGAACGCCGACGAGGTCGCGTCCGGGCTGTTCCCTCGCCGGACCCAGTCGAGGTAGTCGAAATCCTGGACGTTGCCCGCGCCGAAGAGCGCATCGAACGCGGCGCGCATCCCGCGCTGCGGGTGCGAGTCGTGGATGGTGGACATGAGGACGCGGCGGATCACGGAATCCTCCGTTCTACGAAACCATACCCGTGGCACGTCCCGCAGTCTTTCCACTCAGGCCAGGGAGAGCGCCCCCCACCACGGCATGCCGGACAGGGCAGTTTCGCCAGTGCCCTCGGCATGTCCTTCGGCTCCACCGGCATCGTCGGCCCCGCATCGAGCCATCGGTAGCCGACAGGTCGGCCGGCCCTCTCGGCGGCAGCGATCCCCTGCCGCATGCCCAGTGAGATGCCATGGTCGAGGTACACGATCGTCTCATCGGCTCGCTCCGCCCAGGCCAGCCCCGCCGCGATGCCAAGGGCACGCTCGGCGGGCTTGTCGTCGTCGAGTACGCCCGAGTGCGCGTAGAGGAGCGCCGACGCCAGCGGGAACTCCCCGCGCCGAAGGCAGTCCCTCATACAGCGCTGAAGGTAGGCGAAGTTCTCGGCCACGTTGCCTGCCCACGGGCTCTCGATCACTACGAGCCGCGCTGTCACTTTTTCACCATCATCAGGACCTTCGACTCGCTCGTCCTCCGCCCGAACGGAACGAACCCGAGCTTGCGGTAGACGCGTTTCGCCGGGGCGTTCGACACGAGCACTTCCAGTGCACAGCGCCCGTAGAGCGCCATCGCACGCTCGGTGAGGAAGCGGAAGAGCTCGGTCCCGAGCCCTTGCCCGCGCCAGCTCTCCCGAAGACCTCCGGCGACGATGCCGCAGGGCGACTTGATGTACGCCTGCTTGCCGGCCCACTCGGTCGAGTAGACGAGGCCGTAGCCGACGGCATTACGGGAGGGATCGAGTACCGCCGGCATGCTCGACGGCACCTGGAACAGGTACGCCTCGACGTGCTCCTGCGCCTTCGACCACCACACGGCCTGCTCTTCGGGCGTGATGATCTCGCGCGCACGCGTCATGAACGAGCGGAGCTCGTTGCGAACGAGTCGCAACGACTCGACGTCCGAGAGCGCCTCCACGCGCATCGGGAGCATGGGCCAGCGAGCGGCCTTCAGCTCTTGCGCTTCCATGCCCACGCCTCCACTGCGGCGACGACCCGCACGAGATCCTCCGGCCCGAGCCACCAGCCAACCGGGATCGCGACCTCGTACGCTGCGAACGCGTCCAGACCGATTCTGCCGGCACGTCCCAGGGGTGGAGCCGACGAGCGCTTCACCGCGTCCTCGAAGCCAGGGTGCGCGTCGTTGCGCACGTGCACCGGGCTCACGTCGATGCCGAGCTCGTCCATGTACCGCACGAAGCCGTCGCGGTCGTCGACGCGCAGCGTGTAGAGCCACCAGGAGCTGTCGGGGTTCGGTTCGGGGCAGGAGAAGACGTCTGAGAGCGACGCGAGCGCATGGGCGTAGATGTTGGCGTTCGTGCGGTGCCTCTCCACGGCCCGGAGCGCGAGCGCCAGGTTCGCTCGGCCGATGGCCGCCGCCACGTCGTTCATGTGCCACTTGCCACCGACCTCGGCGAGCCTCTGCTCGGTGCGGAAGGATGCCTTGTCCCGCCGGTCGTACCCGAACCAGCGGAGGCGCCGCGCACGGTCGACCTCGGACGCCGGGCACTTCAGGAGCCCTCCGTCTCCCGTGGTGAGGTGCTTCACCGCCTGGAACGACCAGCAAATCCAGTCGCCGCCTCGCTGGAGGAGGGGCTCGCCGTTGACTGTCGCGCCGAAGGCATGCGCGGCGTCCTCGATGATCGGGATCTTGTCCTCCGTCAGCTCCCGAATGGCTGCGTAGTCGCAGGGGGCCCCGCCCCAGTCGACCGCGACGATCGCCTTCGTCCACGGCGTGACGCGGCTCGCGACGCTCCCCGGGTGGATGAGGCCGGTCTCCGGATCGACGTCCGCCCAGGTGATCGACGCCCCCGTCGCCAAGATGGCGGCGTTCGTCGCGACGCAGGTCATGGGCGTCGTGATGACCTCGTCGCCCTTGCCGATGTGGAGGCAGCGGAGCGCGAGAGCGATGGCCGCCGTGCACGAGCTCGTCGTGAGCAGGCGGTCAGTAGGCGTTCCGAGCGCTGTACAGAGCTCCGCCTCGAACGCTTCGACCTCGGGGCCTTGCCCGATGTAGCCCGAGCGCAGGACGTTCGCGACGCGTGCGGGCGCGTCGTCGGCCATGAGCACCTTGAAAAGCGGAATGCGCTTGTCCTTCACGGAGAGGATCTCTCGCAGGTTCAGATACGCCTGTCAACGTTGACGCGCACGCGCGGCGCATGTGCCGTGACGACGGCGTAGGCGTCGCAACGGTTCCAGCCGTGCGATTGAGACAGCCAATGGGTCCGAACCATCATGGCGTCGTCGCCGGCGCGTACTCGTACCAGCGTGGGCGCGATCTCATCGACGACCTCCCAGGCGATGCCTGGACGGTCATCCCGTTGGAAGGTGTCGCCGATGGCGACGTCGCTCGGGCAGATCACTCGACCAGCACGTCCATGAAGGTCGGATCGAACACGAGGACCCCCGTCCCCGACCAGTGCCCGTACTCGGTGACGTCGAGCGCCTTCGGAACCGTGGTCTTCGCCCAGTTCCAGAAGTCCGTCATGGCAGGACTGTAGTACAGGTCGTCCAGGACGAGCACGCCGCGGAAGCGGAACTCGTGGAGCTGCTCGACGAAGTTCCGCTCCTGGAAGCCGTCGTGCGGGTCCACGTCGAGAAACAGAAGCGGGCACTTCTCCACGAAGAGCTCGACGTGGTGCAGGACGTTCCATTGCAGGAACAGCACATTGAGCGGCCTCGGCCCCGGCGGACGCATGTCCTGAAGGTCGCACGTCCAGACCGTCACGTTCGGGTTGCCGGCCGCGAACGCCAGCGAGGAGAGCCCCGAGGACGTGCCCCCGTCGAGCAGGACCGTGCCGGCGGGCAGTTGCACCGATAGCGAGGCGAGCAGTCGGTAGTGCTCCCGCGTTGCGGAGTCCGGCCCGAGCAGCGCCTGCTCGCCGCCCGTGTAGATGGCCTGGTAGCGACCGAGCCGGGTGACGAGGTCGTTCTGCGCGTCCACGCGTGCCTGGCTGACGAAGAGATGGGACATGGGTTTACGCTCCTAGATGGTGTCGGCGCACGAGATCCCCCATCGCGTCCAGCAGGTAGCTCTGCACGATCGTCTCCACGGTGAACGCCCCCGCGACCTCCTCGTAGCAGCGCCGAGCCATCCCCAGAAGGTCGACGTGATCCAGGATTCGACGAAGCTCGTTCGCTGTCTCCTCCCCGTTGTCCAGCGTCACGCGCGGGTAGCCCACGTAGTGCGCCGTGTGGAGCGGCCACGTGTCCGTCCCCACTTCCGCAACGAGCGCCGCCGACGTCGCGATCGTCTGCCAGATACGCCACGTCGAGAAGCTCCGGACGTCGGAGTGCGCCACGTAGAGCGACGCGCGCGCCACGTCGAGCTTGCCGAGCAGGTCCCGCCCGAACGACCCGGTCACGTCGACGAGTCGCTTCCCAAGTCGGCCCTGCAAGAACGGCAGGATCATGCTGCGCTTGCCGACACCGCTCCCGTAGTAGGCGTAGTCGACGAACTTGGGCGCGGTCCATCGGGGACGGCCCATCGTCTCCGGATCCCAGCCGACGGGCACCACGTAGACAGGCGGCTCCAGGAGATAGGCGAGCTGCTCCTGCATCCATGGCGTGTGGGCGAACACGGCGTCGTACTCGGCCTGCACGGCGCGGAAGCGCTCGAAGTGCGCCCGGTGCTCGGGAAGCATCCCGAGGAGCTCGCCGGCTTCGTTGCGCTCGCCGATGGCCTCGCTGTAGACGCCGGCGACAAGCGCCTTCCGCTCGGTCTTTGGTCCCGGACGCGGGTCGTCCGTCCAGAGCACGAAGAGCACGCCCGGGTCCTGGTAGGCCGGCGAGCTCTTCATGCCGGCGAAGCCCTCCGGCGAGACGACGTTCATCCAGGGGAAGCATCGAGCCGCGACGTTCCGGTAGCTCGCCAGGATGTCGACGAACGGCCCCCACGTCTCGGGGATCACGTGCACGACGTGCAGGCCGGTCGTGGGTTCGCGGGGCGCGCTCACGACGCGTCCTTGTCGTGCCGCCGCTTCTTCTCGGCGCGGTAGCGCGCGATCTCGGCGTCGACCTTTGCCAGTTCTTCATCGATGGACTGGGTCATCCGGCCGGCGTGATAGAAGACCACCGCCACTACCGCCACCACTACTGCCATCACAAGCACGAAGATCATGGCTGCTTGAACTGCTCCGCAAAGAGCTCGGCCGCTTGCCGCACCCCCTCCAGCCCCCTCTCGGACTTCTCGGCGCGCTCCCGCCAGTGCTCCTCGTTGCGGAGATGCTGTGCGGCTGTGTCCATCCAGGCCTTCGCGCGAGCGCGTTCCTCTTCGGCCGTGCCCAGCGGCGCGGCATCGAGCTGGCTCACCGGATCACCTCCATCCCCGCGTACGGGTGGTCGCCGAGCACCGCGGCGACCTGCGCCCGCGTCGCCTCGTCGGCGAGGTGCGCCTCGTCCCAGAGGCCGTGCACCGTCGGATGCAGGTCGCGGTCGCCCGGCTTCCAAGGCACGAACGTCTGGTCGAACCACTCCGGCCGCCACTCGTCCTTGTGGCCGTGGCAGCCGATCTTGTACCGGGTGAGCCGCTCGCTCTGCGCGTAGCCGAAGTGCAGGACCGGCGCCGGCTGCGTCGTCTCGTCGAGGTACGCGTCCACGTCGCGCCCGTGGCGCGTGTCGATCACGCGCACCGGGCGGAAGCTGTCGTAGACGACCCGGTCGAACGACCGCCAGAAGTTCGTGAAGCGCGCGAGCCACCGGCCAGCGCGGTTCTCCCGCTCGACGGCATCGAGCGTTGCCTGCGCGGCGCCTTCGGGCCACACCTCGTCGGCGTCGACCACGAGGGGAAGGTCCGCTCCGTAGACCTGCTGCGCGAGGGCGTGCATCGTGTCCCGATGGGCGCCCTCGGAGCCCATGCCGTAGACCTCGTGCCAGAAGATGGGCTTGTCAGCGTGCGAGAAGCGGAAGGCTTCGGTCTTGAGCGCCTCGACAGACTCGGGGCACGGAACGCCGTGCTCGCGGTGCCCGTAGGTCGGCTGCGCGGAGTACGCGATGACGATGCAGTCGACGGCGTCCTGCACGGACCGGATCGACCAGGCGAGGTACTCGGCGCCGTAGTGCAGAGCGTAGCAGGCTGCGCGCTTCAAGTGAGCCTCCCGGAGAGCCAGGCGGAGACCAGGTCGCGAAGCGCTTGACCATTCGCGATGGTCGCGTTGACGAGCATCCCATGGTCACCGTCGGATGGTGCCATCCACTCCCCTTGCACCTTCGCGAGGTAGTGGTGCAAGTTCGCTCGCGCACGGTCGAGCGCCGCGATGGCGTTCGTGGATTCATCCATCGTATCCCACGTGCGGATGTGCACGTCGCAGAGGCGTGCAACCGTCATCCCAGCGAGGCTGACGCGCTCGCCGCTCCGCGTGCAGCCATGCACGTTGCAGATCGGCGTCGTCGCCGGCACGGCGAGGGCCTCCAGCGCTTCGGCGATGCGGAACAGGATCGCGCTGTCCCCCGTGTCGTCGTCCGAGTCGCATTTTTCTCGGCTCATCGTTGCCTCCACACGGTGTTCTCGATCCCTCGCTCCACCTCGTCACGAAACGTCCGATCCTCGCACAGCAAGCGGTAGAGCCGCTCGCCGCGCTCGACAAGACCCGGATCCCGCAGCGCGCGCTCGACCTCATTGACGAGGTCGTCGTAGCCCGCCAGGTAGAGGGTGTCGCGGTAGATGCCCGGGTCGGCCAGGGTCTCCACCACCATCGGGAGCTTGTACGCCGCCGCGAGGCACGCCCGGAGCGGAGCCATCACGGGCGTCGGGTACTGGTGCACGTGCAGCATGAGCCGGCTCGCCGACAGAGCCGCGGCCCTCTCGATGCCCCAGCCCGCCGGCGCGAGGCTACGCCCCCGAGCACGCAGGTCGGCGAAGATGCCCTCTCTGCGCCCATGGATGTAGCTCATGTGCGCGACGTCGAAGGCCTTCTCCGCTCCGTGGATCGCCACGCGGAGCCGCTTGTCCCCGCCGAGCATCACGTGCGTGGTACGCGGATCCTGCGCCGCGATCCACATGTCCGAGACCCAGACCGCGTCCACGAGCGGATAGCCCGCGTCGAGCCCCTTCGAGAGCGAGTGCTCCTCCGTGCTGTGGTACTCCAGGTTCCACCACACGATGCGACACCGCTTGGTCGCGCGGTCGCCCACGGTGTCGGACGCCAGATGCGCCGGGATCTGGCCGTTCATGGGCGTGAAGATGTACGTCACGTCCTCGTCGAACCGGATGTCAGAGACGTTGACGATCGGGTACCCCGCAAGCTCCACGAGCCGCCAGAAGTCGCTGTACGAGTCGTAGGTGTAGTCGGTACGAGCGAAGACGATGGTCATGAGGCTGTCCAATCTGTCGGCGGCACTCCGCTGCCCGAAGAGCCGGCCGCTCATTGTCGTCGTCTCCATGCTGGGATCCTCTCTGCGGCCGGAGCCGCGGTGGTCGTCGTCCCGCCCGCACCATCCCCGATTGCAGCGGCGGGCTCCACTCCAATCTGCGGCGCCCCGAGCAGCGCCGCGTCCAACTCCCGCAGGTCGTTCTGCGCGTCCTCCGCATGAGGCTGATCGCCGGACAAGAGGGCTCCCACCGCGTCCCAATCGCGGAACGCCTTGGCAGCCTTTGCGATCCGTTCCAACTCGCGGACGCGCTGCACGATGAGGCCGCCTGTGGTCGGGTCCTCCCAGAGCATGTTGGCTCGCTCGTCCCACGGCAGCGCGCACCACGCGGCCGTGACGCTCGCCGCGCTCACGACGCGGCCTCCCACGCGACCGGCATCGGGTCGCTGCCCGGTTCGCTCGTCGTGCTCATCAGGAGCGCCGTCGTGTGCCCTGCGTCGATCCGCAGGACGTCGCCGCCGCTGTGGCCGGTCACGATTTCGAGTCGCAACGCCTCGATGGGCGGCGTGTTCTCGACGAGCGACTGGAGGGCCTCGCGAATGAGTCGCCGGTCGAAAACGCCCGTGCCGCACCGCTGCGCGTCGTCGGTGGCGCGGCGGATGTCGAACATCGGAGCGTCTTCGTCCCCGCTCGATGGATGCAGATCGGTGGACCACGGCGTGCGCCGCGAGGCCCAGATGAGCAGCCGCCCGAGTATCGCCGTCGCGCGCATCGACGGCGCGATCGGC
>OBEQ011664783.1_pt1 | contig 10115 bp, 10 predicted proteins | sample 1670901 | NCBI WGS metagenome assembly OBEQ01 (sample SAMEA104232315, study PRJEB22302) | groundwater metagenome | biome: forest; feature: aquifer; material: groundwater | place: USA | collected 2011-08-07 | depth 5.4 m | reverse complement strand
CGAGGAGATGAAGGCCGTTGCTGAGAAAATCAAGGCCCTCGATGACCGGCTCAGGGCTGTCGAAGAGGAAACCAGAGCATTGATTCTTACCATCCCCAATATCCCCCATGAATCGGTACCGGCCGGCAAAGACGAGACAGAGAACATAGAGATAAGAAAATGGGGTAGTCCGGGGGAGTTTGCGTTCGAGCCCCTTAATCACTGGGATATCGCCGAAGCCTTGGATATCATCGACTTTGACCGGGCGGCGAAGATCGCGGGCGCGAGGTTCGCCCTGATGAAGGGCGCCGGCGCAAGGCTTGAAAGGGCCTTGATGAACTTTATGCTCGATACTAATACGGCAAGAGGGTATAAGGAGGTTTTTCCCCCTATTATTGTGAACAGGGAAAGCATGACCGGGACAGGGCAGTTGCCCAAATTCGAGATGGAGCTCTTCAGGATAGCGGACCCCGAATTTTACCTGATTCCAACTGCTGAAGTGCCGGTGACGAATATCCACAGAGATGAGATCTTAAAAGAGACTGAATTGCCTCTCTACTACACCGCTTATACCCCCTGCTTCAGAAGGGAGGCCGGTTCTTATGGAAAAGACACGAGAGGGCTGATACGACAGCACCAGTTCAATAAGGTCGAGCTGGTTAAGTTTGTTAAACCTGAAGATTCCTACTACGAACTTGAAAAACTTACGAGCAACGCCGAAGATATCCTCCAGAAGCTCAGGCTTCCTTACAGGGTAGTCGCGCTCTGCTCAGGGGATCTCGGTTTTTCATCCGCAAAAACGTATGATCTGGAAGTATGGCTGCCCGGACAGAACAAGTACAGGGAGATATCGTCTTGTTCAAATTTTGGGGATTTCCAGGCGAGACGGGCAAATATAAGGTTCAAGCGCGAAGGCAAGAAAGGCACGGAGTTTGTGCATACCTTGAATGGGTCGAGTCTTGCGATAGGCAGGACTGTGGTGGCGATCCTCGAAAATTACCAGCAAAAAGACGGATCGGTTTTAGTACCGGAAGCCCTTCGTCCGTATATGGGAATGGAAAGAATCGGATAGGCTGCTTACTTGGTGGAAGACCCTAACGACGCCGCAGCAATAAACAACCCGGGAAGATGCCTCGCAGCAAGGTAATCCCCCTTGCTCTTTATCCTTGTAGGACAAAGACTTACAAGGCACACAGAATATTTTCTACAAAAAAATCAGACTTGTACCGATATCATTATCCGGCGGCCGGCTGTATCTTAAAGGAAGATTACGAATAAGACGTCGAAACTGTGATTGCATAAAAGGAGAAAGAATATGCCGAGTTGCCAGATCCAGACGATTTTAAAAAGCATTCCCACACTTTGCCGCGTGGAACCTGCCCCGGGAATTAAGATAACCCAGGAGCCAGTCGCGAAAGATCGAAATGGCTTAAAGAAACGTACCAAGGATGTTGACAGAAAAAGGCTTGCCTCTTTGGCCGAAGCAGTAATACTCCAGACGCTGGAGGATCTCTGGAGCAAAGCTCACAAGGAAAGAAGTCTCGCATTTTTCACGACCGAAGGCTTTCATATCTGTGCCGAGATAGCCGGCATGAAGATCGCGGACAGACTCCGGCTTTTTAGGCTGCTGAGGAGTTTGGATGGAAAGACGTTCGACTCGCGACATGCGAAGAAGGTTGAGCGTTTCATAAAGAAAGAGTAATTTGGGTATATCCCGGCGTCCGCGCTATAACGTCATTCCTGTTCATCTTCCGCGCTCTTGCAGTCTCAGGCTGCGGGGCGCCGACTTTATATAAATGCTGAATATGCAGGCGAAAATTTTCGCATATCTTTTCCGACTTTCCTCAACTCTCCTTTTTCGTTTACACACTCGTTATAATTAAAGTGACAAATCAGTACGTGTGATATATCCAAGCTGCGCAGTCTCCGGTCTATATGCCGGCATATGGCTGCTGTCGAGACATGGCCGAAGATAGTGTAGATCGCTTTGTGGTGACAAGGGAGAATAATCGTATGCGTGATATGCAAACCTCTGAGGATCGGACCGTCGAATCCGGAGACCTTTCCGCTCATGCCGTCTTTGCGGGGCTCCGAAGCGACTTTTGGAAAAAGATTATCCGTCATGAATCCATCAATTCAACAAATGAATTCGCGCTGTCGCTCTCGCTGAGAGGCCCGGAATCGGGTACTGTCATCATTGCGGACTCTCAGGAAAGAGGAAGAGGTAGAATGGGGCGAGTCTGGGTTTCGCCACCGGGGAGTAATATATATATGAGTGCGATACTGAAGCCTGAAATAGCGGTTCGGGACGCGACTTTTTTGACAGTAGCAGCCGCTCTTTCATGCGCGTATGCACTCAGAAGTAAAACCGGCCTAAATGTGAACATAAAATGGCCCAATGATCTCATGGTGTCCGGCAAAAAAATCGGCGGTATCTTGACAGAGCTCAGATCAGGGCAGGATAAGATCAATTTCGCGGTCATCGGCATAGGCATCAACGTGAACTTCTGCGGCGAAGATTTTCCTGAGGAACTGGTGAACATAGCTACTTCGGTCAAAGAAGTTACGGGCAAGTACTTTTCAAGAAGCGAGATCATCGCCGAAGTTCTCAATGAACTGGAGACATGGTATAAGAAATTAACAGGTGACGGCAGGTTTTTGCTTCTGGAAGAGTGGAAGAGACTTTCCTGTACCACCGGCAGGGGGGTCAGAGTCAATCTTTGTAATGAGGTAATTTCAGGGCTTGCCGAAGACATAGATGATGAGGGCATGCTGATATTGAAACTGGCTTCCGGCGAAAGAAGGAGAATCAGCACCGGAGACTTGAAGGAACTGAGATAAAACGGTTTTCCCCCCTGCGATATAAGTTATAATGGGGCGGTATTTTGATTTATTAGATCTAGCCAAAGGGTTTAAATGCTAATCGCCATCGACATAGGCAACTCATCGATAAATATAGGATATTTCGCATATAAAGGTCTGCTGGTTCAAAGGATCAACACTCATCCATTAAAAGATTCAGGAGAATACCTTTCGGTAATTCGCGGTTTCTTGCGGCAAAATTGTGTCGAAAAAGGGAGCATCAGAGGTATAATATCATCTGTAGTATCGAGCCATACATCAGTATTTTCTGAAGTTCTCAAAAGGCTTTCTGGTGTTGAAGAGAAGGACCTATTGACCGTAAGCCATGAGATGAATTCAGGGCTAAAGTTTAGGGTTCGTGAGCCTGACAAGGTGGGCACTGACAGGATAGCGAATGCGGCCGCAGCAATCGAGTTTTATGGGACGCCGGTTGCAGTGGCTGATTTTGGAACCGCAACGACTATAACAGTTGTCGGTCGTGAAGGCGACTTTGCCGGCGGCTCGATTTTGCCGGGCTTAAGATTGATGAATAGTGCGCTTGACGCTGGCACTTCCCAGCTTCAGGAGGTGGCAATGGAGGCCCCTCTTCGGGCCCTTGGCGTTGATACTTCTGAATGTATCCGGTCGGGCTTATTTTTTGGAACAGCCGGGGCTGTCGAAAGGATACTGACGGAGATAGAAGAGGAGACCGGCGTAAGTTTGAAATTAGTCCTGACAGGCGGTTATGCCCAGGCTGTGGGAAGGCTGATGAAGAGAGTTCATGAAATTAACTCTAATCTGGCACTTGAAGGGTTAAGAATACTTTATGGAAAAAACAGACCTTCATGAATTAAGGAAGGACCCGCTGCTCGGCAGATGGGTAGCTGTGCTCAGTCAGCCTAAGGCGCCGTCCGACTACGCTATTTATCCTACAACTGACAACGAAGGCAGCTGCATCCTTTGTGCAGGAAGGGAAAAAGAAACAACAGCCGAGATAATGTCATTACCAGGCGGGAATGAAAGCAAGGCATGGGCCACAAGGGTAATCCCCAATTTCACCCCTGTTTTTAGAGTCGAAGGAGAACTCTGGAGGAGAGGGGATGGCATGTACGACAAAATGAACAGTATCGGCGCGAATGAGATAATCATAGAATCTCCAGAGCATTCAGTGAGACCCGAAGATAAGGGCCTTGACCAGATGAGTAAAGTAATCAGGACATACAGAGAGAGAATGATCGACCTCGAAAAAGACGCCCGCCTAAGATATACGCTCATTTATAAGAATTCAGGAAAAGAGGCCGGCGCTGTATATTCTCATCCTTTGTCCCATTTGGCCTCAACTCCGGTTATCCCTAAAAGGGTCAAGGAAGAACTTGATGGTGCGAAAGAGTATTTTGCCTATAAGGAAAGGTGCCTATTTTGCGATGTCATACGGGAAGAGCTCAGGATTGGCAGCAGGGTCATCCTTGAGACGAGACACTTTATTTCTTTCTGCCCTTACGCCTCAAAATTCCCGTTTGAGTCCTGGATAGTTCCGAAGAGACATCGTTGTGCCTTCCAAGACATCGACGAGGAAGAGATCGAAGACATGGCGCTTATACTCTCTTCTATCCTGAAAAAATTATGGATTGCTTTCTCCGGGCTGGCCTTCAACTATTTTATTCATTCCGCGCCGAACAGAATGCCGAGAAAGGACCATTGGCATACACTCGGAGAGGACTTCCATTGGCATGTGGAAATTATGCCGAGACTTATGAGAACAAGCGGATTCGAATGGGGCTCGGGTTTCTATATACTGCCTACATCGCCGGAACACGCGTCAAAATATCTTAGGGAGGTTTGAAATGGAAATCAGGAGGATCCTATTCGCCACTGATTTTTCGGAAGGTTCTTCGCATGCCCTTCCTTATGCTGCAGATTTAGCAGAGCAGTATGGCGCAAAGCTTTTTTTGGTGCACGTTATATATGATGTGGCGAAGAGCGCAGGCTGGTACGTGCCCCATGTGTCGATCGATGAAATCTATCACGATATGGAAAAGAGCGCGAGGGCAGAACTCGAAAAAAGTTTTGTCGACGAGATGAGGGGTCTGAGGGACGTGGAATATGTGGTGCTCAAGGGCATTCCCTACGAAGAAATTTCTAAGTTTGCAGTAGAAAAAAAAATAGACCTTGTGGTACTCGGCACGCATGGACGGAGAGGCATCGACAGGATGCTTTTTGGCAGCACAGCCGAGCAGGTGGTCCGTAACGCACCGTGTCCTGTTCTTTCCGTGAGGATACCTCAGCACTAAATAGACATGCGGGTATATTTATCAGAAAATGCATTTATTGACTTGTTGCTGAGCTCTGCTGAAGTCTACAAAAAGGAATGCCTCGGTTTTCTTCTTGGCTATAAGCTTGAAGACAGGTTCATCATCGAACATGCTTTCAGCTTCCAGACAGCAAACAGAAAGCATAAAGGGGTGATGTCCTTCGACAGAAGTCACAAAAAAATCGACCCGATACTCGAACGGCTTGACCGCATTCAGATTATCGGAGATTTCCATTCTCATACGCAGTTTGGGACGATGAAGGGCCTTCCCTTCCCGAGCCCTGAAGATATCGAAGGTATGGCCGCAGAACATATCTATCTAATCGTTGCAATTAATAACAACAAGAAAACTATGTCCTGGGCTGAAAACAGGGACAGCACTGTTTCCGGGTCCGTGGGCGATTTCTTTTTTAAGATCTCTGCATATTTTCTCAACGACGGCTCTTCGGTGAGAAAAGCAAAAATCCATTGTCCGTTCCCCCCGGGATTTTGACCTAAGTGCAATAGCATCATGCGAGACTAAGTACACAGGAAATTTTCGAAGTGACGATAAAAAAGTTTCTTCTTTTCTCGGTAGTGTTTCATCTTGTTCTTTTTCTGGGGGTGTATTTTGTCCCTGAACCGAAAATAAAAAAGGCACGTGAATTTATTACGAGTCTTGTATCGCCTGAAGAGCTAAAAAAACCCGAGATACGAGTAAAACCTTTGCAGATACCTGTTCCCAAGCCCGTACCTCGGCAGAAGGCGTTTCCTAGCCCTCTGCCAGCACTGCGTCCTTTAAAAAGGATTATACCCAGCAGGCCGCCTTTGCCTCTTGAAGAACCTGTTGTGCAAGGGGAGGGAAAAGAGAGTGGAAAACCTCTTCCCGAGGGTGTGCGTCCAAAAGAAAGTGAGGGCGGGAAGAGCGGAGGAACCAAAGAAGCAGGTGACGCGAGAGATACAAAAAATGCAGTGGAGCCAGGGAAGCCAGGGTTTTCTGTACGGGGGTCGTTAAAGGAGATTACTGAAGCGGTGGCCAAGAGGGATTCCAGCGGTCCAGGAAGCAGGGCAAAGAAAGACGATACCATTACATTTGACACGGAAGACTACCGGTATGCCGGCTACATGAGGCTTTTACGGCAGAAAATTGAGAGCATCTGGGAATATCCCCCTGAAGAGGCCTCCAAAGGGCATTATGGAGATCTGAAGATAAGATTCACGATAAAAAAAGACGGGAGACTGGGCGAGATACACATTGTCCAGCATTCAGGATATCCTTCCCTAGATCAGGCGGCGGAAAAGGCATTGAGAGACGGAGAGCCGTACTGGCCTCTCCCGGATAACTGGGGTAAAGATTCTTATACAATCACAGGACATTTCATATACCTATACGGCGAGAACCATCTCAGATAAAAGGCGAAGAGGTATTGGTGTGGCTTCCACGTGATTCTTTCAGAGACTATGAGATGCCTCTCAACTGATCGATTTTCCGGCCGATATCAGACGATTCCATGAGACAAGTTCCGACCAGCATCGCGTCGAGTCCAGCGGCCTCTATTTTCAACACGTCTTCTCTTCTATGAATGCCACTTTCACTTACGGAAATGCAGCCTGCGGGAATCTCCCTCTTCAGAAGCAGAGATGTGTTAAGGTCTATCGAAAGAGTATTGAGATCCCTGTTGTTTATGCCGATGATAGGGGCATTTATCCTAAGGGCTTTTTCGAGTTCATAGAAATTGTGCACCTCGAAGAGTACAGACAGACCTAATTCATACGAGAGATGGAGATATTCCTCGGCTTGTTTCAGGTCGAGGATCGAAGCGATGAGGAGTATGGCATCTGCGCCGTTTGCCCTCGCCTCGTATATCTGATATTCATCTAAGATGAAATCTTTTCTCAATATCGGACAGGAAACAATTTTTCTTACGCCTTCAAGAAACTTCAGGCTGCCCTGGAAGAAATCCTCCTCTGTAAGGACGGAGATAGCGTCGACCTTTTTTTCCTCATAAATGGAAGCGATGGCGATATGACTGAAGTCAGCCCTGATCAGCCCTTTGGAGGGAGACGCCTTCTTGATTTCGGCAATGATCCTGAGGGTGCTCGTATCTCGCTTAATTGCTGTCCGGAAATCTCGCGGGGCTTCTATGTCGCGGATAATGGATTTCAGTTCTGCCACTGATGCGCTCATTTTTGCGGATATCAGCCGTTCTCTTTTCCTGGTAACTATTGTTCCCAAAATTGACATAAGGGATTTTAAAAGTAATACAGTGCGTTTTTCAACATAAGTCACGGAAAAATTCCGCTATTTGATATAATTAGCCCTGATATGGACCAAAAGGGCAAGATAGCAAAAGCTGCGGGAGTAATGTCGGCAGCAACCTTTATCAGCCGTGTCCTCGGTTATATACGGGACATGATATTTGCCTTTTATTTTGGAGCTACGGGAGTTTCCGATACTTTTTTTGCCGCCTTCAGGATACCGAACCTGCTAAGAGAACTTTTTGCGGAAGGCTCGATGTCTGCGGCCTTTATTCCGGTATTGACGGAGTACCGGCAGAATAAGGGGGAGGAGGCAGCTAACCGGCTGGTCAAGATAACGTTTACCTTTATTCTTGTCGTTGTCGGGCTTGTATGTATATTTGGCATTCTTTTTTCGCCCGCGATCGTCACTGTTATTGCACCGGGGTTTTTGGGTTCAGCTGAAAAGTTTTCGTTGACTGTGCTTTTGACGAGGATAATGTTTCCGTTTCTCCTCTTCATAAGTCTTGCCGCGTTAGTGATGGGCGCCCTAAATACTAAAAAGGTCTTCTTCATCCCAGCGCTCGCCCCTGCAATGCTGAACATAACTTTGATCATGAGCATCGTATTGTTTGAATCGAAGTCAAAACAGCCCATAACAGCGGCTGCCATAGGAGTTTTAGCCGGAGGCTTTGTCCAGTTCGTATTTCAACTTCCATCATTCTTCAAGAATAAATACAGCCTTGGGTTTGATACTGATTTCGGCCATCCCGGCATTAAGAAAATGTCAATTTTGCTGATACCCGCAACGCTGGCCCTTTCGGTGAGCCAGATAAATATCGTAGTAAGTAACATCCTGGCCTCTTTTCTCCCGTCGGGAAGTATTACCTATCTGTTTTATTCCATGAGATTAATACAGTTCCCAATCGGTATATTCGGGGTTGCGATGGGGACGGCTGTACTGCCGACGCTTTCCGAGCATGCGGTAAAAGGGAATCTTGACCTGCTGAGGGAAGATTTTTCTTTCGCACTGCGCCTATTGTTTTTTATCAGCATACCTTCAATGGCCGGGCTGATAGCCTTGAGAGAACCGATCGTTAATCTCCTTTTTCAGAGGGGACAGTTCGACTATTCCGCAACGAGAGGTACCGCAGAAGCCCTTCTTTTTTATTCGATCGGGATCTGGTCCATTGTCGGTGTAAGGGTTGTTACCGCTGCTTTTTATTCAATGCAAGATACCAAAACGCCCGTCAAAGTAGCGGTCATAGGCGTTTTGTCTAACCTTATTTTGAGCCTCAGCTTAATGGGGCCGATGAAACATTCAGGGCTGGCCCTCGCCAATGCCCTGGCCTCGGGCATCAACTTCATGATCCTGTTTTATATGCTCAGGAAAAAGCTTAAACGTATAGATGCCAAAAAGATAATAAGGTCCTTTGCGAAGATCTCAGGTGCTTCTTTAATCATGGGTCTCGTCGGACGGTTGATACTTCACGGTGATTTATGGACAAGAGGAGGGAACACCGGGGAGAAAACCTTATTGCTTGCGGGCACTGCTTTTGTTTGCGCCTCCATATACATTATGGCCAATTTTCTATTCAGAAATGAAGAAATGGGGTATATGTATGAAACGATGAAAAAGAGATATCACCGCAAGAAGACTGGCACATAGCGCAAGGATTATGAACTTTGCGGTAAAAACGATTATTATAATGGGGAGTCTGATGCCTCTGGATTACTATGCGGGAAGGAGCACCACAATGAAGGTCAAGAGTATTATTGTAGGTCCAATTAAAAGTAATTGCTACATTGTCTATGATGAAAAAAGTTCGGATGCGATAGTGATCGATCCCGGGGATGAGGCCGGAAAGATAATGAGGGAGATCGATGAAGATCACCTTAAGGTTCACTATATTGTTTGCACTCACGGGCATTTCGATCATATAGGCGCTGTTGCGGAAGTCAAAAAGGAAACTGGAGCCAAGGTTGCCATAAATAAGAAAGACATTGAAATCTATAAGCATGCGGGTGAACTTGCTGCCTCATGGGGACTTCATATAGTGGAGCCGCCGGAACCTGACTTGCTGGTTGAAGACGGGGATGAGATTGTCGTTGGAAGTTTGCAGTTCAAGGTATTTATTACACCTGGGCACAGCCCGGGAGGGATATGCCTATATGGGCAGGGAGTTCTTTTCACCGGTGACACGATTTTTGCAGGTTCTGTGGGCAGGACCGATCTTTACGGAGGCGACATGGAAGAACTGAAAAAGTCTTTTGTGAGATTGATTTCATTTCCTTCCGATACTGAGATCTTGCCTGGGCATGGCAGTAGCTCAACTATTAAAGAAGAAAAGGCTACAAACTTCTTTGTTCGCAGGATATCAATATAAAATTTTGAGAAATGGAGAGTTAGAGAGATTTTTTGAAAGCTTCTGCGAGATTACTTTAGATAATTATTATTTTTTATGGAATTCCGAGAAAATTTCTTCTTGACTATATTTTTAAAAATGTTATTCTATTTATAGAAAAAGTAGTTGTAAATTTATTTAGGTTTAGTTTATATTATCAAGTTGCTTGATAAGGAGGCTATGCTTTTTCCGGATAGCCTTTATTATTCTCCGGAATACCTTAGTAAATCTCACACCCAGGTATCTAGAGAGTGTTCTTTGAAAACTAAAGAGTAGGTTCCGTTAAGTTTTTTGAGTAACCAGAAATCAAATGAGAGTTTGATCCTGGCTCAGAACGAACGCTGGCGGCGTGCCTAACACAT
>OBEQ011534902.1_pt1 | contig 10115 bp, 9 predicted proteins | sample 1670901 | NCBI WGS metagenome assembly OBEQ01 (sample SAMEA104232315, study PRJEB22302) | groundwater metagenome | biome: forest; feature: aquifer; material: groundwater | place: USA | collected 2011-08-07 | depth 5.4 m | reverse complement strand
CATAGAAATAAAATGTGGACGATCACTATCTGGCATATTGATAATGTATTCAAGAGCTTTATTTAGATCATCTATAAATCCCATCTTTGCATTCATCATTTTGAAGTGATAATAGCGATCCACTTCAGGGCATAAGCCAGTGTCAACATCACCAGCTTGCAAACTAGGAGGCCCTATGAGTAATGAAGCAACATGTGTACCATGTCCTGAAATATCAGTGTATTCATCTACTCCTGGTGCTAAAGTAAAGTTTTTTCTTATAATCTTATGTTCAAGAGGGGCCAATAATCTGTGTTTTACTAAACCTTCATCTAAAACTGCAAGCCTAATTCCTTGACCGTTTGTTTTCTCATTGAACCATTTATAAGAGCAACTTCTAACAATTGAAGGACTAAACCATTTTTCTAAATCTTTAACATATAAACAAGCTGCTTTTGGATTTATTTCTACTTGAGGTTCAGGACGTGGTTGTATGAGAGTAACAGTGCTAGGTTTCTTTTTTGGTTTTATTCTGTTGAGTATTTGCCTGACTAAATATTTTAAAAAGTTCATAAAATCCTCCAATGCCGTAGCCAGCGTCGAAACGCCATTACATATTCACGAGCACAAAAAAGGTACAGTTCAGGTGTAATTGAACCTGAACGAACTTTTAATAAGGATTATTTTTTATTTGGTATGCCTACATGCAATGCAACTGCTAGTGCACCTAAGCCATTAAGAATTGCATCTGCAAATGCTGGTACTGGATATCCAGTACCTTGAATTCCACCTTCTAAGAACTTCAAACCTACAGCTAACATTGCTTTATGTTCCCAAAGCCAACCAATTATTTTATTCATATTGTCCTCCATATATTCCTCGACAACATTCTCAATCGCTTTTTTAGCGATCTTTCTTTCAATCTTCCGCTTCAAAGTATTTTTTCTAATAACCACAATTAACTAAAATACAAATCTGTTTCTCTTTTACGTCTTGCAGTTAAACCTTTGGATGGTTTTAATTTCTTTGTTTTTGGATCTTCTTCTTTATTCCATCTGCTAAATTCATAGCTAATTCTTGTCCTATCATTTGGATCTTCATTAATTCTTTTTAGTAATGTACTGCTTTTAAATTGTCCTGGTCCTTCGTTATAAACAAAGGACATAATTGCATCAAATTGATTTTGGTTTAACTGAACAAATAAAAGTTTATTAACTATATCTTGGTAATTTCCGCAAACATGACGCATTAATAAATCTGCGTCTGGTTCACTTATAGGCGGATCGGGTGATTTTACTTGTGTACCATCTGGGTAATAAGTTGATCCGTATCCTATTGTCCAATGCCCTGCACTACACTCATAAGATTTTGGTTCAAACCGTTCTTCGGTTTGAATAAACTTAATACCTTTTTCACTAATTTCCAATTATATTTTCCTCTTAAAGACAAAAAAGAGAAGATTTGAATCTTCTCTCAGTATCTTTAATGAGTGGCTATCTTGTTAATGCGTCAACTTATAACTTTCTTTTTATATCCAAAACAACATTTAGAATCTGTTGCTGACTTTCTTTTAATTCATTTAACCTTGAAGTTAAAACTGCTACGTTGATATGATCTTCTTCAACAGTTGGTTTAATTTCATTTATTTTTGTTTCAAGCTGTGCAAGCCTGGTTTCATTCAAAACTGGCTTGGCAACGTAATTATAAAAGCCTGTGGAAATACCACCTACTGCTGTCATAATAAGAATTCCATCTTTGACCACACCGATCATATTAGCTGCTGGCATTTTTTCTATCCTTTCTTTATTTACGGGCAAATACAAGCCCCACTTGTTTTACCTGCCACCTGTGTAACAGTGTTTACATCAGTTAAATTATTTGCATTTGCAGTGCTGTCATTCCTTATACTTCCATCACTTTCTTTTAATTCATACCAAGCCCCAAACAAAGCTTGTTCTACTGCTGTTAATTGACACCATTTTTTACCAGCACCAGAATTATAAAGAGAAGTTATAACTGTCCCTGATAAAACTGAAGGTGCATAAAATATACTATCTGCATTTCCTTTAAGACTTTGATTGGTAAATGCAGTATCACTACCGACTTGTAAATTGCCACTATTAGTACCAACACTAGCACCTGGGGCACTTGTATCAGCAGTCCCATTATTTATAGAAAGGGAAAGGGTTGTACCATCCCAAGTGCCAACTACAAAATACCAAGTTCCTGCACTTAAATCACCAAAGGTATTAGATTGAACATATTTTAATCCACTGCCAGTACCAATAGCAAATTGAATTCTTTTTGTATTAGAAGTAGGATAATCTACATGGGCACTGCACCCTAACAAAAATCCATCTGAATTTAAGTTTGAAAACTTAGCAATAATTGACTTAGTTAGAACTTCATTAACACCGTCAAGGTTAAACCAACCACCAACACTAAAAGTGGAAACAGTATTAATGCTTGAATTACTGGCTACTCTTAAAGATTGTCCATCACTTGTGTAGCGTGCCCCTTTATTGCTGGCATCACTGTCTGATTGGATACTACAAGCCCCTGTCTGACCTACAAATCCACAAAGTTGTGAACTTGCAGGCGTGACAGCTAGTAATAAAGCTATGGTTAAAGCTAATAATCTTTTAAACATTTAGCTCCTTATAAGTTCTTACATGCAAAAGCAACGCAACGAACATCAGTGACACTTGCACTAGATTGAATAGTCCAATTATTTGCTGCTGTCGTTTGTGGAATTATAATCCCAGTAGTTAAACCTCTTGTATCTGCTGCTGGTAAATAAAGAGGAAATTGGATTGTACCTGCGGTGCTATCTCTTAAATCTATTCTTGTTGCTGTTGCTGATGTATTAGCACAAACAAAAGCAAAGACATCTAAGAAAGTGCTTGCTACAGAAGATAACAAAGTTGTCTCTGCTGTAGAAGCACTTAGAGTAATAACTCCACTCTTTACAATCAATTCACGAGCACAACCAGGGACTATAACACCTTTTCCTAATTTATCTAATAACCAATTAACAGCTTGTCCATCTGCAACAGCAGTAGGATTAGTTGTTCCAGCACGTCCACCTACAGTCAAAGGATTTGCAGCAGTAGCAGTACCACTTGCAACATCACCTTCTATCTTTGCATTTCTACGTGAACTAATACGAAGGTTTGCAAATTGATTTTCAGTTACAGAAGATGGTGAAGTATCATCAAATTGCCCTAGTAGACCGACTGCTTGAATACCTGTACCTGTTGTATCTTGAGAGTTCTTGACACTTCTAGGAGTATCAAGAGATGTGCCGTTATATAGTTCATCAAGAGTTAATAGCACGCCAGGAGTTCCAGCAGTACCACTAGGAGTAATAGTGTTATAAGTAACTCCGTCTCCACCGCCAAAAGCAGTTCCTAAAGGTACTGCAACATCAGTTGCATGAACCACTCTTTGAACACCAGTGCCAGTAACACCACTTCCAGTAGTGACAGTAACACCGTTTATTTGAGCAAGATTCACAGCTTGATTCCCAGATATAGATACTGGTTGAGTAACAGCTGAGCCATCTACTTTAATAGCAGTTGAATTAGCAGCAGTTCCAGATAAATCAACTTTTAAACTTGAAGCAGTTGATTGTTGACAAGTAACTGTACCTGAAATTGGCTGTGTAACACTACTCCCATTAACCCATAATCTACCGTGATCATCAACTTCAAGTGGTTCATAATCACCGTCAGTTGCACCAGCACTTAAATCTGTTGCTGCTAGTTCTCTAACAGCTAAAGTTTGAGTTCCATTATCACCAGACATTGATGCGGAATCTTCTGAAAACTCTGTACCTGCTGTACTTCCAGCAACAACATTTACAGGTAAACCCATACTAGCTGAAACTGTTGCTAAAGCATTTCCTGCGTCTTCCCATAAAATAGCATTTCCTGTAATAGTTGCATCAGTATCACCTTCAGTATATTGAACATCTGCTGCACTACCAGAAACCACATTGACAGGGACAGGGTTTGCATTGCCAACATCAGTATCACTAACTTGAATGTTTGCATTTAGATTCAAATTGTCATGGGTTGGTTGTGCAACATTGGGCAACGATGAAACAGTAACAGCACCAGTATTGCAAGCTGTAATTTTTCCATCAATACTTGAAAGGCTTGTATTTCCAGTATCTTGTTTTAGAGAAGTAGCTAAAAGAGAAGTGTTTAAATTAGCTCCTGCATTACAGTTCACTGTCCCTGAAGCTGTAACAGATCCACTTACTAAAGCTGCATTTTGTCCACTACCACATTGCCCTGTTAAAACTGCTGAACCTGCCATTATGGCACTTACATAGGCTCTAACCCTATTAAAACCACCAATTGGAAGAATATAAATACCATCACTTGTTGCTGTTGTGGAAGAAGCTTCTGTATTTGCATTTATTGCTTTAATCGTGATCCATTTGTTACCAATGGTAGTAGCTTGAAAAGTTATAGTACCATCCCAACTCATATCAGTTTGTAGTTGAAAAGAAGCAGCACTACAATCTTCCCCACTTATAACAATGGCATCATTTAATATTGATACAACTTTAGAATCCCGTTTTAAGTCTGCATAAGTTGGCAGAATGCTTATTAAGCAAAATGCAAACAATAACGTAATTAGTTTTTTCATTTTTTATTTATCCTCCTTATAAATCCACTTCTACAACTGCCCCTGCATTTCCAGCAGTTCCATTTAGACCATTTCCACCACCACCACAACCTGCACCACCTGTACCTGCTGTGCCACCAGTAAAAGTTGTTGATGATAAACTTCCTGTTTTTGTTTGATAAACTAATTCAAACAAACTTCCAGAACCACCAGAACCCCCGACACCGCCACCTTCACCACCACCACCATCACAAAGACCAGCTTCACCATTTGCAGCATTTCCACCTAGTCCAGTTGCAGCAGATGCACCACCAAAAATAATATTTTTAGCAACAATGTGTGCTGTTTGTCCATTAGCACCAGAACCGCCACCATAGCCACCCTTGCTTGCTTGATGTACTGAATTCCAAATTGAACCATCACCACTTGCTGAACCTGCATAATGTCCGAAGGGTACTGTTCTTGGTAAAACGGTTGCAGAATAAACATCACCTAGAACTGTTTTCCAACCAATACCACCAGCATTTGAAGCACTGGCAGATATTCCATCACCACCGCCACTATCTACATTGCAACTTTGTCCGACATTTCCAGTAATATTTGAATTACTGAATGAACCCCTAGTACCACCATTAACACCATTAATTACAGGTAAAGAACCCCTTGTATTTACCCCACCAGTTTGACCAGAAGCATTTGCACCATTACCTGCTCCAATAGTTCCATTCCAAGTTAAAGTCCCTGAAATATGGACACTGTATCCATTTAAAGTTAAAGTTGTACTTGGATCAATTGTTAAATTTGTATAATATTTATCGCCAGTTAAACTGGTATTCATTGAAATGGTTGCTGCACCATCAGAACCACTGCCCCAAACACCAGCACCAATATTATTATTAAAATAATTTAAAGTGAGTACATCTTGATTAGATGTTGGGTCAGCGACATTTGTCCATTTATTTGTACCTGCATTTAAGGTTCTTATTCCACTGACTATAAAATCAGCAGCTTGGGTTACTGCACCATTAATTGTTAAAGCATGAGTGATGATATCAATATCTTGCTTAACCCAGGACATGCTAAAATTGCAATAATATTTAATAGGAGTACTTGCAATTGTTTCATCCCAATAACACGCACCATTTATACATGAACCTACTGGGGCTCCAGCACCTTTTGAACAACCACCAGCAGTGATTGCAGAATCAGCAGCTTCAACTTCCCCTTTCCTCATTAAATGGTTTGCAGAAGTTGCAGAGGCATTTTGTGTAATTGCATTTGAATAAGTCCAATTTCCAGTTGCTGATTTATCACCACCTATACTTTCATTTCCAGTATTTTTTACAACTTGCTCCCAAGTTACAACATCATTTCCACTTGCACCATTTGCTACTTGTAATTTATCTAAAGTTAATCCAATACGGTCAGTTACTATTTTTGCAGTACCATTAGTCCAACAAATAGCTGGATCATTTGCTGAGGTTGAGCCGCGATTCACAGAATAACAAAGCCTACTAGCTTCAACACCTGCATTATCTGAATCTAAAATTACATCATTATCATTGTTTAAATTTGAAGTAATACCACCAGAAAAAATCCATTTACCAGTTATAGTTTCATTATTTCCTTTTTGTGTTGCGTCAGTAAACAGACTAGCAATATCATTAATAATAGTGTTCACACCATCATTAACGACTGTACCGAAATCAGAGTTTACTTGGTTTGCATCAGCACTGGTATTTGGAAAGAATAAATAAGGTATTGTTATTGCCATTGAACTTTGTATAGATGCTTGAGACAATGGCGTTCTTTTTTTATGCTTTTGTACTTGTAAACCTTTATAATAAACAAAACCAAATCCCAACGTAAATGTTAGGAAAAATACAGTTAGTTGTTTTATTGGTATTTTCATTTATTCAAATCCCCACAAAATAAAAAGCCACCTGGTTTAGGTGGCTAACTTACACTCTGCAATCCTTGCTACTTAACTACTTACTCATCAATATATTGCTTGATTCTCTCTTTATCTTCATTAGCATCATCAGCCTTAAAATATATTTCTATAAAATAAATTACATTAGGTTTATTGTTCTTAAATCCATAAGTAATCCTAATTCCAGAATTACTACCTTTCCCTTTTAAATACTTACAACGAAACTTTTTAACTTTAAATGCTTTACCCTTTGTGAGCCCCAAATCTGATATTGGAAAAATCTTATTAGGAATTCCTGTCGGATAAGTTCTAAGAGCAGTTTTTAAAGTTTCTAAATCTTCATCAAGAGTTAAAAACTTTTTCTTGAGTTTTTCAAACTCTTTTTGAAACTCATCTACTAAAATAAATTCTATATCATTCATTTACGGCTTGACTAAATTCAGGAGTTCGATAAAAAACTAATTCATAATTTATAATATCATTTGATTTCGTTGATTCCCAAGGAATATCTTGGTGAGAAATGTAGCTTATTCTCTCGGCCTTATAATCAGAATATCTTTCTAGGACTGTATCAATAACTTTTAACTCATCTCCAGAGAATACCTTTAGATTAGCCTCTTGTAATGTCACCGGTTTTTGTTGTACTTGATTATGAAATTGTGAATCTACAACTATTAATTTTTTCTCTTTTTCTAACTCTGTCAACATTGAATCTATTTTGCGAGGGAAAGGGCCTCGTTCTAACTTGACATATGTCTCTCCTGTAATGGACTCTTCATATAATTCATAGTGGTCAAAATCACAAAAATATAACAACTTGCAAAGTAACGTTTTGCCAAAGTTATCTTTACTAGCACACTTATGAGAAAGATATAAAATTAGATTTTTATATTTTTCTTTACTTAGCGTGGAACTTTTAGTTGTAGTTTTATCCATCATTTTTAACATACCCTTTTAGTTTAAACTATATGCACAAGCTGTTAAGAATTCCTTAAAGTTCCATATTAAGTAATACTACTACTAGAAATATGTAGTTAGGGGGTAAAGTAATGAGATATTTAGCACTATTTAGAAAACACTCAAAATATTACTAATATATGAATATGAGGTGATTAATAACCACCACTACTAGAAGAACCGCCAGGCATTAATAATTGTTGTGTTCCTTGTGCGGCACCTTCACCACCAAAACCACCAAGTAAACCACCTCTTAATAAATCAAAAACATTTTGACCTTTGGTGTATTGCATTAATTGTGGAACACTTGTAATTCCTAATGGTTTAATTGCATTTGGGCTTATAAAGTTCAGAATACCTCTAAGTATTTGATTACCAAATAAAGTCCCGGCTGCAGCACCAGCAACACCTCCAGCAGGGCCACCTTGCTTGTAACCCGAATAACCACCAACACCAGCACCAATTACTCTGCCAATATTTCCACCTAATGTACCCCTACCAATATTTGAAATGATTTCTTCAGGATTATCTCTTGCATAATCAGGATTTAAAGTTTTATTTGTACTCGTTGCAAATTGTTCTGGAGTGCCTTTTGTAATAGCTTTTACTCTTGTTAAATCTTGTGCATTTCTAATAAAGCTATTTGTAGCTTTTTCACCAAATAAAATATTTGAATGACTTTTATATTTCAAAATATCTTTAGTTGCAGCCTTTATATTAGTAGAATTACTAATAACGTCATTTGAAGTATTTAAAACCTTACTTGCAAATTGACTTCTTACTAATTGTGAACCTTCTTTACCAGCATATTTTTCAATTTCAGCTAAAGTAGCTGTTGGATTTTTACTTTTTAAGAAAGTATTTAATAAAAGATCAGGATTATCTTTTAGGGCTTTTCCAAATGCATCAGGATTTCTGCCTGTTTCCCTAAAGGCACGTTCTAAATCTGTGCCACCTGTTTTTGCTAATTTTTCAATTGATTTTTCTTTAGCTGCATTTGCTGCTCTTGCTTCACCAAGTTTTAAAGGAGCATTGATAGCACTGGGTTTAGTTTTTGCAACACTTTGAGCAAGTGTGTTTTCAAGTTTATTTAAAGAAGCATCAACAGTTTTACTTACAAGACTATAACTAGGACTTAATTGCCCAGTATTTGGACTTGTGAACTCTTCTTTTAAATTATTTCTAAGGAATGTTCTAACTTCTTTTATTTGTTTACCACTAAGTGTTTTATTTCTACTTTGAGCCAGTATTGTTTCAACATTGTTAATTGCTTTAACAACAATATTCGCTGCTACAGGATCTTTTTTAAGTAAAGTTGCTTTTAATCCCTGTAAATCCTGAACTAAAACTTTACCACCAATTCTTGAATTACCAAACATGCCTAATGCTTCATCAAACTTGGAACCAATTGCTTTTAAGCTAACATTTATATTCTCACTAACTTTATCAGCAAGATTAACAAAAGTTTCTTGGTCTAGTGGTTTTGCACCTAATTTTGAAACTGCTTTTTCACTAGCTTGTTCAATTGCTTGATCTTGAGTTGCTTTAAATGTTTCAAGAAGAGCTTCATCAACTGGCCCTTTTTTAAACTTGTCAGCAAAACGACCTGCTAATTGTAATGGATGAACAGGAATGTTTAATCTTTTAAATGGTTGAATATTTTGAATCGTTGATTTTGATAATTGTAAGACTGGCTTTAAACCTCTTATTGCACCGATTGCAGCAGGAGCACCACTAAATGCAGTATCTAAAGCAATATTTCCACCAACTTCTAATGGTGTTTGTGGATTTCCTTCTGTGGATTTTGCATAATTATCAAGTAAATTACCACCAACAATACCTGCACCTGTACCAAGTACAGTACCAATCCCTGGATTAATAGCAGTTCCAAGTGAAGCACCTAAACCAGCACCACCACCACGAAAAAGCACACTTCTAAGAATATCCCTGTAATTATTAAGTCCAGGTATTACATTTTGAATCCCTTGACCAATAGCGGGTGCAATATTTTTAGCTAAATTAATATAATCCGTTAATCCTATGCTTTGAGCCATGTTTTGAGAAGCTGATTGTTGAACTTGATCTGGTAAACCAACATTTTGATTTCCGGTCTGAGCTGGTGCAGTCATTTGTGTAGGTGATTGTGCTTGTACAGGTAGTGGTGCATCTGGCTGTGGCACACCAATTTCATTTTCAATTAAAGCTAAAGCATCTGCCATTATTTTATTTCCACCCTATGTCCTTCTTTTCTTAATTCTTGAATAGCTTTTAAGATTTCACTTTTAGCAGCAGAACTTAAATTCTTGTTTTTTACTGTATTTAAAAAAGTTTGGGGGTCTTGTAAAATCATTTGTTTAAAACTATCAATTGCCCGATAGCGTTTTGGTTTAGGAGCACCAGATGAAGTATTTGCTTCTTTTGGCAACGGTGCATAAGTTCCTGGTGGTGCTTCAGCCGGATTATCAGATGTTGCTTGAAAATCTTTATTCTTAAAAACCCCTTCTTTAGAATCAAAGACACGACCATCAAATTCAACTTGGCCTTTTACTTTAACTTGTGGTTCTTTAGTCGTTTGAGTAGTTGGCTCGCCAGTTGATTGAACATTCTT
>OBEQ011308145.1_pt1 | contig 10115 bp, 6 predicted proteins | sample 1670901 | NCBI WGS metagenome assembly OBEQ01 (sample SAMEA104232315, study PRJEB22302) | groundwater metagenome | biome: forest; feature: aquifer; material: groundwater | place: USA | collected 2011-08-07 | depth 5.4 m | reverse complement strand
AATGTACAAGTCGCTGGGCAACACATTTACGCTCGAGGATCTCAAAAAAAGAGGTATCTCACCCCTCGCCTTTCGTTACTGGCTACTGACTGCGAGCTATCACACGCAAGTTAACTTTACCTGGGAAGCACTTGAAGGAGCACAGCAAAGTTACGATAGTTTGAGAAAAAAAATATTTCTTGCTCGAAACACACAGCCATCAACCTACTCAACTATTGCGGGTAGTTTTGAGCAGATAGGTGACGACCTGAATACAGCGGCAGTGATCGCTAGGGTTTGGTCCCTTGTGCAGGGACAAAGTTACTTGCCACAATCTGTAATTGAACGACTCGATGTGGCCGATAAAATTCTCGGTCTCAAGCTTCTCGAGTGGGAACCGGAAAAGATCGACATCCCCGTTGAGATCCAAGAACTTGCGAACGCCCGCGAAGTCTCCCGTAAAGAAAAAAACTGGGCCGAATCCGATCGTCTGCGCGATGCGATCGTCGCAAAAGGCTGGGGAGTGAAAGATACTCCGGACGGTCCCCTTCTCACTCCTCTTCAATAATCGTACCTCTTGTTCCGTCGTCGCTCGGCCCAAGAGAAAGCAAGCTTTCTCTTTTTCCTCGCTAGACGGAATAACAAAGCCCCGCAAGCGGGGCTTTTGATCAACCGGAAGTGATCTCGGGAGAAGGAGACGTTTTTGCCCGACGAAGAAGCGGAAGCACGAACGTACCCGCAACCCCAAGTACTCCTGTGGCGGCAAACAGGCGCACTAGTCCTGAGGGGTCTGTCTCACCCCAGATCAAAGCCGTAAGTACGGCAATTGCAATGATCAGAAATCCGGAAGTGGTCGATGTGGCCCATCGCACCAGCGTTGCTTGAGTCATTCGCATGTACAACTGCGTGATCCATGCGACACCGGCCGACCATGCCCCGGAAGCAAACGCGGTTTTGACGAGATTCTCGTCGACATGGAGGTCACTGCCCCAGATCGCGGTGAGTCCTGTGCTGAGTCCTATTAACGCGACAAGGGCGGCAATTCCGAGAGTAGTCTGAGCGAAGGTATTGGATTCCTCTTCCGGAATGACCAGGTAAAGCATGAAGCCATACCAGCCGATAACGAGCGTCGAACCAAGTAATCGTCCGAAGGCCGAACCGAAGTCTCCGAAGAGAAATGCACCGGCGATGGAAATTCCTGCCATGCCGATTGCGCCGATACCCATCCAAAGCATTGCTTTTTTCAAGTCCATGAAAGAACCTTTCAACTTTTGACCAAACCTGTCTTGTAGTTTAGTGGAAAAACCACGGTCGTCAACAAAATTTATAGACTAACTTGTGGGTTCCTTCAGTACCTTCAAAGCGTCTTGCATTTGCGTCGTTTCTCGATTAGTGTTCTTGTTGTACCTCCTCGTCAAGAGGAGTTTTCCATCCTTACTTCATCCCCTACTAGTAGCTTCAATCTCTATGTTTCAAAGCGCTATATCTCGTATTCGCCGCGGCGGACGCAAAAACCTCCTTATTCTTGGGGTTTTTCTTATCTTGCTTATTATTGTGATCCTCAATATCGGCAAGAAAAATGCGACCGTTTCCGACACGGCAACGTCAACCAAAGAGGTCTCCGTGGCCTCTGTTGCCGCACTCGCGGGTGAGTCCTCCCCTGTTTCCCTTCTTGGCACCGTGACATCCCGGAGTGAGGCGACGATCCGCGCCGAAGTATCCGGACGGGTCACTGTCTACAAAAAGCTTGGTGACAATGTCGCCGCAGGAACGGTGATCGCCGAATTCGAGAATAGCGGAGAGCGCGCCGCGGTTCTCGTTGCCGAAGGTGCTTACGATGCGGTGCTTGCGCAAAAGAATATTGCCGTCATTGGTCGCGGGTCTTCCGGGCTAACTCTCGATGAAGCAAAGACGGGCGCACTGAATGCGCTCGACAGTACTTACACCACTCTTGATGATGCGGTCCGCACAAAGACCGACCCTCTTTTTTCCAACCCGAATCAACGTGATGCAAAACTCATCGTGCAGTCATCCGACTCGCGCGTCGCAATGCGGGTGGAAGAAGAACGTCTCGCGCTCACTCCGATACTCACAGCGCGGGCCGAACGTAATCGGTCTTTATCGCCGGACGCGGATCTCACCTTTGAACTTACTGCAATCGAGAGCGAGGCGCATAAGGTGTCCGACTTTCTTGAAGACCTCACCCTTGTTTTGAATAAAGCTATACCGGACGCGGCAATGCCGCAAAGCGCGATCGACGGGCACAAGGCCTCGGTCGCCGGCGCGCGTAGTGCAGTCGCGGGAACGCTGTCCGCACTTGCCGGCGCGCGTAACGCTCTCAACGGTGCGGTCGCTGCATCCGCCGTGGCGGAAGAAACCTCCGGAAGTATGGGTGGACAAACGACAGCGACCGACGCGGCCATTAAGTCTGCACTCGGTAATCTGCGTGGCGCACAATCGCGACTGGAAAAGACCGTTGTGCGCAGTCCGATAAGCGGAACGATCAACGCCTTGCCTGTGACGACCGGGGATTCCCTCTCTCCCGGGGCTGATATTGCCACCGTGGCACAAAACGGAGCACTCGAGATCGTTGCTTATGCAACCGAGGACGACGCGCGCGCGATCACCATCGGTCGACCCGTCGCCGTCGAAGGAGATGCAACTGGTGTCGTCACCCGGATCGCTCCTGCCTTGGATCCTCAAACAAAAAAGATTGAGGTCCGTATTGGCATTACAAGCGGAGTAGCGAAGCTCATTAACGGGCAGTCGGCGCATGTTTTCCTTGCGCGTGCGGATAAAAGTGCCGCATCCGGGTCTAAAACGATCACCATTCCCCTCTCCGCCCTCAAGATCATGCCCCTCGGTGCCTATGTCTTCACTGTTGACGACGCAGGAAAGCTTGTTGCCCATCTCGTGAAAGAAGGCCGTCTTCAGGGCGACCGTATCGAAATAGTTGAAGGCCTCACGCCGGATATGATAATTGTCACCGACGCCCGCGGCCTCAAAGAAGGATCGCAAGTAACCATAAAAGCCTAATTTCTAATTCCTAATTTCTAAATTAATGCCGCGAACTCTTTACTTTAGAAATTAGATATTAGACATTTGAAATTTCATCTTTATGCACTCCCTCTGGAACTTCTTTCTCCGCAAGCGCGCCTTCACCTATCTTTTGATGGCGGCGCTTACTACCGCCGGCGCGGCATCGGTCCTCGCTATTCCCAAAGAGTCCGCCCCCGAGGTTATCATTCCCGTCGGGATCGTCACGACGACATTGCGCGGCGCGTCCGCCGCGGACACCGAGCGCCTTATCACCGACAAGCTTGAGGACGAGATCGCAAATCTCGAGAATATCGACAAGGTTACGTCCTCGTCCCTGCAGGGTGTCTCTGTCGTTTCCGCACAATTCATTGCGAGCGCCAACATCGATAAGTCGATCGACGACTTAAAGCAGGCGGTCGATCGCGCAAAAAAAGAATTTCCCGCCGAGGCCGATGAGCCCACGGTCACGCGGATCAACTTCGCGGAACAGCCGATGCTTATTCTGTCCGTTTCCGCGGACCTTCCGCCGGCAGAACTCGCAAGGCTCGGCGATGATCTGAAAGACGACCTTAAGGGCCTCTCGGGTGTGTCAAAGGTTATCATCTCCGGAACGCGCGAGCGCGAAGTCGCCGTTGTCTTGAAGAAGTCCGCCCTAGAAAGATACGGGCTACGCATCGACCAGGTCATCGGGGCCATCGCAGGGGCGAACGCATCTTTTCCCGTCGGGAACATCATCGTGTCCGACGTGGACTATCCGCTCCAATTCGAAGGAGCTATAACGCTCCCGTCCGAGATCGCCGATATAACGGTCGCGAGCAAAAACGGCGTCCCTGTCTATCTCCGTGATGTTGCGGTCGTTCTGGACTCTCTTGCCCCGACCCAAACCTACTCGCGCACCAGCATCGCGAGTGCGCCGGCCGAGAATGCCATGACACTGTCGGTCTTCAAGAAGTCCGGCGGCGACGTGACCAAGATCGCGGCGGCGGTGCGCGACCATCTCACGGAGCTCCAGGGTGGAATGCTCCAGGGTGCGCACGTGGTCGTCACGTTCGACAACGGAAAAGAGGTTTTAAAGAATCTGCGTGAACTCACCAATGCCGGTCTCGAAACGGTCGTCCTTGTCATTCTCATGCTTATCTTGACGATCGGGTGGCGCGAATCGGTGGTTGCAGCGCTGTCCATCCCGCTTTCTTTCGTCATCGCGTTCATCGGACTCTATGAATCCGGAAATACGATCAACTTTGTTTCTCTCTTTTCCCTTATCCTCGCGATTGGTATTCTCGTCGACTCGGGCATCGTCGTGACCGAAGCGATTCATACGCGTATCAAGGTGTATGGGAATGCGACCGATGCCGCCCTCGCGTCGATCAAAGAGTACGCTTGGCCGCTTACCGCCGGAACGATGGCAACGGTCGTTTTCTTCGTTCCGCTTTTCTTCATCTCCGGAATTGTCGGAAAATTCATCTCCTCGATCCCGTTTACGCTCATCTTCGTTCTTGTCGCGTCGATCGTTGTCGCGCTCGGAATGGTGCCTCTTATGGCCATCTTGCTGACAAAGGAGCATAAAAATCGCCTCGAGGAAATTCAGGACAAGTATGCGGAAAAAGCCAAAGAATGGTACCGCTCATTCCTCGGACGGATCCTCGACAGTCGGCGTTTTCAAAATTGGTTCATGTCCGCCATGGTCGTCGGACTTATCGTGGCGATCGCTCTCCCCATTGCCGGTCTGGTGAAGATCCAGTTCTTTCCCGATGACAACCTTGATTTCGTGTATGTGGAGATCGAAAAGCCCGAAGGAACTCCCCTGTCTGTGACTGACCGGTCGGTGCGTGAGGTGGAAGAATATTTGTATGATTACCCTTATGCCGAATCGTTCGTGACGACGGTGGGAAGCGCCTCCGCGTTCAGTGGAGACGGTCCGGTATCGGCAAGCGGTAACGGGAATTCGAAGATTGCGAATATTACGGTCAATCTCAAAAAAGACCGACCACTCTCCTCAACCGAAGTCGCGAATGATCTTCGCGGTAGACTTGCCCCTGTCACAAGCGCGATTGTGCGGGTTGCCCAACCTGCGGGTGGTCCCCCGGTTGGAGCACCTGTACTTCTCAAATTCCGCGGCGACGACCTCGACCAGGTGACACTCGTTGCAGATCGTGCGGAACTCCTGCTTGCGAGCATCAAGGGAACACGGGATGTCCAAACATCCGCGCGCGGTGATGGAACGGAATTCGCTCTCGAGATCGACCGCGCCAAGGCGGCCCAAGTTGGCCTCTCGGCGGCCCAGATCGCGCAAACCCTCCGCGCCTCGGTGTCGGGTGTCACCGCGACAACGATCAAGACCGGCGGGAAGGATATCGATGTTGTCGTCAAGCTCGACCTCAACCCGAACTTCGTGGATCCCGAGGAGACGCGGATCACCACGATCGATAGCGTGAAGGAGATCCCCATCGTCACTCCGGCGGGCGTCGTGCTCCTCGGCTCTTTGGTGCATGCCGCACCGGCGCAAAGCCGCGCCGTGATCAATCATGAGGACAAAAAGCGCATCATCAGTGTGACGAGTCAGCTTGAGCCGAAGGTCACCGCCCTTGAAGTGACGAGTGCTTTTGTGGCGCGACAGAGTGAACTTGCACTGCCGGCAGGGGTCACGCTCGACTTTGGCGGCGAGAACGAAGAGGTGAATCGTTCCTTCGCCGAAATGGGTTTCGCACTCCTTGCAGGTATGATACTCGCATTTGCGATCCTCGTCCTTGAGTTCAACTCCTTCCGCTATTCTCTCTACCTTATCTGTGCCATTCCCCTCTCCCTGATCGGTGTTCTCTTCGGGCTGATGATCTCCAGACAGACGCTCTCTTTCTCATCCCTTTTGGGGGTGATTGCCCTGGCGGGGGTTATCATCAATCATGCGATCATTCTCCTCGACTCCATCATCCACACGCTCGCGAAGCACGGATACAGAACCCTCACCCCAGCCCTCTCCCTTCATGAAGGAGAGGGGGAAATGCAGCTCCGCGACATGATCGTCGAAGCCTCCGCGGTGCGTTTGCGCCCGATTTTCCTCACGACGATCACGACGGTCGTTGGTATGATCCCCCTCGCCGGTGTATCGGCGCTTTGGGGACCGCTCGCCTACACGATCATGTTCGGGCTTACCTTTGCCATGCTCCTCACACTGGTATTGATCCCCGTCCTCTTCTACCGCTGGCCGGGTGGAGAGTTCAAGGAGAAGAAATGACTATCGGCCTACGGGTTAACTTGTGTAAACTTCGTTTTGTTTTGAGTCGGGCATAATTACACCAAGACTAGTGGCGCAGCGCCCCACGATCGCATCGCTCGGCTCTCCTGTCACAAAATCGAATTCGTGGTATGGGACAACAACAAAGTATCCTTTCAGCTCCTCACCGCGCTCCCTGCCGTACTTGTCGAGCTTCATTGTAAAGCGCTGCATTTCTTTTGCGAGATAACCGCTGTAATGGTCAGTGGTTCCGTTTTTGTGTTCAATCGCCGTACCCGGAAAAGAGACCGAATCTGTTTCAACAAAAAGTTCCTGGTACTTTTTTTCCGTCCCCTTTACCTGCACAGCACCTGTGCCCTCAATCCACAGGTCGACAGCTTTGAATGCATCTTCTGCGGGGTGAGAAAGTTTGGGATGCATCTCCAATTTCTCAAATATTCTATGCGTTGCAACCTGACTTAATATCCCGCGGCGCATCTTATGTGCACTCTTTAGGTCTCCTTTTGCTTTTGCAAGTTGTTCAAGTGTTTCCCAAAAGCGTCCAAGAAATTCTTTATCGTTCCTGTTTCCAAGAATGAAATGCGAAAGAAGAAAATGATACTGCGTTGTTTCTTCGACTCGTCGCAGCATTTCTTGGCGTATTTCAGGATCATTATCCTGAAATGAGTGGAGAGAAAGATAATGATCATTATCAATGTGTGCAGGAAGCTCAAGAAGTGCCATGACACCTTCAAGTTGATCAGGATAGCGTTCTATATAAATATCTTTTATTTCCTGAAGTCTTGCTTGGTCGTTATCGGTGACTGCGGTAAAAAGCTCATTTTGCAAGGTGCGACGGGCGATCATCTCCTCCGTTTCTTCTCTAAAGTCATACTTCTTTCGGAGAAGTTCTTCGCGCGCATGCTTTTGATCCCAAGAAAATCCATATTTTTCTTGCCACCAGGCGCTCCGTGCGCGATCAAACAGGGATTGTTCTTTTGGTAAAAGCTTTTGTTTTTCAACGTAATGTTTTCGCGCCACGGCGACAGCGTCCGGGGTATAGGATTTTACGTCGGAAAGAAATTCCTCCGCGATAGCGGCTTCCGGGGTGGAAGGTGCGGGGCGATCTTCCATAATAAATTCGGGACTTTGTTCCATGTTATTCATCCTCGCACAAATTCTTCCGCCCGCACAAGGTCTTCCGGAGCGGTGATCTGTGTCCAATGCGCTATGGGAATAAGTTTTACCGGCCGTCTTTTGGCCAACATCGCAAGGGTTTGCGGCAAACCCAGCTCGTCGTGGCCGTTCGCGGCGCTGACGGGTTCAATAGCGAAAATTTCCTGGTTGAGCGCATAGAGTGCCGGGTTGAGAAAGCCGTTCTTGATCTCTCTTTTCGTCTCGATCACTTCCCGAAGCGTCCCATCGTCATTTGAGAGAATTTCTCCTCCACGTATGACATTCTCAACCGGCCACACACCCATGGCGAGAACTTCGGAAGAAAGGCGCGCAATATCTTCCGCGCCATAGAGATCGTCGCCCATCATGACGAGGAAACGTTCTTCCAGAAGATGTTTTGCCGCAAGGAGTGCCCCCATTGTGCCGTTCTGGATCTCCTGTGTGGCGTAGCGGATGCGCCTGCCCGCGTAGGCGTCCCCAAAGAATTCTCGGATCTGGTCCCCCATAACGCCGATGACGAGTACTACTTCGCGGACGTGTCCAGGAAGGGCCAAGATCTTATGTTCCAAAAGGTTCTTGTTTCCCAATGAAAGTAGGGGTTTCGGAGTTTGGGCGGTCAGGTGGAGCATCCGTGTCCCCTTTCCTGCGGCTAAAATGACCGCTTGCTTTGTTTTGCCTGTCATTTCCATGTGGTCACAGAGTAGCATAAAATCTCACGTCGCCTAAAGTACTTTTTACTGACGATAGTTTATAAAAAGTACTTTAGGGAGAGGCTTTCCGGTATCCACAGTTTTCACACTGTCCACAGTTGGCGGTCAATTTGCGGTTAGATGCGGGGGGTGGGAAAATAGCTCCATGTCGAACTCCTCCAGTCGTTCCTCCGACCGCTCCCACCAATCCATCCCCTCCCCGATCCGATCAACGGGACTGCGCTTGCCTCCGCAGCATCTTGATTCCGAAAAAGCGCTTCTTGGGTCCATTATGCTCCGCACGGAGTCTCTCTTTGAGATCACCGATATTTTGATCCCGGAGTCGTTCTATGCGGAAAAGCATCGTGTTATCTACAGCGCGATGCTCGACCTGCACCGGAAGCGCGAGCCGATCGACATGCTCACTCTTGCGACGAAGCTTGAAGAAAAGAATGAGCTCGAGCGTATCGGCGGACGGACATATCTCGGGGAGTTGTCCCAGTCGGTCCCCTCTTCCGCGAACGCGAAACATTACGCCGAGATCGTCCGTAAGAAGCACATCATGCGCACGCTCATCAGCGCGGCGGACCATATCTCGGAGATCGGTTATCGCGAATCGGATGAGTTGGAGCAGATGCTCGACGAAGCCGAGCGCAAGATCTTTGCGGTGACGAATATCTCCTCGCGCCAAGGAACGATCAAGATCAAGGACGCTCTTATGGAAGCCTGGGACCGCCTAGAGAAGATTCACCAAGCCGGCGAAGGTATGCGCGGAGTGTCGACCGGATTCAAGTCGCTCGACAATCTTCTCTCCGGTTTTCAGAAGTCCGACCTTATCATTCTCGCCGCGCGTCCGTCCGTTGGTAAGACATCGCTCGCGCTCGATATCGCTCGCCGTGCGGCGGTCGAGCACGGCGTACCTGTCGGCATCTTCTCGCTCGAAATGAGTCATCAACAATTGATCGACCGCATGCTCGCGGCGCAGTCGTCCGTGGATGCGTGGCGTCTGCGTACCGGAAAGCTCTCGCAAGAGACCGAGTTCTCTTATATTCGCGAAGCGCTTGACCTCTTGGCGAAGGCTCCGATCTTCATTAATGACGAACCCAGCCTGAATATCATGCAGATGCGCTCGGCGGTGCGTCGCTTGAAGTCTGAGCATAATCTTGGTCTTGTGGTGGTCGATTATCTTCAGCTGATGACCCCACTGCGGCAAACCGATTCGATGGTTCAGCAGATCACGGAGATCTCGCGGTCCCTGAAGGTTCTTGCAAAAGAGCTTGATATTCCTGTTCTCGCCCTGTCACAGCTCTCGCGTGCCGTCGAACAGCGTGGTGGCAAGCCGCGACTCTCCGACCTTCGTGACTCGGGCTCGATCGAGCAGGACGCCGACGTTGTTATGTTCATCCACCGCGACGACAAGACGAACGAGAACTCTGATAAACCCGGCATCGCCGAGATCATGGTAGAAAAGCATCGTAACGGACCGACGGGCCGCATCGAGCTCTTCTTTGACGACAAGAGAACGACCTTCCGCGAGATCGACAAGAATAGGAGCGCGGATAAAGCGTTCGATGATATGTTTTGAATGCAGTTGCCAGTCGCCAGTTTCCAGTTGCCAGCAAATTCAAGAATGTTCCGAACTTGAAATTAGGATTTACCCTGGAAACTGGCGACTATATAAACTGGAAACTGACTTATATGGACCCCATAGACAACCTCACTCAACTTTTTAAGCAATTTCCCGGGATCGGGTCGCGTCAGGCGCACCGGTTCGTCTTTTTTTTGCTCAAAAAGAATGACGCCTATGTGCGCGAACTGAGTGACGGGATTCGCGCTCTCCGTGCACGTGTTGCCGAATGTGATACCTGCCGGCGGTTCTTCGTCCGCACGAATGAATCAGCCCCGTCCCCCTGCCGCATCTGTCTCGACCCCGGACGGGATAAGATGACTGTTCTTGTGGTCGAAAAAGACTCTGACTTGGATGCTATCGAGCGGAGCGGCGCGTATAGGGGCACATATTT
>OBEQ010246931.1_pt1 | contig 10116 bp, 7 predicted proteins | sample 1670901 | NCBI WGS metagenome assembly OBEQ01 (sample SAMEA104232315, study PRJEB22302) | groundwater metagenome | biome: forest; feature: aquifer; material: groundwater | place: USA | collected 2011-08-07 | depth 5.4 m | reverse complement strand
TCGAATATCGTTTTACTATTTTGGAGTAGGTTCTTAAATTCTTCCACAGAATGAGTTTGCAAATACTCGTCTGAATCTATGTCTTTAGGAAGTTGAGCCACAATGGGCATAAAACCGTACTCTAAAAGTAATTCTGCTCCTCGGGAAGTAGCTTGGTTCCCGGCAGCATCGGAATCGAACAGCAAAGTAATGTTCTCTACGCTTCTTTTAAGTAAAAGGCACTGATCGCTGGTTAAAGCTGTTCCCAATGGAGCCACTGCCTCGCCAACTCCCGCTTGATGACACCCAATCACATCCATATATCCTTCTACAATCACAGCCCTATTATTGGACCGCAAATCCCTGGCCCCTTGATAATAACCATATAAATTTTTCCCTTTTTGAAAAACAACTGTTTCAGGACTATTAATATATTTTGGAGGAGCCTCACCCTCCCGAAATTTAGTGGATTCTAAAATTCGTCCCCCAAAACCAATCACTTGCCCTTTATTGTCAAAAATTGGGAATAAAATACGCCCTCTAAAATGATCCACCCATTTTTGGCTATCCTGATATCTCTTAGCTAAACCTCCCTCTTCTAATTCTAACTCACTAATTCCAGATTTCAAGGCTACATCTAACAGAGCGTGACCGCCTTGCGGGGCCCAGCCTAACTCAAACTTTTCAATCGTTTCACTTCTTAAACCTCTTTTTTGGAGAAGATAGTTCAGAGCTTCTAACGCCTCTTTAGAATCTAAAAGAGTTTTATGATAAAACTGCGAAGCCCTTTTAAGAATATCTAAAAGCCTTTTCTTTTTTTGAAGGTTGGGGGAGACTCCAAAAGACGCGCCACCCTCTAGGATAGGGATTCCTTTTTTTTCAGCTAATTTCCGAATAGCTTCCGGATAGCTGCAATGTTCCATCTCCATGACAAACTTAAAAGCGTCGCCACCCACTCCGCATCCAAAACAATGAAATATTCCCTTGGCGGGGCTCACCATAAAAGAGGGGGATTTTTCCTGATGAAAAGGGCACAATGCTTTGTAATCCTTCCCAGCCCGTTTTAGGGCCGGAATGAATTCAGAAACAACTTCTACAATATCGCTCGCGTCGCGCACTCGATTGACTGTTTCTTCAGATATAAACATGTTCAACCCTCTCTAATTAAACCCTAGAAGCGCGAGAATCTTTTCTTGGATTTACGCCTTGCTTCTTGAGCCTTTCTCTTTCTTTTCATGCTGGGGTTCTCAAAATGCTCCCTGCGCTTAATTTCTTGGATTAGACCATTGCGGTCACACTCCCGTTTAAAACGACGAAGCGCTTCCTCAATAGACTCATTCTCTCTAATTTTAATTCCTATCATAAAATAAGTGAATCACCTTCCTTGGGTTAACCCGGCGGCCAAGCTAACTTTCGCCTGGCCAATAAATGTAAATGTAAATGATCTACCGCTTGTCCCGCGTTGGGACCACAATTAAAAACAAGTCTAAATCCAGTTTTATCAACGCCTTCTTTTTTGGCAATCTCTTGAGCTACCCGTACCATTTCAGCTAAAATAGAAGCGTGTCGACTTTCTACTTCTAAAACTGACCGAATATGTTCTTTAGGAACAATTAGGATATGGATAGGCGCCTGGGGATTGATATCGTGAAAAGCAAACACCTGCTTCGTTTGCATACATTCCTTAGAGGACAATTTCCCCTCTACAATGTCACAAAAAAGACATTTATCCACAAGTTATATATTCTACCAATTTAATGGTACCGATTACGACACTTTTTCTAGCTTTAATTTATCTTCTATTTCAATCTAAGCCATTTTTAAAATATATTTGGACTCACCCATATTCAATGGGGATGAGTCCATTCACCCAAATGGGACATAACCTCCTAGATTTAGGTCTTACTTTATTATTACTGATTGGCTTCTATTTTACTGGCCAAATTCTACTAGATCGTTTCTATAGCAAACTTAAAAAACTTGAGTTCGTAGAAAAATTGATTATTTCAATTCTGGGTGGCGAAGCTCTTTTTTCAATAACTTTATATATTGCAGGAATCTTAAATTTTTTCAACCCCCTTTTTTTCTATTTTCTATTTTTAGTTCTATTGGTTCTTATATTAGAGGGACAGCGCCCTATTTGTTGGACAAATAGGGCGTTGTCCCTATTTCCCAAATTTCCTCGCCTGTCCATGTTTTCTTGGATATGTTTGGTATTTATCGCTGCGGCGCTTATTAGGAGTATTGTTGCCACTTGTGCTCCACCCAATGACTGGGATTCGTTGAGTTATCATTTAGCTCTTCCTAAAATTTATTTGGCCGCGGGTGGAATAGCCCCCATTCACTGGGCGATCAACGCTCATTACCCATTGAATACGGAAATGATCTATACACTGTGCATGGCTTTGCGATGTGACCACATTCCTCACTGGATCAATCTTTTTCATGGATTATTGCTGCTTTTGTTAACGGCTCAACTGGCAAAGAGAGTTCTAACTCTAACTCAAGAAGGAATTTTATTTTGCGTTCTTATATTGATTTGCCAACCTCTGTTTCAAAGAGTGATTGGGAATGGCTCTACAGATTTTTCTGTTGCTCTTCCATTTCTAGCTTCATTTTTATGTTTACTAAAAGGGATAAATGAGGAAGATCAGAATTTAAAAGAAATTTTCTTTCTACTTTCAGGTTCTTTATCTGGAATTTCCATGGGAGCTAAAATGACGGGAGTTTGGATGACAGCGACCCTACTTTTAACTGCCCTATTATTAAAAGTAAAAGGACGCTCTTTACTTTATTTTCTACTGGGAGTATTCATTTTTGGATCCCCGTGGTACTTAAAAAATTGGATTACTATGGGGAACCCTATTTGGCCTTATTTAGGAGAATGGTTTAACGCAAGCCCCTTTGATTTAGACGCTTGGCATAGAATTAGAGATTCCATAACCGAAGGTGGAGATAAAAATTCATGGAGTTTTCTAACTCTTCCACTTCAAATGATCCTTAAACCGGAAAAATTTCTCTACGATTGCCACTATATCCTCATACCATTTTTAACTTTACTAATCGCTAAACTCCTACAAAAAGAACGGTTTAGCCTTTTAGAAAAAAAATTCTTATGGGTTCTTGCTTTTAGCGCCACATTCTGGTTTTGGACTTACCAAAATTGGCGTTACCTTTTACCCATTTTAAGTTTAATTGTTCTTTTAACTGTACATTGGTCTTATTATTTTTGGAAAGAAAGAAAACTTAAATTCATCTCTTTAATATCCCTTTTTTCTATTGTCCCGCTCTTTTCTTTATCTATTAACAATGAAGCGTTTGTCTTCTTAAATCTAAAACCAGAATCCTCAAAACCACAATCCGCGAGAGAAAAGTACCTTCAATTGACATTAGGTCCCGCCTACACCCTAACTCAAGTGGCCAACCAAATTCTCCCAAACAATGCCAAAATTCTCCTATATAAAGATGTGCGAGGTTACTACTTAAATAGAGACTACGCCTGGGGAGACCCTCTAAACCCCGGCACATTCTCCTATAGAGAAATTCAGAACAGCCAACAACTCCATAAAAAATTGATCTCTTTAGGCTTCACCCACATTCTCTACAACCCCACCATAGGAAATTACAAAGGCGATCGAGTCTACTATGAGAAGGCTGACAGAATAATGCTAGATTTACTTAAAACAAAAGCCAGTCCCCTCTACATTCTAGACGGACTAGGATTATTTAAATTAGATAACCATCCAGCTTAAGGTGCCTTTGGGGATGGGTAGGGGTGGGGGAATGCGGATACCGTTGTCGGTAAAGGCGCCATTGGCCTCTGCAAGAACCAATCTTTTTGTACCGGTAAATCGTTTAAGAAAACGAGAGCGCAGTTGGGTATCCAACTGAATGGCGCGATTGACTCGATCGGAAATAATGGACTCCTCATTTTGCCGTGGAAGTTTGTAGGCGGGAGTCCCGGGCCTCTTTGAGAAAGGGAATACATGTAGACCATCTAAATGATTCTCTATAAATTGAAGTGTATGAGTAAAATTTTCTTCTGTTTCTCCTGGAAAACCCACAATGAGGTCCGCGGTGATCCCAACCTCGGGTAATATCCCTCGAATTTCTTTAACTTTCTCTGAATAATATGTTGAATCGTACCATCGCCCCATTCTTTTTAAAACTGAATCCTCTCCTGACTGCAAAGGTAAATGAAAATGAGGACAAATCTTGTCAGAGCTTTTAGCTAATTCCAAAAGTTCAACCGTAACCTCTGTAATTTCTAAAGAAGAAAGACGAATCCTAAAATCTCCAGGCAACTGAACCATCTCTTTCAGCAAAGAAACTAACTCTCCATGATTTTTCCCAACCCTACCTCCGCTGGAAGATAAACCATAACTCCCCAATCGAATCCCCGTTAATACAATCTCTTTAGTGCCAATCTTTAATAGCGATTTGACCTCCCGTAAAATCTCTTCTATTTTACGGCTCACCATTCCTGGCCTTACTTTGGGAATAATACAGTAGGTGCAGGGAGCATCGCAACCGTCCTGTACTTTCACAAAAGCCCTAGTATGCCCAGAAAAAAGAGTCAAAATACTGCTTTCACCAGAAAGCAAAGAACAACCAGACACACTTTCTGGAATCATCTCTTTTTCTTGATTAGAAAACAGTTCGATTCGGGGGGAAACTTCTTTTAAGCGTTGGGGGTCTCTGGTAGCGTAACAACCCGTTACAATCACTCGCGCTTCAGAATTTGACCGCAAAATTTTACGGACAAACTGCCTGCATTTACGATCTGCCTCGGCAGTGACGGAACAGGAGTTAATCACCGCGATCTGGCAATCTTTAAAATCATGGGTGGGGGAATAGCCCCTAATTTCTAGTTTTTCTCTTAAGGATTCTGTTTCGTATTGATTAACTTTGCAGCCGAAGGTATGAAAATAGACTCGGTTCATTGGTTAATTTTACCATGAAATTAGGGAAATTAGGGACGGAGCCCTATTTGTTGGGCAAATAGGGCTCCGTCCCTAATTTCCCTAATTTCAAAACTTTAGTCCTAGAGAAGTTCTGTGGGAACCGGATCCTTTTTGAAAATGGATGGGCCAAATAAAACTGTAATCGAGAGAAATTTCTACGGTTTGTAGCTTGTGCCTATAACCAAAACCGCTCCCTACTTGAGAAAGATCGCTTCCCGCGCGTAAAATAACTCTTTCATCCATCATTTTTCGTTCTAAACCAAAATGAGGAGTTAAGGTTTCTTGATGCGATAAATCAAAAGGCACGGTCCACTTCTTACCTTTCCAACCTACGCTCGCTACAATTTCTGGTAGAAGTTGTTCTTTTTCTACGAAACCAATGGTTGGTTTATTCAATGACTTAAGGGAAAGTCCCGCGCCAAAACCGGGCATGACTTCATTTAAAGCGGTATAAAAATGGAGATCAATGGCCATATTTGAATTGACTCTTCCATCTTTAAAAACGGGATCTCCAACCGTTCTTTGATCTAAGATGAACCGTCTCATTAAAACTCTTGTGCTAATTCCTAAATCTATTTCCCGATCTAATCCATTGAACAATTTTCTTAAATCTAATCCATAACCAAGAACAATCACATCCTCTCGATACAAATCTTTCGCTCCAAAACTACCCCAACCAATCCCTAAAACTCCAGTTTTTAGTGGATGAGCATACCCGAAATTACTCACACTTAAAGAGACTCCGCTAACTCCGGTAAAAAGTTGCCCATAACCAAATTCAAGTTGTTTCCCTTGAGAACTCCCAAGTTTAGCAACATTATAGAAAACACCCGCGGCATCGTCAGAAATAATTCCGTAGGCGCCTCCCAAGCCGCTCACCCTGGCTCCCCAGTACCTTTCCTCAAAAGCTCCTTCACTAAAAGAAGCCCAATTAAAGATTAGAGCGCAGAATAGAAGAAGTGTTTTTTTCATCTTGCCACTCCTAGGGTTCCACTTACATCCATGCCAGAACTTTTTATTCTATAGATATAGACGCCGCTCTTGACTACTTCACCGCTATCGTCTCTACCATCCCAAATTGTGACTCCTTGAATTTTACGAATCTCCCGTCCCATAACATTATAAATTTTTACTTCGGAATCCGCCGTTATGCCAAATTGAGCAAAGTCATTGATTCCATCTCCATTGGGAGTAATAATTTTTTCTTTAGGCCGTAAATCGTCCTCCGCGGGGGCGCCCGCGGGCAGCAAACCATAAATACTAAAATGAGAGACTTCGGTGGTCACGGTATTACTCAATTCATTCACTTGACCTCCCATATTCCTCCACTCAAATCCGTCGTACCAGAAGAGCTTTAGACTTTTTTCGGCGACTCCATTTTCATCTACAAATCCATCTTGATTCAGATCGTTATAAGCTAAAGAAAGCGTAATGGGCCGATCGAATTGTAATCCTAATGGACCAAACTCATAACTTGTGACTGCGGAGTAACCACCGGAGCGGGGGAGACGCTGGGGATTCATTTTTTTGGCCGTTAGTTTCATGGAGTTCCGAATACTGCCTGGAGGGAGCTTAATATCTATAATCTTGGTCTTGGAATTTCCATCCGTAATGCTAAAACTTCCGCCATTCCCGCTTAATTCTTTGGAAAGTTCTTCATCCTCATTGCCAATTTTTAGTTTCCAAGGTGTTGCCTTGGATCCATGGAAGGTTCGATTAAACCCGTCACTAACTTCCATGTAATATTCCAATGTACCGGAACGCTTTTGTAAGAAATCTAAAGTCACTTGAGCTTCGTAACGATTGGGATTGATGGGACTTTGAACCAATATCATGGTTTTAGAACTAAACTCTACATCTCCTTCGAAGCGGTACCAAAGTGTGGCCGATCTTACAATGGTATCGTCCTCAACGGTCGCGTCAAAACTAAGTTGTTTGGCTAACATAATCGTGGACGGGTCAAATGGGTTAAATCGAATGACTGGGGCCTTGCCATCGGGAGATGCCAACTCAATTTTAAGGGATGCTTTATAGGCGCCCGACACAGTTATTTCTGGCAAGAGAGAACCTAGGTAAAGATAAGTCACCCCATCTTTTGGAACAATATATTTCGCGGAGGCTTTCTTTTCTTCATAATCTAAATTATTCTTATCTAACATTAAATTCCAGGAGCTTATATTGGAAACAAAAGAGGGAATTGCCATCGCCTGGCGGGAGGAATACCCATTCCAGTAAAGTGGAATTCTATCTCTGCGGGTAACGGCGGAAATTAAACCGCTTCGATCTTCATTGGCTAAACCGGCCCAGTCCGTATTATCCGTATAAATATTAATCTCTTTAAATTCTTCTTCAGAAAAAGTGAGGTAGAGATATTGTTGAGCTAATGTGTAGCCACTCCCCTTATTAATTCCAAAGTCTACCTTTGTGGCTTTGTTGTTGTCGCTGACATTGCGCAACTCCACATGAAAGGCAAATAGAGGAGCCGTAAGCGCCCAGAACGCGCTTAAAAACAGTCCCCAAAGAACTACTTTTTTATTCATTTTTCCACCGTTTTTACACGCAGCCTAAAAATAATTCCAGAAGTGATACCCGAACCTTGAGGAGTGACCCGCAAAAAATATTGGTAGTTTTTACCATAGTGTTGTGGTTCCTCTGGTATCTTAAAGTCCACTTTAAATTCTTTTTTTTCCCAGGCCTTAATCTTTAAATTTGTCGGATGAATCTTAAACTCAGTTTCCGGAGGTCCCCAAACAGTTCCTTGAGGAGCCGGTAGACCCAGAGAATCCCCAGAGATGACCTGAATATTAAACTCCATCTCTTTATCTCCTGTATTGATGACCCTTAACGATCGTTTGGCCCTTTTTCCAACACGAATCCTTTTCCCAGGTTTAACTTTTTCTATGGTTGTACTCCCAGGCTCCACTTTAAAACTTAGGTAGGAATTTCCACCTAAAGATTCTCCAGAGGACTCTTTTTCTTTAGCCACGGTTAGAAGCACTCTGCTTTTCACTCCCACGCCTACACCCAATGCTCCTTCCTTTCCACTGGTCTTGGACCAAAGATAGACGATATATTTCTTTCCGCGAATAGATTCATCTTCTGGAAGAGATAGGGTGATGTTGGAATGAATAACAGTCGTAGAGTAGATGTCGAAACTGGAAGGGTCCACTTTGATCCAGTTTAAGTCTGGAATGGATTCAAAACCAACTTTTCCTTCGTTGGCATCGGGTAACGATGGGTCTATATTTAACGTAACCGGATTATCCCCTTCATAATTCAAAGTTAAGGGGAGGTTTAACATAGAAGTCAGGTGATAGGTGGCCCCAGGCTGAAGGTTCCTAAGAAGAATTTCTCCCATCGTTGTGGAAAGTTTTTCCATAGCCCAACCCGATCTAGTAAGGCAGATTAAAGTAAGAATCACCAAGATTTTTTTCATTCTACTCTCCAGGAATTGCTGTCACCAATAGTTTTATCTTTCCAGATGTACTTGTCGCTGATGGAAAATCGATCTTAAGATACAAATTCCGTTCTCCTCCAGGAGGAACATTCACGGCCATCTGAGCTGCTTTAAGAATCGTTATATCTTTTGTTCTATCAGTGGGAAAATCCGGATGTGGAACGACTTCGTGAGGTTCGTTGTCGTTGAGAAACTTCGTCGCGGAACTGGTCTGATCCAATTGAGTTAATATGTCATCCGTTTGAAATTCCCCAGTACTAGGCGACACTGCCCAGTGATGCCATATGCCCGAGATACGAAATTGGTCTGGACCAGGTTGTGTTGAAACCAACTGCCAAGATCCGGTATCCGTTCCTACTTTTACCGCAAAATCTTCTGAGCCATTCCCAGTGTTTCTCCACGAGATTTTTTCAGATATTTTACTTCGACCCGCTACAGCCACCAGTGAAAATACAGGTGTCGAAACACGAAGAACAGAGAAGTCTTGAATAGTCAGTATCACATCCACAACCTCCGTTTGAGCTGCTTTTAATTTTGTATTCGTTATCATAATCGCTAATATGCCAATGAATAATGCCATTGGCTTTAAGTGCCATTGTTTCATCCTAGTTCCTCCCTCAATTAATTGCTTAGATCCAACATCCTTACTTGCTACTTCAAATATACCACAATAGTCTTAAATTTTTCTCAAACGAAATGTAACTTTTTTGTAACAATTTTGTATCGTTTTTTCCCTCAGAGATTGACCAAATTTGCCTCTTTTATGGTAGCGATTACATTGCTAGTCTATAAATATGAAGAAAATAGTTTTGTTTTTACATTTGTTGTTGCTCCAATTTCCACCCAGACTCGAGGGGGAACAAACTAGCCACTACAATGACGAACTGCGGAAAGCCGTGTTAGAGCGCGCTTCTTCTTATTCCAGACAAATGCATGAACGGGTGGATTCTATCAACCGTCTCGCCGGCTACTTTGCCCCCAAAGGAGTTTCGGTTTTTAATTCAGAAAGGCTTGGGGAAGCGCTTCAAATGGATTCGCTTCAACGCCAAAACACACTTTCTCAAATGAACCAGACTCTACAGGGTAAAATTTATTCTCTGCAAGAAAGAGAGACGCAGACGATAGGAATGGCCTTAGATGAACAGGGGCAACTGAAGAGCTACGATCTTTCTTCAATCCAAAAAGTCTCTGGACAATTGGAACACCTAATTCAGGAATCCAACCAATTGCAAATCCATTTGCAATCTGATTTTAAAGAAAAATTACGCGGAAACATTCTCATTCCCTATTCGAATAGAAGTCAAATTTGGCAAGGACATTCGTCAGTAGAAAAATCGATTTCAAATTATTTAAATGGTTCTGGCGCGGAATTAGGCGGACTTAAAGGATTTGAAAAATCTTTAAGATACTCTCAAGAGCAATTGAATAAAACTGCTCTATCCATCCAACGAACGCAAGAGAATATGAAAGAGAATCTTGTACAGAACACTATTTTAGGAGGAATGACTTTGGCAACTTCACTCATCATTTTAATTCCTAGTGGTGGAGCTTCCGTTAATGGTTTAGCCTTGGGATTAGGAATTTTTAACTCTACGATTGGAATTGGAAATAGTATTAGAAATCAGGTTATTTTAGAGAATAAGGGATTGGAGGGATTTCGTTCCGCAAACGAACAAATTTTTGCTGAAAGCGCGCGAGTCACGCAAGCGGCTCTGG
>OBEQ012118431.1_pt1 | contig 10117 bp, 11 predicted proteins | sample 1670901 | NCBI WGS metagenome assembly OBEQ01 (sample SAMEA104232315, study PRJEB22302) | groundwater metagenome | biome: forest; feature: aquifer; material: groundwater | place: USA | collected 2011-08-07 | depth 5.4 m | reverse complement strand
GTTCCGGGCGCCGTAGCGCGGGTTTCGTAGCTTCGTGGCCAACCGCGACGCAGCTCGTTCAGTATCGGGCTGCGTCGCGGCGCGCCAGGCGCGCGCGTGCGGCCAGGCGTTCGCTCGCGTGCCGGATGCGTCCGTTGACCGCGCCGTCGCAGCCCAGGCAGCGTGTCAGGCCCGCCGGAATGGTCCAGCCGCACTCCGGCTCGGAGCAGCGGTCGCGCCGGCGCCGCGCACCCAGCCACCAGCCGACGCACGCGGCCACCACCACCAGCCACAACAGATAGGGCGGCGCCAGCACGCGGACGAGCGCGATGCTCGCGACCGCGCCCAGCGCGGTGCCCAGCCAGGCGAAACGCCCGGCCGGATCCTCCTTCAACCGGAACACCGCCACGCCGTGGTTGCGTCCCCGCGGCAGCGACGGTGGCGGTGGCAGCGACGCGGCCGCAGCATCAGGCAGCGGCGCGGGCACGGCTTGCCGCGGCGCCGGCCAGGTGATCGAACGGGGCAGGCCGAGCCGCTTGACCAGGTCGGTGCGCGCGAGCGCGGCGTGGGCCGCCTCGAAGCTGGCCGCATGCTCGGGGCCGAGCCGCGCGGCGAAGCGCCGGCGCTCCTCGGGCAGCGGCGCACGCACCACCTGTTGCGCGGCCAGCACGAATGCCAGCGCAGGCGGCGCCAGGCCCGAGGCGCCCATGCACAGCACGCCGAAGCCGAGGTAGGCCGCGGTCAGCCAGGCCAGCCGGTCCTCGAGCCGCGCATCGACTTGCAGCTCGTGGTGGCGGCGGAACGCCTGCGCCACCGCCAGCGCCGCGGCCGCGAAGCTCGCGTCCGCCGCGTCCGCGCGCAGCTCGGGCAGCCCGGCGTATGCGCACAGCCGAGCGGTCGCCCGCGCCGATCCTTCGGGGAAGTGCTGCGGGCACGGCTCGAGCACCGGCGCGGCCACGAACGTGGAGTAGCCGCGCCGCCGGATGAGCGTCGCCAGCTCGTCGAGCAGCCAGTCCTGCTCGTCCACCGACGGCAGCAGCGTCGCGTCCTGGCTCACGGTCAATCCTCGCGCACGACCACGAGATGCCGGCGCGCGTCCTGCTCCAGCGCCTCGCGCGCCTCGAGTCGTTCGTCGCGCACGCGGATCCTGCCGCGGATGGTTCCGCCACAGCCGGAGCAGGTCTGGGCGTCGGCGGGCAGCACCGCCGTGCAGTCGGGCTCGGAGCAGCTGTCCCACTCGCGGCGACGGCCGACCCACCAGCCGACCGCGGCCGCCAGCGCCATCATGGCCATCCAGCCGGTCGGCTCGATGGTTCGCCGCACCATCAGGAAGATGCCCACCACCGCGGCGACGATGACGAAGCCGGCGGTGAACAGCCCGGCCGCGTGAGCGCGCACGCGAAAGATGGCCAGGCCGCGGTTGCGCCCGCGGATGGCGGCGATCTCCTCGGCGGCCGGGTCGCGCGGCGGGATGGCCTCGTCCTCGGCGTCGGCGTCGGCGTCGGCGTCGTCGCCGTCGGCGTCGGCGAGCGGCGCGGGCTGGGGCGCGCGTGGCGCCGGCCACACCGTGCGCGCGGGCAGGCCCAGGCGCATGGCCACGTCCTGCCCGGCGAGCGCCTCGCAGGCCGCCTTGAAGTACGCCGCCTGGTTGGTCTCGAGCATGCCGGCGATGCGCCGGCGCTCGCCCGCCGCGCCGCCGCGCGCCGTCACCTGCGCGGCCAGCAGGAAGCTCATCGCCTGCGGCGACAGGTAGCCGCCGCGCTGGTGCGACCACTCGAGCGTGGCGCTGCGACCGTTCACGTCGCCGCTCTGCCGGTAGCGGTAGGCCGAGTTGGTGGTGAGCAGGCCGAAGCCGAGGTAGACCGTGGTGAGGTCGGTGAGCTTCTCCTCGCGGTCGTGGTCGCTGACCTCGAGGCGGTGGCGCCGCCGGTAGGCGTGCGCGACCTCGTGCGCCATGGTGCCGGCGAAGCTGTCGGGCGTGCTCAGCTGGCGCACATCGGCGCCGAACAGGCAGGTGCCGTCCTCGATGCCCGCGAACCACGCGGCCGCACCCTGGTGCGAGAACGAGGTGGCCCGGCCGCGGGCGTCGATCCTCTCGATGTCGATGTCGTTCTGGTACAGCTCCACCTCGACGTCCAGCCCGCCCAGGTCGGCGTACGACAGCAACCGTCGCGCCAGCCGGCGCACGCCGATCGCGTCGGGGCGCCAGCGATCGGGGAAGTGCTCGGGGCGCGGCTCGAGCAGCGGCGCGGCCACGAAGGTGGCGAAGCCGCGCCGGCCGATCAACGTGGCCAGCTCGGCGAGCAGCCAGCTCTGTTGCTCGGGCTCGGGCAGGTATTGCATCGGGGAATCCTACGGGCGGGCGCGCGCCGGGCAAGTGCCGGGCGTCACGCCATGGCTCACGTCTTGGGCTTGTCGTCGCGGATGATCAGGCGCTCGACCGGCTGCCCGCCGAGCAGGTGTTTCTCGATGATCTCGGGCACATCCTGGGGCGTGACCTTGCCGTACCAGACCTGCTCGGGGTAGACGACCACCGAGCAGCCGTGCTCGCAGGCGTCCAGGCATCCCGCGGCGTTGGCGCGGAAGCGACCCTTGAGCCCGCGCTCGTAGATCTCCTTCTTGAAGCGCTCGCGCACCTCCTCGGAGCCCTTCTGCGCGCACGATCCCTTGGGGTTGTTCTCGTCGCGACGGTTGGTGCAGATGAAGACGTGCTTCTCGAAATGCGGCATGCGGCGCGAAGTCTACTCCGTTGCAGCCAGCTCGGCAGGGCATTCCAGGCCCGGTCCTGGCGACAGGCGCACGCACAGGGTGCGCTCACACGAGCCCGCGCGGGCGCCCCAGCGCAGCCACACGAAATCGTCCAGCAAGGACAGTGGCGGCGACGGCTCCGACCCGCCCTGCGCGTTGGTGTGCAGGACGAAATGCGTGGCGGTGAAGTCCCCGCGCACGTCGACCTCCTCGTCGACGATCGCGCAGGCGGGCGTGATGACCATGAGCAACTCGCCGCTGCCGGTCTGGGCGAAGTGCACACAGCTGGCCGGCGGTGGCGGCGGCGGCTCGCACACCGATGGGGCCCAGCAGCCCGAGCCCGCTGACCCCAGCAGCGCCAACACGGTTGCCAGGCCGAGACGACAGCTCCACGGTTTGTCGCGCATCGGCCTCGGCCATTGCACGGGTCATTCCATCGGATCGACGACCGGCCCGACGAGAAAAGACGCGCCGCTAGCGCAGCAGCTCGCGCGCGATGATCAGCTTCTGGATCTCGCTCGTGCCCTCGTAGATCCTGAGCGCGCGCACCTCGCGGTAGAGCGCCTCGACGACCACGCCGCGGGTCACGCCCAGGCCGCCGAAGAGCTGCACCGCACCGTCGATGGTGCGCTGCGCCGCCTCGGTGGCGAACAGCTTGGCCATGGCGACGTGACTCTTGGCCTCGCGCCGGCCGGCGGCGATCGACTCGCAGGCCTGGCGCACCAGCGCGCGCGCCGCCGACAGCTCGGTGGCCGCATCGGCCAGGCGCGCCTGGGTCAGCTGGAACTCGGCCAGCGGCTTGCCGAACTGCACGCGGGTCTTGACCCGTGCGATGGCCTCGTCGAGCGCGCGAGCGGCCATACCGTTGGCCGCGGCCGCGACGGTGACGCGGAAGACGTCGAGCGTGGCCAGCGCCAGCTTGAGCCCCTGACCTTCGTCGCCCAGCCGGCGCGCCACCGGGATGCGCGCGCCCTGCAGCTCGACCGAGCCGATGGGATGCGGCACCGACATGGGCACGTCGGCGAGCACATGGACTCCCGGATCGTCGGCCTCGACCACGAATGCGGTCGGCCCGCCCGCGGCGCGCGCGAACAGGGTGAACCAGCCGGCGATGGGCGCGTTGGAGATGAAGGTCTTGCGCCCGTCGAGCACGTAGGCGTCGCCGTCGAGACGCGCGCTGGTCTGCATCGAGGCCACGTCGGAGCCGGCCTCGGGCTCGGTCAGCGCGAAGCCGCAGGCGACCTGCCCGGCCGCCACCGGATCCAGGTAGCGCGCGCGCAGCGTGGCGTCGGCGACCGCGGCCACCGCGTGGCTGCCCAGGCCGAGCACCGCCAGCACCGAGTCGGCCATGGGCGAGCGGTACGCCAGCGCCTCGCGCGCCGCGCACACCGCCGTGGCGTCGACACGCGCACCCAGCGTGGGCACGACCAGGCGGGTGAAGCCCGCGCCGGCCAGGCGCGCGCACACCGACGCGACGTCCTCGAAGCGTTCGAACGCCACCGCCGCCTCGCTGAGGTTCACGCTAGCGGCCCTCGAAGCGGGGCTCGCGCTTCTCCACGAAGGCGTGGAAGGCCTCGTGGAAGTCCTTCGTCTGCATGCAGATCTGCTGCCCCTGCGCCTCGGCCTCGATGGCCTGGTCGAGCGGCATGTGCAGCTCCTGGTTGAGCAGCTCCTTGGTCATGCCGTGCGCGAACGTGGGACCGCGCGCCAGGCGCTCGGCCAGCGCACGCGCTTCTTCCAGCACCTTGTCGGGCGCGACCACGCGGTTGGCCAGGCCGATCTGCTCGCAGCGCTCGGCCGGCACCGGGTCGCCCAGCATGAGGATCTCGGTGGCGCGGCCGAGGCCGACCACGCGCGGCAAGAGGTACGCCGCGCCCATGTCGGCGCCGGCCAGGCCCACGCGCACGAACAGGAAGGCGAACTTGGCCGCCGACGACATGATGCGCAGGTCGCAGGCCAGCGCGATGACCGCGCCCGCGCCCGCTGCGGTGCCATTGACCGCCGCGATGACCGGCTTGCGCAGCTTGCGGATGTTGGCCACCAGCTCGCCGGTCATGCGGGTGAACTCGAGCAGCTGCGGACCGTCGTACTTGAGCAGCTCGCCGATGATGTCGTTGACGTCGCCGCCCGAGCAGAAGGCGCGGCCTTGCCCGGTCAGCACGACCGCGCGCACCGCGTCCTCGCGGCGCAGCCGGTAGAAGAGCTCGGTGAGCTCGCGGTAGACCTCGAAGGTGAGCGCGTTGAGCACGTCGGGACGCGTCAGGGTGATGGTCGCGACGCCGCTCGCCGCCAGCTCGAAGCCGAACGATCTGGTCGCGATGGTCACGAGAGCACCGCCAGGCCCTGGATCTCCACCTTGGCGTGGACCTCGAGCAGCCCGGCCACCTGCACCAGCGCCATGGTCGGGTAGTGCTTGCCCATGACGCGCCGGTAGGCCGCGCCGACGTCGGCCAGGCGCGCCGCGTACTCGGCGCGATCGGTGACGTACACGGTCAGCGAGATGAGATCCTCGGGCGCACCACCGGCCGCGCGCACCACCGCGACCACGTTGGCGAGCGCCTGCTCGAACTGCGCCACGAAGTCGCCCTCGCCGACCAGGCGCGCCTGCGCGTCCCAGGCGATCTGCCCGGCCACGGCGAGGAAGTCGCCGCGCGCGCGCATGCCGTTGGAGTAGCCGCGCGGCTTGGCCCAGCCTTCGGGTTGAATCGTCGTTGCAGCCATCAGTACATGACCTCCCCGCCGTCGACGTTCCAGGCCTGGCCGTTGACGCCGGCGGCGGCGTCGGTGGCCAGGAACAGCGTCACCTGTGCGACCTCTTCCGCGCTCATCAGGCGTCGCTGCGGGCTCATGTTCTCGAGCTCGCGCCGGGCCGCGTCCGGGTCACGCCCGGTCTTGCTGTGGATGTTGGCCACCGTGCGCCCGGTCATCTCGGTGTCGACCCAGCCGGGGCAGACACAGTTGGCGGTCGGCCCGCGCGGCGCCAGCTCGACCGCGAGCGTGCGCGTGAGCCCGAGCAGGCCGTGCTTGGACGCGCAGTACGCGCTGGTGTAGGCGAAGCCGATCTTGGCCGCCACCGACGCGATGTTGATGATCCTGCCCCGCTTGCCTGCGGCGATGACGTCGGCCCAGAACGTGCGCGACACCCGGTACGGACCGCCCAGGTTGACGTCCATGGTCTGCGCCCACAGCTTCTCGTCGGTGTCGGCGAACTTGGCCGAGGGCGCGATGCCGGCGTTGTTGACCACGATGGCGGGCGCGCCCAGCTCGCGCCGGAAGTCGGCCGCGAAGCGCGCCACGTCGTCGGGGCTGGCCACGTCGCACACGAACGCGGCCGCACGCACGCCGCGCTGTCGCACCTTCACTACCGTCGCGTCGAGCGCCGCCCGGTCGCGTCCCGAGATGCCCACGTGCGCGCCCGCGTCGGCGAATGCCAGGGCGATGGCCGCGCCGATGCCGCGTCCGCCGCCGGTGACCACTGCGACGCGCCCGGCCAGCGCGCCCACTTGCCCTGCTGCCTCAGCCATGGCGAGGTTTTATCACTTCACATCGAGGTCAGCGTGTCGAGCGTGCCGATCGTCGACGGTTGCAGCCGCATGGCGCGCGCGCGCACCCGCTCGGGCAGCTTGCCGGCCGCGGCCAAGCGCAGATCGGCGGCCAGCTCGCCGGCGCTCTTGTAGCGCTTGCCAGGATCCTTGGCCAGGGCCAGCACCATGACCATGTCCACGTCGGGCGGCAGGTTGCGGACGATCTCGCTGGGCGGCGCGGGATCGTGGTGCAGGACCTCGTGGATGGCGGCGGCCGCGCTGCGCGACGCGAAGGCGGGCCGGCCGGTCAGCGCGCGGTAGATGATCGCGCCCAGGGCGAACACGTCGGCGGCGGGGCCGACCTCCGAGCCGCCCGCCTGCTCGGGCGCCATGAAGCCGGGCGTACCGATGAGCGCCGCGGTCGCGGTCATGCCCGCCGCCGCGGCCGCGTCCATCAGGCGCGCGACGCCGAAGTCGAGCAGCCGCACGTCGGGCCCGCCGTCGGGGCGCGGCTTGCCGCCGATGAACACGTTCTGCGGCTTGAGGTCGCGGTGGATCACACCCAGGGCGTGCGCGGCGTCGAGGCCGACCGAGACGCGCTCGACCATGGCGACCACGTCCTCGAGCGGCAGCTTGTCGGCGCGGCGCAGGAGCGCGCCCAGATCCTCGCCGCGCAGGCGCTCCATGACGATGTAGTCGTAGCCATCCGCGCTGGTGGCGATCTCGTGCACCGCCGCCACCGTGCCGGACGGCATCCTGGTCACCACCTCGGCCTCGCGGCGGAAGCGCGCGCGCATCTCGCGATCCGCGCCCAGGTGCACGTGCAGGAGCTTGATGGCCACCTCCTTGCCGTCGCGCCGGCCCTTGGCGGCGTAGACCTCGCCCATGCCACCGCGGCCGAGCAGCTCGTCGACGCTGTAGGGCCCCAGCGTCGTGCCCGACAGCCGACCCAGGCGCGCCTCCTCGGCGACGCGGCGCAGCGCCGACTGCGCGCGTGCGAGCGCCTTCTGTGACAGCGTCCACTTGGAGGCCATGAGGTTGGCGCCGGCGAAGAACATGACGATCGACGCCGAGGTCGAGGTCAGCACCATGGTGCGGTAGTCGAGCGGCGGAGCCAGCGCCATGGGTCCCTTGGCGAACATGGAGGCCAGGGGCAGCACGCCGCGCGCCTCCAGCAGGTAGACCGCGACCAGGCCCAGCCACAGCCCCAGGGCCATGATGAGGCCGATCCAGTAGCCGTAGATGAGGCGCAGGAACAGCACGGCGAAGATCATGAAGGCGATGAAGTAGCTGGTGCTCGAGCCGCTCATCTGGATGAAGGCCACGCCGGTGAAGGCCTCGATGGCGGTGCCCACGCCGATCACCCACGGGTAGACGCGTGTGTAACGGCGCAGGAAGATGGCCGACAGCAGGACGTCGACCGAGAGCGGGATGATGTTGGTGAACGGGAACACCCGCGCGACCTCGGGGCGGACGAAGTCAGTGCGCTGGAACAAGGCCCACAGGACCAGATCGACCAGGACACACGCGCCGATGAGCGCCAGGCGGAAGGCGTAGTGGACCCGCAGCTTCTCTCCGGCCGGCCATTCGTGGGCCGCGCCGGGCAGGAACATCGTCTTCAGGTAGACCCACAGCATGTTCGCTCTGTTATATTGAACGCGTGGTTGGAACCAGTGAATTATCCAGCGTTGACGCACGCTTCGCAGAGGGCGAAGACAAGCGCCGCGCGCCCGCGGCCGCGCCCGGCGGAGCCTCGGTGAAGCTCGAGGTCAAGTCGCTCACCAAGCGCTTCGCCGCCGCCGGTACCCCCGCGGTCGCGGATGTCTCGTTCACCGCCCCCGAGGGTAGCATCACCACGCTCCTGGGACCCTCGGGCTCGGGCAAGTCGACGGTGCTGCGCATCGTGGCCGGCCTCGAGCAGGCCGACGACGGCGTGGTCTGCTTCGGCGACCAGGACATGAATCGTGTGCCGGTGCAGCAGCGCGGCGTGGGCATGGTGTTCCAGAGCTACGCCTTGTTCAAGCACATGACCGTGCGCGACAACGTCGCCTTCGGCATGGCCATCCGCAAGAAGCCGGCGGCGGAGGTGCAGAAGCGCGTCGACGAGCTGCTCGCGCTGGTGCAGCTGGACGGCCTGGCCGGACGCTTCCCCGGCCAGCTCTCGGGCGGGCAGCGGCAGCGCGTGGCGCTGGCGCGCGCGCTCGCCATCGAGCCCAAGATCCTGCTGCTCGACGAGCCATTCGGCGCCCTCGACACCAAGGTGCGCGTCGAGCTGCGCGAGTGGTTGCGCGATCTGCACGAGCGCGTGCCCATGACCACGCTCATGGTCACCCACGATCAGGAAGAGGCGCTCGAGCTGTCGCAGCACATCGTGGTCATGCACGAGGGCCGCGTGGCCCAGGCGGGCCCGCCGCGCGAGATCTACGACAAGCCGCGCACGCCCTTCGTGGCCTCGTTCGTGGGCGGCGCCAACATCCTCATGGGTCGGGCCCAGGACGGACGCGCCGCGGTGGGCAACTTCGCGGTCGCCACGCCCGGCGCCCCCGATGGCGCCCAGGTGTCGGCGTTCGTGCGCCCGCACGACGTCAAGCTGGCCCGGCCGCCCGAGCCGAGCGCGGCCGGCAGCGACGGCGACGACGCCGCGCCCGAGCCCGACGTGGCCATCGCCAAGGTGGAACGTTTGGCCCTCGTCGGTGCCTATGTCAAAGTGTCGCTCAGGCTTGCGGATGGCACCGCCATGACGGTACAGATGCCCAGGACCGAGATCGACGCGCTGGGTGTGGGCGAAGGCGACCGCGTGCTCGTCGACTTGCGTGAGGCGAAGGTCTTCGTCGAGGATTTTGCCATTTGAGCGTCGCGGACAAGCAGGCCAAACTGGAAAAGATCTACAGCAGCGTCGTCGACACGGTGGGCCACACGCCGCTGGTGGAGCTGTCGCGCATCGCGCGCGGCGCGGGCGCACGCATCATCGGCAAGCTGGAGGCGCGCAACCCCGCGGGCAGCGTCAAGGATCGCATCGGCGTGGCCCTCATCGAGGACGCCGAGAAGCGCGGCATCATCAAGCCGGGCGCCACGCTCATCGAGCCGACCAGCGGCAACACCGGCGTGGCGCTCGCCTTCGTGGCCGCGTCCAAGGGTTACCGCCTGCTGCTGACCATGCCCGAGCGCATGTCCAAGGAGCGCGTGGCGCTGCTGCGCTACCTGGGCGCCGAGATCGTGTTCACGCCCGGCACGCTCATGCGCGACGCCATGACCAAGGCCGACGAGCTGCAGAAGACCATCCCGGGATCGGTGATCCTGGGCCAGTTCAAGAACCCGGCGAACCCGGAGATCCACCGTCGCACCACCGCGGTCGAGATCTGGGACGACACCGCCGGCCAGGTCGACTGTCTCGTTGCCGGCGTGGGCACGGGCGGCACCATCACCGGCGTGGGCGAGGTGCTCAAGGAGCGCAAGCCGAGCGTGCGCGTGGTCGCGGTCGAGCCGGCCAAGGCGGCGGTGCTGTCGGGCGGGCGCGCGGGCAACCACATGATCCAGGGCATCGGCGCCGGCTTCGTGCCCGAGATCCTGAACCGCGCCATCCTCGACGAGGTCATCGCGGTGACCGAGGACGACTCCTTCGACTGCGCGCGCCGGCTGGCCCGCGAGGAAGGCATCCTGTGCGGCATCTCGTGCGGCGCGGCCTTCTGGGCGGCGCTGCAGGTGGCGCGCCGGCCCGAGATGGCGGGCAAGATGATCGTCGTCATCCTGCCCGACACGGGCGAGCGCTACGTCACGACCCCGCTTTTCGGCGAGCTCTTGAAGTAGTCGGCGCGGCCGGCTTGCGCCCGCGCGCCGGCTTGCCGGGCCTGGACGGCGGCGCCGCG
>OBEQ012593212.1_pt1 | contig 10118 bp, 7 predicted proteins | sample 1670901 | NCBI WGS metagenome assembly OBEQ01 (sample SAMEA104232315, study PRJEB22302) | groundwater metagenome | biome: forest; feature: aquifer; material: groundwater | place: USA | collected 2011-08-07 | depth 5.4 m | reverse complement strand
CGCGCGGGGCGGGCGCGCCTGGGGGCGCGGCGGGCCCTTCGGGGCCGGCCCCGACGACCCGCTGGCGCTCTGGTACAACCCGGCCGGGCTCGCGGCCATGGCCGGGCGCACGCGCAAGCACGAGCTCCTGCTCGACCTGGCCGGCATCGAGCATCCCGTGACCTACACCCGCGTCGACTCGGGCGGCAACCTGCAGGATCCGGTCGAGAACGATCCGCAGAAGCTGCCCCATCCCAACCTCATCGGGGTGTGGAGCCTGGACCGGCAGTGGGTGCTGGGCGTGGGCCTGATGACGCCCTACGCGTCGCTCGACGGCTACCCCGAGGACGGCGCGCAGCGCTACCAGCTGGTCTCCCTGCACAACACCACGCTCGCCTACATCGACGCGTCGCTGGGCTGGAAGGTCTCGGACAAGCTCTGGCTCGGCTTCGGCATGTCCAACCTGTTCGTGGGCTTCAACACGCGCGTGGTCCTGTCGTCCAACCCGAGCCAGACGACCACGGCGCCGGAGAACCCCGAGTACGACGTGGTCAGCGAGCTGCAGGAGACGTCGTTCTTCACCCCGTCGGCGCAGGGCGGCATCCAGTACCATCCCAGCGACAAGCTGTCCCTGGGCGCGTCCTTGCGTCTGCCTTACTGGGTGCGCGCGTCGGGCACGGTGCGCGTGCGCCTGCCCTCGAATGGCTTCTTCAACGGCGCGCACGTCGAGGGCGAGAGCTCGGACATGAGCATGACCATGCCGGCGGTGTTCCGCGCCGGCGTCGAGGCCCGGCCGCACCCGCGCTTCCGCGCCGAGGCCGGGGTCGACTGGGAGATGTGGTCGCAGCAGGACAAGATCACGCTCACGCCTCACGACGTGCGCATCGAGGACCAGCCGGGCGTGGGCACGTACCAGATCGGCGCGCTCGACATCAAGCGCAACCTCAAGGACACCATCGCGCTCAAGCTGGGCATCGAGACCCAGCCGCTGCCGCTCCTGCCCGTCGACATCCGCGCCGGCTACGTCTACGAGACGGGCGCGGCGCCCGACGAGTACCTGTCGCTCATCTCGCCCGACTCCAACAAGCACATGCTCACCGCCGGCATCGGCTTCCGCGTGGCGCACCTGCGCTTCGACGCCATGTTCGCGCACGCCTTCCTGGCCGACCGCAACGTCAGCCTGGCGGGCGCCTGCCTGCAGCAGAACAACCCCATCCGCACCGGCGACCCCGATGCGGCCTGCGATACCACGATGCAGGAGCTGCCCACGCCCGGGCATGTCTACGTCAACGCGGGCGAGTACAAGTCGTCGTGGACGGTGTTCGGCGTGGGCATGAGCGCCGGGTTCTAGTCCCGACCCTTCGAGTTCTGGTCCCGACCCTTCGGGTTCTGACCCTGGCCGGCGGGCGTCACGCCTGCTTGTAGCGCGCCAGCTTGTTGTAGAGCGTCTTCAGCGCGATGCCCAGCTCCTTGGCGGTGCGCGTCTTGTCGCCGCCGTTGCGCGCGAGCGCGCGCAGGATGTGCTCGCGCTCGACGTCCTCGAGGCGCGGCGGCGGCGTGCCCGACTTGCTGCGCTCGGGCGTGCGGCGCGCCGCGGCCTCGACGATGTGGCCGGGCACGAACTCGAGGCCGAGCTCGCCCTCGTCGCCGAGCAGGGCGAGGCGCTCGATGACGTTGGCCAGCTCGCGCACGTTGCCCGGCCACGGGTAGTGCACGAGCGCGGTCATGAGCAGGTCGCTGATGGCCATCTTGCGGCCGCGCCGGAAGCGCTCGAGGAAGTAGCGCGCCAGCTCGGGGATGTCGTCGGCGCGCTCGCGCAGGGGCGGCATCTCGACCACGATGGTGTTGATGCGGAAGAGCAGGTCCTCGCGGAAGCGGCCCGCGGCCACCTCGGCGACCAGGTCGCGGTTGGTCGCGGTGATGATGCGCACCTTGGCGTGCTGCGGCCGCTCGGGCCCCCCGCGGTAGTACTCGCCGTCCTGCAAGAAGCGCAGCAGCTTGGCCTGCAGCTGGGGCAGGACCTCGCCGATCTCGTCGAGGAAGAGCGTGCCGCCCTCGGCGGCCTCGACCAGGCCGGGCTTTCGCGTGGTCGCGCCGGGGAACGCGCCCGCCTCGTGGCCGAAGAGCTCGCTCTCGAGCAGGTTCTCGGGAAAGGCGCCCGCGTTCACGGTCACGTACGGCCCTGACGCGCGCGCTGACATGCGGTGCACGCGCGCGGCGATGAGCTCCTTGCCCGTGCCACTCTCACCCTGGATGAGCACCGCGATGTCGGAGGCCGCCACCTTGTCGACCATCTGCAGGACGACCTTGAGCTTGGGGCTCTTGCCGATGAGCGCATCGCCGCGCCGGGCCAAGGTGGCGCGCAGGTTCAGGTTCTCGCGCTCGATGCGGTCCTTCTGCCGGGCCAGCTCGGCGTTGGCCTGGGCCAGCGCGGCGGTCGCCTGGCGCACCTCGTGCTCGAGGCGCTCGTTCATGCCCGCGACCTCGGCGTAGAGCGCGGCGTTGGCCATGCCCGAGGCCAGCTGGTCGGCGATGGTGACCAGGGTCTGCACGTCGTCGCCGTCGAAAGCGTGGACCAGGTGGCTCTCCGAGTTGAGCACGCCGCGCACCTCGCCGCGCGCGATGATGGGCACGGCCAGCTCGGTGCGCGAGTCGATGCCCGGGTAGGGCACGTAGTTGGGGTCGACCGAGGTGTCACCGGCCAGGTACGGCCGTCGCTCCTGCACCGCGCGCCCGATCACGCCGCGCGCGACCTCCTGGGTCCAGCCCACCGGCGTCTCGGCGGCCCAGCGGCCGGCCACCGCGGCCAGGCGCACGCGCTCGGCGCGCCCGGGCGTGGCCGGCTCGAGCACGAACGCCGACAGGTGCACGAAGTCGAACACCCGGTGCACCAGGTGCACGACCCGGGTCAGCATGGCCTCGGTGTCGAGCGACGAGGCCACCGCCTGGGCCACGTCGTTGAGCAGGCGCATGCGCTCGGCGCGCCGCCGCTCCTCGCCGAGCAGACGCGCCTTGTCGATGGCGAGCGCCAGCTGCGCGGCGATCTGCTGCAGCATGGGCAGGTCGTGCTCGCCGAAGTACGCGGCCGGACGCGCCGAGACGTTGAGCGTGCCGATCAGCTCCGACTCGGTCTCGAGCGGCAGGCACACCAGCGAGTGCAGGCCCAGGCGCAGGAAGGCCGCGTCGGTGGGGTCGCTGAGGTCGAGCGTGGACGGGTCGATCTCGGTGCGAATGACCGAGCGGCGCGTGCGCACCACCTGCGCGATGGTGCCGCGCAGGGGCGCGTAGACCACCGCGTCGCCGGTGCCGCGCTCGGAGTGGTACACGCGCACCTGCCCGGGCGCGCGCCGCTCGAGCAGGGCGAAGGAGATGCGCTCGAAGTCGATGAGCGCGCGCGCCTCGCGTTCGAGCGCGCGCAGGATGCGAGGCAGGTCGAGGGTGGCGTTGATGGCGACGGTGAGCCGGTTGAGCGCCTCGAGGCGCGCCGTGGCGTCACGCGGGCCGGGCATGTAGATGAAGATGGGCGGAGGGCAGGTGGGGAGTCAACCGATCCGGGCGGCCTTCGCTCGTTCGGCCGGGCGATACCCCAGCCTGGCGGAGCCAGGCCGGGGCCCCTGGCTCGACTCGAGTACGCGGCCGACCGGCTACTTCATCATCTTGCGCGCGTCGGCCTTGGAGCCCTTGGTCATGGCCTTGCCCTCGGCCGACTCGGGTGCGTAGGCGCCGATGCTCTTGTCCATGTCGTCGAGGCCGCTGAGGATGGGCGCGGTGGCCGCGGCGGGCATGCTGTACTCCTCGGCGCGCTTGGCCGTGCGCGCGCGCTGCTGGCGCACCGCGCCCAGCGCCCCCTGGGTGTCGCCACGGTCGTAGGCCGCGGCCGCCTCGCGCATGGTGCGCGCGGCCTCGACCTGCTCGACCTTGCTCATGACCTCGGCGTCGGCGCTGGCGCGGACCGCCTGCGCGTCGGCCGAGACCTCGATGCCCAGGTCGATGGCCGCGGACTTGCGTCCGCCGCCGCCGGCCGCGTCGTAGGCCAAGGTGGTGCGCGCGAGCGCCTTGGCGCCGCTCACGCCCGCGGGCACGCGCAGGCGCACCAGCACCTTGCGCTGCTCGCCGCCGAACAGGTCGGAGAGCGGCACGACCACGTCGGCGCCCTCGCGACGCGACTCGTACCCGTAGACCTCGGCGATCTCGACGCCCGTGCAGGCAGGCGAGAGGCGCAGCTCGGCGCGCGTGGCCACGGTGCCTTGCATCGACTTCAGCTCGCCGGCGAAGACCGACTCCAGGCCGGCCGCGTCCTTGACGTAGTAGTACTGGCCGCGGCCGTTCTCGGCGATCGCCTCCATGAGGTCCTCGTTGTAGTCGAGGCCCAGGCCGATGGTGGTCACGCGCACGCCCTGGTCGGCGGAGCTCGAGGCCGCGCCGGCGATCTGCGCCGGATCGACCACACCTACGTTGGCCTGGCCGTCGGAGAGCAGGACCACGCGGTTGATGCGCTCGCCGCCCATGGCGCGCTTGGCCTCGCCGATGCCGAGCATCATGCCACCGTGCAGGTTGGTGCCGCCGTCGTCGGCGATGCGCTCGATGGCAGCGAGCAGGCGCCGCTTGCCCTCGACGTCGGCGGCGATGGCGGGCACGAGCACCTGCGCGTCGTCGTCGTACTGGATGAGCGCGACGCGATCCTCGGGGCCCAGGCGCTCGACGATGCCGCGCGCGGCCTGGCGCGCCTGCGCGATCTTGTCGCCCGCCATCGAGCCGGAGTGATCGATCACGATGGCCATGTTGACCGGGGCGCGCCTGGCCGCGGCCGCGTCGTTGATGGTCAGGTCGACGGCCATGTAGACCTCGCCGTTCGACGCCTGCAGCACCTTGGCGCTGGACAGGCCCGCGTGCAGGGTTCCGGTGCCGAAGTCGGCGTTGGCGTGCGTGGGCAGGGCGTCCTTGCTGGAGCACAGGTCGCCCAGCACGGTCGGCGGGGGCGGCAGGTTGTCGGTGGTGTGGAGGATCGGCCCCTGCGCGTGCGAGCCCTCCGAACGGTGGCCGAGCGCGACCGCGGCGGCGATGAGCCCTCCGGCGGCGCAGAGGATCGTGGTGGTCTTGCGATTCATCGTCGTCTCCCTTCCCAGACGGCCGAGCGGCCGCAGGGAGATGAAACGAGCGACGCCTCGCTTCGGTCTACGAAGCCTAGATGGCCGCGAGGGTGGTATGGAAGTCGCGGCTGACGGTCACGATCGATCCATCAGGGATCTCCTCGAAACCCTCCGGCTTTCCGCCCTTGGGCTCGCTCAGGATCATGACCTGGCGGTCCATGGTGCCGGGGCCGTTGCGCGGCTCCTTGACCTTCTCGTCGGTATGGACGCGCTTCCAGTACATGGGCGGACCCTTGCGCGCGGCCAGCAGGAAGCGCCCGTTGGTCAACATGCAGTCGAGCCCGTGGGTGACCGCGCCGCGCTGGTGCGCGACCTGCGCGGTCATGGCCAGCATGGCGCGCAGCGCGTTCTCGGCATCGGCCATCTTCGGCTCCTGATCGTCCAGCTTGCCCGCGTCGTGGAGGAACGCGAGCACCAGGTAGAACAGGCTCTCCGACTCGGTCTGGCCGCGGATGCTGCGGCGCAGGAAGTCGGGCACCGACGCGAGCAGGTCGCCCTGCATGGCGGCGAAGTTCTGGATGCGTCCCGAGTGGCCGAAGACCCACGACCGGTACCGGTAGGGCGGTGTGTTCTCGGGCGCGGCCTTCGCACCGGGCGCGCGCACGTTGCCGAGGACGTAGTCAGACTTCAGCTCGATGACAGCGCGCGCGAAGTCGACCGGTGCGGTCGGCCTCGGGTTGCGCTGCAGGAGCACCTCTCCTCCCTGGAAGGAGGCGAGGCCCCAACCGTGTGGCGCCTCGTCGACCGTGAGTGCAGAACGCAGCGGGTCGATCGCCTGCGCCAGGCGGGCGGGCTCATTGCACACGATTGCAAACAAACGGCTCATGTCCGTTACCTCACACTGCCCGACCGGGGCGACCCCAGGACAGCCGTCATGGCGTCCCACGGCTCGAGCACCACTACAACGCGTCAAGGAACGCGGTCCTGCGGTCGCAGGACCATCGCAATTGAAGATTATAGCTGGCGGTCTGACGTAGGCAACGTGTTCGAGCTGACCTGGGCGGCTAACTAGCGAGGAACTTTGAAGAAATCCATTGAGTAAGGTCCGAGAACACGGTCGCGCGCCCGACCTCGTTGAAAATCTCGTGGAAGTAGCCTGCGTAGAGCTTGATCGTCTTGTCACCGCCGGCGCGATCGTAGACGCGGCGCGTGGCCTCGACGCTGACGATGGGATCCGCCTCGGCGACGAGCCAGAGGCTGGGCACGGCCAGCTGGTGGACGTTGTGCAGCACGAACTCCTGCGCCGCGGTGGCCTCGGTGAACCAGCGCGCGGTGGCCACGTCGTGGCGCAGCTTGTCGCCGCGGCTCACCCGCTTGATCTCCTCGTCGTGGGTGAGATCGTCGACGCTGAGCCCGTTGGGCATGGACAGCGCGGGCAGGAAGCGGCTGGCCACTCTGCCGGCCAGCACCTTGAGCTGCGGCGGCGCCTGGATGCCCAGGAACGGCGACGACAGCACCACGCCGTCGATGCGGGGTGGGCGACGCGGATCGCAGAGCGCGCGCAGCGCGACCAGGCCGCCGTGGCTGTGCGTGACCAGGAGGAGCGGGCCGCTGGGCACCGCGGCGCGCGCACGCGCCAGCGCGGCGTCGAGATCGTCGAGATACTCGACGAAGCTGTCGACGTGGCCGCGCCGACCGTCGGCACGGCCGTGGCCGCGGTAGTCGATGGCGAGCGCGGCCAGGCCCAGGCCGGCCAGCTTCTGCGACACCTCGACGTAGCGACCGCCGTGATCGGCGTAGCCGTGCAGGACGAGCGCCACCCCGCGCGGCGTGCCGCTCGGATGGTGCCATTCGCCATAGAGACGCGTGCCGTCGCGACTGGGGAAAGGTCCGGACTCGAGCTTCATGGCCGACGACGATACCTCAGTTTGCCCCGTGATAAGCTGCCCGCGTCGTGGCTACCGGAGGTAAAAAAATCATGCGAAGAGCCTTGTCTGCACTGCTGTCGCTGGTCGCGTTCGCCGTCGCCACGCCCGCGTTCGCGCGCGACGTCTACCTGAATGGCGTCAAGCTCGACTCGAGCGTGCTCATCCAGTCGCAGACGTTCCCCGCCTGCGAGGTCCAGTTCGACGACAAGGGTGACGTCCACATCACCGCCAAGGGTTTCAAGATCGACGTCAAGCCGGCGGCGGGCGCCACGCCCGCCCCGACCAGCCCGGCGCCCGCGGCGCCCGCGGCGCCCGTGCAGGCGCTGAGCAAGCGCTACTGGCTGATCTCCAAGCAGCCGCACAAGGGCCTGGCGCAGTACGAGGTCGACGTCTACCTGAACGGCAAGTTCGTCAAGAAGGTGCGCGCGCAGGACGATCCCGTGATCCTCGACGTGACCAGGAGCGTGCGGCCAGGCCCCAACGAGGTGAAGCTGGTCGCCACCAAGGCCATGGGCGACAAGCGCCTGTCGTCATCGGCCGCCGACACGCTCGAGATCGTCCTCGGCGAGGGCCAGGCCGCGGGCGGCACGGTCTCGATCACCAAGACGCTGGTCAGCTACACGCGCAGCGCGCAGGAGACCAAGAATTTCTCCGACGACGCGCGCTTCGAAGGCCGCTGAGCCGCAGGTAGGACCACGTCCGACCCGACCGTCGGGCGTGCGCCACTCCCGCCACAAACCCCAGTCACGGCAAGGTTTTTCGCAATTGACACAGGAAGTGGTTGTTGCTAGCTTGCACCTCGCGGTGCGTCATAAGTGCGCTGATTTCTTCATGATACTGGCGATGATGCTCAGTACGGGAAGCGTGGCGGTGCTGGGCACAGGCTGCCCTGCACCGCGCGACCTGCAGCGCTCGCAGACCCACGTCGACCTGGCCAAGGATCTGCTCGGCAAGGGGCAAGACACCGCCGCGGAGTCCGAGCTCAAGAAGGCCATCGCCTTCGATGCCCAGAACGAGGAAGCCTTCCTCGTCTACGGCCTGGTCTATCTCATCCGCGCCGCGCACACCGAGAACCTGGTCGAGCGCGAGAACTGCCTCGGCGGCGACGAGGCCGATGGCTTGCGCAAGGACTCCGACGAGTTCATGCGCACCGCCGCCAAGCACTTCGAGCACGCGACCACGCTGGCGCCCGACTACGGCGAGGCGTGGATGGATCGCGCGGTCGTGGCCATGCACTTCCGCGACTGGGAGCAGGCCATCGAGCTCTGCCGGCGCGCCCTCGCCAACGCGGCGCGCCTGCAGAGCGAGTCGCTCGCGCGCACCAACCTGGGCTGGGCGCTGCACCAGAAGAAGGACACCGCGCGCGCCACCACCGAGCTCCTGCAAGCAGTGCAGCTGACGCCCAACCTGTGCCTGGCGCACTTCCGCCTGGCGCGCGTGTTCTTCGACCGCGACCGCTTCGAGGAAGCCGCGGCCGAGCTGGCGCCGTTCCAGCCCACCAGCATCAGCGACGCCGACGGCGTGACCGGTGCGGTCGCGCGGCCCGCGTGCGCGCCCGTGCTCGAGGCGCTCTATCTGGGCGGGCAGGCCAGCCTGCGCAACCACGACATCCAGGCGGCCGTTCCCTGGTTCCAGCAGTGCATCGAGGCGGCGCCTCGGTCCTGCGTGGCGAAACAGTGCGAGACGGCGCTTTCTGAACTCGGAGCAGGGCCGTAGGGGAATCGAATGGAACCCTCGCGAGTAAATTTTGGCAGCCGGTTCAAACAGGAGCGCGAGGCGCGTCACCTGAGCCTCGGTGACGTGGCGCGCGTGACCAAGATTCCCGAGCGCTCGCTCGAGCGTCTCGAGGCCGGCCGCTTCGAGGAGCTCCCCGCCGAGGTGTTCGTGCGCGGCTTCGTGCGCAGCTTCGCGCGCGCGGTCGGCCTCGACCCCGAGGACATGGCCCGGCGTTACGGCGAGATCGTGTCGACGAGCTCGCCCAAGCTGGAGGTCAGCCTCGCCGGAGCCGTGCGTGCCGCAGCGGCGCGCGCGGTCACCGTGGCCAAGGCCGAGGAAGCGGCGGCGCACGCTCCGGTCGCGGCGCGCGCCCCGTCGGTTGCGCCGGTCGTGAGGGATGCCGCACCGGTCGAGCCGGCGGGTGCAGCGGTTGCCATCGAGCCGTTCGAGGACGAGGGCATCGTGGTCGTACGCAAGGCCGGCAAGCCGGAGCGCAAGCGGACCGCGAGCGACACCACGTCGGAGCGCAAGCCTGAGGGGGGACCCAATCCGGCTCCGCCGGTTGGGGGGGGCGAGCGCAAGCGAGCCCCTGTTGAGGACGAGATGCGGACGCTGTCGAAGGCCATCCTCGACGCCGGCCGCGAGACGCGTCGCCTGCCGCTCACGCTGGCCGTCATCATCCTCGTCATCGTTGCCACCCTGACCATGTCCCTCTTGCTCAACCGACCGAGCCACATCGGCGACGGAATCACCCAGCGCAGCGTCCCCAGCGACGCCGCGGCGCGCGCGTAGGGCAGGGCATGGCCCGCGCCGGCGGCGCCGAGATCGTGACCGACGCCATCATCCTGCGCGCGGTGACGACCGGCGAGGCCGATCGCGTGGTCACGCTGCTCACGCGCACGCTGGGCAAGGTCGCGGCGGTGGCGCGCAGCGCACAGAAGAGCCGGGCGCGCTTCGGCGGCGCGCTCTCCGCGTTCGTGGTCGGGCAGGCCACGCTGCGCGAGCGGCGCGGCTCCGAGCTCATGGGCCTGGAATCCTTCGACGCCCTGCACGACTTCACCGCCATCGCCAACGACCCGCTGCGCTACGCGCACGCGTCGTACGCGACCGAGCTGACGCGTGAGCTGTCGGCGCCGCGCCAGGCCGACGTGGCCGCCTTCGAGCTGCTGGGCGAGTTGTACGAGACGGTGGCCGCGCACGCGCCCGCCGCCGACACCCTGCGCGCCTTCGAGCTGCGCCTGATGGACGACCTGGGCCTGCGCCCGGTCCTCGATCGTTGCCTGGGCTGTGGCGCCGACGACGACGCCACCCTCGACGCGCCCGGCGCACTGCTCGATCCCGGCCTGGGCGGCCTGCGCTGCTTCCGCTGCGCGGCGCAGGCGCGCTCGGCGGGCGTGCGGCCGCT
>OBEQ011613604.1_pt1 | contig 10118 bp, 9 predicted proteins | sample 1670901 | NCBI WGS metagenome assembly OBEQ01 (sample SAMEA104232315, study PRJEB22302) | groundwater metagenome | biome: forest; feature: aquifer; material: groundwater | place: USA | collected 2011-08-07 | depth 5.4 m | reverse complement strand
TGGCCGCCCGCACGACCGCCGTCGCCACAGGCCGCGGCTTCCGGCATCCAGCCGTTGCTCCCGTCGGCTTCTCCGCCGCTAACGGAACCGGCGTCCCCCGATCAGGTTCGCGCCGAAGCGGCCCGGCGCCTTCCGGCGCGGCGCCTGACCGCGGACCTCGCGTGGCTGGCCCAACTCGGCGTCGGACGGAGCCGCGGCGGCCTCGAAGTCTCCGTCACTGCGAATCATCCTTCGGGGGAGTACCAAGAGGGAGAGCGAATGGAGTTCACGGTTAGGACGAACAGGGACGCGTACCTCTATATCCTCCATGCCGACGCCGGGGGGAAGATGCAAATGCTATTCCCGAATCCCTACAGCCCGAACAACGCGGTGCGCGCCGAGACGGATGTCGTTATCCCCCCGCACGGCAAGTCCGGGGAAGAGCAGTTCGGCCTCAAGGCCTCGCCGCCTTACGGGCCCGAACTCATCAAGGCTATCGCCAGCACCCACCGCCTTCGGCTCGATGGCCTTCGCGTCGGAGGCACCGGCTCGCTGGGAAGACCTGCGCTGCTCAACCTTGCGGCCACGCGTGGAAGGCTTACGCGAGGCATCGACTTGGTGGCGCCCAAGCAGCGCTCAATGGGCGCGACCCCGGACGAGGGGGCCCTTGCCGTCGCCGATTGCCCCGTGGCGGTGGTCGAGCCTCGCTGACCTGCCATGCGCTTGACGATCATCGCCGCCGCGCTGCTACTCGGCCCGAGGGCCACCGCCTCAGCCGCTTCCCCCTACGAATGGTCCGCGACCAAGCGCGTCATCGAGGAGGAGCTGGTCGTGATGGACCCCACGGTCGCCGGCAAGTCCAAGTGGCTGCTCGGCGCGTCCCTCGAAGGCTGGCACATCAGCCAAAAAGTCGACACCGTCGATCAGCAGGATAACCCGTTGTCCTCCGGCCGCACGTCCGGCAATCTGTCGGGCGGCGGCATCGTCATCGGCTATAGCAACTTGACGTTCCAGTACGCCCATCGGAAGGGCCGCGTTACCGGCACAACCACGCAATCCCTCACAAACCGGCCGTTTGAAACCAGGGACGTGGGTGTTCAGACCGAGGACGAGGCGACTCTCCGGTACCTCTTCCGTCTCGACAACCATTTCAACCCCTATCTCATCGCCGGCTATAACCGGATCTCCTTCGCCGAATCGGCCGACATCACGACGCCCAACCGTTTCTATACAGGCGGGACGACGCACGATGCCACCGTGATGATCCACTCCTCGGCGCTCATCGGGATCGGATTGGTGTTCGCCGTCAACCGACATTTCGGCGTTCGAGGCGACGGTCGTGTCCTCATCTCCTCCTTCCGCTACTGGGACTCCACCCTCGGCGCGGCCGGCGGCAATGGGACAGGCCATGGAGTCGGCTCCGCCGTCACGGCCACGGCGTACGTGAATCTGATCCAAGGCTTCAATCTGCAGGTCGGCGGGAAGTTCCAAGGACTGCCCGGACCTTCCGGGCCGACCCGGGTCCGATGGGGCTCGTTCGCCACCCTCGGTTACAGTTTCAAGTTCTGATTCCATGCAGGCGCTCCTCGTCGCCTGCGTCCTCGTCGTGTCGCTTCAGGCGCAGGCCTTCGCGGCCCGAAATCGAGCGCTGCTCGTCGGCATCAGCCAGTACGCGAACTTCACGATCCCGGATCTGGCCTACGCCGACGAGGACGTCCAAACTCTCGCCGCCTGGCTGACGAACTTTTCGGACTACAAAGAAAGCGATGTGACCGTTCTGCTCAATCGACTCGCCACCCGGGAGGGCATTCGAAACGCTCTCGCCGACATCATCAAGGAAAGCGCTGAAAAGCCGTTCGACGACTTCATCCTCATGTACGCCGGACACGGCCCTCCAGGCGCCCTACGGGAGACTCCGCTTCTGCTCGCTCCCCATGACGCGAACAATGCCTCCGAAGCCGCGGCCAACGAGACCTTTCTCGATAAGAAATGGCTCGCGAAGCAACTGGCCTCGATCCGAGCAAGGAACACCGTCGTGATTCTGGACTCATGCTATAGCGGCTCCAAGGATCTGAGCCGGCTCTATGCCGACGCCCGCCGCCAAAGATCCGATCTGCTTGCTTCCAACCCGGGACGTCGGGGAGTAGAGATCGTTCCCGGGCCCGCCGGCTCGCGCGCCTTGCGGGAATTGGCCGCGTTCCTGGCCTCAAGCCGGGAAGACCAGGAGTCCGCGGAATACCGGGCGTTGCGGCACGGCGCATTGAGCTATTCGATCTTTGAATTCCTCAACGAACAGCTCAAGACCGCGTCGAGGCGATCCGAGGTGACGCTGGCCCGACTGTTTGATGGGGTGAAGGAGCTCTTCGACCGGACGAAGGTGGACGGCAAGCCTCTCTCGAGCCAGCACCAACCCGAACTCGACCCCTTTCCCGATTACCAAAGCGCGAGCGGCATGCGGGTTCTGGCGTTGAGCGCCAAGACCTCCGTGAAGACGGGCAGGCTGTCCGTGTTCACGGGCGATCTGGAATGCGAAGTGGCGATCGATGGCGTGCGCCAGCGCGAGCCGTCAAACCACACGTTCGAGGCGCTTGAAGGGAAGCACCTGGTGGCTCTCTATCTCTCCAAGACCAACTACAACAGGACGATCTCCGTCGACGTCCGCGCCGGCGAGACGACCAGCGCCCAGGTGCTCTTGCTGGGCACATTGCAGGTCGAGGCAATTGACGCTGAATCCAACACCGCGGCTCCGGAGTTGCGCGTCTATCTGGACGGCCGCTCGATGGGCCGCACTCCCTTGAGCCTGGGAAATCTGCTGGCGGGGACGCACACCTTGGTCGTAGAGGTCGGGAAAGCGAAAAAGCAGCGGCAAATCGAGGTGCGTCCGGATTCGCCCCTACTGGTGCGCTACAAGATCATCCGCCAGGCGGTTCCCGTCAAGCCGCGGCACGACGGCGGCGCCGGCGATGTCGTCTATTAGGGCAAAAGCGCCAAGCACGCAACACAGGCTCGCGACATGATAGGATGGCCCGGCCACCATGTCCGACCCGGCACTTGGGCTCCTAAAAAAGATCTTCCCGGCGCTCGACGCGACGGCCCTGCGCGCGCTCAGGAAGGCCGCCAAGGACGTGACCCGCCCGGCGGACACGACGCTGTGCCACGAGGGCGAGGTCGAGGAAGCCTTCTACGTCATGGTCGACGGCCGCGCCGACGTCTACAAGCTCATGGAGGGCCAGAAGGTCTTCATCAACCACATGGGACCGGGGGCGCAGTTCGGCGAGCTGGGCCTGCTGTTGGACGCCCCCAGGACGGCGACGATCATCACGTCGGAGCCGACGCGCCTCTTGGTGATCGACAAGGCGATCTTCAACGCCCTGCTCAAGACGGAGCCCGAGATCGTCCTCGCCGTCATGCGCACGGTGCTCAAGCGGTTTCTGGCGCAGGAGGAGAAGCGCCTGCTCGAGATCGCGCGGCTCAAGAAGCGCGACAGCCCGCCGCCCAAGGTCTTCGTGAGCTATGCGAGGGTGGACGAGCCGTTCGTCGCGCGGCTGGCCAACAGCCTCATCAAGCAGAACATCGACGTCTGGCTCGACCGCTACCGCATCGAGCCCGCCAAGAGCTGGGCGCGCCAGATCGGCGAGGCGCTCGACCGCTGCCAAGTGATGCTCTTGGTGCTGTCGCCGGCAAGCGTCGCCTCCGAGAACGTCGACGACGAGTGGAACTATTTCCTCGACAACAAGCGTCCGGTGGTCGTCGTCCGACTGAAATCCTGCAAGGTCCCCTACCGGATCTCCAAGCTGCAGTACATCGACTTCGAGGGAAAGGACTTTGACCTAGCCCTGGCGCGAGTCGCGGCGACGCTGAACACCCTCTAGCCCTTGTACTGGTAGAGGACGAGCTTAAAGACCGCCTGCGCGCTGCCGCGGCCCTGAGGAGCCAGCCGAAACTCCCGCACTTCCATGAGCCTCTCTTCTAGCGCGATATCCGCCAAGAACCGCCGAAAGCTCCGATAGGAAGCCGAGGCCGTGACTTCAAAACCGTTTTCGATGTAGTACTGGGTCCTACGGGGTTTCAAGGTCGCGATATCCGTGACCGTCACGCCGTCCTTGCTCGCCAGAGATTCGAACGAGTCGATATCGCCCGGGCTAGGCGACCCTTTTGGCAGACGCTTCTCCAGATCGGCCGCGTGCAGATAGAGCGTCTTTAGTTCCTCTTGGAGACGCGTCAGCCTCGCTGCCTGCCGCTTTCCCTTTTCGACTTTCCCCAAATACTCTTCGAGCTCGGATTGAACCTGCTTGATCTGTCTCGATTGCGGAGCCCAGATTCCCACGCAATACCCGATCACCCCGGCGACGGTCGCCACCGCAACCTGGAGTCCAACCTTTGCTTCCGTTGAAAGAGTCATGTTATTTGGGACGAACAGTCACCTGCACCGCCGCGGGAGGGCCCGAACTCGCGGAAGACGTAGACACGATTACGAATCCCTCGCGCGCATCCTTGACGCCGGCAGACTGCGAGCTCAGCCAGCCGGAGATCTCAGCTTCAGTTTGCGCAAAGACCGTCAGGGAGAGTCGACCGCCCAACGACCCCTCGAATCGACTGACCTCCAATCCAGCCGGCATGCTTTCGAGCAGGCGAGTAAGAAAGCGCCGCTGCTGAAGGAGATCTTGGGTGACACTCATGTAGGCCCTGCTCATGTACGCCGCCCTTTCAAGCTCCTCCACTTGCGCCACGATCGCCGAGAGCCTCCGGAGCATATTCTGATTCTCGGCGAGCTCCGCTTTCAGCTGGTTCACATGACGGTAGCGCGAAACGGTCGTCCAAAGCAGAAGACCGACGACCAGGACCGCCCCTCCTCGCACCCTGCGCGAGGTAGCGACTTGCGAGAGAACGGAATCGATGCGTTCGCCGATCCCGGGCTTCAAAGCTTCTGCCACGAGAGCACTCCTCCGCCCGGAGTAGCGACGACGCGCACCGACTGAGAAAAGCGGACGTTCGCCTTGTTCGGAATCCAGCCGGTAGCCGTGACGATCAGCTCGCCCCCCTCGCGTTTGACGGAAACACTGAAGGAGCCGTCCCCCAGCGGGATCTCGTCGTCGCCGCGATAGCCCGGCTTCTGCGACGACTCCCAAAGGGCCTTGGCCGCTCCGCCCTCCGCGAGCCCCAGGGCCGCGGCCGACATCTGCGTCCGTGCGGCGGTCCTCGTTTCGGACGCGAGCCTCAAGAGGATCATCGCGAGCGCGCTCCACGTCAACATGATCAGGCAGGTCATCATCACGTAGACGCTACCCCGGTCGACACGGCGCGCTCGCCGAATCATAGCCCCGCCGTCCTCAGCGCCGCGGCCGACGAGAACGCTCGCTTGATGACGCGGTGCTCCACGGCCGATCCGAACGCCACATCCCAGAGGACGAGCTTGGCCCCCTCGGCGACGGTGAACTTGAGCGACAAGACGTTTTGAGCGAGGATCTGGCGCGTCGGGCTCCGGCGGCTGCCCGGCGACGGGAACACCTCCTTGACCAGGCGCGACGGCTCGCGGGGATCCAGAGCGAACACGATGTGGTCCGGGGCTCCCGCTAGCAGTCGTCCTCCCGAACCCACGCGTCGCGTCTCGAGTATCAGGCACCGATCCGAGGCGGCGAAGTTCTTGAACGCTCGAGCCACCGAGGTCGCGCCCTTGAGATCGCGGCCGATGATGCCTTCCAAGGCGAGCGCCGAATGCGCGATCTCCGTGTGCGCCTCGGCGATCCTTCGAACCTGATAGAACAGTCGAGACGCGCTCGGCAGGAACTCGATCAGGATTCCCATGATCGCCACGGCGATCATGAGCTCGATGAGGGTGAAGGCCCGAGCCGACGCGACTCGCCTCATCGTGCCGGCCTCACCAGGCTGCACAGGCGCACCTCTCGCCTCGTGCTCGCGCTGCCGGAACGCCACGTGACGGTCACGGTCACTCTAGATAAGGGAGTGTCGCGGAACCGCTCCTCCCGTGTCTGCACGGCGGGCGAGCGAGATAAGCCGATCGAGCCTCGGTAGCGCTCGATCTCGGCCGGACCGGGAAAGCGCCCCCTCGCCCGCCGCACCTCGAGCGCCTGCTGCGCGGCTAGGACGGCCTGGGTATAGGCCTCCAATTCCACCGCATGCGCCGAGTACTTCAGGACCACGGACGTGCCGGCACCCAGGATGATTCCCAAGCAGACGACGCACAGGAGGACTTCCGTGAAGGAAAACCCGCCGCTTCGCTTGGTTCGGTCCCGCATCACTGGTCCGCCAACCCGCCCAGGGAGAAAAGCGGCATGAACAAGCTCACCACGATGATCCCGACGATCAAGCCCGTCAACATGATGAGGATCGGCTCGATCAGCGCGGCGAGCATCTTGCCGCGACGCTCGGCCGCGTGGTGATAGTAGTCGCCCAGCTCGAGGAGACACGGCACGACGTCTCCGCGCTCCTCAGAGGCCGCAAGGAGCCACGTGGCGGTCGCCGGAAAGACTCCCGTAGCCGAGAGCGCTTCGCTCAGTTTCCCTCCGCGCTCGACCGCGGCGCCGGCCTTCGCGACGGCTTCCTCGAAGACTCCGTTGCCCATCGTACCGCGGGTCAACGTGAGCGCTTCGGCGATGCCCACCCCGCGCTCGAGGAGGTGCCCCAAGGTCTTGCAAAAGCGGGCCATGAGCACCGTCCGGACGAACTCATTCCAGACCGGGATCCGAAACTGATGCTTGCCGAGCCAGCCCCAGACCGGCACCCGGAAGCGATAGACCGCGACCCCGGCCGGGACCATCAGCGTATACGTGAGCCAATGACCCATGAGTCCGCTCAAGGACATGACGATCCTCGTGGCCAGCGGCAGCGTCGCGTCGAAGGAGCGGTAGATGATGCCGAATTTCGGGAGGATGACGATCCCGAAGAGGGCCAGGAGGCCTACCAGCAGGACCGCTAGAAGGACGGGATAGATCAAGTTCGCTTTCAGCTTGTGCGAGAGCGCGAGCATCTGCTCCTCATAGGACGCCGCGTGCCGCAGCGCCTCGCCGAGATTCCCGCTGGACTCGCCGGCCTTCACCAACGCGCCATAGATTTCCGGCAACTCGCTCCGGCGTTTCGCGACGGCATCCGAGAACGAGACGCCGTGCTCCACGTCCGCGGCTAGTTCGGCCACGGTTTTCGCCAACAACGGGTCTTGCAGGTCCGTCCCGGCTCGCCTGAGGCTCTCCGGCAAGGGAAGATCCAAGCCGACCATCGAAGCCAGCTGACGATTGAAGAGGATCAGCGACTCTGCGGTTGCGGTCTTCATTCCCTTTTCCTCCCTATCTCCACGCCAAGCTACCCAGACTGAACATCGGCAAGAACATCGCGATCACGGCGCCGCCCATCACGACGGCGATCAGGACGGTGAGCGAGCGTTCCAAGATCGCGCTTACTACCAGCATGCGGCGATCGGACGCTATATCCAGGTACCCGGCCAGCCAACTCAAAGTGTCCGGAAGATCGCCGCGGTGCTCGCCGAGCTCGCAAGCCCAAAGGAATTCGCTCGAGATCCCGGGGGACGCGCCGAGGCTCTTGGCCAAGCTCTCGCCCCGACGCACGCGCTCGGCCGCTTCGCCGACCACGCGGCCGATCGGCGTTCCCTCGACGGCGCCGCTCATCAGTACGAGCGCCTCTTCCGCAGGACAGCCGGCCGACAAGAGCAGCGACAAACCGTTGCACAGACGCGCCTCGACGACGCCGCCGAGCGCCGTCCTCATGCCCGGCAACCAGACCAGCCCGCTGGCGAAGCCATGCCGTTTCCACGACCATGCGGACCGGACGACGATCAAGGCGATCGGGAAGAACAGGTACCTCAAGGCATCCGAGAGGGCAATAAGGAACTGCGTCGGCGCGGGCAGTTCCGCGCCGAAGCTCGCGAAGAGCTGCTTGAACGTGGGAACGACGAACGCAAGCATGAAGACCACCACCGCGCCACCGACCCACACTAACACCGCGACGTAGCCCAGCGCGGACGTGAATCTCGCCTCGAGGTTCTCTGCACGTTCGACGCTCTTGAGGGCTAGGGCGAGCGCCTTGGGAAGGTCGCTGGAGGCCTCGCCGGCCTTCAACATCGCGAGGTAAGCGGGCGGGAATATCGACATGCCCTTTTCGCGCTCCACCTGGGCGATCGCCTGGTTGAGCTGCTCGCCGGACGCCGTTTTATCCGCCAGCAGCTCGAGCATCTCGCGCACTCGTCGCTGCCGGATCGTCGCGGCGTGCGCCCGCAGGGCCTCATGGAGCGGCATGCCCTGTCGAACGGCGACCAGGAGGTAACGCGTCAAGATCGGCAATTCACCGCCGACGCCGAGAGCGAGGGCGGTCTTGCCTTTGAATCGGAAAACGTTGTCCGTCACGAATGCCCACGCCCACACGAGCACTCGTCGTCCCACGGCGTTCATTGCCAGAAGACAACATACGACGGGCACGACCGAGAACTCCGTTGGCGACGAAAGCGCCGCCGTCCAAATGAAGCCGAGGCGCCACACGATCGCCGGTTCGATGCCCGGAAACAGCCCCGCGCAGCATGCCTTCCCGAACAGGAACACCGCGACCAAGGAGGCAAGCGCCATCGCCGCGGCGAAGTACCCCGCGAGAGCGACGAGCGTGCTCTGCCGGGCTAAGGCGCGCGCCTCGCGCTCGAAATCGGCCTCCACGAGGGGAAGCGCCGAGAGCCTCACCTTGCTCCGCTCGATGTCCGCGGCGATCGCCAGCGACTTTCTACCGGCCTCCACGACCTTGGAGCGCACGACCGCCGGATCATTCAGCCGAACCGTTTCCAGAGAATGTTCCCCGAATGCAAACGCAACCCCGGCGTTGGGCGCCCAGTTCGCCCGTATGACAGCCCCACTACTAAGACGAGCCTGCTCCTCCAAGATCTCACCCGAATTTGGCGCCCACTTCGCCCGTATGACCTCACCCCTACCATTGCGCTCAAGCGCCTGTAGTCTTTCACCCGTAGTTATGTCCTCGAGCGCCCAACGCCACCCGCCGCCAGCTCTCTGCATCCTTATCCGAATGGCCCCACGCGCCAGGCGAGGGTTGGGGGTCAGGTCCAACTTCCCCTTGCCGTGCAGATACGCCTCCACCGCCTCCTGGCTTTGGGGATCGAGGGTGCTACGCCGGATTGTTTGATACTCCTCGATCGCCCGCGGCAGTTCGGCCGTGAGCCCAGGCAAGAGGCTCGCGATCCTCTTGCTGTCGTCCAACTCGTATTCGAGCTTAGCCACCCGCTGCTTCTGCGAGGCAAGGCGAAAGGATGAGTCCACGTACAGCGCCCAACCGGCGCATGCCAAGCCCATACAAGCAAAGGCTTGTCGCGCACGTATCGACCAAACGGAACCCTCGCTTCCTCTCGAAAGGCTGATGACTAGAAGGCCCACCCCGACGATGGAAAGCGAGAAGGCGCCCGGCAAGGGAGCGATCTTCTCACAGGTCACGGCGATGGATAAAGCCGCCGCGACCCAGACCGCGGCGCAGGCCATATGGAAGAAGGCGTGCTCCGGAGGCGAGACACCCGCTCCGGAATCAGCGGAGGATTGGGGCAGAAACCGCCTTAGGTCGAGCGTCTGTCGCCATGGCCGCGCCGAGCCCCATAGGGCCGTCGCGGCGAATATCCATGGCGGCACCGCCAGCCAGATCCATCGCGATTGGAACCAACAGAGTAACGCGCACGACCATAGAGCTCCGATGCATCGTGCCGCCACCCAGGAGCCCAAATCCGGCGCGCCGCCCGATCGGCAGCTCTTTACGGTCAGCCAGGCGAAGCGTAGCGACAGCAAGCCTAAGATCGCGGCCAGCCACCCCAGCGCCTGTGAGAGCTGCCGCCACCGATCCGTTCGAGCCGAGAGCCTTTCATATTCCGCCTTCATCGGCTTCAGCTGGGCGATAAGGGCCGTGAGCTCTTGGCGCTCCAGCGTGAGTTGAGTATGTCGCGAGTTCGGGCTACCCGCCGCCCCAGGATCGGCGGCGGCTTTCTCCAACTCGCGCTGCACCGCAGGCAGCCGCGCAGCTCGCGTCTGCGCCTTATCGATTCGCATGGCCGCGTCGTCGGCGAACGCCTCCCTGGAAGCGACCTGCGGAAGGACCGCGAGACGCGCGGAGTGCGGCAGTCCAGCAAG
>OBEQ011537902.1_pt1 | contig 10118 bp, 7 predicted proteins | sample 1670901 | NCBI WGS metagenome assembly OBEQ01 (sample SAMEA104232315, study PRJEB22302) | groundwater metagenome | biome: forest; feature: aquifer; material: groundwater | place: USA | collected 2011-08-07 | depth 5.4 m | reverse complement strand
TACCCGGAACTTCTGAGAGAAGGCGGGTGAGAGGAGAAAATTTTTGTAGATTTTTGGCTTCAGGGCCGTTCGACATCAATGATGACGTCTGGCCTTATCTGAGAATGTGCGTGGAACTCCCACATGCCGATCGAGAGGCCAGTCCAGAAGCAGAGGTGACCTGGGCAAAATTCACAGGTTGTTCCGCGGCAAGTGGCACTATAGCCACCGTCCCAGGCCCCGGCGAAGCTTGCACTTATAACTATTCTGGCCGATCTGTCAGATTGCATCGTGCACCTTGGCATTTCCGGTGTCATCGTGCTACCACGAACTCGGAGGATGGATGTTGCCAAATATTCGCAGAGGCGGGGGTCGAACCCTTCGAGCACCGCGACGTCGGAGGGTGGTACGGAAGGTTCGTCGGCGACGTCTGAGGCGACGCGTTCGTCGGCCGTTACGACATCGACGACGTCGACGAGAGGGCCGGCGTCGGTCATCATGGCCACGTCAGTTGGGGGAGGGGAGTCACGAGGGACGACCGTGTCTGTGGGGGGAACGTCTGTCGGGTTGACGTCGTTCGTCGAGGGGGTGCCACCACAGGCAGTGGTGATTGCTACGACGAGCACCATCAAGAAGGCACGAGTACTTGGCATGGCGATCCTCCTTTGTAGCTGTAGATTCGCCTACCTACAGCATAGTCCTGACGCAGATGGTAATCAAGATAATATTAAAATGTCAAGGGGGGGGTAAGATATCTCCTCCTAACCTCCTCTTATTTTAAGAGGAGGGATATGAAGGATATGAGAGTCAAGGGGATATCATTTATAGCAAAAACCCTCGAGTGAGCATGTTCGGCAGAAGTGCCTAGGCATGTAGACTCGAGGGATACAGAATATACAGGATGTAGATAGGAAGATGAAAAGAGCTAGTTCACGAAGTACGTTGAGTTCCGTCTGCCGCCTCGCTGGCCGTTCCAGCGCGAGAGTTGGGCAGCGATTTTGGGGGAGATCACGATCACTCGTTCGATCTCTTCTCCGGTTTCGTCATCCAAGACCTTGGTGGCCTTGGCAACGTTGACAGCGTTCGTGTGAGAGGTACTCGCGGCGTTCTTCACCATCATGCCGGTGAGCACATCTTCGGCGGTGAGGACAGTTCGGTTGGCCTGCCACGCGCTTGTGATCATCGTTTCTGCCATGGCGGCGACTTCTTGGACGCCTGCGATCTGATCGAGCGAGAGCCCTTGCATGTGGTCCTCGAGGAGTCCCTTGGGGACTTCGATCTGCGTTTCCGAGATCGTTTCCTTGATCTGCGTGATCATGTCGCGGCGTGGACGTTCGGCAAAGTTTCGCCATGGAATCGCCTGCAATACGCAGTTCTTGAAGAAGCTGATGGCCCACACACCAGATCCTCCGGCGAGTTCTTTTGGCGGTTTTGGCGTGAGAAAGATCCACCCGTTGGGCCACTTGGTGTGACAATGATCAAGCTGAAAGGCGAGAGGCAGCTTGTGAGCGTTTTGAACCAGTACGTGTTCGCAGTCGTTCACGAGCAGCGTTTCAAGCATCTCGATGCTTGAGCTCTCGACCACGGTCGTGTTGCCGCCGTTGGCCTGATCCAAGGCGAGCTGAATCTCCTCGACGTCAGGGTGTCTGTGATAGAGCACCACCACCTGTCCCTTTTTTGCGGCTGCTGCACCGGCCTTCTTGATCTTTTTCAGGATCTTTTCTGCCACACCTACGAACAAAACAGGATATCTCACTGCGTACCTCAAGCGAAAAATTGAACCACCGGATCATCTGGCCGGCTCCAGCTGTTCCCAAAGGGGAAACAACGTCGAGGATCATAATAGATTATTGCTTTCTCGTCAACCTAGGGCTATTCCCTAGGGATATCCCCTCCGGCCTTCGTCGGACTTGGGCCACTTCCCTTTATGTTAAGGGGAGATCAGAAACTCTCCATCTTAAAATAAGAGGGGGATGCCGAGTGTAACGATGGCAGGGGGAGATACTCCGACATGCGTTTGACAGAGAAAGCATGTCCGCGTATCCTCATGGCCATGGATGACTCGTTCGGAAGAACGGGTCACTTTTTTACTCACGACACACATACTACCGTATGGCCAGCCCCATCTCTCAAGCCATGAAGCAAATTGCAGATGAAAAAGGGATCTCGTATGAATCGGTTCTCGAGACGGTAGAATCGGCTCTTGCCGCCGCCTACCGCAAAGATTTTGGCAACAAGAATCAAAATATAAAAGTGCAATTCGATCCGGAGCATTACGATGGTCAAACCGCGGGGATTCGCGTGTTTGATGTGAAAACGGTGGTAGAAGACATGGAGGTTCCCGAGATGCCCATCGAAGTGCCTGAAGAACGCGAGATGCGAGGACGTCGAGAACGTGAGGAGCTCAAGCCAGAGCTTAATCCTGATGGGACGCTGGTGGACCCAGTTTTTAACCCAAAAACGATGATCATGATGGCCGATGCGCGAGATCTTAAACCTGACGCGGCTCTTGGCGAGGAAATGCGAGTAGAGCTCAACGTTCCAGCGGCGTTTGGACGTATGGCGGCTCAAACCGCTAAACAGGTGGTGTTGCAAAAATTGCGCGAAGCAGAACGAGGGGTGATCTACAGCGACTTCAAGGGGCGTGAAGGAGAGCTCATGAATGTCACCATTCAGCGTCGAGAAGGCCGTGTGGTGCTCATCGATCTTGGTCGTGCCACGGGGATCATGCTGCCAGAAGATCAAATTGACACAGAACGATATTATCCTGGAACCCGCATCAAAGCCCTGCTTCGGGAGGTGGCGCTTACGGGCAAGGGGCCAGAAATCAGGTTGTCGCGTACGAGTCCACAGCTTATTGCGGGCCTCTTTTTTCAAGAGATTCCTGAAATTGCCAATGGCGTTGTCGAAATCAAGGGGATTTCACGTGAAGCCGGAAGTCGTACCAAGGTCGCGGTTTCAACCAACGATGATGCCATAGACCCTATCGGTTCGTGTATCGGCCAACGTGGGACACGTATTCAAACGATGATTCGAGAGTTGAATGGTGAGAAGATCGACATCATCGAGTGGAGTGAGAATGCGGCGCAATATGTACAGTCGGCGCTGTCACCCGCAAAAGTATTGCAAGTGGAATTACGCGAAGACGGCGAGCATTTGGCGGTGGTTTCTGTGGTGCCAGATCAATTATCGCTTGCAATCGGTAAAGGCGGGCAAAACGTCCGTCTTGCGGCTAAGCTCACCGGTTGGAAGATCACGGTTGTTGAGCAGGGTGGAAAGATCGTGGCGGATTCGGAGTCTGGTCCTCTAGAAGAGATCGCGCCGCTTTCGCTCGATGTCGTTTCTCCTGTTTCATCAACAACGGATACGTTGTAAACACTGATTCCTATGTCTCATCTTTTTACTGTTTTTCTTCTTCAACCGATTTTGAACTTGCTGATTTGGTTGTATGGTTTTTTGCCGGGGCATGATATTGGATTTGCGATTATCTTTGTGACGATCATCGTTAAAACGATTTTGTATCCATTGACACAGGCACAGCTTCGTCAACAGCGTGCGCTCCAAGCACTGCAACCAAAGATTGAGGAAGTTCGTACACGTCTGAAAGATGATAAGGAGGGGCAGGCTCGAGAACTGATGGCGCTGTATGCAAAAGAAAAGGTGAATCCTGCGGCATCCTGTTTGCCGCTTGTGGTCCAACTCCCCGTGTTTATTGCGCTGTATCAAGCTCTTTCGATCGGTCTCAAATCAACAGATTTTGGTAATCTTTTGTATCCTTTTGTCGCGAATCCACACACGATCAACACAAGATTTTTGGGGCTCTTGGACCTCACTCATCCAAGCTATGTGCTTGCGATTCTCGCGGCTCTCGTTCAGTTTTGGCAAACACGACAGATGTTGAAACCGCCAGGCGCCATTACCCCTCCTCCTGAAGCGGTAGCGAAGAGTGATGGGGCAAAAGACGAAAGCATGTCCGCCATGATGAATAAGCAAATGATGTACATGATGCCTGTACTGACGGCGGTGATTGGATTTTCCCTGCCAGGCGGCCTGGCACTTTACTGGCTCACCATGAGCGTGCTCACCGTGGCTCAACAGGCATGGCTTCTCAAAAAACATCCGCTCACGTCCGTCGTTTAATCCTGCATTGCCTTTTTTTATCCCCGTACGGTACACTCCGGCCGTTTCCAACTCTTGTATGAATCGATCTCCTATTCCTCAAAAAAATACGGTACGCAGTCGTGCGGCATGGCTCCTCATCTTGTTTCTGGTTACGGGCGTCTTGGCATATCCAGCGCCCTACAATTGGGTGAGTCGGCATCTCAAGCAGAAGATTGGGTTTGGTGTTGGGACGATCACCAAGCCTTTTGTGCTTGGACTTGACCTTCAGGGCGGTACGCATCTTGAGTATGAAGCAGATGTGAGCCATGTGTCCGATACGGATCGTCGTGAATCATTAAACGGTGTGCGAGATGTGATCGAGCGTCGTGTCAACACGCTCGGAGTATCCGAACCCCTCATTCAAACCACGCAAGCGGGTTCTAGTTGGCGCGTGACCGTTGAGCTTGCCGGGATCAAGAATGTAAACGAAGCCATCAAACTCATTGGAGAAACACCTATTTTAGAGTTTAAAGAACCCAATGAAGCAGCGGGAAGCGCGCTTACCGCAGAACAAAAAAAGGAGCTTGAAACCAAGAACACAGAGGAAACCAAGGCAGCAACGGGGATTCTTGCGGATGTCCAAAAAGATCCGTCCAAGTTTGAAGCCATCGCGCGTGAAAAGAATGTCGTAGAGGCGCTAAAAGCCAATGGTGGCGATCTTGGATTTATCGCAAACAGTGGGGAACACCAGGATCTCTATGAGATTTTTAAGGATGCCACAAGTGGGACCATCGCCAAACTCGTCATCCAACGGGCAAACACCTACGCCGTGGCACAGGCTATCGAAACCAAGCCTGCGGGGAACGAAATTAAAATACGGCATCTGTTGATTCGTGCTCCAGAGGTCACTAAAGGAACAGACGGCAAAGAGGTTCCTCTTACTGATTTGCAAAAACAGGAGCGTGAAAAAGCGCTTGCCAAAATTACCGATCTCAAAAAACGTGTCACCACAGACAACTTCATTTCCCTTATCAAAGAGTTTTCCCAAGATCCATCCGCGAGCTCTTCCAATGGGGAGCTCGATTGGGTGGGTAAAGGACAATTCATTGATGCGAATTTTGAAAAAGCGGCGTTTGATCTTGCGCAAGGCACGATCTCGGATGTGATTGAGTCCCAAGTAGGATTTCATCTTGTTCAGAAAATAGGCGAGCGTCCAAAAAACGACGTTCGTGTTCGCGTGATTGAGCTCAAGCGGACCATCGCGACCGATATCGCTCCGGCAGATCCTTGGAAGCTGACCAAGCTCACGGGCAAGCAATTAAAGTCGGCGCGTGTCGACTTTGATCAACGTGTGGGAACGCCGCTTGTGTCTCTCCAATTTGACGACGAAGGCGCAAAACTCTTTGAAGAGATTACCCGTCGAAATGTTGGAAAACCTGTTGGGATCTTTTTGGATGGTCGTGCTATTTCTACGCCAACGGTCAGAACAGAGATCTCTGGTGGCAGAGCGGTGATCGAAGGCACTGGCAATGTCGAAGAAGCGAAGCTTTTAGCGCGTCGATTGCAGGCAGGGGCTCTGCCTGTCGCGATCAAGCTCATCGCGCAGCAAACAGTGGGGCCAACGCTCGGCGCCGATTCTTTGACAAAATCCCTCACGGCGGGCCTCTACGGGTTCTTATTCGTCGCGCTCTTCATGATCCTTCTGTATCGCTTGCCTGGCATCGTCTCGATTGGGGCACTCTTACTCTATGCGGCGATGTCTGCCGCGGCCTTCAAGCTCATTCCTATCACCCTCACATTGGCGGGAATTGCCGGATTTATCCTGTCTCTTGGAATCGCCGTTGATGCCAACGTCCTTGTGTTTGAACGCTTGAAGGAGGAGCTCAAGGAGGGCAAGGCGCTTATGGTGGCGCTCGAAGAATCGTTTAAACGCGCTTGGCCCTCCATTCGAGATGGTCACGCAACGGTGCTCATCTCTTGTATTGTGCTCTACGGATTCTCTTCGTCTGTTATTCGTGGGTTTGCGCTCACACTCGCGGTTGGAACGATTCTTTCCTTGTTTACGGCGATTATCTCCACGAGAACATTTCTTCGTTTCTTGGCATACACAAAGCTGCAGAAGATTGATTGGATTTTCCTTCGCGCTAAGCGCTAACCTCTTATGTTTTTGCCTGTTGTCCCATTTCGTCGTGCTTGGTACGCCCTTTCCGGTGTGACCATCGGTCTCTCCATCGCATTTTTATTCGTGTGGGGATTAAAGCAGGGGATTGATTTTACGGGAGGTACGCTCATGGCCGTTCATTTTGAAAACCGGCCATCCTCCGCGGATGTGCAGCGTGTGCTCGATGGAACCGGGGTTGAACTTGGTTCTATCGTCATTCAGCCGGTGGCAGAGATGGACATGCAGTTTCGTTTGAAGCCTCTGACAGAAGAGCAGCATGCAACCGTTCTTGGAGCGCTTAAAAAAGCATATCCTGGTATCAACGAGCTTCGTTTTGATGCGATTGGTCCTGTGGTAGGAGAAGAGCTGCGCAAAAAATCCATTGAAGGATTAGCGATCACTCTTCTTGCGATCTTGATCTACGTGGCGTATGTGTTTCGCAAGGTCTCTGCCCCCGTTCAGTCATGGAAGTATGGTCTGGTTACCATTTTTACGGCTTTCCATGATGTTATTATTCCTGTGGGTGTCTTTGCCTGGCTTGGCCATGTGCGTGACGTAGAAGTCGGTACCTCTTTTATCGCCGCGATCCTTACGATTCTTGGATATTCCATCACGGACACTATTGTGGTTTTAGATCGTGTTCGTGAAAATCTTCCAAAACGGTCAGGATCTTTTGCGGATATTGTGGAGGCGTCGGTACACCAAACTTTTCTGCGTTCTCTTAACACCTCATTTGCCACCTTGCTTACTTTGACGGCCGTGTATCTGTTTGGCGGGTCGAGTCTGCACGAGTTTACCCTCACGCTCATCATCGGGATTGCCGTTGGAACCTACTCCTCTATTTTTATCGCGTCCCCATTGCTCGTGAGTTGGCAACTGTGGACGCAGAAACAAAAAAGATAAATCCCGTTCTCCGTTTTGCGGTCCACGCTTCACGTTTTACGAGTTCGTATGGTAAGATACTGATCAAATGTACGACAGTATCTTTTCGTTTTTCCCGGCTATTTTCTCGATGGATTTGGAGAAGTTTTTAGACGTTGCTGGTCAAAATCCCTTTGCGGCTATGTGGATCATCCTCAAGAGCGGTGGGTGGCTCTTCTTGTTTTGGTTTGTTGTGTGGGCCGGAAGACAGATCTACCTCGATTACATTCAGGGGCGGTTTTGGAAAAAGAAAGAATGGATGCTGATGCAGATTACGGTCCCACGCGTCACAGAACAGACCTGCAAAGCGGTCGAAAACATGTTTGCAACGATCGCCGGTATCCACAGCGGTCCTACGTGGACAGAAACGTGGATAGACGGATTCCTTCAGTCTTCGGTGAACCTTGAAATCGCATCTATCGATGGTCATGTGGCCTATTATATTTGGTGCGAGCGGCGTTTTGACGTGATGATGAAGTCTGCCATTTATGCGCAATATCCTGATGCGGATATTTCGGAAGTCGAGAATTATGCCAACAACGTCCCTCAAAACTACCCCAACGATGAGTGGGATGTGTGGGGAACCGAGCTCACCACGGTTGCCCCTGACCCGTTTCCTCTTAGAACGTATGTCGATTTCGAAGACAAGGTTTCGGGAGAGCTCAAAGATCCTCTTGCTGGTCTTTTAGAGAATTTTTCACATCTTGGGCCGGGAGAGCAGGCCTGGTATCAGATCAACATTCAGCCCACGGATCAAAAAGATTTTCGCAAACGCGTAGAAAAAGAATTAAATAAAATGAAGGGGCTTAAAGAAAATGTTTCGGAAGCTTCTCTAGGAAAAGTGTTTCTGTTTCCGTTTCAGATGATCGGGGAGATCATTACAGTTGCGATGGGAGGGGCTCTCGCGCCTCCTGCAAAGCCAAAAGAAGAGAAAAAAGATCTGTTTCCTAAACTAGCGGCTCTTTCACCAGGGGAAAGAAATGTCTTAGAAGCTCTTGAACGTAAAAACTCCAAAATTGGTTTTAATACGAAGATCCGATACATCTATGTTGGCAGAAAAGAGGTGTTTAAAAAACCACGCGCCGTCCATGCTTTTATTGGAGCGATTAAGCAGATGAACACCTTCGACATGCAAGCACTCAAGCCTGAGTCAAAATTAGCCGGCGTAGCCTCCGCTATTATTTGGTTCAAAGAAGCCCGCAATAATATTCGAAAGACACATCTTGTTCAGCGATATGCAAAAAGGTCCGGTGATGGCATTGGGCGCTACTTCTTGTCCACGGAAGAGCTTGCGACCCTTTGGCACTTTCCGATTCTTTTGCAGGTCAAGGCTCCTCAACTACGACGTACAGAAGCAAAAAAGACAGACGCTCCGGCGAATATTCCCTTTGAATAGGTTCTTGGTATGCCCATCACTTACGATCATGATCACGAACGGGAAATCACCCTGTTTGCAGAGACAAATTTCCGGAATCAGCATCGTCGTTTTGGCATAAAAACAGATGATCGCCGCCGACACATGTATGTGCTCGGGAAGACGGGGATGGGAAAGACAACCCTCATGGAGAACCTCATCCTCTCCGATATTTTGGCAGGTCATGGGTGTTGTTACATTGATCCACACGGAGATACCGCCGAAAAACTCATCGACTTTATTCCACCGCATCGCATCAACGATGTTGTCTACTTTAATCCATCGGACACAAATTTTCCGATGGGGTTCAATATTCTGGAAACGGACAACGACGATCAAAAACCGCTTGTTGCTTCTGGACTCATGGGGGTTTTTAAGAAAATTTGGCCGGATGTGTGGAGTGCCCGCATGGAGTACATCCTCATGAACTGCGTCTTGGCATTGCTTGATTATCCTGGTGCCACGTTACTTGGTATCAGTCGTCTGTTGGTGGACAAAGAATATCGCGCACGCGTGACCGCTAAAATTCGTGATCCTATCGTCAAAACATTTTGGGTGGCGGAGTTCTCTTCGTGGTCTGAAAAGTACGCGACCGAAGCCATTGCACCGGTGCAAAACAAAGTTGGACAATTTCTGTCTTCGTCTGTTGTGCGTAATATTGTGGCGCAGGTCAAGTCTACCCTCAATTTTCGTCAGATCATGGATGAAGGAAAAATTTATATCGTGAACCTTTCCAAGGGTCGCATCGGAGAAGACAACATGCGCTTGTTAGGAGGGATGGTGGTCACCAAGATCCAGCTTGCCGCTCAAGAACGGCAAAATATTGCAGAACACGACCGTCGAGATTTTTATGTGTATGTGGATGAGTTTCAAAACTTTGCCAATGAATCCTTTGCCACAATCTTATCGGAGGCTCGCAAGTATCGATTAAATCTCACGATTGCTCATCAATACATAGAGCAACTTGATGAAAAAGTAGCGCCAGCCATTATTGGCAATGTCGGCACGATTATTCTCATGCGCATCGGCGGAACAGACGCACAGTTTTTTGAAACAGAGTTTTCTCCCACGTTTTTACCAGAAGACTTAGTAAGTTTGGCTAAGTATCAGATCTACCTCAAGCTTATGGTTGATGGGGTGGCGACCCCTCCGTTTTCTGCGAACACCATGAGTCCGATTGCGAAGCGCATGGGATTGATGGAAAAAGTGATTCAGGTGAGTCGTGAACGGTATGCTGAGCCGCGAGCACGCATCGAGGAAAAGGTGCTTCAGTGGAGTGGGTTTGAGACGATCGCTTCATCCAGCTCTGCGGCTTCTTTTGATGATGATTATACTGTATCTCCTCCTGTTTCCGCACCGCATCTCGATGTCACATCTTCAAACGTGTATTACCCACCCATTGAAACCGAGGAAGAGCAGCAAGAAAAATTGGATCTAAAAGAACGAGCAAAGGCGGCACCATTAGAACCGGAACCAGAATACTTATCCCTAAAACCAGAGCGATTAGCAGCGATTGCTGTTGCAACGGCAGCCGCAGCAGCG
>OBEQ010434242.1_pt1 | contig 10120 bp, 9 predicted proteins | sample 1670901 | NCBI WGS metagenome assembly OBEQ01 (sample SAMEA104232315, study PRJEB22302) | groundwater metagenome | biome: forest; feature: aquifer; material: groundwater | place: USA | collected 2011-08-07 | depth 5.4 m | reverse complement strand
TGAAATCTCATCATTTGCAAGAGTACAGGAAGATATTGAAAGATGGCTCTTTGAAAAGGATTGTAAAAAGCGTGGGGATTTATTTGTAATCAATTCTCCAGTTTGGAATATAAAATCATTGGATTTTAATTTAAAAGATTTCCAAATTACTGAAATGATTAAGGCTGGTTATAATGCAGCCCAAGAAATCTTCAAAAGCAAACTCACATTAGAACAAGCTGCTATCCAAGCAGTTCTTTAATAGATTTAAGAATATCTTCTCTACCTGTAATCTCAGAAGATCTACAATTTTCTTTGCCAGAAAGAGCTTCTCTTACATATTCCAAAAACTCACCACTGCCATAAGGGCTATTTACCTGGGCATAGGCAAATAAATTAACTTTTGGAAGAAGTTTATTTTGAACTATATCAAGAGAACGTGGTGTATCATCTCCCCAATTATCACCATCCGAGAAATGAAATGCATAAACGTTCCATTCTTCCGTAGGATATCTTTTAGTAATTATTTGATCACAAAGTTCATACGCGGCAGAAATTTTAGTCCCTCCGCTTTCACGAGTATGATAGTAAGTGTGTTCATCTACTTCTGTAGCTGTTGCATCATGAATAATATATGCTGACTCTACTCCTTTATAATATTTTTTAATCCAAGTATCTATCCAAAATGATTCTATTCTTACTATTTCTTTTTGCTCATCTGTCATTGATCCCGATACATCCATCATATGAATTATGGCGGCTTGTGAAACAGGAAGTTCTATAGGAGAAATATCTTTAGTCCATAAATCTTCTCTTTGTCTTACAGGGGGATTAGTTATTGGATCATAGTTACCGGGATCTATTGTAGATAAATGTCGCTTTAAGCTTTCTAAGAAAGTTTGTTTTCTAAGTACCCGAACATTTTTTTTGCTGTGTCTTGGTTTAACCTTATTTCCTTCAGTAACTATATTCTTTTTCCCTTTGGGTTCTAATCGTGGTAGCTGAAGTTCTTCCCCAATCAAATTTGCCATGTCATCTATTGATATTTCTGTTTCAAGGACATGTCCGCCTGGCTGATCACCGCCGCTGCCTTTTTCTCCATTGCCTTGTTGCGGTTGATTTAATGGTTGACCTACATCACCTTCACCCTGCCCTACACCACCTGAACCATTCTGACCATAGTGAAAATTTGGTATATCAATTCGTGGGAGTGGAATACTAACAAGATCTTTCCCCTTTTTACCAATCATCTCTCCACGTGTAATATATTTACCCAGGTTACTTTTAACCTTGCCACGAACAAGCTTATGAAACCGTTCTAAGTCTTTTTGAATCCTTTGTGCCATAATATCCTCAAATAAAAAGGTCAAATTTATAATTTCTAAAGTGAAAAAATTATAGCATAAAAAAGTAAGGGCACCTTCTAAGGTGCCCTTACCGTAGTTTTATTAGCTAATCAATTAATTAATCTAGATTTATCCAGACACTTTTAACTTGTGTATAAAGTTCAAGCGCATGGATTCCACCTTCGCGGCCATAACCACTTTGTTTATAACCACCAAATGGAGTGCATGGATCAAAAACATTGTAGCAATTTACCCATACAGTACCAGCTTTTAGTGAGCGAGCGACTCTATGAGCTTTTTTCAAATCACTCGTCCAGACTCCTGCAGCAAGTCCATAAGTAGTTTCATTTCCTTGGAATACCGCATCATCTACATCTTTAAATGGAATTGCACTTACAACCGGTCCAAAGATTTCTTCTTGTGCAACTCTCATTTTATTGTTAACATCTGCAAAAACTGTAGGCTGGACAAAGTAACCTTTTTGGAGGTCACCTTCTTTTGCTCTGTCGCCACCACACATTGCTTTTGCTCCTTCTTTCTTGCCAATTTCTAAGTAACTAGTTACTCTCTTTAGTTGATCGTCACTTACAAGTGGCCCCATTTGAGTATCTGGATTTAATCCATGTCCAAGCTTTATGCTCTTTACCTTATCTGAAAGCTTACCGACAAAATCCTCATAAATACTCTTTTCTACAAAGAGCCTTGTCCCCGCACAACAAACTTGTCCTTGATTAAAGAATACACTTCCAATGCATCCTTTAAGAGCAGCCTCAAGGTCTCCATCTTTAAAAATCACATTTGGTGATTTACCGCCAAGCTCAAGTGAAACTCTCTTTAGGTTTCCTGCTGAGGCTTTAATAATTTCACGGCCTGTTGTGTATTCTCCAGTAAATGCAACCTTATCCACATCCATATGACCAGATAATGCTGCACCTGCTGTAGGTCCAAACCCAGGACATACGTTTACCACACCAGCTGGAATACCTGCTTCCATAACAAGTTCAGCAAGTCTTAGTGCTGTAAGTGGTGTTTGTTCTGCTGGTTTTAAAACCACACAGTTTCCACATGCAAGAGCTGCTGCAATCTTCCATGCTGCCATTAATAGTGGGAAATTCCATGGAATGATTTGTCCTACTACCCCTACTGGTTCACGCAAGGTATATGTCAAAAAGTTACCAGCCGATACTGGAAGCGTTTCACCATGAATCTTTGTAGCCCAGCCTGCATAATATCTAAAGTGTTCAATTGTAGCTGGTACATCTACATTCATTGACTCTCTAATTGGTTTTCCATTGTCTAAGGTTTCAAGCTGAGCAAACTCTTCTGCATTCTTTTCAATTAAATCAGCTAGCTTTAATAAAAGTTGCTGTCTTTGATAATGTGAAAATTTCTTCCATGGGCCTTCGAAAGCTGCTCTTGCTGCCTTTACAGCTCTATCAATATCTTCTTTATCTGCTTCATATACTTTGACAATTACTTCACCTGTTGCAGGATTTATAGTTTCAAAGGTTTTTCCGGAAGCACTTGCCATCCATTCACCATTAATTAACATTTTTTTAGGTGCGCCGCTCAAGAACTTTACTACAGAGCTATGTAGCTGTTGTTGTGTTGTAGCCATAGATTTCTCCTTGTCTTTATTGTCCTATCCCCCGAGTGTTTATCACTCATTAATAGTAATTATATTCTTCAAAACATGTAATTCGTATTAAATATGAATTATTTAATGTAAGAAATTAACTAATAGATCTAGAAAAATCTATCTTTCCCGGGGATAATTTAGCTATGTAAATAAAAGCTTTACTTTAATGTAGTCGTTACTTGACTAAGTAACCAATTAATTATCTCAAGTTGTCCATATAGCTCTAGTGGTGCATTCTGACGTAATCCCATTCCTAAAGAATTGTCTTCATTAATTAAAAGTTCTGTATATGAATTGGAATCAGGCCTTTCATTTGTTAGGTTTGTTATCAAACCATTTTCACCAAACGTAGCCCATGTTCGAAAGTCTCTGTTTAAAGTAGTTACACCATCTTTATGCTCCCATAGGTTTGATGCAGACCAAAGCTTAATAACATTTTTGTCCGCAGCTGGCAAATCATCACTATTTAGAATTTTTGCTTTTTGCACATTAGCCATTTCTAGCAGTTTTGATTCAGGACTAAGACTATAATCAGCAGAATTACTACTGCCGACATTTCTTGTAAATCTTATTGGGACTCTTCCATTAACTGGATTTCCTAACAAAACTCTTTCCTCTAGTTTTTGACTTCCAAATAAAGCATTAAATCTACTACTGCTACCAACAGGAGCTATTATTTTTTGACCTACAGAAATTGTTGACATAATTATCCTCCACTATATTTTTCTTAAAAACTTGCTTACAGTTTTAACATAACCAGGTCTCTTAATCTAGTCTTTTCGAATTAATTAACTGATTTCCTTCTCTCAATCAATCCTTTTAGAGCATTGATTTGCTCTGGAAGATGTTTGTCATTTATTAGTTTCTTCTTTATCTGCTGGTATGCATAAATTGCTGAGCTATGTGTACGATTTGATAAAAGCTCTCCAATTCGTGGAAAACTAAGATTATAAGAATCATGTAGTAAAAAAATGGCTATATGCCGTGGGGCAGTTAAGTCAGAGGAACGCTTTTGACTAATTAAATCATCATAAGAAATATTGTAATAAGCAGCAACTGTTTTAAGCACTGTTTCAGGAGCTAGTTTTGTTTGAAGCAAATTGCTACCTGATAACACTCTTTGTACATTTTGCAAGCTTAGTTCTTCTTGTGTAAACGCTAAGTATGCATGGACTCTTTTTAGCGCACCTTCAAGCTCTCTTATATTATTTGCAAAAACAGTTGCAATATATTCAGCAACACTTATTTCTAAATCAATATTTAACCGTTCTGCTTTAAGCATTAAAATAGCAATTCTTGTTTCAAGATCAGGAACCTGAATATCTGCAATTAAGCCCCCTTCAAACCGACTTCTTAATCTATCTGCAATAAGTGTTAATGAACTCGGTGGACGATCAGCAGTTAAAATAACCTGCTTTCCATTATCTCTCAATGTATTAAATGTGTGAAATAACTCTTCTTGAGTAGCTTCTTTACCAGCCAGAAACTGAATATCATCTATCATTAACAAATCTACTTGTCTGTATTTTTCTCTAAATCTAGGCATTGAATCTGTGCGGATGGACTGTATAAGCTCATTTGTAAATGACTCACTAGATAAATACTTTATATTTTCTTTTCTTTGTTCAATTGCATAGCTTGCAATTGCATTAACAAGATGAGTCTTTCCAAGACCCACACCACCATAAATAAAAAGGGGATTATATTGTTCTATCTGTGCCTCTGCTACTGCAAGCGCTGCTGCATGGCAAAACTGATTGCTTGGGCCTACTACAAAACTCTCAAACGTATAAGATGGGTTTAAATTAGATTTATATTTAAAAGTATGATCAAGATATACCCCGGTTTGAGAGGAGTACGGAGAAGTGAGAGGTAAACCAGTGTTTTGATTCTCTCTAAGAGTAGCTAAAGAAGGTACAAATTCACCTATATCAAGATTACCTCTTACAACAATCTCTAAGATGATTTTTTTTTGTAAAACCTTTTCAAGTGCAGATGCAATTTTGGTACTGTAAGATTGTTGCAAAAAGTTTTTATTAAATTCATTCTTAACTGCAAGCAATACTTTCCCATCATCTCTTATTTCAATGAGTTTGGATGGCTTGACCCATGTCTGAAAGCTTGGGCCTTTCATTTCTTTAGACAAAAGGCCTTGTACTTCGTGCCAAATTTTTTCAAGCATGTTATTCATTTTGGTAGTTGTTCTTTTTTTCTCCTTTAATAAAAAAGGAATTTAAATTGGATTAAAAAGCTTAACATAAGGAAAATTGAAAAAATCAGAATTTAGAATTAAGAATTGTTGAATAAAATTCTGTATTTGAAATTGCCAAATTTAAGTTACTTGAATTAGTAAAAGATATATTGTGTAAAACAAAAATCTTTAACGCTTCTTCTATAAGTTATGCTATAAATATTGAAGTGATTTTTAATCTGTTTTTATTGTTTTAATAGTGAGGAAGTAAATTTATGAAAAGAACATTGGGTGGAAGTAGGAAAAAAAAGATTAAAACAAGTGGTTTTAGAGCTCGAATTAAAACCAAGGCTGGTAGAGAAGTCTTAAAAAGAAGAAGAAAAAAAGGCCGTAAAAAATTAGCTCCTAGCTGGTAATTAAGCTCCTATGTTACAAAAATCGGAGAGATTAAAAGAGAGACATCTTTTTACTATTGCATTTAAAAAGAAACAAAGAATAAGTTCAAGATTACTAACATTATATTATCTCTACAAAAGAACAAATATTAACACATTGCCAAAGGTGGCTTTCGTAGTAGGAGTTAGTATTAATAAAAAAGCTAATAAACGAAATCTCATAAAAAGAAGGATGCGAGCAGGATATCAATTAATTAAAAAAAAGTTTATAAATTCCGGGAATTGCAGATTTAATGCTATTTCTGGTTTAATCTGGGTAGCCAATTCACCTATACTAGGTGCAACATTTAGTCAGATAAAAACTACTCAAGATGAGTTGTTGACAAGGTTAGTTAAAGGATAAAAGATAATTTAGTATATGTTTACACAAATTTTATTTTTTCTTATCTCTATATGGCATCAAACCAGAAAGATAAGATCTTATCTTTTCCCTTTTTCAAAGTGCCGATTCTACCCAAGCTGTTCAGATTATTGTATTCATGCAATTAAAAAGTTTGGTTTATATGAAGGGGGAGTTTTAACATTAAAGAGATTAATTCGTTGTCACCCATTATGCGAGGGAGGAATCGACGAAATACATTAAATAAGCCTAGTTACTACCTAGCTAGCATAATATTTCTAAGTAAATGACTTATTAAGGTAAGATTTTATCCCCCAAATTATAAGAAACTCAGTAAAATCTGTAAGGTATTATAAATGACAGACCGGAAGCACTATGGAAAGCCGGTTTTGGGAGTGCAGCAAAAAAACCGGCGGTAGGTAGAAACCAAGCCTATAGTCTATAATATTACGGTACTAATATGGATTTTGGATTAATTACATATCATCTTATTCTTCCAATGCTTAGCTTTTTTAAGCAATGTCTTGGGAATTATGGCTGGGCAATTATAGCTGTAACAATTATTGTAAAGGCTGTTCTTTATCCTTTGACCAAACAGCAAACTGAATCAATGCAAAAAATGCAGGCACTACAGCCCAAGATTAAAATTCTTCAGGATCGTTTTAACCAACAAAAAGAAAAGCATAAAGATAAGCCTGCTAAGTTAAAAGAATCACAGGAAGAATTCCAGAAGGACATGATGGAGTTTTACCAAAGGAACAAAGTAAACCCTCTTGGCGGCTGCATTCCAATGCTTATACAATTACCTATTTTAATTGCTTTGTTTTGGGCATTTAATGGTTCACCTTTTAAGCCCATAGCAATTACTGTACCCGTAGAGATTTTAAATAAAGACAATGCATTAAACAAACAAGTTAAAGGTTCCTCAAACCCCATAATTTTTGTAAGTAAAAAGGGTGAAAAGGGAAGGCTTGTTCTAAATCCTGGTGAAGTAAAAGTATCAACCAATGAAACAGTAAACTATATGGTTTTTCAGTTAGAAGGAAATACAAATAATATCTCAAAAGACGTTAAATGGGAGTTGTCGGATAAACCTTACTATACATCCGGATACATGGGAAAAGATTTAGATTCTATTGCTGCACTTACAATTAAATCAGATAACAGCATTGACTTAGAAACAAAAAAAGAAGGACGTATATATTTAAACGCGGTTTTACCTGCAAGCTCTGAAAAAGATAAGTTTTTATTTATTAGTGGTTTGGGGAAAACAGGAGCAGTTAATCCTGTAAATGGCAAAATGAATATTGATGTAATAATATTGGTTATTTTATTCTCAATGACTATATGGCTTTCAGGAAAAGTTACCAGTAAATCAGCACCTCCTCCAAGCGATCCTAAACAAGCCGAAATGCAAAAAATGATGCAGAAAATGATGCCGCCGATGGTAACTATTATGACTTTGTTTTTCCCAGTCCCTGCCGGGGTTTTACTATATTTTGTTGTAAGCGGACTAATTCAAGCCCTTCAAACCTGGTTAATTATGCGAAAACCAATAACTATAGAAACATTACAAACAACAAATCAAATTATAGAAGGTGAAAAGGTTAGAACAAGCGTTTAGTTACTACTTTCTTCTAACAACATTATTCACATAATCAATTTCTTGCCATATAGATTTCATGGAAAACTGTCTCTCAATGACAAGGATTATACTTGCAATTGGAAGAATTAAAACTCCAACAATAACACTAACTAAAATAAAAGTACTCATATCCTGAGGAACAAGCTTATCTAGTGGCATAAATAATGTAGTAAATGCAAAGCAGCTAATTGCTACATAAAACATAGTAAGTGCTGTTTCTAAAAGCTTTATTCTTGGTCCTATTTTACCTAACTGAAACAGTATTTGATTTAATTCAGATTCATTTGTTTCACTTTTTGCTCTTTCACAAAAGCTCCTACATATGTCTACAACTCTTATTAATCTATTAGAGGTAGAAATTATAAGACTCCCACAGGCAGAAATTAGTATTGCCATAGTAACTATAGAAGTAAATAATGGTGCATCAAGATCGCTCATAACAATTTCATTTTAACAGCAAAAAAAATCTTGCTTGAAAAATTAAAGTTTATTTAACTGTTTGAAAAAATATATATTAGTTTTCTGTGTTTTTAATTTTCTGTATTTAACGTATATCCAACACCTCTAATGGTTTGGAATAATCTTGGCTTTCGTGGATTATCTTCAAATTTTTTCCTTAGATACCCGATGTGAATATCTACTGTTCTAGTCTGTCCACATTGAGCCCATCCCCAGACATTTGTTAAAAGTTCATTCCGTGAAAAAACTTTATTGGGAGATTGAGCAAGTGCATATAATAATTGGAATTCTTTGTGGGTTAATTCTTTTATCGTACCTTTATGTTTTACTTTTCTTCTTTCAAGATCAATTTCTAAGTCTTCAATTGTAATTTTTTTATTTGGCTCATTATAGCTTTTCTTTAAATGTACTTCTATCCGTGTTAGTAATTCTTTTAAAGGCAATGGCTTTCTAATATAATCTTGAGCCCCAAGCTCAAGTCCAATAACAGCATCTATTTCCGAAGTTTTATTTGTTAAGAATATAATTGGGCTATTAAAACCTTCTGAGCGCAATGATTTGCAAATTGAAAAGCCATCTAAATCTGGCAATGTTACTTCAAGAACTATAAGATCTGGCTTCTCTCTTAATGCCAGATCTAACCCCTCCTTACCATTTCTGGAAGTGATCGGGATATACCCGGCTCGAGAAAGTACACCTTGCAGCTGTGCAACTGTGCTCTCGTCATCATCAACGATAAGTACCTTTTTACTCATAACTATTTTACTTAGTTTTTATTGTACTACACTTCTAAAATTGTGCAAGCATATGTACACAATGAAACACAAAGCTTTATAAATTATCTTTATTTAGCTATTAAAAGTTTTATATTTTTTATTTTTTCACCCTTTTCATATTAAGCAATATGAAGTGTGTAAGTTCTTTGTATGGGGGTCTTATTTCTTTCTTCCTGTAATAATTGGCTCTGCAACATTAGCGGGCACTTCTTCATAACAAGCGGGCTCCATAGTAAATGTGCCTTGTCCTTTTGTTCTATTTCTAATATCTGTTGCATACCCAAACATTTCTGAAAGTGGTACTTTACCATGAACTTTAGAAAGTCCATGTTCAGTGACCATTCCTTCTATACGTCCCCTTCTACTAGATATATCTCCTATGACATCTCCCATAAATGCTTCAGGAACTTCAATTTCTAAATTCATAATTGGTTCTAGTAAAATTGGTTTTGCTTTCATAAAACCTTCTTTTAAAGCCATTGATCCTGCAATCTGGAATGCCATATCTGATGAGTCAACGTCATGGAAGCTGCCATCATGCAATGTAATTTTAAGATCAATAATAGGATATCCCGCTAAAACCCCGCCAGTCATTGCTTCTTTAATACCCTTTTCAATTGCTGGTATGTATTCTTTTGGAACAATACCACCAACAATTTTATTTACAAACTCAAACCCAGTTGCTGCTGGAAGAGGTTCAATATCAATGACACAATGCCCATACTGACCGCGTCCGCCCGACTGCCTAATATATTTCCCTTCTTGAGTTACTTTCCCTTTAACTGTTTCACGATAAGCAACCTGTGGTCTACCAACATTTGCTTCTACCTTAAACTCTCTAAGCAATCTATCCACAAGAATTTCAAGGTGTAGCTCTCCCATGCCAGAAATAATAGTTTGACCTGTTTCATGGTCAACTCTGATTTTAAATGTAGGATCTTCTTCTGCAAGTTTTTGAAGTGAGAGTCCAATTTTTTCTTGATCAGCTTTTGTCTTTGGTTCAATTGCCACTGATATAACTGGGTCTGGGAAATGCATTGATTCAAGAATTATTGGTTTGTCTTCATCACACAATGTATCTCCTGTACCTGTGTCCTTTAAACCAACTACTGCACAAATATCACCAGCATAAACCTCATCTATTTCTGTTCTTTCATCTGCTTGAAGCTTTACAAGACGACTTATTCTTTCTTTTCTATCTTTTGTTGCATTGTAAACATAACTTCCTGCTTTTAGACATCCACTATATACTCTTAAGAATGTAAGACGCCCAACAAACGGATCAGTCAT
>OBEQ010946854.1_pt1 | contig 10121 bp, 8 predicted proteins | sample 1670901 | NCBI WGS metagenome assembly OBEQ01 (sample SAMEA104232315, study PRJEB22302) | groundwater metagenome | biome: forest; feature: aquifer; material: groundwater | place: USA | collected 2011-08-07 | depth 5.4 m | reverse complement strand
TCGGCCGCCTGTGTTTGTGGCGCATAGGTTTCCGCAACATAGCGCCGATTCCGCTCGATATCCACGACAAAGTTTTCACGCGCGTATTGGCATGCATTGGCAAGCGCTTCTGGCGTGTTCGGCTCATACAACACGCCACGGCCATCGCCGAGGAGTTCCCGGGTCGCGTGGCATGCATAGCCGACCAGGCGCTTGCCAGCCGCCAGCGCTTCCAGCGTGACTCTGCCCAGTGCTTCGTTTTCCGAACACATTAAAACGACATCGTGGGATTGCAGTTCGGATGCGACATCATAGGCACGCACCTGCAGCGTGACATTGCGCGATGAAGTCAGGACCTGTTTCAATTGCTCGACATAGACGTCGTCTCCCGACGGACCTACAATATCCAGCGTGACGTTGTGCAAGTGCTGGCTGGCTTGCAGCGCAATCAACTGACCCTTGCTCGATTTGATGCCGCCTAGCGCCAACAGGCGCAAGCGGCCCGCGAGAGGGCTCACCGGCAGTCGCGTGAGTCGCTCGGTATCAACAGCCTGATGGATCAGGTCAATTTTTGATTCTGGAATAACGCGCGCGAGATGCTGCTTAACGGCGTTGCTAATCGTCAGCACGCGCTGCGAACATTGCGCGATGATGACCAGGCTTTGCTCATAACCCATTACAAACTGGTAATGATGATCCAGATCGCCGTATTCGTGCACGTACCAGATGTGCGGCTTGCGGACCGCTTGTGCAATCAGTCCCAACCACGGCACTGTCATCGTATTGGTCAGCAACATATCCGCATCGCGGGCCAAGGAAGTCAGTGTGGCGAGGTGCTTCTGCAGCGCGAGTCGATATAGCCTTTTAGGCGCGAGATGCGCGTCGTGACACCACCACGGCAGATCCAGATAAGTCGTGCGTGTTGCATGAGCGGTGAGCGTGGCCGGCGCTTTTTTACCATCGGTAAAAATGATATGCCACACAAATTGATCTTGCGTGGACGCCATCAGCGAGGTGAGTGCAAGCTCAGCACCTCCTATCACAGCAGAATGCGCGAGCACAAGAATCGAGGGCTTAGTGGGTGGCTGGGTCATACGTATTAGTCCTACGTATGCGCTAGATAATAAAATCGGGGTGCTCGCCCAGTCGCCCGGCTTCGCCGTCACGAATGGCTCTCATCAGCAGCGCCAAGCGCTGTTTACGGCCAATCATTATCGCGCGTAGACTTAACGCCGCCAGATACACGGCGCGATTAATACTACGTATGATTTTTTCCTTGCGGGTGACGTCGCGATAACCTTCGAAATAGGCGTGGTTGCGCGTCGAATAAAACGCTCTGAAATCTCCATCGCCCATCAGCAGCGCATCGAGTGTGTTACTGAAATGCGCTTTCATATTCCACGACAATTCCAAATCAACCAGTTGGGCCTCCGTCGCGAGTACGATTTTTCCGTTCGCCTGCGTCAAACGGTAGGAAAAATCGCTGTCATCAGCGTATAGGAAAAAACGCTCGTCCGGCAAGCCATGAGCTTCCGGCACGGCACGATGAAAAAACATGCCGCTATAAGGCGCAATGGCTACTGTGACTTGGTCGAGCATCGGACGCCTGGCGATCCATTGGCGGCCAAAAGGCGTGCGGCGAAAAAACTTGAACGGCACATCCTGAAAGTCGAAACCCAAAAAGGCTGCGCGATTGCCTTCCATGCCATTCGATGGCACATTCCTAACCACATCGGTCTGCCAGTTGGCACGATATGCAAGCACAGCAAGACGATCCCTGGGGACCGTGTGGGCACAGGTTCGATGCGTGGCGACCAGCGTATCCACGCACCCCTCTTGCAATTTGTTATCGTCGTCCAGCAACAATAAGTATTCCGCACCCAAATCCAGCGCGCGTTGCATGCCCGCCTTGTACCCCCCTGCCGACCCCGTATTGCGACCCATCGTCATCACATCGACAAAGGCGCCGAATTCATTGCTGGCCAGTGCGGCGATATCTTCTTTGGCACCATTGTCCACCACCACGGCGCGCTGGATACCTTCGCTTTGCGCTGACGCCAGCGCCTGTCGCAACAAATGCCAACGTGCACCATACGTCACCGTGACGACGCAGATAAAAGGGAGTGTGGGCTTATCCATAACAAAGACTCCGTGAGAGACAGGCAATGAGCTGTGATGAAAAATTATCCCGGCTCATTTCGCCACCATTGAAAAGGTCATCGGGTTTTTGCCGCGCCAGTGCAGCAACATAAATAAATAAATCATCACGAAGGCCTCTACCAGCACGTTGGCGCTGGCGGCTCCCTGTGGGCCAAACTGCCAGGCGAGCGGAATGAATACCAGAAGGTTCAGCAATGCCGCTTTCACCATCACACTACTGAAAAGATCTTTCATGCCGAACGGAATCATGGTTTGCACGCCCAACACATTCGACAGAATAATAAACAAGGGCGTAAATGCCAGCGTGGCCAACACCGGTATGGCTGGCGCGAATTTGTCGCCGAATAGCAGCGGAATCACGAAGCCGCTACTGAGAGAAAGCGTGAGTGAGAGCACCAGTGCGAGCGATCCCAAGCCCCATAAAAGTTTGCGATTGAAGCCCAAGGCGCGCGTGGGATCGTCGTGCGCCATTTTGCTGATATACGGGAAAATGGCCTGAATGATCGGACCAAACATCATCAATAATGCGCGCACCAATTTCTCTGCGACACTGTAATAGCCCACTGCGAGTGGCGTAAGCACCAGCCCGAGAATCAAGACGCTGCTGGTGGTATAGGAATTAGCGGCGAGCGAGGAAATAAAAATATGCCAACCCTCGCGCAGTTGCGTGACCAATGCGACGCGGCTGGGCCAGCGCAGGCGCACACCGCGTAGTGCCTTGACGATGAACGGGCTCATCAGCACACCGGCCAGCGCCATATGCGCGGACTGCAGCCACACCGCCCATAGCAGGTCTTGATGGGTTTTGACGAGTAAAAATATTCCTACTGTGGAAAGTACGCGAGTAAAAATTTGGAGCAAGCTGACGATTTTGAGTTGCTCAAGCCCTTGGAACAGCCATTGTGGAAACAATACACTGCCTACCACCAGCATATAGCTGCTGATATAGATGGGAATATCGCGCTGAAAGCGGGGAATGCTCCAGATCACTGCCAGCATCACAATAAAACCCGCAGCCATGATGGCAACCCGAATGACTGTCACCGTCGTAAATATTTGCGCAACCTTTTCCGGATTGTCGCGATGGACCGATATTTCTTTCGCAGCCGTTAGATTAAAGCCGTACTCGGTCAGCATCACGAATATCTGCGCGAATGCCAGCGCGAAAGCAATGCGGCCCAAATCTTCGGGGCCCAATACCCGCGCCAGATACGGCAGGGTCAACAAAGGCAGTAGATAGCTCGCCGCATGCAATGACCCCAGAGAAAGAATGTTTTCGATTATGCGGCGGCGGGACATCTAGACCTCCGTCGCATGAATAAACGGGCGAACACGCTGATAACCGATAGGATCGTGGCCAACATCAGGATTTACCAAAATATTTTTTGATCACAGCGAGCTGCGGCGCGTCCTGGCCATTTTTCGGCGCAATACTCAAAGGATACTCGCCCCACCATTGCCCGGCCGCCCAATAGGTCCAGCCACGCCATACCGGATTTGTGGTCTGAGCCAACATTGCATCGAGCGCTTCCAGGCAGGCGGGATTAGCAGGCACGCCAAACTCACCCAGGAAGAGACGCTGGCCGTGGGTGGCCGCCCAGCGCTCGAGTGGGTCAAACATCCCCGCGAATCGCGATGCGGCGATGCACGCCTGGCCGGTACCCGAATAATTGGCGTCGGCATACTGATGGACTTCGATCAACGTGCGCTGGGCAGGATCGCGCAACGTTGCGAATGCGATTGCATTGGATGCGCCATTGCTCTCCGAAAACCAGTCATGCACGCCGCTCCAACGGCCACCCGAGACCAGGATCAGATTGGAAATGCGTTGCCTTCGCAGGGCCAACACGGTTTGTTGTGCCATAACCGCCCACTGGTCGCCGGCGATATGCGTGGGTTCGTTCATCAGACCGAATGCGGTCAACGAAGCATCGTTAAATTGCTTGGCCAGCCGCAGCCACAAATCGACGAATGCCTGTACCGGCACTTGCGGTGAACCAATCTGCTTGCCCCGATAGTGGCCATAATTGTGTACATCCAAAATCACGCACATATCCTGCGCTTTGGCTAAGGCGACAGTGGCGGCTATGTGCTGGAGTTCCGCAGGGGCCAGCTCGCCGAAGAGATCAGGCTGAATACGCTCCCACAAGAAAGGCAGGCGTAGGGTATTGGCGCCCTGTGCGTGGAAATATGTAATTTCCTCGGCGTTCGGGTAAATATAATTTTTGAAAAGTACACCGGGTAATTGGTCGCCATTGAATTCCGCACCGGCGAGATTTACGCCCTTTAGTGCCTCGTTGTTCAAACAGCGCGCCTGGGCCAGCGGGGCTAAGCACAAAGCCCCGATCAATGCCCATCCAACGAGTGCATGACGCATGATGTCCATTATGCATACCTCGCCTTGCTGGTTGGCCCGGCCAACTCGGCGTAGATGTCGGCATATTGCCCAGCGATGTGCTGCCAGTCGTATTGGCTTGTAAACCCTTTGGCCATCTCGCGTCGATGCGCATAGGCATACGGACTTTGCGCATGCAGTTCGAGCAAGCTCGCCACACCTTCATCCGCGCCCGCTTTCAATAGCAGGCCCACGCCTGACTGCGTGACCAAATGGCGAAAAGGCGGGATATCACTCAACACCGGCGTCAAACCGGCGCTCATCGCTTCGATCGGCGCGATGCCAAACCCTTCATGACGCGACAAGCAAATGAAGTAGCTGGCGCCCGCGATTAAATCGGTGAGTTGCGCATCGCTGGGATTAGGCGCCAGTTGCACCTGTTCGCTCAGCCCTTGCTGTTTCAACACGGCTTCGAGCTTTTCACGGCTGAGGTCATATTCCCTGCCGGCGATAATGAGTCTCCACTCGGGCTGCCGCGCCACGAGTATTTTGAAAAAATTGATCGTTTCAAGCAAACCCTTGTTTTCCGACCAACGCCCGAAATAAATCAGTGTGGGGGTGAGTTCTGCGGACGATCTGCCGCTGTATTTTTTGACATTGACGCCGTTTTCAATCACCGTCATTTTCGGTGGTTTGATAATGCTGCTGAAAATTGCGCCATCGTTATGACTAGTCGCGATCACCCTCGCATACGCCCGCGAAGACACCCGGGTCACCGTGTTGAAATACATTTTTTTGAACGACGAAGCAAAACGGGTATGAAAAAATCCGCCATGCGTCGACGCCACCATCGGACGTCGGTGCAAGGGCCAGACGGCGGCCAGATAATCGTAAAAAAAATCGATGCCGTGCACGTGGATCACATCCGCATCCTGGACATGTTGCAACACGCTGGGACATAGGGGATAGCGACTCGAGCCCCGATACGGCAGACGCACCACCGGGATGTCGTTGACTTTTTCTCGCGCCGCAAGGGGAGCATGCGCATCGGTAAACAAGCGATCGAGCGTCACAATAACGGGGGACTGGTCATGCCGAGCCAGCTGTTGTTGGGCAATGTTCTGTACCACCTCTTCCATGCCACCTACCGAAGGACTGTACTGGCGCACGACGTGCGCGACCTTAATGGGCATAGCGCGCCTCCATCGGTGGCAGAGGAGATATACCGACTTTCGCCCATTCTCGGATTTTTTGGGCATGGACACGGCCCGCGCAACTACCAACCAAAAACCACAATATGCCGGCTGTTTTCAGCGCAAACATCGACGTGCCACTGATGCACAGAATAAGCGCGATATAAAGCCCGATGAACATCCGGAAGCGCGAACCGACACTGTCCGGCATACGGATCATCCAGATCGCAAACCACAGCAAAACAGCAAGCGGCAAGCCTAGTCGCGTGAAAATGTAGGGGTAGCCCATATCGTAAAAAAAACTGAACGCGCCTTCGATGCCGAACAGCATCCATACGTTAAAACCCAGCAAAGACTTACCGCTCGCATACAGACGTCCGAGAATGTTGTCGTCATAGCCACCTTGATAAAACAAGCCGATCATCACCAGTCCCGCCAGACAAAAGAGTGGCAAAACGCTGACGAGAAAACTCAGTGGCCGTAAAGGCATCAGACGGAGCAACAGCATCAGCGACACTGCGCCGATGCCGTAGCGCGAATCGCTAAGCGTAATCATCACTACTGCAGTGGCGACAAAAAACAGGCCGTTCTTCCAATCGCTGCGCGATTTGGCTAAACCCCAGGCAGCGACAATGACCGCGAAATTGCCTAACGAAACAGGCTCTAAAAATACCGAGGACACGCGGTGACTGCCCAACAAGCTTGGCAAAATGGTGCGGCCTATGCCTTCGGGGCGTATGCCGTTTACGTTTAATACGCTGTCGCTGACAAAATTGGTCGGCATAGTATTAATACCCTGGCTGAAGTAATACGAAAAAATGTTAAACAGCCAGGAATAACCATCCAGATAGAACAGCTCAAGCAAACCAAACGCCAATACCACGACGATCAAGCGCTTAAGTATTTTGTCGGCGTAGGCCATCGAGCCGACCTGGCGACCCACCCAATAAAACAGCAGCGGAATTATCACATCGCGAAAGCCTTTCATCTCGATCTCGCCGCGAAATAAAGTCAACAGCAGCAGATAAGCAATCATTAAGGTCGCGATAATGATGAGTTCGATACGCACGGGGCGAATCAACACCGCCAGACAGGCGAGATAAATCAGAAATTCAGTGATACCGACGGTTGAAGTCACGACCCGAAAAAAATGCGTATGCAACAAGCATAACAATGCCGGATACAGGGTCGCGGCGAATAAAATCACTGACACCGGGGTCGTTGCACTGTGTGCGATGGCGGGAGAAGAGGAGCTTAAACTGGCAGCCATGCGCAGAATTAGTATTGATTGAGCACCGTGCCCACCAGACTTGCACCGGCACTATTCAAATGCGCTTTGAATGAAGCTGCGGTAGCAAGCTGGCTGCGATCCTGGCGTAGTACCAGCAGGCTCCCCTGCGTACGCGCTGCGACCATAATCGCATCGGCAGAAGCTTCGGCTGCCGAGGTATCGATTAGGATCACATCGTATTGTTCGGAAAAATCACTCAGTTTGTGCGGCGTGTCTGCGCGCGACAATAATTCAGCGGGATTGGGTGGTACGGTACCCGCGGTCAGGACCGACAAGTTCAACAAATTGGGAAGGCGGGTGACAGCTGAGGCATTTGCGCGTCCCACCAGCATGTCCGACAAACCGGCACGATGACCCAGATTGAACAGCACATGCTGGCGCGGATGACGCAAGTCGGCATCGATCAACAGGGTGCGTTCGCCAAGCTGGGAAAACACAATCGCGAGATTGGCCGTCAGATAACTCGCGCCATCACCAGGATGAATACCGGTAATGGCCAATGCCTTGTGACCGTTGCTGAACCAGCGCAACATTAACTGTCCGCGTAGCGCGCGCAGGCGTTCTACTTGCAGGCTGAATGGCTGATAAGCCGCGACCAGATCCGGGCTGAAATGACCGTCGCCCGGGGTCAGATAGGCATAATCGAACTGATTCGCCAGCGCATGGTGCAGGTCAGATTCCTTAATGAGCTTGAGCTTTAACGCCGCATCGCCGAAACGGATATTCTGCTGATGCTGATAGGCCACGACACGCTCGACATCTTTTGCGTTGAGCTTGCCTGTATCGACTAATAATTGCCCCACGCTGCGCTGATTTTTCCGATGATTCAATTCGCGTACGACGGGCTCACCTACAAACGGTAGATTCATGTTGTTCCCCTTGTCTCAGGCTGGCTTGCCAGCCGGAAGACTCAGCCAGTTCTGCCGAGACAAACGACGCCGGTGGTCGGCGTCTCCCACGAGGACGCCCAATACCGGCGCACCCAGCACCGCGACCAGGTCATACGCAGAACGCACCCGGCGATCGGTCATTTCACGCAACAGTGCAAGGCCAACACCCAGCAAGGTACCCAACGCTACGGCCAACGCCATATTCAGACCTAGACGCGGGCTGGCTGGTGTGGTGGGAACAACTGCTGAACTTAATACAGCGATTTCAGTTTGTCCTGCGTGCCCTTCCATTCTGGTTTGTCCGTAACGCTGGAGCGCCTGGTCATACAATTTTTGCGCACCTTCCACTTCACGCGCCAGCACTGCGCCGCCATCACGCTCGGCATTCAGTTTCAATACTTTGGCTTTTTGTTCGGCCAATGCCGCCCGCAGCGCGCCTTCCTGTTGCCGCGCTGCTGTCATGCTGGTATTCAGGCTTTGCCGAGTCACACCAATTTCCTTATTGAGCTGGCTACGCAAGCTCGCGACTTCGGCTTCGACACGCTGATATTCAGGGTAATTTTTGCCGACGCGTTCAGCCAAATTTCCCAGCTTCGCTTCGGCACGCGCCAGCTCGGATTTCAGATTCTGGATGAGTTGATTGTTCACCACGCTGGCCGATGAATTACTCGAGGTCGATTGTTGCGATTGGCTAGCAAACGCTTGCGCCTGCGCAGCGACGAGCTGAGTCGAAAGCTCTGTCAAGCGCGCATTTTCATTATCCAGTTTGTCGTCGAGCGAGACGATGCCGCGACTCTGCCGGTATTTGGACAGACGCGTCTGTGCATCGGCCAGATTGTTGCGCAACTCGTCGAGCTGTTGGTCGAACCACGCCGCCGTTTCGCGCGCAGGCTGAGTTTTCAACTCGAGGTTCGTCTCGGTGTATGCCTGCACAAAAGCATTCGCGATACGCGCTGCCGTTTGCGGATCGCGGCTTTTGTACGTGACGTATAACACGCTGCTCTCACGCGAAGGTTGGACATCCAGATCCTTCAACAATCGATTGGCTTGCGCATCGCGGCTAATCATGGGTGCAGGGCCAGCGTCTTTGGACGGCGACGTAGCAGATGCCAGTTTCAACCTGTCTACGACCTTCAGCGCGACATTATGGCTACGGATGATGTCGACTTGCGTGGCAAGGTATCCCGGTATCAATTGGGTAGGCATCGCAACGCCTGTGACCGGATCACCGCCTTGGACGTTGACCACCAATGATGCGGTAGCGGTATATACCTTAGGCATGAAAATACTGACAATGCCAACCACAAGTACCGTGACTATCAGCGAAGTTGCAATCAATGCCTTGCGCGCTTTGAGAATCAAAAGAAACTGGATCAAATTCATGATGAGCTCCGATCAGAACAGGCTTTCCTTAACGTAAATCACGTCATCGGCACGGATTTCATCGACCAGCGCAGCAGTGATTGAGCTGGTTTTTCCGTCGCTGCCACGACGTTTGATCTGGATGCCGCGCTGGGTGCCGCGCGGAGTGATGCCTCCGCCCAGCGACAGAGCTTGCATGAGTGTCATGTTGCGTTCCAGACGGTAGGCGCCAGGCTTTTGCACTTCGCCATAGATATAAAATACGGGTGCGCGGGGTACAAAAACCACATCACCGTTTCGCACCTGTTGATCCTGGGAAAGCTGCTTGTCGTGATATAACGCCCGGGTGTCGATTTCGATCTGCTGCGGCTCGCCGTTTTGTTGCCTGTGAATCAAAATGATGTCATCAGCGCCCTGCAAGGTCACACCACCAGCTTCCGCTATCAAATCGGTGACGGTACTAGGGGCCTCAAGCGAATATTTACCAGGATTTTTGACCTGACCTAATACCGACACCTGCTGGCTGCGGTATTTATCAACAATTAAATTCACTTGGGGGTTTTTTAAAAACCCACCTTTTTCCAAGGCTATTGCAATGCGTTTTTGCGCAGTGGCTGCCGTTTCACCTGCAACCGGCACGGCTCCCACCAGCGGAAAATTAATCTGTCCCTGCTCATCGACGCGTGTCTCGAGCTTGAGCTCGGGATGATCGAAGACGGTGATTTTGACAAGGTCACCGCTACCCAGGCGATACTCAGCGGCCATCGCTGCGTTTGCAAATATCAACAATAAAAACAAGCTTAAGCAACTCAGTTTGTGCATGATGTCATCCTGATAATAAAAATGTTATGTGGGTGTTTTAAAACTCACTGCGCAGCCCTAAAAATGCACTATGAAAACGGTAGCCTGCC
>OBEQ010442868.1_pt1 | contig 10123 bp, 10 predicted proteins | sample 1670901 | NCBI WGS metagenome assembly OBEQ01 (sample SAMEA104232315, study PRJEB22302) | groundwater metagenome | biome: forest; feature: aquifer; material: groundwater | place: USA | collected 2011-08-07 | depth 5.4 m | reverse complement strand
TAGGTTCAAGCGAACTGGTCGAGATTGCCGAGGCCAAACTGCGTGGTGAGGCAGTGGACATACAGGCTATAGCTAAAATTATCAAACCTTTCAGTGAAGCCACCGAACATCATCAACCACTGGATACTATGCCTCTTGATACCATAGTGCTGGCCTGCACCCATTTTCCTCTTTTATATCCTGAGTTGGCTGCGCTTTTGCCATCACACATTCGGTGGATTGATTCCGGGGATGCCATATCACGCCGTGTGGAGCAATTGATCAAACTACATGACTTGCCTTATGCCAATACGCAATTTCACCTGCAACCTCATCAAATGCGCCAACCGGTGCAAGCCTTGTTTACCGCAGAAAGTGCAAAAATAGAACAACTGCACGCAAGTCTTAAATGCTACGGCATCAACGAGATTGAGTACATAAAGGTTTAAATCCAGACCAGAAAATAGCGTCAAACCCAAGGTCTTTCGAGCACCCCATAACCCGCCTCGCTCGGGATGCGCAGGATAATCTCGCCCGCACGCTCAATCACTTGTGGTGTCACCGTGTAAATTTTTTGCAGTGCCGCCAGTTCGATCGCCGCATTTAAATCCCCTGCATTGTGTAGCTTTAGCACGTTCATATGAGTTGCGAGCACAATGATGTACTGTCTCGTTTCAACGGCAGTCAGAATATCTTGGGTCGACATCCAGAGCGAACTGACATGCTCATCCCCATCATGCATGGCGTTTTGTCCATCCGGCACCACTGCGAGATAAAAGTAAGTATCGTAGCGTTTAGGAGCCATCTCGGGAGTGATGAAATTGCCCCACGCATGCAGTCTATCCAGAGTTAAAAACAGTTTTTCTCGCTGCAAAAACTCCAACAAGGTCACCTCACCTTTATTCAACTGCTCTCGATAATGACTGATCAGCTCCACTTCTTCGGGGCTAAGCAGTTGATCCGAGGTTTGTCTTTTGCCATACAAAATTCCGCTCTCTTCAAACGTTTCGCGAATGGCTGCCACTTTGCCAACGAATTGCTCATCAGATAATCCTTCAGCACCGAGACAATAGTCTCGTAACTGCGGGGTCGCATCGTGGCCATCAATTTTACCGCCGGGAAAGACCAGCGCACCCGCCGCAAAATCTGCTTTCGGGTTGCGCAATACCATAAAAATTTCCGTTCCAGCAGGAGCTGGTCGCACAATTAAAATGGAGGCAGAAGGTATGGGTGTCACTGGGTCGCCTTGAGGTTTGATTATCTTCTCATCATCCACATTAAACTCCTTGATGAATTCGGCTGCAGAAATTTATGTTCTTTTATTTGTTTTTAATTGCTTATTAAATCTAAAAAAGCACCTGATCATGGCATACCGCAGCGCCAAGGTAAATTAATCGGATCATGCCTATACTGAAAACAGAAGCGAGTAATTGGACAGAAAAATAGCAGCATGTCAAATTGGGATTACACAACAGATTTTCTGGTGATAGGCTCCGGCGCCGGTGCGCTCACCGCAGCCATCAGGGCCAAAGATCTGGGCGCAAACGTTTTGGTGATAGAAAAAAGCACCCAATTTGGCGGCACCTCTGCCATGTCTGGCGGCGCACTTTGGGTTCCCAATAATCATCTCATGCCGGAGAAGGGAATTTCTGATAGCGACGACGCAGCCTTTAATTATTTAAGCCAAGTCATTTCCGAAGGTTTTAAAGAAGACCGCATTCGCCAGTACATTGCAACCGCCAAACGTGCGGTAAAATATCTGACTGATCATACCCATCTGCAATTTAACTGCTGCCCGGCTTATCCCGACTATTATCCGCATATAAACGGCGGCAAGCCCGGCGGACGCACTATTGAGCCCACGCCATTTAACAGCCTCAATCTGGGTGAACACCGCGATAAACTGCGTGCTGCCCATCCGCAAATGTATATGATGGGTTTGATCATGCTCACCGGCCAAGAAGCGCAGATCGCCGGAGCTGGTGGTTATAAGGCGGGGTTAATTGTGGCGCGGCTTATTGTGGGACATTTTCTGAATTTACCCGCGCGTCTTAAATCAATGCGCTCGACACGAGTAACGCTGGGCAATTCATTGGTCGGCTGTTTGAGCCTCTCTGCCATTGAACGCGGCATTCCTCTTTGGGCATCAACACCCGCTAAAAAATTAGTGATGGCAGCAGGTCGCGTGATTGGCGTTGAGATTGAAAAAGAGCATAAGACCCTCCGCATTCGCACCAACAAGGGTGTGTTAATCGCTAGCGGTGGCTTTGAACGCAATCTTGAAATGCGTAAAAAGTACCAGCAGCCGCCCTGGAGCGACGAATGGCCCGCCACTCATTTACATAATACGGGCGACGGTATTCAATTGGGTATTGATGTCGGGGCGGACCTCGGCTTAATGGAACATTCTTGGTGGATGCCCACCATTAAAACAGTGAGCAACGCGATCTCCTACATAATGGTTTTTGAAAAAAGCGTGGCGGGGACCATCATCGTTACGCAAGAGGGCAAACGTTTTGTCAATGAATCCGCACCCTACGATGATGTCGGCAGAGCCATGCGCAAAGAAGTGCAGGAAGGTCGCGGAGCTGCACCGGCGTTTTTTATCTTCGATAAAAACTACCGCCAGCGTTTTCCAATTGGCAATATTCAACCCGCGACCATTCAACCCGACTCGCGCTTATCAGAACGCCAAAAAAGAGATTTTATTACTATCGCAGGTTCGGTTGAGGCTTTAGCCAACAAGTTAGACATTCCAGTGGAAAACCTCGAACAGACCATTGAGAAATTTAATGGCTTTGCCAGGAGCGGCGTCGATGAAGATTTTAAACGTGGTGACAGTATTTACGATCGTTATTACTGCAACCCAAGAGTAAAACCCAATCCAAATCTGGGGCAAATCAATTCCCCGCCATACTATGCAGTAAAATTATATCCTGGCGATTTGGGTACCAAAGGAGGTTTAGTAACTGATTGTCATGCTCGCGTGTTAAACCCATCCGGTGAAATCATTCCCGGTCTCTACGCCACCGGTAATTGTTCAGAATCAGTTATGGGCAATGCTTATCCTGGCGCTGGCGCTACGCTGGGGCCAGCTGTGACGTTTGGATTTCTTGCTGCGGAAGACGCGGCGTCGTAAATACTAGACGTATTTATTTCCTGCGGGAGAATCTTTATATCTGTTTATGAAGGTGGGTAAAAATATTCCACCTCAATTCAGTTTAATGAAAAATCTCTTCAAGGCTCTTAGCATCAATGATTTTTACACCCCATTGTTCGAGCTGTTCGTTGGTGGCCTGTTCGATTTTTTCAAGATATTGCTGAGGGAGAGTGCCGAAGCGGTGTTCAGCAATTTTGACGAGCAAAATTTGCTCTCCCTCTTGCCTACCTTCTTGCTTACCTTCTAGTCTGCCTTGTGTTAGCAGATCTTGCTTAAATTCCTTCATGCGCTCTTGCAACATTTGTTCTCCCTCTTGCTTACCTTCTAGCCTGCCTTGTGCCAGCAGGTCTTGCTTAAATTCCTTCATGCGCTCTTGCAACATATGTCTTGCCTCGGCGATATTTTCAATGTGTTCTAAAGGTATGGGGATTTGTCGGCCAATCTCCATCACGTGGAATAACCAGTAGGTGATATCGTGTATCAATTGAATCGACTTTACAGGTGTGAGTGTCTGATCCAATTCCTGCATATTGGCGTCAATATCGCTCATCTGACGAGTGTTTTCAAGCTTGAATAAGGCGCCACTGATGGAGCCAGCTTTTCCTTGCGGGTAATCCTGTTCATTGATGAGATAATAGCGCATGGTGGGTTGATACGCCCACAGTGAAGAGCGTTTGGGTAAATCAACTAGAGCCTTCAGGTCTTGCGGTGTATGCCAGCGCTGTGTGCCATTGTAGAGTACCAAGGGAAATACCGGAGGTAATTTGTGATTCGGCGTCAGTTGTTTTTCTTTCTCCAGATGCTGCCAAAGTAAGCTTACATACGTCTGAACACGCAGGCCCATCCAACTGTCGGGTGTGGATTGAAATTCGAGAAGCAGATACAGATACGCGATACCGCCTTCTACGGTATTCACTTTAAAAATCACATCGCCCTCACGGCGTTTGCCTTGGTCAGAATGAAATTTGGCATTGACGCGCTGCAAGGTGGAAAAATCCAACTGCGCAACCCAGCCCTCTTTCACAAAATGCTGCATTAGGTCTTTCACCATCTCGGGATTGGAAAACACTTTATGATAACTGCTGTCGTAGTTCATCTATTAGTGGCTCTTTACCTGTGCCTGTGCCTGTGCCTGTGCCTGTGAAAGTTCATAGCACAGGCAATTTCGTTGTGCATATCTCGACCCCACCACACACAGCGCGCTACACAGCACTAATAGTGCGTACCTAACTGATTGATGAGTTCTGCTCTGGTGTGAGCTATAATTATTTAGTGCTGTACATAATAACAGTCTGTATAAAATACCAATTATTCTTTAAGCTGTCAATTGCAAAGCGAGGAGCTTGTCCTGTTTCGACGGTGAATGGCCTCAATGCAGGTAAGTGTCAGAGATACTATTTTCTCAGAGCATCAATTCAAACAAAACCTCAACTTGAGTATTTAAGCCAAACAAGTAGGATAATATATTTGCCGCAGAACATGCAGCGTCGTAAACTCTCTGTGTATTAGTTTCCTGCGGGAGTATCATCTATGTGTGGTCGCTTTAATATCATCAGCGATTCTCTGCAGATCAGAATTTTAATGGATAGGCTTGGGGTCGATTTTTCGTTACCCAGTCAATACAATATCGCGCCGACGGAAGAGATTCCGGTTATTCGCCAAATCGATGGTGAAAACGAACTGGTGATGATGCGTTGGTGGCTGGTGCCTGCTTGGGCGCCAGAACCCTCAACCAAGTACAGTATGTTTAACGCGCGCAGCGATAAAGTCCTCCAAAGTAGAGCCTTCGCCGGACCCTTTAAAAGGCAGCGGGCGATTATTCCCGCCAGTAACTTTATCGAATGGCAAAAACTCAACGACGTAAAACAACCCTACTGCATAGAACCTGCTGACCAAACCGACGCTTTTGCCTTCGCGGGTATTTGGGAGCACTGGCAAAGTCGGGAACAACCCGAACTTGCGATTAACTCTTGTGCCATAATCACCACCGATGCGGTCGCCAGTTTTAAGGTTGTACACGATCGCATGCCGGTAATACTTCAACCTGTCGAATACCACCGTTGGTTATCCAACAAGACGCCACTGGAAGATCTGATGCCACTATTGAAGCCACGTTTAGTGACAGCACTTAATGTCACCGCAGTTGATAAACGCATCAATAATGCCAGGCATAAATCCGCTGAGGATCTGTTAGAGATTGGCGAAAGCGTTTTCATTGAGCAATGGCAGTAACTCGATCGCGGCCATAGTCCTAGTGTAGTGTCCTAGAGTTTACCCGCATAACCTTCCGATAATCTAACCGACGAATCTATATTTTCCTCTGCCATGGAAGACCTCAGATATTTTTTCATGGCCTCGCGTCTATTCGCATCTTTAGAAAAAAGACTTTCAAAAAAACTCAGTACTGCCATCTTTGTTAATTGATGTTGTCGTCCGGGATTCAAGCCTTTGGGTAATTCTTTCTGTTGGCAAGGAAAATCTTTCGCGTTGACGTCTATACCAACGCTTGCGCCACCTAATCGCTCCAGCATATCGCCCTTTTTAGGTATCTTACCTTCGATATGCGCACAGCCAAGGCTATCGGGATTACTGAGAAAACTTAAAAAGGGATCGGCAACATCGGCAAATCCCGTATGTGTGCCATTGGAAATGGACACCAGCACACTGAGTGGAACGCGCTCGGGCACTACCATGGCATTAGTATCATAGGGAATGAACGCATCAACAGTGGATCCAATCATCAGAAACGGAATCTCAGACTCCTTAAAAAAAGCCTTAGTGAACATGGCCATTGGCCCGGCGATACTCACTGCCGCCTTAAACCGATTATCTCGCAATGTTGGATGATAGGTCACAAGCTCAGTAGTCATCGCACCGAGTGAGAGACCAATGGCACCGATTCGATTGGTATCGATAGCGGCACGAAAAATACTTTGTGGAGTTTGATGCTCCTGAGTTTGATTGCCCTCTAAAAAATAATTAAGCAGAAAACTGATGTCGCCTGGCTGATTGACTACGTCCTCCGTACTTGGACCGCCTGGCGTTGAAAAATTTGATAACGGATAATCCATCGCCGCAACAATATAGCCGTAGCTCGCCATATGTTTTACCAGGTAAAGTACATCTTTGCGGTATGAACTAAATCCATGACTATAGATCAGCAGCGGAAAAGGACCTGCGCCCTGCGCGATGGGTGTATCACTCCAGCGGAGAATTTCAAATGCACGTGCCTCTGCTGGATACCAAACAGTGGTCTTTAATTCGCGATAGGGTTTTTCTGCTTCGTCGCCGTTGGCGGATGTGACACGCGCAGTATCGCGCAACGTGAATGTTACCGACGATACCTGAAAGGGGCCAGCGGTTAACAGTTCAGGGCTGGTTTGTTCGGCAAAAAGTTTTGCGCTGTACATACAAACGTACAAGCAAACGTACAAAAGACTCGACAATAAAAAGCAGACGACAGGTGCTTTGCGAATTTTATCCATATTAAGTAAACCACATACTGACAATATTTATAATCTTAGCAGAAAAGCCGTCATCATAATTCCTATGGCGGCCAGCCAACTCCCCAACACTCTTATAATGATAGGCGGCCATACTCGTTCACTGAGCACAGCCCTATCAGTTAACACGCAAACAAATAAAATAGAAAAAAAAGACACCAGGCCAACACCGATAGCATACAACATTATCGATCGACCGGGATCAATCGCTGTACCTATAACATAGCCATGAATTAATCCCATCGGCAATGTAACAAGATAGACTACGAGAACAGGTAATTTTTTAGCGAATGCGACTAATATGCCGAGAACAATAATCGCCGTCAGATTAACAAGAACAATCGATGAAAAATGTGTGCCACCGGTAAAAATAAATACGCCAATAATAATTGTGACGAAAAATAGAAAAATGCTCCGATTAATGCGTGTTAGCCCTTGTTGCGCCGCTTGTTGAGAGAGGAACAGCCCCAGCACCAGAAGCGTTAGCAAGCTCTGCAGAGACTCAACAGTATGTAATACACCGACATAAAAATCGCTCATGCCGCCGCTGGATAGATGCGCATGAGCGAATGAAGAACTCAAACCAAATGAGAACCCTAACAAAAATCGAAAAACTGTCATTATCAATTGTTTGCCCTTGGCAAAATTCTTAAAGGTAACTCACGGCGTTGAGTTGGGCTCTAGATAATCTTGGATACTAAATCTTAGGTACTAAATCTTAGGTACTAAATAATATAATCCAGTCAGCGTAATGACACCCCCTGAAAAACGCAGCGCCATTGCCCCCGATGACCAACGGTTGATGTATCCTATTAGAATTCCCGCCAGATGCAACAGTCCTGTTGCGGTGACAAAACCCAGTGCATAGGAAATCGGATTGGCCGCTGCAGGTAATTCGGTGCCATGAGCATGGCCATGAAAGATTGCAAATACACCGACAATTAATCCCGCACCCCATATCGGCAGCCGAATCGCGAATGCGACCATAAAACCCAAAATAATCGCAGACAATGCAATACCAATTTCGACGGCTGGCAGATCTATCCCCATCACGCCCAAGGCACCACCAAGCGCCATGACCAAGGGAAAACAGATCGGCAACACCCAGAGAGAGGGATTACCCAACTGAGCACCCCAAATGCCAACAGCCACCATTGCAACTAAATGATCAATACCAAAGATAGGATGGAGAAATCCGCTAATAAGACCTCCTGCAACACCCACTTCTTGGTGGGCAAAGGTCAATTGGGGGAAGAAGAGTGTTAGCAGAATCAATAAAATCGAGGTCTTGTTGAATCTCATGGTTACTTCTTCCTTATTTGATTGGCATAAACCTAGAAAACTCAACATGACAACCTTGATTGTTTAGATAATAATCCAATTGATTTATCTGCCGGCGAGATTAACGCGGATAATAATCGAATTCTAATGAATCCTCAAAATTCTAGCCCTTAAAAACTCTTGGCTCCCTCGGCATAGACAAAGCATTTTATCGCTACAAAAGTACTCATCTTGACTTACTCTACCGAAATATTCCATCATACATATCGATAAAGAATGCGTGCGCCAACCATTTACTCATCACAATATCAAATACATTTTACTAAGGCATAACCATGTATGCAGCCACCAGCTTGACCAACCGCCTCTCCGATCTCGCGCATCGTTTTGCCTCCTCTTCCACCTTGGCCAAACAAATTTCAGCAGAGACAAAACAATTTTTTATCTCACCAGAATCGCATAGCGTATTCGAATATCAAAGTGAAACACACTGACCATGAGCCCATGGCAACTTTCAGCGGCAGAGATCGCAGCGTTGTTGTTATCAACCAAAGTGGCCGCCTGGTGTGTCATAGGTAATTTAGTGCCAGGAATTTTTATCGGTTGGCTGTTAGCAAAAAAACAATTCTGGGGTAAAGCGCTGCTCGATGCCACTGTGCATCTGCCCTTAGTCTTGCCGCCGGTGGTGCCAGGTTATTTATTGTTGGTCTTATTTGGCAACCAGGGCGTCATCGGTCATTGGCTTTATCAACACCTGGGCGTGTCGTTTGCCTTTAACTGGAAAGGCGCCGTACTGGCTTCGGCTGTAATGTCATTTCCACTCATAGTGCAAGCGGTGCGGTTATCAATGCAATTGATCGATGCCCGATTGGAAATGGTGGCACAGACTTTAGGTGCGGGATCATTGCGAGTATTCTTGACTGTGACCTTGCCTTTAGCACTGCCGGGAATCCTGGTGGGCGCCATCTTAGTTTTCAGCCGCAGTTTGGGCGAGTTTGGCGCGACGATTACATTTGTGGGCAATGTCGCTGGCGAAACACGTACCTTACCTTTGGCCATCTATTCCGACATTCATATTCCTGACGGCGAACAGGCCGCATTGCGATTAATTATCGTATCGGTGGTCTTAGCGTTTGTTTCACTGTTGGCGAGTAATGCGCTTTCAAGATACGCAAATCGCCGTTTGGGGCAAGGTCCTCATGCTTGAATTAGATATTGAATTGCAACGTCGGGATTTTACGCTGCAGGTGGTTACCACATTGTCCGCCAAAGTAACGGGGATATTCGGACCTTCAGGCTCAGGTAAATCCAGTTTACTCAATGTGATTGCCGGCAGTGTAAAACCGACCCGTGGCAAGGCCGTGCTTGATGGGACGCTCTTGCTCAATACAGCCAACCATTATTTTTTGCCACCCCACCAGCGCCATATCGGTTTGGTATTTCAAGATGCGCTGCTGTTTCCACATCTGTCGGTTAAAAATAATTTACTGTACGGTTATAAAAATCTTACCCAGCAAGAACAACATTTTGAGTTAGCAGATGTCGCTGCATTGTTAGAAATAGATAATTTACTGCAACGCCGCCCGCACCAATTATCCGGCGGTGAAAAACAGCGCGTGGCATTGGGCAGAGCCATTTTATATTCGCCTAAATTATTGTTATTGGATGAGCCGCTCGCTTCGCTTGATGATAAATTAAAACAACAGATATTGCCGTTTTTGCTGCGCATTCGCGATCAGCTGGATATTCCTATGTTATATGTCAGTCACAGTTTGTCTGAACTAGAGTATCTTACAGCGAATATTTTGTATTTGGATGCGGGGCTGGTTGTTTGAGTTACTGCTATTGATTTTCGCCCCGTGGTTTTCATAGCCTATACTGCCCGACAATCTTTACCAATTCAGCGTTGAGATTACTCCCATGGGACTCTAACTAGCCTCATCATCTGATAACACCTGTTGCGAACTGGCTTGTGTAATCTGACTGTTCGCCGGCACACTCCGAGTGAGCCACACATTACCGCCAATGGTCGAACCGCTGCCAATGGTGACGCGACCCAGTACGGTGGCGCCGGCATAGATAACAACATCATCTTCCACAATCGGATGGCGTGGCTGACCTTTTAGTAAATGCCCATTCGCATCGGTGCCAAAGCGTTTGGCACCCAGTGTGACGGCTTGATACAAACGCACACGCTGAC
>OBEQ010426825.1_pt1 | contig 10123 bp, 11 predicted proteins | sample 1670901 | NCBI WGS metagenome assembly OBEQ01 (sample SAMEA104232315, study PRJEB22302) | groundwater metagenome | biome: forest; feature: aquifer; material: groundwater | place: USA | collected 2011-08-07 | depth 5.4 m | reverse complement strand
GGAAAAATATAAAATGTCCCCGCCCCATCTCCACCTGTACCCACAATATCTATAATGTCATTGCGAGCGAAGCGCGGCAATCTTCCAAAAGGCAGATCGCCACGGTCGTTCCTCACTCGCGATGACAAAGAGAGTTTTACCATGTGTTTTCGCATTGTTTTAATAAACCCAACAATTTCGTCGACCGTTTCTCCTTTACTCCGAAGCCCAATAAGGACTGCTGTAATTTGACTATTATTCAGGTTTCCTGCAATAATTTCTTCAAGCAAAAAACTGGCTTCACTAGAAGTCAAATCCTGCCTGTCAATTATTGTGTTAAGTAAATCTTTCGTATTCATAAATCTTAAATCCTAAATCATGAATTTTTAAATAGAAAATTCTCCAGAATTTTCTTTCCCCCTTCTGTTGCAAACGATTCCGGATGAAATTGTATCCCTTCAATCGGATATTTTTTATGCCGCAAACCCATAACCTCAATATCTCCCGTCATTCTGGCTTGTCCAGAATCGATTCTGGATGCGTCCGATTTGCCATCGGACTTACCAGAATGACGAACTACGGCACTAATTTCTAAGCAATCAGGCAGTGTCTTTGGATCTGCAACTAACGAATGATACCGCATCACTTCCAACCCTTGCGGTAACCCCTTAAAAATACCCTTACCATCATGGGCAATAATACTCGTTTTCCCATGCATGGGCAGTTTTGCCCGGACAACTTTCCCCCCAAAATAATACGCCATCCCTTGCATGCCCAAACACACACCCAAAACAGGTATTTTCTTTCCCAACTGAGTCAATACATTCGCGCATACACCAAAATATGCCCTATCAGATGGGTCTCCAGGACCGGGAGACAAAACAATTTTGTCATACTTTCTTTTTTTAATGTGGTCAAGCGTAATTTTGTCATTCCGAAACACATCAAGTACAAAAGGCTTTTGTTTTTCGTTTAACAATTCGCCCAGGACTTGATACAGGTTATACGTAAACGAATCATAATTGTCGATAATTAATATTCTCATAGTCTCCTTTTCCCTTTGTCATTCCGGGCTCGACCCGGAATCTCCTTTCCCAAAGAACGAGATCCCGCATCAAGTGCGGGATGACACCGAAAGAGCCTCCTTCATCGCTGCCAATTTCCGCTCCACTTCTGCATACTCTTTTTCCGCTTCCGAATCATATACAATACCGCTTGAAGTTTGAGTATATCCATACTCACCGAAAATAAATAATGAGCGTAGCGCCAAAGCAAATGTGCAGTCTCCGTTAAATCCAAATTGCCCAACTGCCCCACCATATGGGCCGCGAGCTTCTGGCTCGTTGTTATCTATTATTTTTATTGTCTCGACTTTTGGCGTACCACTTACTGTGCCCATAGGAAAATTAACAGCAAGTCCGGAAAACATATCTTCGTCCGGCTTTATAAGCCCGACAATATTTGAAGAAATATGCTGCACATGGCTAAATCGTTTAATTTCTTTTAAATTACGTACTTTTACCGTACCAAATTCTGCAACTCGTCCAAGATCGTTTCTGTGCAAATCCACAAGCATGTTGTGTTCGGCAATCTCTTTTGGATCGGATAACAATTTTCTGGCAGACTCTTTGTCTTCTGTTTCGTTTTTGCCTCTTTGTATGGTTCCTGCTAGGGGTTGAGATTCCATTTCACCATCCCTAAGCTGAAACATAAGCTCAGGCGATGCTCCAATAATTTTTTTATCGTTAAACTTTAGATAATACATATACGGCGACGGGTTAACATTGCGTAACTTCTTATATATCTGGAGAGTATCTCCTTGTATTGCAAACTCTGACTTAAAACCAACTTCGCATTGGAATGTATTTCCTGCCCTAATTTGCTCTTTAACTTCCTCGACAATTTTCTTGTGCTCTTTTTTTGTCAGCGTATCCCGCAAAAAACGCACCTTTACTTTTTTTGTCATTCTGGGGAGCCGTGCGACTCCAGAATCTAGAGAATTTAGGATGACACGAATAGCGTCTATTCTGTTTTTATCATAATAAAAATAGTGTAGTTCCCCTGTAATCTTGTCTAAAATTAACCCATCCGTATACACGCCAAACATAAACTGATCAAATAAAGGGTGCACCTTAACATGCAAAGAAGGTTCAAAGTAATGTAATGATTCGTACGACAAATAGCCAATTAACCCACCAGCATAATTCTTACTAATTGTTTTTTCGGGCATTATTTCCCGCAACGCCAGATATGGATTCTTAACTTCGAAAGCCTTGTCGTCAAAGTATAAAATATTTTCTTTTGCACGAATTATGTGTTGTGGGTCAAAACCGATTATGGAATACCGGGAAAGCCTTCCTTCTTCCCCCAGTGACTCAAAAAGAAAGCACGTTTTAAATTCCTGTTCTATTTTTTCAAACAGGTTGTAAAAATTTATATCTTCTGCCAACTTTGTATATGTTGGCTTTTGTCCTATGTGTATTTTTGGTAATTGCATAATTTCTTCTCCTTACACACAAAAAAACCCTTGTAAACCACCAAGAAAACTATTCTTAGTAATTTACAAGGGTCAACTATACGCTAGACGCTACTGCCTAGACGCTAATTAGACGGTGCCACCTTATATTTTTAACTTATTCATGCCTTTCTCCAGCCGACTGCTGACAAAAGGTGCAGACTTTACTTGGTTTCGCCTCCCCGCATTATGTATTTTGCCAAAGCTCCCTGGTTCCAAATGCCAGATCAACACTTTATTTAACTTTTTAATTATATCACAGGTGTCAAGTATTGACAACGGGGGTATGTGTATGTTAATGTGTATACATATGTTAACCAAACGAACAAACATTCTTTTCGAACAACAAACATGGAACCAACTTGTGCAGCTTGCAAAAGAAAAAAGCACATCTGTTGGCGAATTAACTAGAAATGCAGTACAAGATGTATATTTTAAAAACGATCAATACGAAACTGTAGCGCAAGCAGTAGCATCTACCAAAAAAGTAAGAAAAAAGTTAAAAAAAATAGACTACAAAGCGCTAATTAATTATGGTAGAAAATACTAAACCGGTATTTGTGGTAGATGCCTCATTTGTTCTTGCTTTTCTTCTTCCCGACGAGCAAACAATCCGTGTAGATAGCGCTTTTGATCGGTACGCAAGAAGAGAAATTGATTTCCTGTCAACACAGCTCCTTCCGTTTGAAGTACTAAACAGTATAAAAACAGCAATACTCCGAAACCGTCTTAAGAAAGATCTTGCAAGTCAGCTTGTGAAAAAGTTTTTTAACTACAGAATCCATTTAGAATCAATTGATTTTGAGAAAGCCTTTATGCTTGCCCAAAAACAAAATCTAACCGTTTATGATGCTTCCTATGTTGTGCTCGCACAAACAATGCAAATTCCTCTCTTCACATTAGATAAACAATTACAGAAACTTATAAAAATAACACGTTAATAGCCTTTCTTTTTATCTACCAGATTTGGCATGGGCTTGTCACCAAGATATGCCTTAAGGTTTAGACAAAAAATCTCTACAACCCTATCCATATAATGCGGTGTCCAGCCCGAATAGTGAGGCGTGATTATGACATTTTTTAGATTCCACAGAGGCGAAGTTTCGGGCAAAGGCTCTTCTTCAAAAACATCCAGTCCTGCTCCAGCTATCTCCCCTTTCTGTAATATTTCGATGAGTGCTTTTTCATCTACTGTCTTTCCCCTGCCAATATTAATAAAGTAAGCAGATTTTTTCATCTTGGCAAACTTTTCTTTGTTAAAAAACTTCTGGGTAGTTGGTGTAGACGGCAATGCATCAACCACGTAATCCGATTGCTTAAGCAATGCATCAAGATCACCCTCGCGACTTGTTACTACTAAAACCCGCATGCCCAATTGCTTGGCAAGTCGGTCAATTTCTTTTCCAATTCTGCCAAAACCCACAATTCCAATTGTTTGCTCTTGCATTTCGATAATGGGAAATGTGTCGTACGTCCGCAGCCACTTTTTTTCATCTACTTGTATTCTGTGCGATATATGCAATCCTCTGGCAAACATAAAAATAAAGGCAAAAACATGCTGAGAAATAGGAATTGGATGCACACCGGAAGAATTGGTCACTAAAACACTAGAATCTTTTATTTGCTGAGGTAATGCATCAACACCGGCATAGGTTACATGCGCCCACACCAATTTTGGAAACTTTTCTTTTGAAAAATTCCCCAGAAAAGAAGGTTCACAAATAATAATTTCTGTATCGGAAATTTTTTGGTATTGCAACGCTTCGTCTTCTTCTAAAACAACAATATTCGCATCTGGCACAACGGCTTTAATTAAATTCTGATGCGCTTCAGTAAAAGCAAGCATTTTCCCAAAATCTTTTTTTGTGTTCTGCACAAACGCAATCTGCATATTTTTAAGAGAACCACTCTTCTTTCATTCTATCAAATCTTCCCTCCATAATTGCTTCCCTTATTCCTTTAACAAGGTTTGTTATGAAAAAGACATTGTGATAACTTACTAGCCGATATGCCAATAACTCTTCCGAGCGAAATAAGTGATGAATATAGGCACGGGTAAAGTTTTTGCAGGTATAACATACACAGTCACTAACCATTGGTCTTTTGTCTTTAGCATATGCTACTTTGTTGATGGGTAAGCGGAATTTATTTTTTATAGATCCCTCGGGAGGCGGAACAAATGCAATCCCATACCTGCCAAATCTGGTGGGAATAACACAATCAAATGTGTCCATGCCCCATGTTACTGCTTCAAAAATATCGTCTATTTCGCCAATCCCCAGCAAGTGCCGTGGTTTTTCTTCTGGCAAAAATGGATTAACCCACTGCAGCACATCCCGCATTTGCTGTTTGCTCTCCCCAACAGAAACGCCTCCAATAGCTATTCCATCAAAATCTAGTTGTGAGATAAACTTCGCCGACTCTTCCCGCAAATCCTTAAAAACCCCACCCTGAATTATCCCATACAACCACTGAGGAAAATTCGAAGCACTAATATCGAAATCCGAAACGTTTTGTTTATTTGAATTTTGTATTTTTGACATTGTTTCGAGTTTCGAATTTGGAATTTCGGATTTATGGGCTGCGAGACTTCGAGCAGCCAAGCGATGTGTCCGCTCCATTGCTTCTTTTGTATACTCGTATGTCGACGGATGCGGCGCACATTCGTCAAAAACTAATATAAGATCTGCTCCTAACTTTTTCTGAATTTCTATCGACTTTTCTGGAGTAAACATGTGGGAAGAACCATTAATGTGAGATCTAAACTTAACTCCGTCGTCCGTAATATTAACAATATTTACTTCCGTTTCTTCTTCGTCTGCAAATAACTTTATTTTCTTTTGTCCGAGCGAGAAGACTTGGAAGCCACCCGAGTCAGTTATGGTTGGTCCGTTCCAGCTCATAAACTTACTCAACCCGCCAAATTCTTGCACAACGTCTTCACCGGGCCGCAAATGCAAATGGTACGTGTTCCCAAAAAGTAATTGCACGCCACATTCTTGTAGATCTTGCGGTGTTAATCCTTTTACCGTTGCTTTTGTGCCAACAGGCACAAACGCAGGCGTTTGTATAACACCATGAGAAGTATGTATTTCCCCTACCCTTGCTTTTGTTTTTTTATCTGTATGGGAAATAGAAAATGAAAACACAGAAGCAATTATATCATTTAGTGGATATTGAGGAAAAAAGTATTGGGCCGCGGCGGAGAGTTGATCTGTTGATCAGTGTTCTCCCCGCCGGGCCTTTCCCCACCATCTCGGTGAGAGAATCTAAAGACAAGCTATTCAGTTGGAAAGACCTCTAAGAGACGGGCTTCCCCTGTTCCGAACTGTTCGGCTAGATTATCGCGATGCCGGCCGGCTGCACGAACCATTAGGTCCATATCCTCAGCCACCCCATCATTATAAGCCATGGTGATTTTTGTTTTTCCTCACCAAAACTAAAACTGGATCAATGGTCGAATCCGATGGAGTTTTTACTCGATAACCCACCTCCTGAGGCCAGATGACATTCCGCTCTCCTCTTTGCTAACCGCGATTCTGACGCTTCTTTTCGACGCGCCGCCGCACCCAGATATCGCAGAGGCTACACCCTGCCCTGAGATGGAACGAAACGTCCCGATCCGAGAAGGGACGACGAGTAAACTCTTCGTCAGCTCGTTTCTCGAGCTGCTCTCTACTAAATCGCCCGCATCCGACCGTGTCCTCTGGCACTTTCTACCTCCTTGGTAATCTGTTCCGAACCGAACCCGACAATTCTTCAATAATTCTGCTTGCAGAACTCTCGGTCTCGGTCCGAAATTTTATAGCTTGCCTGGATTGTAAATGTACTTTTCTTTTTGTCTTCCCTCGTAAAAACCACAAGCAAATTGTGGCCTATCCGGCAAGCAAAAAGAAAACGATTTATTGTATCATTTGACTATAGGTCTGTCAAACTGGTGTTGTCGGGGGAGGAATTTAGAGTTCTAAACGTTTGAGACTTTCTACTTTATCAAAACCGCGGTCAAAAGAAATAATTTTGTTAAGCTTCCTCTGCTTCATGAAAACAACATGATAGCAATCAACAAACCCCAAAGAAGTTGTAGTATACAAAGAAAATATTCTTCGGTAGCGTTTTTTGCCAATTAGCATAATACCGGAAAGTTCTATAAGCGGTAATACTGCGTTTGCAATATCAACTTTGGAGACTTTATAAGAACGCTGCAGGGTAAAAACAGTTTCAAGAATAACAAAATCAGATGTTATAACATGCAACTTTCCCTTTTCGATATTGGAAAAAATTTCTGTTGCTTTTGCAGATTGGACAGGATCATTTTGATGTAAATGGCACAAAAATACATTGGTATCGAGAAATGGTAAGTTTTGCTGCGTTCTTTTCACATCATGGCTTCCTCTGCTATAGCTTCCTCTACTGCAATTGTTTCTTCTTCTATTGTGCCTTTTTGTATATCGCTTTTAAATATTCCTGCGGTTGCTGCAACAACGCTTTTTGCAGGAGCGATTTTTACTTCGTTATCTTTAACAATAAAAGAAACCTTGCTATGAGGAGTCATACCAAACAGCTTTCTAATATCGGCAGGTATTGTTACCTGTCCTTTTGTGGTGACTTGGGATATTTGCATAAGTGTAATACTTACTTTATCATTGGTAATACCTGTTGTCAAGAGGTATTACGTTAGGTATTACGTTAGGTATTACGTTAGTTTTTAACTAGACGCTAAACGCTACTTTCTATACGCTAATTTGAGGACTTCTTTTTTAAACTGCTCCCCGCGTTCTTTGTAATTTTTAAACATATCAAAACTGCTGCATGCAGGAGAAAGCAATACAACATCCCCCGGCTCTGCCACGTCAAACGTGGCTTGCGCAATTTCTCTCATATTTTTTAATCCTTCAATAATCTTAATATTATTTATTGTTCGAGCTAGTCGAGAACCGTCATTCTGGCCCGCTTCGCCGTAGCTCCAGCGAGGCGAGCTTTGTCCAGAATCTACTTCTCGACTTCGCTTCACTCCGCTCGAAGAATAAATTTGAGATTTTATTTTATCCCATTCTTGTCCGATCCCAACAATAGCTTTAATACTTTTAGATTCCGAGATAATATGTCCCAGTTCGGAAAAGTCGCTTCCTTTGTGTGCCCCGCCAAGAATTAAAATTTTAGGTTGTTCGAATGCCTGTATTGCAGCAATTGCAGTTTCTGGGGTTGTAGAAAACGAATCGTCGTAATACTTTACTCCATTAATTTCTAAGACCAGTTCCAACCTGTGTTCCAATCCTTTAAATGTTTTAAGAACGTCCAAAATATTTTCTTTCGAAACGCCACAAAGTGTTGAGGCCATAACCGCCGCACAAACGTTTTCTAAATTATGCCCTCCGGGCAACAAAATATCTTTAGTATCGATAATTGTCGATGGTATTGTTCGAGCTAGTCGAGAACCGTCATTCTGGCCCGCTTCGCCGTAGCTCCAGCGAGGCGAGCTTTGTCCAGAATCTACTTCTCGACTTCGTTTCACTCCGCTCGAAGAGTAAGACTGCTGATTAGTCATTGCCAACATTACTTTTCCATCTTTAACAAAACATCCTTCTACTACTTCCCGTTCCCGGCTTACTTGGAACACGGTGCCTTTTGTATAAATATTCGATTCATTGCTTGCAACATAATCCCTGTTAATAATTGCGTAATCTGTATTTGCCTGGAAACGAATAATGTTTCGTTTGGCATCCACATATTCGTAGACGTCTGTATGAAAATTCTGGTGAGGTAAATCTTTTTTGTCTGGCGCCAAATGTTCTTGGGTAATCATAAGCACAACGCCAATATGCGGACTCCTTTTTAGGTCTTGTAACTGAAAACTGGAGAGTTCTAAGACTACTGTAGATTGAGGGGTAAGTGTATCCAAAAAAGCAAACGGAGGCTTGCCTATATTGCCGCCTAAGTAAGCATCGAAACCTTGTTTCTTGAGCATTTCGTAAATAAGCGTACTTGTTGTTCCTTTTCCTTTTGTCCCCGTCACCCCAATGATTGAACAAGGACAAAGGTCAAAAAAAAGCTGTGTTTGGGATGTTATAACTACTCCTTTTTTTCCTGCGGCAAGTATTTCTGGAAGATTTCTTTTTATTCCAGGACTCCGAACAATAATATCGTACTTTTCCAATCCCTCTAAATACTTTTTCCCTGTTATAACCTCTACTCCTTCTAATCTTAAATCTTTATTCTTATCGAGTGCCGTAATCAACGCTCCGTGTTTTTTAAGGTAGATTGCACTAGAAATCCCCTCTACCCCCATTCCCAAAACCGCTATTTTTTTATTTGTAAAATCAATCATATTATTTCCCTCGTTCTTCGTTATTGCGAGGAGCCATATTATTGAGGCGACACGGCAATCTTCTTTTCTGGAAGATCGCCACGCACAGAATTTATCGAATGTGCTCGCGATGACAAAAAGGGCTTAAAACGTTTAACCTCTCCTGTTGTATAAAAATCATACGACGGCTTATTACCAGATGCAAGAGCGTTATTATTTGTTAAAATTCGCTTTACCTGCCTGGCAATGGCTCCGCCAGAATCAAGAATAAGCAAGTCTTTTCCCAATACTTTTTGAATCTCTTTTGCAATCAACGGAAAATGCGTTGACCCCAGCACGACAACATCTACTTTTCCTGCAACAAATGGCTCAAGCTCCTTTTGCAATACCTCTGTAAGTTGTGTTCCTTTTATTCCTTTTTCTATAAGAGGAACAATATTGTTCGTTCCAATCCTGGTAACGGTACACCCGGCAGCAAACTGTGCAATAAGTTTTTCGTTGTATGGACTGCGAATTGTGGCTGCTGTTGCCAAAATACCAATGCGTTTGTTTTTTGTCTTTTCCCCTGCTGTTTTAACAACCGGCACAGTACCAATAATCGGAGTGTTGGGAAAGCTTTTTCTTAGCTGCTCAATACAGTTAACCGTTATGGTATTACATGCAACGACAATTAGCTTAGCATCTTTTTCAAGGAGAAAGGTAATCAGTTTCTTTGCAAGCATGTAAATTTCTTCTGCAGATTTTTTCCCGTATGGAGCGTTTGCCGAATCACCAATATATATTGTTGCTTCCTGGGGAAGCTCTTTTGCAATTGCCTGCCAAACCGTAAGCCCCCCCACTCCGGAATCCAAAACCCCAATCGGATTGTTATTCATAGAAGTTGTAAAAGTATACCACAAAAGAGATTTTGAGGAGGGTTTTACCTATGCTTTTGTGTTGGTTTCTTTGCGAAAACGTAGTACACAACTGCCACAGCAATAACCATAAGGGCAAAAGCAATCTGAGCTTGTGTGATAATTGGATCAAAGTTCATAATATTTCTAAAATCTCTTCTGCTTTAACAGCAAGATATAAGGATACTATAGCAGCAAGAATATCCGTCGTCAACAAGAAGACTTGATTATTGTCTCGTAATTAAGTATGCTTTATTTGAAGTTTCCTATTGAAGGATTACTATAGATAGTATGAAGATTTTTCTGATTGAAGATGAAGAAAAACTTGTCGAACACCTGAAAAATGGTCTTGAACAAGAAGGCTACATCATAAACTACTGTTTTGATGGGGAAGAGGGGCAAAATTACGTTGAATTAAATAATGAGCTTATT
>OBEQ012866745.1_pt1 | contig 10124 bp, 10 predicted proteins | sample 1670901 | NCBI WGS metagenome assembly OBEQ01 (sample SAMEA104232315, study PRJEB22302) | groundwater metagenome | biome: forest; feature: aquifer; material: groundwater | place: USA | collected 2011-08-07 | depth 5.4 m | reverse complement strand
GACGCGCTTCGCGCGTCCCGCATTTCTGCTTCCAAAAAACCCTTGAGTTCCTTACTGGTGCGCGATGCAGGACTTGAACCTGCGACCTTCGCTGTGTAAAAGCGCCGCTCTACCAACTGAGCTAATCGCGCAAATCAAAAACGCTTGTAATTATAGAACATTTCGCATAAGATTTCAATATATCCTAATGAAAATCAAAGTTTTATACGAAGATTCTAATATTTTAGCCATAGATAAGCTGTCGGGGATTTTGGTGCATCCAGATCAAAGAAGCGAGGAAAAAACAATTCTTGATTTGTTTTTGAAAAAATATCCAAAATTAGAAATAGTCCACCGTTTAGATAGAGATACATCCGGAGTAATGCTTCTTGCTAAAAATAAGAAAGCTCACGAGTTTCTTAAAAAACAATTTTCTGATAGAGAGATAAAAAAAGTTTACCATGCGATAGTTTCCGGCTCTGTCCGGCTGGATCGAGGAGTGATCAACAAACCAATTGGCCGTAGCCCAAAAGATTTCAGAAGGTGGCTGGCGGGCAGGGGCGCAAGGGGAGAATTAAGAGAAGCTATCACGGAATACAGAGTTTTAAAAAGATTTACCTCACCCCAGCCCTCTCCTTATAAAGTAGAGGGGGTAAAATTCACCTATTTAGAAGTCAGGCCAAAAACCGGCCGGACGCATCAGATCCGCGTGCATATGAAATACATAAATCATCCGGTTGCTTGTGATTCGCTTTACAATCCAGATGGCTCTTGTCCAAAAGGCATTTCTCGATTAGCCCTTCATGCCAAGTCTATAGAGTTTAAGAATTTAAGTGGTAAAATTATAAAAGTGGAATCTCCACTGCCGAAATTTTTTCCCAAATAGCTTCACTATCAGCATACTAGTATGATGATATAAAAATTATGCAAAGCGAAACAAAAAATTGCCAAAACTGTAAAAAAGATTTCACGATAGAAGCGGAAGATTTTAATTTTTACGAAAAAATAAAAGTTCCAGCGCCGACTTGGTGTCCGGAGTGTAGATTAATTCGTCGCATAGCTTGCCACAACGGCTGGTATCTTTTTTTTCGAAATTGCGATAAGTGCGGAAAGCGTACATTGTCTGCATATCCGCCCACTCAAAAAATTACGGTATTTTGCCAGCCATGCTGGTGGGGTGATTCTTGGGACGGCACTGAATATGCTATGGATTATGATGGAAATCATCCATTCTTGGCGCAGTTGAAAGAATTGTCGGAAAAAACTCCATACCCAGCTCTCGAAACAGCCTATCTTACTCTGAAAAATTGCGATTATTCCAACTGCATCGCTTATTCCAAAAACTGTACCCTCACAGTATGGGCTGATAATTGCGAGAATGTTTACCACTCTTCTATTTTAAATGGACTGAAAGATTCTGCTGATTGTCTGAAATGCTTTAGCTCTGAATTGTGTTATGAATCAATCGGGCAAAGAAAATCTTGCCATAGGTCTTTTTATTCAGAAGAGTGTAATTCTTGTAGTGATATATGGTTTTCCCGCAACTGTTACGGATGTATTAATTGCATAGGGTGCGTTAATTTGCGCGGGAGTTCTTATAAGATTTTTAATGTTCAGTACTCGAGGGAAGAATATTTAAAAAAATTAGACGAGCTGAAATTAAACACTCGCTCTGGAATCAACGCTCTAAAAAAAGAAGCGGAAATATTTTGGAAAAAATTTCCCTACCGTGTATATACGGGCGACAGTTTTAATTTAAATGTTACCGGTCAATATGTCTATGAATCAAAAAATTCTAAAGAAATGTACATCTGCGGGCACGCAGAAAATTGCAAATATTGCCAATTTATCACCTTTAAGCCGGCAAAAGATTGCATGGACTATTCCGGTTGGGGCAACGGCGCCGAGCTTATTTATGAATCTTTTAATGTTGGTGAAAATGTCAGCAATTCAAAATTTTCGGGTTATTGCTGGCCGGACATCGTGAATACTGAATATTCCTTCTGGTGTACTACCGCTAAAAATAATTTTGGCTGTGTAAATTTAAAAAGAAAAAGCTACAGTATTTTAAATAAACAGTACCCGAAAGAAGAATATGAAGTTTTGCGTGAAAAAATTATTGAGGATATGAAAAAGAACCCGTATGTAGATGAGAAGGGTAGAGTTTATCCTTACGGAGAATTTTTTGGTGCTGGTTTTAGTAAATTTGCTTATAATAACTCTACCGCTTATAAATTTTTTCCAAAAACAAAAAAAGAAGCTTTGGCAAGCGGCTATGCTTGGAATGATGAAATAGAAAAGCAGGGAGATGCGACGATGTCTGGTAATGACTTGCCCGAAACTATTGCTGAAGTTAGCGACTCAATTCTTCAAGAGATTATTTCTTGTACCACTTGTGATAGAAAGTATAAAATAGCAGCACTTGAATTCGATCTTTTACGTAAAATGAATATGCCACTGCCGACAAGGTGTCTGAAATGTAGAGAAAAATCTCATTTTGATAAACTGCAAATGCCAAGGCTGTATGATCGTGTATGTATGAAATGCGGTATTCCTATAAGGACTTCGTATTCACCAGATAGGGCAGAAATAGTTTATTGCGAGAAATGCTACCAGCAAGAATTTATTTAATTGCGAACAAGAAACTTTTGTGCTAAAGTGTTTCCACTTATGAAGATGAATATTAAATTCAGTCCGGTAGATATTGAAGCCCGCAAGGAGCTCAATTTTAAGGCTGGGGACACAGTGAATGTCTGGTCTAAAATTTTAGAAGAAAAAACTGAAAAAAAGGGCGAAAAAAAGAAGGGTGATTCAAAGAAAACCGAAGCTAAATACCGCTTACAGGCTTTTGAAGGGATAGTGTTGGCGAGGAAACACGGCACAGAAATGGGTGCCACTTTTACAGTGCGAAAAGTTGCCTCCGGCGTGGGAGTAGAAAGAATTTTCCCGCTCTATTCCCCGATGGTAGATAAAATTGAAGTAACCAAGAAATCTCGCGCTCGCAGGTCCAAGCTTTATTATATTCGTGATAAGGCGGTCAAGGATGTTCGCAGTAAAATGCGCTCAATCACTAATCAGGAAGAGGAAGCAGAAGAAGTTAAAGTTGCGGAATAAATGAATAAATATTTTTTTTCAGTTTTTTTGCTGGGCATTACTATCTTAGGTAGTTGTTTTTTTGCGCACAAAGTTTTTTCGGCGCAAACTGTTTTAGAAAATAATGATCTTGTAAAATATAAAGGCTCCATTAAGCACATATTTTTTCACAGCCTAATTATTTATCCGAAGAAAGCGAAAGCGGACAGAAAGAATGCCTCAGGCTACAGGGATTATATGATTACAGTAAATCAATTTAAACAAATTATTCAGCAGCTCTATGAGAATAATTTTGTCTTAATCAATTCGGAAAGTTTTTATTCGTTTAACGACAATGGAAAGCTCAAAAGACCCGCACTATATTTACCAAAAGGCAAAAAGCCGCTCATCATCTCTCTAGATGACCTCGTTTATTATAATTATATGAAAGACGGCGGTTTTGCACACAAGCTTGTGTTAGATAATGGGGTTGTAAAAACAGAAGTAATCACACCCGAAGGAAACAAAATTGTTACTGACGATGGCGATGTGGTGCCGATTGTAGATAAATTTGTGAAAGAACATCCAGATTTTTCTTTGAATGGCGGGAAAGGAATTATCGCGTTGACCGGCTTTGAAGGTATTCTAGGGTACCGTACGCAATTAAAAAATCCACAAAATGCTACTGAGAAGGTTGCAGTTTTGCCGATCGTAGATGCGCTCAAAAAGTCTGGCTGGACATTCGCGAACCACAGCTTTACTCATGATCCATTTTTTTTGAAAGACACAATCTCCACACGGCAGTTGGCTGACGATATTTCTCGCTGGAAGAAAGAAGTTGAGCCTCTAATCGGTCCGACAAACATTTTCATCGGACCGTTCGGAGAAGTTTTCAAAGAAGGAGATCCGCGCAGGCAGCAGCTCATTGATGCTGGCTTCAATGTCTTGTACGGAGTCGGCATGGATGGCTACATAAGATTTTTTGATAATCATTTTGTTATGAATCGCATTGATCTTGATGGATATCGTTTGACCCATAACGCAAAAACGCTTTATAAATTATTTGGCATTTCGGTGAAGTAATTTAATTGGTAGACGCTACTACCTTGAGGTGATATAATAGGCTAATGGGGAAGAGGGGACCAAAACCAAAAAAGATAATAGATACAAAATGGCGATCCAATTTAGCTTATGCCGTTGGTCTGATTGCCACAGATGGTTGTTTATCAAATGACGGCATATTGATTGATTTAACTTCTAAAGATAAAGAGCAATTGCTGAATTTTTCTAAATGTCTCGGTGTAGATTTAAAAATAGGCTACAAGTGGAATGGCAGTGCCGATAAGATCTTGAGAGTTCAATTTAAAAATAGAATTTTTTACGATTTCCTTCTTTCAATTGGATTAACTTCTAGGAAATCACTAACTATGGGTGAATTAGTAATACCCAAAAAATATTTCTTTGATTTTCTTAGGGGATGCCATGATGGTGATGGAACCTTTTATTCTTATTGGGACAAGAGATGGAAATCTAGCTTTATGTTTTATTTGGAATTTATTTCTGCCAGCAAAAAACACATTGATTGGCTACGAGAAGAACTTAAATGTAGATTAAATGTTTCTGGTCATATAACCAAAGATAGTAGAGGCAGAACTTTTCAGCTCAAGTATGCTAAAAGAGAAGCGCTGGAAGTTATTAAGAAAATGTATTATGATCAAAAAGTCATATGTTTGTCGCGGAAAAGGCTGAAGATAGAAAAAGCCTTAAAAATTAACCACAAGCAGCAGCAAACATACTATTGACAAAATAATGCTCGGGTGATGTAATTGGTAAACATGTATGCTTGAGGTGCATATGGCGCAAGCCGTGGGAGTTCAAGTCTCCCCCCGAGCACAAATCATGATAATAGAAGAAAAAATAGAAGTTAAAGCGATGTGTCTCTTTGTTTACGAAGGTCGTGTTTTGGTTGCCAGTGGTAAAACATTCCAAGGAAAAAAGGGTGGCAGAAAAATTGTTCCAGGAGATTTTTACCGTGTCTTAGGAGGAAGTATGAATTTTCGCGAGACATCAGAGCAGGCAGTACGGCGTGAAATTCAGGAAGAGCTGCAAAGTGAAATAAATAACCTAGAGTTTTTGAATGTGGCAGAAAACATTTTTATATATGCCGGTGAAAAACGCCATGAGATTGTTTTTCTTTTTAGCGGTCAGTTAGCGAGAAAAGATTTATACCATAAAGAAATAATCCATATTGTTGAGGATTCATACGAAGGTGATGCAATTTGGGTACCAATTGGAGACATTTTAAATGGAGAAATTCCTCTATATCCGTCGACAAATTACAAAAATGTATTTGAAAAAATTAAAATTATTTAATCGCTCCCTCGAGGCGCAAAATTGCCATTTTTTTTAACGTACCTCCGCGATTGTAGTTGCCGAAAGTTCCGTCTGACTTTATAACTCGATGGCAGGGGACAGACGGATCAAAATTTTTCGCCATGATGCTGCCGACAGCGCGAGCCGACCCGGGTCGGCTCGCGCGCTGCGCTACTTCTTTATATGTCATAGTTTTTCCTCTAGGAATATTTTTTACCACCTCTAAAACTTTTTCTTTGAAACTTTGCATATCTAAGATTCTAGCATATGCGGAATTTATAAAAGTTGCGCAGGAACCGTTCTTGCGCAACTTGAAAAGCTGTATGATATAGTCAAAGGAGCCGACTACGGCGAGTATACTCTCATGTTAAAAATTAAAAAGCCGGGAATCGATGCTTTTATGTTTACATTTGGGTAATGCAGTATGTCATAAATAGTAACTTTATAAACTTTCCTAATTTTGACAAACTTTATAAAGTTTGGTATTCTGCCTTTTATGGACATACCAAAAAAATTACAGGTTATTAAACAAGCTATGGGTCTAACCCAGACGAAATTAGCCGAACGACTCGGTGTTTCTTTTGTGACCTTCAATAGTTGGTGGAAAGCGAAATCAGTTCCTCGTCCAAAAATACAAATCCTGATTGACGAGTTATTTTTAGAGGCAACAGGGCAAAAAATAATTCCGCTAGAGCAACTCGTTGGCAAAAAACAGGTTCTAAATAAAAAATCAGGAGAACATAAAAATATTCTTGCCAAAATACTCAACAATCCAGACATTCGCGACACGTTTTTATTAAAGCTCACTTATAACAGCAACAAGATCGAAGGAAGCACTTTGACTGAACCGGATACCGCATCCATTCTATTTGATAATGTTTCTTTACCGAATAAAACATTGGTAGAACAGTTAGAAGCCAAAAATCACCAGACCGCTCTCTCTTATCTTTTTGACTATATTTTAAAAGATGGAAAATTAGATGAAACTTTAATTCTTAAACTCCATAGTATTTTGATGAATGGCATCCGCCCCGATGCAGGCGCGTATCGAAACCATGCGGTGAGAATTTTAGGAGTCAATTTACCTACTGCGAATTATATAAAAATTCCGGATTTAATCCCGAATGTTGTGAAAGAAATAAATAAAAAGACAGATAATGTAGTTGCCCTGACAGCATTGGTTCACAGCCGTTTTGAACAAATTCATCCTTTTGGAGATGGTAATGGGCGTATTGGCAGAATTTTAATGTGCGCCATGTTGCTCAAAGCTAACTTGCCGCCCGCGATTATTAAACAGGAAAATAAAAGGTTGTACTACACCTATCTTTATAAGGCTCAAACCAAAGATGACCAAAGTTTACTTGAAGATTTTATTTGTGATGCAGTGATAGATGGATTCAAAATTTTGGAAAGAGATTAAAAATAGCTGAATCGAATATAAATTTTTTGCTCTCGACGAGCTTGTTAGGACAGCCTTGTCTCTAAGAAGAGACACCATTTTTCAGCCAGCAAATAATTTTCAAAATTTCTGTTATTATATATAGAGTGACTCTCGAAGAAAATTTTAAACTAGTGGTTTCGAATCTTTGGGTGCAAATATCATCTTTGTTTTTTGTCTTGCTTTTTATCTCGGCTGGGGTTTCTTTTTTTCTCGGTGAAAAAACTGATGGAATTATTATTTCTATAATTTTGCTCATAAATACAGCTCTCGGATTTTTTCAGGAATTCAAGGCTTCAAAGGCTTCCGAAAAATTAATGAATCTGGTGAAAAATAAAGTGTATGTCTTGCGCGAAGGTTTGCTCGTGCAGATACTGACTGAGGACCTCGTTTTGGGAGACATAGTGCATCTCGTTGCCGGCTCTATCGCGCCGGTCGATATAGAAGTTATTGAGTCTCAAGATGCTTCGATTGATGACTCGATGCGCACAGGGGAAACCTTTCCTAAAAAAATCGAGATGGGCAAGGAACTTTATGCCGGAGCGATTGTGAGCAGTGGGAAAATTATTGGGCGAGTCATCGCTATTGGTGAAAAATCTTCAGTCTCGCAATATCGCTCCAAACTCGAAGCCGTAAAAAAATGGAGCAGTTTTTCTGTTTTTATCGATCGGGTTATCAAATATATTTTTATAATTTCTGTTTTGGCGCTGATTGGCTCGATGGCGTTTTTGGTGCCTGTCATGCACAAGTATTCTTCTGTTGAATTTTTAATTTTTGCGATTGCGATGCTGGTCGGAGTCGTGCCGGAAATACTGCCGCTCATCAGTACGATTATTTTAACCCGTGAATCATTAATTCTTGCTAAAGACAAAGTCATCGTCAAAAGGCTTTCTTCTTTGCAGGGCTTGGGCGCGGTAAAATTTTTACTGACCGACAAGACTGGCACAATTACAGAAAATAAATTAAAAGTTGCGGCGGTGAGCGATGCGCATAATTTTTGGGAGTCTTCAAATATCATAAGCGAAGGGGAGTATGAAAGGCCGCCAATGGATACTGCTTATGACGACGCGCTCAACACTTCCATCGGCAAGCTAACAACTTCTAAAACCAAAATTACTAATTTTGTGCCGTTTAAAAATGATGTGGGTTACGAAGTTTTCACCTTAGAGGGTGGAGAAAAAATTGCTCGTGGGCAGATTGGAAAAATTATTGATATTTGTAAATCTGTTCAGCCCTCTGTCCGAACTGCGGCTTTGGGATATGAGACAAAAGGCATGAGAGTGATAGCGATTGCGCGAGGTATAGCGGGCGAATGGGATTTTTCCGGTTTTGTGGCCTTTCACGATCCAATCAAACTCTCCGCTTTGCCTTCTTTCAAAATTGCTCACGAACGCGGAATCGCGATTAAAATATTAACTGGGGATTCTATGGCTGTATCAGAAAATGTGGCTGAAGAACTCGGCTTAATTAAGCATCCGGATAATATAATTTCTCTCGACACTGTCAAAATTACGGATTTGTCCGATAGGCAGCTCGTGCGCGCCGTCGTCTTTGCAAAATGTACGCCAGAGAATAAGCTCGCGCTGATTGATCGGTATTTAAAATTGGGACCCGTCGCTTTTTTGGGTGATGGCATCAACGATGCGCTCGCGCTGAAGCGCGCGGACATTGGCATCGCCGTCGATAACGCTTCAGACATTGCCAAAGAGTCCGCCGATATCATTCTGCTAGAAAAAGATTTGAGTCCGATTTTAAAAAGCGTCTCGACCGGTCGGCGCGCCCTGCGCAACATGCTGACCTACATCATCTACACGCTCTCTGGAAATGCCGGTACCTTTTTCTCGCTTCTTTTTGCCTCTTTCTTTTATCCGGTGCTCCCCATGCTACCAATTCAGATCCTTTTAAATAACTTACTGACTGATTTTCCTTTAATGCTCATAATCACCGACAATCCCGATGATTATGCTCTGCGGCATGTCCCGCATTTTGAACCCAAGAAGCTCATGAAACGTATTTTTATTTTCGGCATTATCTCCAGTGTTTTTGATTTCATTTATTTTCAAATTTTTAAAAATGCCAGCGTTGCCGAATTTCAAACTGGCTGGTTTGTACTCTCTGTCTTGGCAGAATTAGTTCTAATACTTTCCATTCGTTCTTCTCGCCAGCTTTTCAAGTCTCCACCGCTTTCAATTCAGTTGGCGCTTGGCATTACCATTACAGCAATTCTACCATTTATTTTTGTCTATAACGGAGCTTTGTCTAATGTATTTAAATTTACCGCGCTTCCACTCGGAATGATAATCTCAATTTTAGGTCTGACGGTTGTGTATATTATTTCTAATGAAGTCGCCAAATTTTTCATGCGCCGAAAAAATCTGTACAACAAACCAGTTGTACCAGTGCAGGTTTTTAAATAAAAAGTAGCATTTCTCTGCCTTTTTTGTTAGATTATCTAATACATGGTGCCTATGGTGTAATAGCAGCACTAGAGCTTGTGGAGCTCTAAGATTCGGAGCGTAACCGAATAGGCACCCCATTAATGTTTTTATTTTTTCTCTGTGTCCGGTCCCAAGTGAGTCTCCATGTGATCCAATTTTTCCTCGAGTCTATTTAAAGTGTTTTTCAGATTTTTAAGCTGGGTTTCTTCCGTCTCTATTTCCTCCTCCTCTTTTTCCGTAAGTTTTTTTTCACCAATCAGACCGGAAATAATAAGCTGCTTTCCAATAAATTCAGAAACGAAAACTCCAGTCGCGAGCAAAATGACAGCGCCTATAATAAAGGATAAACCGCTAGCCACGCTTAAATCATCCGCTATGTGCCAAACTCCGCGCCAGAAGAGCACGACCCCGATACCACCGATAAGCGCATAGAAGACAGGATGGTGGCTCAATCTTCCTCTGATTTTCTTTTCTATTTTGTCGAAAAATTTCACTAGGTCTTTTACCATATTGTGTAATTATACATTAAGAGTAGAATAATTTCCATGAAAGAGAATGATATATGGAACGACGAAAATCTTGTTTGCTTGCTCAAAGCACGGGGCGTGGCTGTCATGCCGACGGATACTTTGTATGGATTTGTGGGCAGAGCGCGCAATGTTTCGACAGTGGAGAGAATTTACAAAGCGCGAAAAAGAAATCCAGACAAACCGTGCATTATATTGATTGGGCATATTGATGAATTAAAAAATTTATCGATAAATATTTCGCCTGAACATAAAAGAGAAATTAAAAAATTTTCTAAAGAGCCGACGAGTTTTGTT
>OBEQ012375832.1_pt1 | contig 10124 bp, 7 predicted proteins | sample 1670901 | NCBI WGS metagenome assembly OBEQ01 (sample SAMEA104232315, study PRJEB22302) | groundwater metagenome | biome: forest; feature: aquifer; material: groundwater | place: USA | collected 2011-08-07 | depth 5.4 m | reverse complement strand
AGAATTTCTGACTGTGATGAAGCGGGAAATTCAACGACATAAGGCGACTCATGTTGTGTTTGCCCCGGTGATTGGAGTGACGAAAGGCATGGCCCTCCTCACTCATTTAATGGAAGTAACCGGCTGTGCCGCTTTTGAGGCTTTGGGACTGCCCCCGTCTGTGCCCGGATTAAGACTTCTCAAATCCATTGAAAGTTTTTTAGAGACGAAAAAATCTGCATGGAAAATTGTGGAAGGTTCTGTGGAATCGGCGCAAACGCAAAATGGACGCGTTCATGAAATCACCCTGGGTCAGGGAAAGAATCAAGAGTCATTCAAAGTGGATCATTTGATTCTTGCAACGGGTCGTTATCTGGGAGGCGGGATCGTCAAAGAAAAATCTTTTCGAGAACCACTTTTAGATCTTCCTCTCTTCTCCAATGGATCCGAAGTGAAAGAAGTTTTTACGGGGCGGCTAGTTTCCAAAAAATTTTTAGCGGAGCAAGACCTTTTTTCTGTGGGTGTTCGAACCAACCAGCATTTGCAACCTCTGGATGCGCGCGGGCGTCTTTTATATGGAAATGTTTGGGTCGCGGGTTCTTTGCTGGGTGGGTACAATTCAGCGACAGAACATTGTGGCATGGGAGTGGCTGTGGGGACGGGGACCCTGGCCGGGAGGGTGTCCGCATGAGGTGGAAGTCTCTCATCGCAACAGCTAATCTTGGTTTTTATTTTGCCCGTCGTCTTCTCAAGAGACTTTTTTTTATTCGCTCTCCGGGTTTAAAAGAGTTTGTTTCTTTTTATCGTGAGGATCGGATTGCCACACTCACGCGGGAGGAGAAGGATCTTCTGACAGCCTCCAGTCGGTGCATCAGTTGTGGTTTGTGTGAAGCGACCTGTCCACCCGCCTCGAAGGCCAGTCTATTTTTAGGCCCGTCTTTTTTGCCGCATTTGTCTCGTTCCATTCCGGATTTTTCCGGGGCCGTGATTTTGGATTCCAAAATGTGTGAGAGGTGCAACGGCTGTGAAACTATTTGCCCCGAAAGCGTTCCCCTAAAAAGAATTTTTCAATTTCTTGAAGAAAAATCAAAAAGATGATGCTGGCTCAGGCCAAAAAAAAGATTGAAGCCTTGTTAGGCGTTGAGCGAGTGATGGCGGATCCCGCGAATCAGTTTCTTTATTCCCGAGACATGATGACGAAGACCACCCTGGAAATGAAGGCGGGGATGACGCCGCATTTTCCGGATATGATTGTCTGGCCGGAAACCACGAAAGAAGTGAGTCGTGTGGTGCGTATCGCTCATGAGTGTCATGTGCCGGTGATTCCCTATGGTGGAGGCTCTGGGGTTTCCGGAGGGACACTGCCGCTTTCTGGGGGAATTATTGTGGATCTGAAACGAATGAACCGCATCGGCAAGATTCGTCACGATCCCCAGAATGCCGAAGCCTTGAGTGTTGTGGCCGATGTGGGTGTCGTGGGTCAGAATTTTGAAAATCATTTGAATGAACAAGGAGTGACTCTCGGACATTTTCCTTCTTCAATTTTATGTGCCACGCTCGGTGGTTATTTGGCGGCCCGCTCGGCAGGGCAGCTTTCTTCAAAGTATGGAAAGATCGAAGACTTGGTGGAAGATATAGAAGTTGTTCTGCCGACAGGAGAGGTCATTTCTTTTGGTGGCACAGTTCCCGGATTGCCGCATGTGCGTCCCATCGATCTTTTTGTTGGATCAGAGGGATGTTTGGGCATTATCACTCAAGCACGGTTTCGATTAAGCTCTCTTCCGCCAACGACGGTTTATCGGGGTTTGAGTTTTTCAACTTTGAAGAAAGGGCTGACAGCTGTTCGTTTGATTATGCAGTCTGGTCTTCGGCCTGCCGTGATTCGACTGTATGATGAGATGGATTCCATTCTTTTATCGCATGGGTATAAGAAAAAAGCCGGAGGCGGATTTAAACTTCCGGAATCTTTCGATCGGGCTTTTCATCAGTGGATTTTTCAGTACCCTGCGTTCCTTCAAAAAATGGCGGTCTCTCTTTCTTCAAAAGTGCTGCTCGTGATGGCCTTTGAAGGGGAGAAGGAATTTGCCAGAGCTCAAGAAATCGAAGCCTTAGAAATTTGTAAAAAAATCCGGTTTAAAGATTTGGGGGAGGCGCCCGGCCTGCATTGGTTGAAACATCGGTATAGCGTTTCTTTTAAAATGACGAAAATTTTTGAGCAGGATGGTTTTGTGGATACCATTGAAGTAGCAGCCACATGGAGCCAGCTGGATGATCTCTACAAAAAGATGCATCGGGTTCTTTCCCAAAAAATTTTGCTCCTGGCCCATTTTTCTCATGCCTATCATGAAGGATGCTCGATTTATTTTACATTCATCGGCCGGACAGGAAACGTGAATGACGACCGTCGCCTCTATGCCGAAGTTTGGCACGAAGCGATGGAGACCTGCCTTGCAGCGGGGGGGACGATCAGCCATCATCATGGGATTGGTATTTTAAAAGCGCCTTACATGCAAAGAGAGCTGGGACATGGGATGGATTTTTATCGAAGAATCAAGAAAACTCTCGATCCCAGAAATATCATGAACCCCGGAAAGATGGGGTTGCCGGGATGAGTAGCTCTTTTCATATCGATCCTGTGTCGTCGCTCGTGACATGTTCCGCCAGCGAAACTTTAAAAAATCTGGAAAAGAAGCTCAACCGCAAGGGCTATACTCTTGGATATAGTCCGATTCAGGAAGGAGAGACTCTGAGCCTGCGTGCTTTACTCGATAAAAAAATAGAAAACCGGTACTCCAAAAAATACGGTGCGTTAGAAGATCTGTGTGTTTCCTTAAAAGCTAAAATTCACGAAGGAGTTTTTACGACGAAGAACGTTCCAAGAGCGGCGACGGGGCCGGATTTTAAAAAAATTCTGATCGGGTCCTTGGGACAGTATGGAAAAATTTTGGAAGTGACCTTGAAGATTTTTCCTCTTCCGGAAGAAGAGTTAAAGGTACGATTGCAGTGGCAGCATTCTTCCGGTCGGCAAGAGTTTCTCAAAGTACTCTCCAGTTCGGGTCTCAAGCCAGTTGCGTGTTTATCGGAAGATGCACATATTTTAGAAATTGTTCTTCGAGGGGGTGTGCGCTTCCTTCGTGCAGAATTGGCTTGTGTGGAGAGACTTTGTCGTGAGACGGAAGGTCAGTTTTTTCTTCATAAGAGGAGAACGTTTTGACAACAACGGAACAAGCCTTGGGTCGGTGTACTTTTTGTCCCAAACTCTGCCGGTTTTCTTGTCCGGTGTCGGAGGCCGATCGCACCGAAGCGACCACTCCCTGGGGCAAGATGAGTGTTTTGCAACAGGTGGCGCAGAAAAAACTTCCGGAGTCTGCAGAAAATCTTGCGTTGGCTTACAAGTGTCTTAATTGCCGACTGTCTGAAGAAGTGTGTGAGTTGGATAATCCGGTGTCGCCTGTTTTGGATGAATTCCGTGTCTTGGCTTTTCAGAAGGGTCTGGCTCCAAAGCCTGTGTATGATTATTGCCGGCGATTTCAGAAAAAAACAAATCCTTATGGGGTCGACCTGTTAGGGCTGCTTGAAGAAAAATTTCCGCAAAAGCTTCGCTCCAAACACAAGACGGTTTACTTTCCCGGATGTACGGAGATTGTACGCCAACCCCAGGTGATTGAAAAAACATTAAAACTTTTTGAAGAATTGGGGCGGAAAGATGTTGGCTTGTACGGCGAATCCTTTCAGTGTTGTGGTTATCCTCTCTATGTGGCGGGGGATATGGAAGGCTTTCGCGAAGTGGCTGAAATCAATCACCATGCGTTGTCTTCTTATCCCACTCTCATTACCGGAGCCCCGGCCTGTTTGTATACGATGCAAACGCTTTATGCGGAGGTGGGGTTTAGCGTTTCTTCCAAGTTTCTTCATGTGACGGAATTTCTTTCCCCGGGATTTAAAAAATTAAAATCATCCTCGCGAAAACTCAAAGCCTCCCCCAAGAAAATTGTTTATCACGACCCCTGTTATCTGGGGCGCTATCGGGGTATTTATGATGAACCCCGAAAAATTTTAGCCAGTGTTTTAGGAGAACCCCCTCAAGAGTTTTTTAGAAATAAACAGAGGTCTTCTTGTTGCGGCGCAGGCGGCTTGCTTCCGGTATCTTTTCCTGAAACGGCGGACAAAATTACCGCAGACCGAATACAAGAGTTTCATCAAACGGGAGCCGATTTGATTGTTTCCAGTTGCCCAACGTGTGTGGAGCGGTTTAAGAAAGCCGGAGCTCCCTGTAAAGGGTTAGTGGAATTTGTGAGTGAAACAAAAGATGCCATCTCCAAAAAATAAATTTTTTGTGATTGTGAATCCAGAAGCGGGCGGCGGAAATTGTCGTCGTCGCTGGACCCAAATTGAGAGAGAACTGGCAAAAAAAATAGGCCCCTTTGATTTTGAGGAAACAACGGCCATTGGTCATGCTCGAATGATGGCTTTGGATGCAGCCCAAGCGGGATATCCATTTGTCGTAGCGTGTGGAGGTGATGGAACCATTCATGAGGTGGTGAATGGTTTTTTTGACTCAGGAGTGGAAACGCATCCTACTTTGGGAATTCTTTCAATGGGGACAGGCAGTGATCTGATTAAAACCTTAAAAATTCCTTTTCCTCTTCGGGAACAAATGAAAATCCTTGCGGCGGGAAAAACACGCAAAATGGATTTGGGTTTAGTCGAGTACACCAATATGGAAAATCGGAAAGAAAAAAGGGTTTTTGTTAATATTACCGATGCAGGGATTGGAGCCGAAGTGGTTCGCAGACTCTGTGAGACTCGTGGGCTCTTTGGAAAAAGATTGGCGTATCTCATGTCAACTCTTCGGTCATATATAGCTTGGCCTGCGCGGGAGATTAGAATCACCACAGATCATTCCGAAATCCATTGGCCCAAGAAATGTTTGGCCGTGGCTATTGCGAACGGTCGTTATTTTGGAGGAGGCATGCCCATTGCTCCCACGGCGGATCCCGTGGACGGCTATTTTGATATTGTGGCCATCAGTGATTTAAATTGGACGGAAGCTCTCTTGGCGATTCCCCTTTTGTATGCGGGACAACTGAGACGGCTCCGAGGCGTTCAGATCGATCGGGCAAAAAAAATTATTCTTGATTCTGATGAGCGTGTGGGCCTGGATATTGATGGAGAGCTGATTGGCACGCTCCCGGCAAGTTTTGAGGTCCTTCCTTTATCCTTAAACGTCTTGTGTCCATGAAAAAATTTCGACCGGTTCTTCTCTCCTTTGATTGGGCCTTTTTCTATCTTATTTTGGTGCGTGCTTTCATTGGTCTTCGATTGGAGCATTTCCTTCTCACAGGTTTAATTGTTGGCTGTTACTGTTTTGCCGGAAGGACGCGGCATTTTGTGGAAGATTTTATTCCTTTTGCTTTGTTTGGAGCTTTGTATGATTTTTTGAGAATTTTCCCCAAAGAATGGGCTGGCGCAATTCATGTGGTGGGGCCCTACCTTCTGGAACAAAAATTATTTGGTTATTCTTGTGCGGTAGGCCGGTGCATTCCCACGGATTTTTTTAAAAATGTTCAGCATCCTGTTCTTACTGTGGTGACGTCACTGGCCTATTCTCTCCACATGGTTGTTCCCCTCATCTTGGCTTTTTGTCTTTGGGTGAAGGATCGTCGGTTGACGCAACAATTTGCATGGGCTTTTTTTCTCGCCAATCTTTTTGCTTTTGCGACGTACTTATTTTTTCCTGCAGCTCCTCCCTGGTATGTCGAGATTTACGGTCTGAAGGCTGCGGACTGGTCTATTCCTCCCAATGCGGCCGGGCTTTTACGTTTTGATCAGATAATTCATTTTCCCTATTTTGCCGGTGTTTATGCCAAGAGCGCCTGGGTGTTTGGGGCGATTCCTTCGATGCACGCCGGCTTCCCCGTTTTGGAAATTTTGTTTGCCCATAAAATTTTCAAAAAAGGTGTCTGGCCATTCTATCTTTTTATGCTGACGGTTTGGTTTGCGGCCGTTTATTTGCGGCATCACTATGTGATTGATTTACTCTCGGGGGCCTTGTACGTGCTGGCGGCGTATTTTTTAGTTACTTTAATCACCAGGAGAAAGCTCCATGCAGTTTCTTCATAAGCCGATCATGCGCCTTGTGCGGTTGACTCTCCGTTATCCCAAGATGACTTTACTGCTTGTGGTGTTAGCGACGGTCTTCTCCGGTTTTCTCATTCAAAAAATAAAAATTCGAAGCAATTTTAGCGATCTTCTTCCCGACAATCATCCGGCAGTTATTTCTTCACGCAAGCTGGACAAAACAGTTGGTGGGGCGAGCTTTATTGTGGTGACTGTGGACACAAGCAATCCACAGGCGGCGATAGCTTTTCTCGATGACCTTCGAAAGAGGGTGGAGGCTTTTCCAGAAATTCGTTTTGTCGATGATCGGCTTCCTACGGAATTCTTGTCTCCAAGAGGGCTTCTCTACTTGAGTCTTGCAGACTTAAGCCGTCTCAAAGAACAGATCCAAAAAAAAATTGAGCAGGGGAAGCTTCGGAAGGCCCAGCTCTATCTTGATTTTGAGGATCATGCCGGCGGGTTTGATCGTGACATCCAGGAGGTGACCGGAAAATATTCACTCTTTCTGGGGCGGCATTCTCATTATCAAAATAAGGCAGGAACGCTCTTTGTTTCACTCATCAAGCCGGATTGGCGTACCACGGAGGTGCCGCGGACGGAAGATTTCTTAGTCAAGTTGCAGGATTTGATCGTGGAGTTGCATCCTCAAAACTATGATGCTTCCTTAAAGGTCCGACTGACGGGTCCTTATGTAAAGGTTGTGACGCAGAAAAAAATTCTCATCAAAGACGCAGCGCTGGTGTCGATTCTTTCTTTCGTTGGGTCTATCGTGTATCTCTTTTTTCATTTTCGAAGAAAGAGAGCGGTTTTTCTTATTGCTGCTCCGATGTTTGTGAGTTCCCTGTGGGCTTTGGGAGCTGCTTATATTTTCTTTGGGTCCTTGAATCTTTTTAGTTCCGCCATCTGTGCCATTCTTCTAGGTCTTGCGGCCGATTTTGGAATTCATATTTATTCAGAATATCATCGGTATCGGAAGTCAGGAGAATCCACTCGGGAGGCTTTAATTCTAGCGATGAGTCATTTGGGCGGTGCTTTCATCGCGGCTTCGTCCACAACGGCCGCGGCTTTTTTTGCTTTGGGACTTTCTCAGTTTAAAGCTTTTCATGAGACCGGTATCATTGCGGGAGTTGGAATTGCGCTCTCCTTTCTTGCATTCGTCGTCATGCTGCCTCCGATGACTTTAATTTTGGAAAAATGGCGTCCCGAGAAGCCTATACAGGAATGGTCTGAAAGGGCCCAAAAATTTTCAAAGGTATGGTTGCAATGGATCAGTTCCCGTAAGAATTTTTGGATTTCAGGTTTGGTGCTCTTGCTTCCCTTGGTGGCGGTTGGCGTGGGACGTCTCCACTTTGATTATAATTTGACTCGCATTTTGGGCAGTCAGGAAACTCGCGAGACCGATCGCAAGGTCGATGCGATTTTTAATCATACAGTGAATCCCGAGGTGACTCTCGCTTCCGATTATGAAGATGCGCGGCATCTGGTGGCTGCGATTCGTTCTGTTCAAAAGAGACACGCGGCTGAAGCGGGTGGGACGACGATCAAAGAAGCCTTGGCGATGTCGGACCTTGTCCCCGGACAACAATCAGAAAAAATTCAGAAGATTCACGAGATTCGTTCACTGTTTACGCCACTGGTTCTTCGTTCCATGAGCGAGGAAGAAAAAAAGACTTATTCGTTGATTGCGCCGATGCTGCATCCTGTGCCGTTTTCCCTTTCGGATGTTCCGGAACAACTCAAAAACAAGTTTCAGGATCGTGATGGGAAGAGGGGTCGCATGATTTTTGTTTTCCCCAATTTTGATCCTCTCCATGCCGATCGATTGATGAAATTTGTGGAGGAAGTGCGCGAGGTAAAATGTCCGGAGTGTCAGGGGCCTTTTTATGCATCAGGCGAGTCGACGGTTTATTATGAGATTGTGAAAATGCTTTTTCATGAGGGGAGGTATGTGATTGTTTTTACCCTCGTGACGGTTTTTGGAACTTTGTGGATTAATTTTCGTTCTTTCAAATCAACACTCGTTGTTTTTTGTCCGCTCGTGGTCGGTCTCTTGGCCACACTGGGCTGGATGGCGGTACTAGGCATTCCTTTCAACATTATTAATATGGCGGCGGTTCCGATTATTATTGGGACCTCGGATGATTACAGTGTGCATTTTTATCAAAGGTTTTTGGATCACCCCAAAACGTCTCTCCATGAAACCTACCAACTCACCTTTCGTCCGATTTTAGGTTCGGCACTGACGACCTTGATTGGTTTTGGCTCACTCGGTCTGGCTAACATGGGAGGTGTTCGATCGTTTGGATTGCTCTGCGTTGTGGGCATCTCATCCTGCCTTGTCGCTGTGCTGGTCTGGTTTCCCTCTTTGCTGGCGATGGTGAAGAGACGGGGAGCTTAGCCATATGCGTTGGAAAATTTTATTTTTATTTTTTTTCTTTGGTTTCACAAGTCTTGCTTCTGCTTACAGCACCACAAATGTTCCCGTGGGAGATTCTGTTTACCGAGATATTGATAAGCTCATTGCCGCCGATCTCGTCAAGGACGTGATTTACGGCCAGCGTCCGTGGAGTCGGAGAGAAATTGCGAGGATTGTATCTGTCGCGATAAAAAATTTTGAAACTCAGGGGGGTCTACTGGTAGCGGATGATAATGAAATATCTTTTAGAATTTATATTGAGGAAATCTTAAAGCGATTGAAGCAAGAGTTTCGTGAGGAACTCACAGATACAGGAGCGATCCATCTTCACCCTTTAGACCAAGTTCGTTTTGACTATACTTTTTTAGACAGTCCTTATCGGGTTGTTCCTCAGGCGAATGGTGTAGGGAGCATTGATGCAATTATGAACCCTTTAGCGGCTTATCAAGAAGGTCGTCGATGGGTTGACGGACATACGATAGCTTTAGAGACAACTCATCGAGCCCAGCTTTCAAAATACTTTTCTCTTTACGCCCGTCCTCGTTTTGAAGGGTTGCTTCCAAAGGATGGTTCTTCCTCTGAAATCAATCCGGTGGTGCAACAGCTCTATGGAAAGTTGGCCTATAAGAATTTTGAGTTGGAGGTGGGTCGGGATTCTTTGATTTGGGGGCAGGGTGAGTTTGGGGGTGGAATTTTATCTAACAATGCCAGACCGTTGGATATGATAAAAGTGGGGAGCATTTCCCCTTTTCAACTTCCCTCTCTTCTTCGGTATTTGGGGCCATTCCAGGTTAGTTCCTTTGTCAGCAATCTTGGTCCCCATCAAGAATATCCATACAGCTTTTTGGTAGGGTCAAAAGGTTCTTGTCGTCCGGTGTCTTTTTTTGAATTTTCAATGGGGCAGGCCTTGATCCTTGGAGGGAGAGGGGCCCCTTCTTTAAGTCCGCAGGATGCATTTCTTGAATTTTTTGGGATTCTTTCTCGCAATAACAGCATCAATGTCTCAAACAGAATAGGCATTGTAGAAGGACGGCTGACGCTTCCTTACTCTGGGATACAAATCTATCAGGAATTACTTTTTGATGATATCTATAAGAAATCGTATACGCACACCCTGACAGATCTTGTTTACTATGCCTCGGGGGTTTACCTGCCAGAATTATTGAGGTCAGGTAAAGGAGATATGAGAATTGAGTTTAAACATTTTCCAGGTATTGGTTATCGGCACAATATTTTTACTTCTGGGTGGACTTTGGATCGTTTGTTACTTGGGGATGTATTGGGCCCTGATAGTGATGGTATTTATGTTACATCAAATATGGATATTGGGGATCAGTACCAAACCTCAATTAACTTGGGATATGAGATAAGACACAATGACGTTTTTGCAGCACGAAGTGATAATGAAGGAAATATTATTGGAATTTTTAAGACCAGAAGTAACATAACAGAATCCAGATTTAAGATTGAAAGTAGACTGTTATGGAGAGCAAATAGAAATTTTCATCCTGAAGTTTTTTTTGGTTACGAACATGTTAATAACTTTGATTTTGCACTAAGTACAACCCGAGAAAATTTTTTAGGAACCATCTCGTTCTCTTATTATTTT
>OBEQ010349150.1_pt1 | contig 10124 bp, 9 predicted proteins | sample 1670901 | NCBI WGS metagenome assembly OBEQ01 (sample SAMEA104232315, study PRJEB22302) | groundwater metagenome | biome: forest; feature: aquifer; material: groundwater | place: USA | collected 2011-08-07 | depth 5.4 m | reverse complement strand
TGACTTTGGTCCGCATAAGATCTATACTCAGATTCCAGAAGTTGAGCAAGAGTTGAAACTAATTTTAGGAGACGACTTATTAGCTAAGCCGAAAAAGAGTAAAATTCGCTTAATGGGTAAATATTTTGACTACCCGGTTAAAATTAATGAGTTACTTTTCAAGATGAACCCAGTTACTGCTGCTTCATGTGGATTTAGCTATGGGTTGAATACGGTTAAGAATAAAATTGTAAGCGAAACGCCAGTAACTGCAGAGGCGTATTTGAAACAACGCTTTGGAAACACGGTTTATCAGATTGTATTCAAGGATTTTGCAACTAAAGTATGGGGAGATCCAACTAAGCTCAGCTATGAACTAGCAAAAGCGCGTGTTTCAATTCCAAGTTTGCCAGAGATGATGCTACGTGTTGTGCTTGGCGATAAAGGTAAGCCAGAAATAAGCGCTAAAACGTTCTATTATCCAAAATATGGTGCAATTGAATTATACGAAAAAATGTGGGAAAAAATACAGGCAACTGGCCGCGCTAAACTAGTGCTCAAATGCAAGGCTGCAAATATCGAGACTACGAATAGCAATGTGAGTTCAATTACGGTTAAGTATGATTCCGGCAAAGAAGAAACACTAGAGCTTGACTATTTAGTAAGTACGATTCCGCTTGAGATGCTTCCTGGAATTTGGACGCCTAAAATGCCCAAAAATGTAGTTGATGCTTTTAATGGGTTGAAGTATCGTTCACTTATTTTGCTTTATTTAGTTGTTGAAAAGAATCGTTTATTTGAAGATAGCTTTATTTTTTTCCCAGAAAAAGATTTTCGTTTCCATCGCTTGTCAGAACAACGCGCGTTCAGTGAATTTACAGTTCCAGAAGGTAAAACGGTGCTTTGTGTTGAAATGACTTGCGAACGAGATTCGGACTTTTATAAATTGAATAACAAAGAGCTTTTTGAACAAGTTATTGTCGACGTTGAAAAAACTGGTTTCCTTAAAAAAGAAGAAGTAAAAGAGTATTTCAGTTTCCGCATGCACGGTATTTATCCAGTTTATGACTTAGAATTTCGTAAGAACTTAACAATTATCCTTGACTACTTGGATCAGTTTGAGAACTTTATGACTCTTGGTCGACGTGGCTTGTTCAACTACAATAATCAAGATCACTGCATGGATATGTCATTCAAAGCAGCTAGTCATATTATTTCAAATGGAAATATCGTGCAGTGGAAAGCGATTCGCAAGAAGTTCGACGAATATGTAATTGTAGACTAATGGCTAAAATCAGTCAATTATATATCCCTCTTTTACATCTATTTTATTAGTATTTTTACTTTAGTTAGTGGTAGTCATATGAAAGTAGTAATTGTTAATCCTCCATTGTTGTCGCAGTATTCTGATTTCTTTAGCAGCGGGATTCCTTATTTTCCAATTGGTGCTGCTTATCTAGCTGCTTCGCTACGGCAAAAAGGTCATGACATAGTGGTAATTGACGCTTTTGGGCAAAAACCAAACAGGGTTTATTGGCATGACAAGAAAACATTTGTACAAGGTTTAACCGCTAGTGAGATTGTTGAACAAGTTCCAAGCGATGTTGATGCAATTTGCTTTTATGCTAGTTTAGTCACGTCGCACCCGTTAAACTTGGAAAATGTTAAGGTATTTAAACAGCGGTTCCCGAGTGTTCCGGCTATAATTTTTGAAAACACTCAACAAGTTTATGCTTATTCTCTAGCTGCTAAGTTACAGGATTTCTTTAAAGCTGGTTTTGACTATGTTGTAACTGGTGAACACGAAGAACGTATTCCAGCGTTGCTTAGCGAGATTGAAAAAGGTGAACCAATAACGGTTGACGGGGTTGGCTATACTGTTCAAGGTAAGCCGCGCTTAAACCCTAAAAAAGGTTTCATCAAAGATCTAGATGGTTTACCTTTTCCGGCGTATGAATTATTTCCACTTAAAAATTATTGGGACTTAAAATATTCTCACGGTCCATTTAGTGGTCCTTACTTACCCTTGCTAACTTCACGTGGTTGCCCATACGGCTGTCGTTATTGCGTTGTTCCAGCAACTAATCAACGCTTGTGGCGAGTTCGCAGTCCACAGAACATTGTCGACGAAATGCAGTTTATGGGCGAAAAGTTTGGCGTAACTGATTTTCACTGGGAAGACCTTAATCCAACCGTGGATAAAAAGCGAATTGCAGTAATGAGTGACTTAATTGTTGAAAAAGGTTTGAAAGTAACTTGGAAATTTTCAGCAGGTACAAAGATTGATACGTTTGATATTGAAACGCTTGAAAAAATGCAAAAAGCAGGTTGCGTCTACGTTTCATTTTCTCCAGAGTCAGGTTCACCGGCAGTGTTGAAGCTAATGAACAAACCTTTTGACCACGGCCATGCTGTGCGGATGGTGAAGCGCATGCATGAGCTGAATGTTCGCAGCCAAGCGTGTTTTGTGCTTGGTTTTCCAGGTGAAACTCCAGAAAATTTGAGCGAAACTTGGAAATATTTGAAAGAATTAACAAAAAATGGTCTGGATGAAACTTCGCTGTTCATAATGGCTCCTATTCCGGGCGCAGAGTCAGCTGCACAGGTTCCGGGTTATTCGCCAACAACGACCGACTTGTCTACTATTACTTTTTCTCCTGAATTTAGGCGAGATTTCAAAAGCTTACACAAATACCGCGTATCACTCTACATTCACTTTTTATTCTGGAAGCTTCGCTATCATCCGCTAAAAATAGTTAAAAGCATTTGGAACGTGTTAACTCGCCACTTTGAAATAAAAACAGAGATGACAATCTGGAGAGCTTTTAAAACAAGAATACTTAATTCCTTGCATTTTTGATTAAAGTTATTTCTTTTTTCTAGCCACTGCAACTAAGCTTACTCCAATTGGTAGTTTACCGCCAGTTTTAATTAGTTTATTTTCAATTTTTAATGGAATTTCAAGTAGTTTTTCAAAGTGTTTGTTTACTAACTCAGAAAAAGACCTTCGCTTATGTTTAGCAGAATTTCTTGAACCTAGTTTTTGAAATAAAAAGGTAAGTGGCAAGAGTAAAAAGTTCCAATAAGAAATAAATTCGATTTCTAATCCATTTTTAGCCAAAAGGGCTGACAATTGGTTACGCCGATATCTTCTAAAATGACCAAGCACTTTGTCATGTTCAGACCATAACGCCATTAGCGCCGGAACGGTAATTATTACTATTCCGCCTGGTTTTAAATGATCAATTGAATTTTGTAATGATTTGCTATCGTCTTTAGTGTGTTCTAGCACATCTAAAAGTAAAATCACGTCAAACTTTTCTTTGAGTTTAAAAGTTTCAGCTTTGCCAATAAAAACATTTAGCTTATTTTTTTTAGCAGTGTTTACTGCATTTTTGTCTGGCTCTATTCCAGTGCAGGCATATTTTTTATTAAGTTTTAATAGCAAGCGACCATCATCGCAGCCAACTTCAAGTAAGCTCTTTCCGTTTGGCGCATATTTTTGTATTGCTGTGCTTACTAGGGTATCTTTTGCGTTAAGCCACCAAGTTACTTCTAAATCTTTTTTCATGAATAGTCGCGTCATCAGTTTAAATAGTTCGCGATATAAATAGTGCCATGCTAGTAATTATTCCTGCAGCTAATGAAGAGAATCGTATTGAAAAACCTTTAGTTAATTTATTACAAAAACTTCCAAAAAATTATTCAGTTTTAGTTGTGCGAAACGGCACTGATTCAACTCCTGCGATAATTAAAAAATTAACGATTAAATATCCTAATTTAAAATTGCTTTCGTTTAACAAACCAATTGGAAAAGGGAAAGCGCTTGTGGAAGGTTTTAAGCAAGCTAATAATCGCGTAGCATTTTATGATGCTGACGGCGCAACTCCCGTTTTTGAATTAGAACGAATGAATGCTTTGCTTGACAATGGTGCAGATATTGTGATTGGTTCGCGTTGGTTGCCAGAATCACGTGCTGACATGGGTTCATTACGCCGTAGATTTGCAAGTAGATGTTTTAATTTTTTGGTGCGTTGTTTATTTTCTTTAAACTATGCAGATACTCAATGCGGAACAAAAGCATTTAGTCAACGTGCGCAACAATGGGTAAATAAGTAGGAATGGATTTCAACTGGTTTTGAATGGGATGTTGAAATGCTTGCACGAGCTCAAAAAGCTGGATTGAAAATAGTTGAGTCACCAATAACCTGGAAAGAACAATCTGGTGGGTCAGTAAATATGCTAAGCATATCAAAAATGTTTTTTGGAATTTTAAAGTTAAAACTGAAACTATAATTCAAGTTTATTTTCTTCTTTGTTAGTTTCAATTTTACTTAGAATTTTAGGATTAAAATGCACGTAAATTAAAAATATAAGTGCGGCTATTGATATTGCCATAAAAACATAATCGTACCATGGTTTTTCCCAGTAGATTGTGTAAATTCCTGGTTTGTCCGCGTAAAACGCGCTTAAACCGCCACCTGCTTCTTGTAAAGGTTTACCATTCACACGGAAATGCGGGTACCACATTTGTGAAACAAAAACCCAACCCGGTTTATCAACCAAGATTTCTAATTCACCAGATGGCGTTTTACGCCAAGACAACGCTTTACCTTCAGGAGTAGCGTTAAATAACAACGGTAATTGGGCAGGAGTTATTTCATTTGACTTAATTTGATTTTCAACTAACCCGTAGTCAAGCAAATTTTCCTGAACTTCAACACGAGGCAGCAAAACACCAACTTTAGTCGGCGAATACCACTGCTGTTTTATAACATCTTCAAACAACCACTCAGAATAACTTAAATTCCAATCCCTTAAAATAATAACTCTAGATGGCTGAAACACTCTACTAGAATTAAACAAAAATGCGCTATACTTTATTGAATTTTGCAGAGAAAAGATTGCAATATAAGCCCGTATGTCTAAGCTAAAAAACTTATTGGTTTTTTCTGGTTCTGAAAAGTTCAAAAATAAAGGAAACACAAAATGATAATATTCTGGATTGACTGTTTCTCCAGTAAATTGTATAAAATCTGCTTTTGAATAGGCGGACCAGCCGTAGCCAACATAAGGTTGCGAAAAAAGTACCCGGGAATTATTATCGAACAAATGATAATAATCTCTAATTCCTTGTTGATCGTAGTTACCATCTGGAAAAATAGTTAATCCTGGCGCTAAGTCTACAAAAAAGATAAAAAATACAAGTCCAATAATCGCTAACTGAATTAATTTTACTCTTTTTAAGTCTTTAATTTTTTGGCTAAAGCATTCTAACAAAGTCTCAAGTCCAATGGCGGCTAATATTGCCAGTATAAACGCCATAAACGTTAATGGCCGCGATAGATGTCCTGCTTGAAGCATTGTAGGTATTCCAGTAGGCGCAGCTATAATGATTCCAAAACCAAACAATAAAATTAATAGCGGAATTCCTAAATCGCGCCTATGCCATAATCCAATAAGCGATAATAGCATCAAAGAAATGCCTAAATAGCCATAGAGATGTTCGTTTTCTCCATAATTGAAACTAAATGTTCTTTGAAAAAACAATTCTGGAATTGGTGCAATGATTTCTTTGCTAAAGTAATTTGAAGAAATGCTAGCCAAATAATTAGGTGTGTTTAATACTCCTGAATTTAATTCTAAAAGATAAGGCCCTAAGAAGAACATTGAAAGTAAGAATGCAAAAAAAACTGCCATGCACACAAGGCCAATTGATGAAAAGAAATTCTTTGATTTTGTAACAAATTCAAATAAGGCGAGTGCGCCAATAATTATTGAAATATAAATTGCATTGAGTGGATGAGATAAAATTGTAATTCCAAGCAATATGGGTAAAAACAGTTTGGCTTCTTTTAAATCGCGTTTAAAATAACAAACTAAAATCCATGGAAATAACGCATAAGTAAATAACCTCGGTAAACCTCCGGCAAATTGGCTTTCAAGAACAAGCGCATAACTAAGCAAAATAGCTGATGAAAGAAAAAGCGAAGGTCCGTTACTTAATTTAAGCGTTTTTCCAAGTGCATACATTCCGATGCCTAGTAAAAAGTAACATAAAATTACGTAGTATGAAATTCCTTGCCATAATCCAAACAAAATTACTAATGGCGCAGCTATTAGGTACGGCAAAACAATTTGAGCTCGTCCAAATAATACATTACTTTTATAGTCGAAATCAAAATCGAAGTTTAAATGTTGCAAATGGTCAGCAGCGAACCACATGCGGTAAGCATGAAAAGGAAAATCATATTTTGGATTAGCAGGAAACCCATTATCGCCCTTCCAACTCTGAGTAGCAAACAAAGTAATTATAGTGATAATTGTCACTACTGCAAGTATCTCAAGCAACTTTCGAAAATTATCTTTTGTTTTATCCGCTTCTTTCAGCGACGGATTGCTAGATTCTTCCATATTTTCTAACCTAATTATTAATTATATTTTTTTTAGTAAAGCTCTAAATAAATCTATTAACTGCGGAATTACAATCTTTAACGTAAACCCCTTCGCTTTACCTTGTTTCCTTGGATAGTGGACAATAGGCACTTCCATTATTTTTAGTTTTTTTTCCGTAGCTTTAATTATAATCTCTGCTTGAATAAACGCGGTTTTTGAATTTATTTTTAAATTTTTAAGCGCAGAGACTTTTATCATCATCATTGAATCAATATCTTTAATCTGCACACCAAATACTAGCTGTAAAAATACACTGTAAAGAATAGATGAAATCCTACGGATTAGATTATCTGCACGTTTCACGCGTTGTCCAATAACTATATCGTTTTTCTTAAGATACGGAAGCATTACGCATAGCTGATCCATAGTAACTTGACCATCAGCGGCATTTACGAACAATATATCTCCCTTTACACTACGATAGATGGTAAAAAGAGCAGCGCCAACTCCTTGGTTTTTTGAAAAATTAATTACGCGAAGATGTTTGTTTGTTTTTTTCAATTTTTCAAGAACTTGTTTTGAATTATCGGTACTTCCGTCATTTACAACTAATATTTCATAGTAATTAGTTATTTTTTTTAATACTTCGTCTGCGTCTTTTACTACTACAGGTAAACTAAGTGCTTCATTATACGCTGGCATAGCGATTGTAATGAATTTATCTTGAAAATAAGCCAATTTATTTTTAATAGTTTTCATGGAATTCAATTTCTTGTTTTTCTTTTATTGCGCGCATAGTCTCTTCAATCAGATTAACAACGGCTAATCCTGATTCGCCGGGAGTTTTAGTTGGAATTTTCTTTTCAATGCAATCTATGAAATGCTGACATTCTTCTAAAAGCGGCTCAGTACCATTTACTTTAGGACTAATAATATTTCCTTGCTGGTAGGTATACCTGATATTTTTACTACTGGAATTCACCAAAATATTTTTGTCATAAATTTTTATCTTTTCATCTGTTTCTAAGTCATTGTAAACTAGCATTTTCTTTGTTCCAATTATTGTAATTAATCGTGTTTTTTGTGGGTGTAACCAGCCTACATGTATATGCACATCTAAACTAGTGCCGTACTTTAGTAAAATATGCGCGTCGTCTTCTATATTTGGATTAATGTGACAAGTTCCAGTTGCGTAAATTGAAGTAGGTGATTTATCTAGCCAAAAATTTATGATTGAAAAGTCATGGGGGCATAAATCCCATACTACATTAAAGTCATTTTGAAAAATGCCCAGATTAAGTCGTTCTGAATTAATGGACAAAATTTCACCAAGTTCGCCTCTCGCCATAATTTCCTTAATTGCAATTACTGGCGCCGAATATTCGTAGGTGTGATCAACATGCAGCAGTACATTGTTTGCTTTAGCCAGCATGATCAATTCACGTGCTTGTTTTGAACTTGAAGTAATTGGTTTTTCCACAAAAACATGTTTTTTGCTCAAGATAACTTTTTTAGCTAATTCAAAATGCGTAGAAAGCGGCCAAGTAGCTATTGCAATTGCATCTAAATTTTGGTCAGCTAACATTTCTTCAAAATTATTAGTGGTTTTAATTCGAGGACAAACTCGTTTAATAAAATCAAGTCGATCTTGTTTTAAATCACAAACAGTTATTTGATTTACGTTATCAATTCCATCTAAAACTCTAACAATATTAGGCCCCCAATAGCCAATGCCAACAACGCCAATATTCATTTTCTCACCGGATTTTCTAAATTTTTAAGTATTTCATAAATTGAATCACAAGTATAGTTTATTTGATCTACAGTAAGCTCGGGATAGATTGGAAGCGATAATGCGCTTGAACATAGGTTTTCGCTTACTGGAAAGTCACCTGGCTTGTGCCCAAGATAAGCATATGCCGTTTGGAGATGAATTGGCCTAGGGTAATGGATTAGTGTTTCTATCCCTTTGAGTTTAAGCTCTTGCATAAGTTTATCGCGATGTTTAGTTTGAATTACGTATAAATGAAATACGTGTTTGTTAAAATTAGGCACTAATGGCGTGATTATATTCGATATGCCTAATTCGTTTAACCGACTAGAATATAGTTCTGCAATTTCAATTCGTTTATTGTTCCATTCAGATAAATGTCTTAATTTTACGCTAAGTATCGCTGCTTGCATTGCATGTAATCTTGAATTATATCCAATTATTTCATGACAGTATTTCTCTTCAGATCCATGATCTCTAAGTAGTTTTATTTTTCTAACAATTGTTTCGTCATTAGTAACGCAAGCACCGCCATCACCATAAGCACCAAGATTTTTGCCTGGATAAAAACTAAAACAGCCAATATCTCCAATTGAACCAGCTGATTTACCTTTGTAAAGCGCGCCATGAGCTTGACAAGCATCTTCTACAACGCTTAAATTATACTTTTGTGCGATTTTCATTATTGGATCCATATCTGCCATTTGCCCATACAAATGAACTGGAATTATAGCCCTTGTTTTTTTTGTTATTTTTTCCTCTATTTTTAATGGATCAATAGTATACGTTTGGTTGTCAACGTCAACAAAAACAGGTGTTGCGCCGCAATGCGAAATTGCTTCTGCAGTAGCTATGAAAGTATGCGCGGGAAGTATAACTTCATCGCCAGCTTTAACGCCTAAGGCTAATAACGCTAAATGTAAGGCATCAGTTCCAGAATTAACTCCAATTGCGTATTTTACATTACAATAATTAGCAAAGTCTTTTTCAAAAGAAGCTACTTTAGGCCCAAGCGTAAAACTAGATTTTTCTAAAACGTTCAATATCTCGCCCATTATTTCGGGTTTAATGCTTTGAAATTGAGCGGATAAATTAGCAAACGGAACGATCATAATGAGCCCTTAATAAGTAAAATATAGCTCCTTGGTTTTAAGTTCTTTTCTGTACCTTATCTTTTAACTATTTGTTAGTCAATAAACCTTTTTTATCGAAAACAATAAAATCCACTAAGCCGTAACAGAAACTATTCAATGATTTCAACAATTATCTTCGACTGGGGCGGCGTACTAGCACTGGCGGACAATAAGCTAGCGGCAAAAAAACTAGCAAAGAAATACCACCTAGAAGAAACAGAATTAGTAAAGGGACTTGCAAATTTCGAACGCCAATTTGAAGCTTCAAAAAACTATGCGGGTTACTTCCAACGAGTGGAAGAGACTTATGGCATTCCAAGAAACGAAATTGAATCAACATTAAACGCAGCACATGCAACGCATATGCTGGAAGTTGCACGGAAGCTAAAGCAAACCGGGTGGCCGTTGTATCTTCTTTCTGACCAAATGCACTTCAGGACGCTTTACATCAAGCAACACAATGACTTAAGCTTTTTTGATAGCTTGTTTTTCTCTAGTGAAATTGGATTTGTAAAACCCGAACGTGACGCTTATCTATATGTGTTGAAAAAAATAAAACGCAAGCCAGAACAATGCCTTTTCATCGATAACAATCCAGATAACATTAAAGCAGCAGAGAAGCTAGGAATAAATGTAATCCTGTTCAAAAGTGAAGCGCAATTCAAATGCGAATTAAAAAAATTTGGCGCGCGTATACGTTAAAAAACAGGTGGAAAAAAGCGGATATGCCAATTACTAATATAATTTTTGACTGGGGCGGCGTTCTAACTAATGGAAATCAATCAAAGGCAATTGAACAACTCTTAAAAAAACAAGGCGTAGCCGTAAAATATAGTTTTTTAACG
>OBEQ011362319.1_pt1 | contig 10125 bp, 8 predicted proteins | sample 1670901 | NCBI WGS metagenome assembly OBEQ01 (sample SAMEA104232315, study PRJEB22302) | groundwater metagenome | biome: forest; feature: aquifer; material: groundwater | place: USA | collected 2011-08-07 | depth 5.4 m | reverse complement strand
ATCCTAGTTGTTATCTGCTAACCGTCTGCTATGAGAATATCCAGACTATTGCCACACACAGACCAATCAACACAGTGGACTGGAGCGAATGGGGACCCCGACAAACGTAAGTAATCTGAGGCTTGTCGGGGTAATTCGCTCCAGTCCAGCCCGGCGATACATTAGCCGGGCGTAATCTTATCCCATATGAGGTGGTTGGGCTGGGGTGGGAGAGGTTACTAAAACTTGTCTTTAAATATCCAAAGATATTCGGTAGAGCCTATGGTCTAACATGTTTTGAATAACGGCGTATCCACCCAGTTCGTATATAGCTAATTTTCCTACGGATATGTATGGTTCAAGGGCTAATATAAGCCTTTTTTCTTTTGTTTGGGTATCTATCTCGTAGAAATCTTCTTTTCCGGACTGGTCTTTTGGCGCAGAACAAAACACGTGCCGATTATCAGAACTCCAAGCACACTTGTTTATACTAGTATCTAAACCAAGAGACGATTCCTCTTTGGTTACAACGTCTAATATTCTAGTTTTGTTATCTCCAGATACTGTGTAAGTAAAAAGTAACTGTTTCCCGTTTTCTGACCACAGTTCTTCTAGGTTTGGTTTGTCCTCCAGTATCTTTGTCATGTGGCCGTCTAGGGTAAGTAAGAAAAAAGCATAACGGTCGTTGTCAGAAGATTTAAAATAAATAGTATTATCATCTAACCAACCTAGCGCAGATATTTTGACCCGAAGACTAGCTATATTTTTTGAATCAGAAGATTTTAGGTTTTGGACAACAATAAACCCAGTGTCTCTCACAGTTGAAACGTAAGCAATTATATCTCCTTTGGGCGAAAAGGCCATTGCCCCCACTGTATAGTCGAAATTTTTAATCAAACCAGAGTCTAGGTTTAAAAAAACAAACTTGTTCCCGTCGTTTCTGTTGACTATATAAATCAAACCATCTAAGTCCCGAGACCAAATTATGCCGAGAATATTGCTAAATTTAATTTGTGACAAGATTTTGGGCTCTGAGTTGTTGGTATCAGTTTCAAAAACTCGGCCATCCTCTCCCACGTATCTTATTGTATCCCCCCTTAAACCAAAAGAGATTACTGGATTTTGAGTCAAAGACAGTGTTTTTTTTGGTTTTTCTGTAGAGCTTGATGTTTGGACAAATCTGTTAAGCAATTGACCGCTAGTGGGACTGGCACCAATTCTATAATGGATACTCAAATAGCCCAGCAAAAAAGAAGAAAATGACAAGCACAAAAAAATAAGGATAATTGTAGCTTTTTTATCAGACATTTAATCGTAACATCTCAAACTAAACAGATTCGGTTAGTTGGGAGGAAAGTTGAGTATAAGCCTCCTCAGCGTTTTGAGCTGCATTTTTATATGTCTTTTTCTCGTCTAAATAACTCAACATTACCCCAATAGTTGAGGCCGGTAGCCACTGGAAAACTACGGAGATGTCAGCACCACTATCTATGACATTTGCCCATATTGCTTTTGCAACTGGACTGCCAGCTACCTTCTTAGACAGTTTAATTGCTGTTTTCGACTTAGCAATTTTGGCGGCAAGTCTAACTGTGCCTCTCTTGGCAAGTCCTCTTGCTCCCGGGATTCTATTTATCATCCTTGTCGCATGAGCTATACTATCTTGAATCGCCTCGATGTCTTTTGCTAGACCTTTTGTAAAATCTGCGGCTCTACCCTGTTTTGTATTAGACATCCAAAAAATCAAAACCAAAAGTATAGAAATTGCTGGTCCAAAGAACCAGGCTAGTGGTATGGTAACGCCGCCAAAAAGCGCAACGACCTCCATCCCGTCTTTTGCTACTGCGATCATGCCGCAAATAGCGTACTTGAATTTAGATGGTTTACCAAATGACCCACCCCGTTCTTTGATGGCATTAATTTCTGCGATAGCCCCTTCAAGAAAACGAAGGGAGTTGAGTTGAACCATGTAAGCATTTTCTACCTCCTCCTCTTCCTCTATTCCCTCCCCAACATTATTGAGTTGTTCAATTTCTGCCATGTTTATTTCTGCAACTTAGCCCATTCCTCTTTGGCCTTCTCTATCTCCAGTAACTGTTTCGGATCAGACGTGATAATTTGATCTTCCGGGTAAGAGGCCACAACTCTTATGCCGATGTGGTTTTGACCGAGGAAGAAAAGGCCGAACCCGACCCTGGCCTCAAGCAGGTAATATTTTTCGGCATCTGTCAGATTGAATGTTTTTTTAACAATGTCTATGGCCGAAGGAGATTGCTTCATCAGTATTTGTATTGAAGAGTTGTATAGAATAGTACTTCCTTGAGGCAAAGACAGAAGATCGGGAATGTCTTGAGATATTGTGGTCAAACCGGCATAGTATTTTCTTGCCCGCTTGGCTATATTGGACAGGAATTCAGCCCCCAGAGGATACTTTAATAATATCCAAGCCTCATCAACCACGAGCAATCTTTTTCTTCTCTCGCGTCTTATGGCTACCCAGATATAATTTAAAACTAAATACATCGCTATTGGTCGTAGCTCCTCTTCCATGTCTCGAATGCCAAAAACAATAATTTGGCTTGATAAGTCCACGTTGGTTGGCTGGTTAAGAAATCCAGCAAATGAGCCGTGAGTATATTTTTTTAGTCTTAGGGCCATTGACTCGGCTCCAGTGAGACCCTCAAGAATGTTTTGGAGATCTGAAAGAACCGGCGGACTAGATCGGGTGTAATCAGATTCAAGAGTGATATCTTTCAGGGCGTAAGTTTGCATGATAGCTTCATCTAAAATCGAAGATTCTTCGGGGGTTAAGTTTCCCAAAATAAGTCTCAAAAGACCAGTAAGATTTAAAACATGAGATCTAAATATGTCAGCCGTAGATTCATCTTGTTTGGGTATCGGCAAGTCAAACGGATTTAGGTGCTGGTCTGAATTTAGAGAAATCTTAATTGTTGATCCACCCACTGTGTCGGCGAGGTATTTATACTCATTCTCCGGGTCAATAACAATGGTTTGTATCCCAAATATCAAACTGCGCAAGATTTCGAGTTTAATAACATAGCTTTTGCCGCCGCCAGACTTGCCGAACACAACCGAATTAGCGTTCTCTAAGTTGAATCGGTCAAAAAGAACTAAAGAGTTGTTGTGAGTGTTAATTCCATATAAGATTCCCGAGTTTGATGAAAGCTCAAATGAGACAAATGGGAATATAGATGACAATGGCTCGGTGTTTAGAGACGTATGAACGTTAATGGCATCGTTATCAAGCGGCAGAGTAGACAAAAATCCATCCGACATTCTGAATGTTGTCGGCTTCACAAATACAAGCTGGGCTTCAAGCATCCCTTTTATTTTATTTTCTGCCTCCGCTAGTTTTTTAAGGTCATCAGCATAGAGGGTGATATATATACCCAATTCAAAAAACTTATCAGTTCCCTGCTGGAGGCGATCTCTTAACGACTCTATATCTCCCACCGCTGTTTCAAGAATAGGATCTCTAACTTTGCCTTTGGAGGCTTCTTCCATCGCTTGAGATTCCAGACGGGCTAATTGGTCGCGAAGCTGTTTTAAAATATCTGCCGTGTTTTTGGGCATTATATGCATAGCAACGTCCATTACTTGATCTAGATTGATAATTGGCGAAAACCAATTAGTGTGAAGATATCGAGGGTAGGTGGCTAAAAATAAAGTCTTGGCGTATTTTTCGCCGATTTGAATATAGTTTGGAAACACATTTAACGCCGCTGGCGCAAGCAGTGTGTCCATATTCTTTGGCGTGTTGGGTAGTTGTTGGTTTTGTTCTTCGGGCATCGTAATAATAATTAATTATTGATCACTTATTGTTATTCCCAAAAACTGTTTTGGTGTCGTGGTTATATAGGCCATAGAACAAGCTCATTAGCGCGTTTTTCTGTAACAGCTGTGTTTTAACTCCCAGTCCAACCAAACCATCATAAACCAGCTCCACTCTTTGTAGGAGCTGGTTTTGAGCGGTCTGGAGCTTTTCTTCATCAATTTTTACAGTAACTCCTTTTGATGGCCCCAACAACTCTTTTATGCCTTGGAAAAACCCCGCCGTAGAGACAGGTACATCACCCGAAAGATAAAAAGGAATAACAACAAAAAACCTTTTCTCCATAATGTTTGCCAACTCAGACAGTTCTTTTATAAATTTGGAGTATTCCATCCCCTGTATTTTTATAAGTTCGTTTTCTGAACTGTCTATTGATTGAGAGACCACGTTTAAATAGTCTTCTATGTTTAGCCTTCGTGAGGTGGTCACAATTTCTAATGGGAAATCAACCGAGTTTAGAAATCTCTGGAAATTTTGCAAAGTGGCTATCTGTTCTTCTTCCGAACGCAGCTCAAAGTTAATAGCTGAAACCTCAACCACCGCTCTTAAAGAGCCATTTTTTAAAATAACAAAATTATCTCTGATGTCGGCTATTTCTACAAATTGTTCGGTTGACTGGTTTTTCATTTGAAATAATTTTCTGGCGCTTCAAACTTCTTGTAAATATATTTCCTGGGATTGATGGCATAATTTATGGCATAGGTTACGTAGTTAATAAGCGGAGCGCCGTTGACTACCACAAATGCTAGAGCGGCAAACAAGGCTCCCAAGGGCAAAGCAATAATAAAAAATACAAAACTGTGAATAGTTAAATAGAGTACGTAAATTAAAACTGCTCCGAAGGCCAACCAAAGAAACTGCCTAAGGGTAAAAGGCCCGATAAGCTTAACTTCTGTCTCAATAAATTGTGGCATTTGGAATCTCATTTGTTCCTCAAATCTAGTACGTTATTCTTATTAACATCTAAACTTGCGGCTGGATTGTAGATAGCATCTTTGGGCAGTTGTGTTTGTGGCGGATTTCTTAAGTCCACTGTTGGTGATATTGGCCGGTTTTCTGTCGGTTGCGCCGAAGCTACTCTGTTTGGAAAAGCGGTGGCTTGGGCTTGTTTAATTTCCTCAATTGCCAATGCAAATAATTCAGAAACAATTTTGGATGTAATTTGGTTAGCGGTGTTTTGGTCTACGTTTAGTTTTGATTGTATTTCTTTGGGCATGTCACCGATAAAAGTACTTGATAAAAGAATGTCTCTGATTATTCTTGTTACCTCTCTTCCCTGTTCTGGTTGTAAATTAAAATTTGGGACCAAATTGTCTTGAACAAACTCAGCCGTAGAAAAATCAAAAGCTATATCTTTAATTTTACCAGCAAGATCTCTAAATTTACTCATATATTCTTCAAGTTTTGCAGGTTGGTCATAGTTAAAAACATCAACACTATACGGTGTAAAGTATGTAAACTCATCTATTATTTTTTTGTTTTGAAATTCATCCATGGATTTATTCTAGAGTTTTATGGAACAACAGTTCCAGTGCCTACAACTATACTTTTAAGATTATTTGTTTTAGCTAAGCCAGATTTAACATCGTCATTAAATTGTCGAAGAAGCGAATCAACATATCGCTGCCTTTGGTTTCTAGCGAGAGGGATTTTTAGAAGATAAGCTCGCATCACAAACTGGAAAGTAGGACTAGACCAGACTGGTTCCGCAAGACTGGCTGTAGCTTTCACGTCGCTCTTAATAGCTCCTTTATAAATAGCTTCTCTTATCTGAGCAGTAGTAGTTAAGCTCGGGTAGGCTCTTTTTGTTTCAGTTTGCCTCTCGACAAGGGCTGGACCAGTTAGACCAGTACCAAATCGATAGTCAAATAGCTGGTCTGGCCTGCTCTTGCCAAGAGCTTCAAGGAGGTCTTTACCGGCTTTAGAGGTAGCTCCACCCAACACCGAAACTCCTTGGTTTACTTGTGCAGAATTTATCTTAGACAAAACCTTCGGATTTGTTTTAATATGATCGTACATCTCCCTCCTCACTGGAATTGGCATCGCGCTGTCAGAGGCAATATTTAATTGTTCGTCTGCAGTCATGGCTGAAAAGTCAGATTCTTTAGCGGCTTTAGCAAAGTCTTGAGCGGCCAAGCGATTATCACCCAACTCTTGAATTGTGCTCTTAAACAATGCCCCATCAAGTTGTCCCCTTTGAGCGGCAATGCGTCTAAGGGCAAAAATTCTTGGATCAGAGGCACTTCCTTTTTTGGCCATGTCTACAATTTGAGTATCGGTTAGTTCGCCATTGTTAATTTTATTCTCAAGATCTTCAGTCTCCTTTTTAACCCTATCAAGAAATTGTCGTTGTTGGACTGTTTCCATTCCTCGGTTACCAAAAATTTTTCCAGCTCTAGCTTCCATTCTCTCTTGACCTTGTTGTCCACCATACACCCAGTTTAATTTATCTAAATTCATACCCAAGAATTTTCCACTCAGCCCTTCTTCTTGGAACCGAGCTTTTCTTTTTTGCCATGCTCCAGTAAGGCCGGCTTTTTGAGAAGCCCACTGGAATGGTTTTTTGCTCCAATCAGTCACGTGAGCACTAGCGATAAAGCTTGTGTTGTTGGCGTATTTCACTCCGCCTAAAATAAAGAAGCAAGCCAGGAAATAAGTAAATGCAACTTGGAAAGAAACAAGTCCTTCCTTGATGGGACTGCCGCTAAACGCATCTTTGCCTATTACTGCCAGTATGTCTCCTTGGTGGGCGAGAAAAAACATTCCAAAATAAAGATAAAACAAGAAGATAGGCAGATATAGTCCCCAGCCTAAAAGCATATCTAACCAACCGCCGAAACTTTTTTTGGTACCGGGGAAAATATTAAGAACAATGGCGATTGGAGCAAATATCATGAGATACCAAAGGATGGGTATGCGCACGAATATAAATGCGGCGGCGGTGGACATTGACACGAGGAGAACGCCGATAAAAATAACCGCAAAAATTCCAGTAAAACCGGTAGTTATTCCTGCCTGCGCAAAAGCATTTACATTAGCAAGATTAGTACCCTTGGGAACAAGGATTCCTAAATTAAGACCTTGCCCAAGCTGTCCGGATATATCTCCTAGGGCGGTAATAAATACACTAGATATGATATCGGTGAATTGTAAGAATAATTTACACAGTACCAAACTAAAATTCATTACTACTGCCGCTATCAAGAACCTACCCACCATAGATCTGAAATCGTAACCGGAAACGTCAAATATGGTTGCAAAGGCCATAATAATCAAAGCAACTATGAAAAACATGTTGGCGAAATCTCTCATAACCGTCCAGCCGGCGTTAACAACTCCCACCTCATAAAAACCCATACTGAAGCTTAACAACCACTGGAAAAACGTCATTATAAAGGCAAGAAAACTGCCCAACCACTGAAGAACCCAGCTGGTTATAGTGTTAAAAAATCCAGATCCGACTTGGCCTAACACCCATTCGGTAGCACCAGTAGCTTGTGCGTTGGTTACCGTTGGCATTAAATAAACAACCAATGCAAAAGTTGCCAATAAGCTTATATGTTTTTTATTCTTTAAGTTCATCTAGTTAGGGTGCGGTAACATTTACACTTCCTAGCTGTTTTTGTTTTGCTGGATTTCCACAGCCGGCATCATGGAGCGTGTACGTGTATGTTCCTCGTCCCGGATATGTTTTATCTATTCTAGTTCCGGCCGGAAGATCGGGACCATTTGAGGTGATAAGAAATATGTCGGCGGCGTTTCTCCTTATTATTGCCCCACTTACACCATTAGAGTCCACGCACAGATTTGATGTTCTGTAATCAAGAACAACTCCGCCTACCGTGTTAGAGAAGTAGCCGCTAATTAAACCAGTGTTGCCCCCGCCTCCTCCACAACCATTTCCATAGCTTCCGGCCGCATCCCCTGCATCAGAGGGCGCTACATAATAGACACCTGATTCGTTTTGTGATGGGAAGGGGTTCCAGCTGGGAGTATTTCCGCCACCCACATCTCCTAAAATATCAACTTGTGAGTCATCGGTGTAAGCGATAAATCCAGCAGCAAAACCATTACAATTTGCACTGTGTATAGTGGCCAATATGCCTGCCCCCTCGTTACGCAATGCCCAAGCGACACGCTTGGTGATTTCAAATGCCCCGCAGTATCCACTAGTATCTATCCCCCTGGAGATTAAGTAGTCTTTTACTTGTTGGACTAGTTGGGTGTGGTTAGGCATGTTACAGGCAATTGCACTCGGAACATCAGTACATGTTATCCCACTTCCAGGTTCCTCGGGTGGGGTTGGAAATTCCGTCGGTGGTTCAGGTTCGTTATCGTTTCCGTCAACTCTTCTATATGTTGGCAGGTCCTCTGTTTTTATGGTTTTACTTTCATCGTTGCTGGAGAGGTCTAAGATCCTATTTAATAATCCAGAAATTAGCTCTGTAATTACCTCATTTAACTCATCAACATTTGTTATCCAAGCAATTTCTTGCTGTGTAGTTGCGTTGACTGAACCTTCGAGGATACTACCTGGAGTTTTTATATCTTCGTATACGACACATTTGTCATTAGTACCCATAAGCAAACAACTATTTGCTGCTCCGCGCCCACTTCTTCCTATAAATGATCCTCCCGACTGGGCTTGAGCCATGTCGTTAGTTTGTTCAAGATTCTTTTGGTTATTTATTTCTTCCAAAGCAAGGTTATATGAACCCAAGGCGTTGTTTTGTGGCTCAAGCAGTTTGGCAAAAGCAAGCCAGCTACCGTTGCCGCTGAAATCTTGGTTGTAGGCGTCTAATGACCAGCCAGCGGGCATGGTACAATTTGCCCTCAATTGATACGGGTCGAGATTGTCTACTCTTGTGTTCTGGTTGCGAGGGAGGGCGGTTTTGTTGTTTGCTCTGAATAGTGTTTTAAAATCATTACTAAAATAGTCGCAAAGCTGGGTGTTGCTTAGGATGGCTCTGAAAACATTTTCTCCTCGGTATTGAGAGTTAGTCGTGAAGTTTCTCCAATTCTGAATAAATGTTGGTCCCCCATCTCGGCCGTGATTTCGGACTACGTTAAGTGTATTACCAACCATTTTATCGAAGATTTCTCTTGCTGTGCATCGGGCGATAATATCAAGAACAGTTTCCTTGCTTACATATCTTGATTGAAATTCCGCATCGTTGACTGGCACCACTGAAGCAAAAATACCACCGAGTTTCAACTTATTTGCTATTGCGCCTGTTAGTTTAGACCCCAACTTGCCTAGTCCAGAGGCAATTTTGCCACTTAACCAGCTTGCTATTGCGCCTCCAGAAGAACAGGCAGTTACATTTACTATACTTTTACCTAGTGCCGCATCGGCTGGCTTGGGCAAAAATAATGTAGTGGTAATAGTTATCACTATTAGAAATAAAGACAATATTTTAACAGTCCAGTTCGTCATTTGGAGAGAGACTCAATTAGTGTGTTATTTATCTGTTCACTTCTATTTTTTTGTATAAAGTCTTTAGACCAGTTTGGTATGTGGTCTATAATCTCAGTCAAAGCGTTGAGAGCGAGTGTGGCTTTAACTGGATCATTCTTTCCAACTGATATTGCTCGATTACTTTCTATAGCTATCTTTAACTCTCCCATTAAGCCAAAGTGTTCTGTTTGCCAGTTTTTGGGAACACTTATGTTTTGACAACGGTTGTATATGGCAGTAAATGCTTCTCGTCGATTGGAAAAGTAGTTTACTATAGTTGGTTCTCCGAATCCAGTTGCACCGATAGTGTTGAGGTTAGACTCAAGGTCTTTAAGCTCACTTCCATAAGTTGAGAGAAAACTGTCTATAATGTCGTACATCTCTGTAAGGTATTTGTCTTGATTAGCTTTTGTTGGGTCAACTAAACGAAGAATAGATGGAGAAATTGCGCCATTTATTGCCAAAGTAGCGTTGTCGGTGGCATAGGCGGCCATATCAGAAAGAGACTTTTTAAAATCTTGGTTGTCGGGTTTTAAAGAACCCTCCGCAAGACCAGCAGCAGTAAGTTCTGCCAGTTTTTGAGTTAAATTGGTGTCTCGAAGAAGGTCATTCGGACCCGGTTTTGTCGGATCATGACCGGAGGCAACTTCTTCGCCATCCAAAAATCCGTCACCGTCTGTGTCTGGGTTTTGGAAGTCGGTATTCCAGTATGTTTCGTCTAAGTTGCTTAAGCCGTCTTTATCCGGGTCAGTGTCAACATTAAAAGACACATTGTTTATGTTTCCGAGAAGATTTTTAATATTTTTTCCAACTGAAGCAACGCTTTGGTTGAAGT
>OBEQ010366611.1_pt1 | contig 10125 bp, 11 predicted proteins | sample 1670901 | NCBI WGS metagenome assembly OBEQ01 (sample SAMEA104232315, study PRJEB22302) | groundwater metagenome | biome: forest; feature: aquifer; material: groundwater | place: USA | collected 2011-08-07 | depth 5.4 m | reverse complement strand
CCGCGGCGCCCCAGTCTGACAAACGGGGGGCGCCATCCAAATTATCAACAAACCCAAATTCCATCTGGGTTGCTGTTTTCTCTGCAGCCGGGAGCGCCAGCTGCCGACCAGGTCCCTCGAGCGCCGCCTGACGAGCCGCGCCGCTTTCGAGTTCGATCACTTCGCGCGCGGCGCCATGTGGAACCGCTTCCTTGTGTTCGTGCTCGGCGAAGGGCCGAAAGGCTCCCCTCCGGAGCGCGTGCGCTGGCTCATCGTCGAGCAGCAGGTGCGCAGCGAAATCCTGATCGGGTGGGTGCAGTTCGCGCTGGTGGTTTTCTTCCTCGTCCTGTACACCGTTTCGGCGAAGACTTCCGCGGGAACGCGGTTTCTGCCGGTTCCCTGGGTGCTGGCGGCGTTTCTCGGCTTCACGCTGCTGCGGCTGCTGGCGGCCCACCGGCGCTGGCTCCATCCGCCGCTGCTGCTCGTCGGCGTCTGCGTCGACATGGCGCTGCTGATGGGGCTGATCTGGAGCTTCCACCTGCAGTACGAGCAGCCGGCGCCCTTCTACCTCAAGGCGCCGACGCTGCTGTACGTGTTCCTGTTCATCGCGCTGCGCGCGCTGCGCTTCGAGCCGCTCTACGTCGCGGCGGCGGGGATCGCCGCCGCCGCGGGCTGGCTGCTGCTGCTCGCCTACGCGGCGACGTCGGGCGAGATGGTGGTGACGCGCGATTATGTGCATTACATGACTTCCAACAGCGTGCTGGTTGGCGCCGAGATCGACAAGGTGATCTCGATCCTGATGGTGACGGCGATTCTGGTTCTCGGCCTGGTGCGCGCCCGGCGCATCCTCTATCGCGCGGTGCTGGACAGCGTGCTGGCGAAAGACCTGTCGCGCTTCGTCGCCCCCGAAGTTGCCGATCGCATTTCCGCTTCGGACAAAGGCCTGCAACCCGGCGATGGCGAGGTGCGCGAGGCAAGCGTGCTGTTTACGGACATCGAAAGATTTTCGACCATCTCCGAGAAGGTGTCGCCCGAGCGCCTGGTCGCCCTGCTCAACGAGTACTTCGAATCCGTCTCGGCCGCGGTCGAGCGCCATGGCGGTGCGATCACGCAGTTCCAGGGCGACGCCATGCTCGTCACTTTCAACGCCATCAAGCCGGACCCTGACCACGCCGCCAACTCGGTGCGCTGCGCGCTCGCGATCCAGCACGAGACGCGCGAGCGCGGCTTCGGCGGCGACGTGCGCATGCGCACGCGCTGCGGCATCAACACCGGCCGCATCGTCACCGGCGCGGTCGGCGCGCGCAACCGGCTGCTCTATACGGTGCACGGCGATGAAGTGAACATCGCCGCACGCCTGGAGCAGCTCAACAAGAAGTACGGCACCTACATCCTCGCCACCGAAAGCACGGTGCGCGGCGCCGGTGGCGGATTTGCGTTCCGGCGCGTGGATGAAGTGACGGTGCGAGGGCGTGCAAGCCCGACAGTGATCTACACGCTGGATCCATGATCGCGTTGCGGCGCGTAGCCACTGCTCAAGCTCCTGCAGTGGGCTGTATCAATCCCCAAGGCGAGCGCATCTCACTTGCCACTTTTTGCGTGAGGTGCGCGGTATAACTCGGTCGCGGGGTGGAACGCCGCCCACGCGAACCAGAACAGAGGGGTGGCGACAAGCGGTTGGCCCTTTGCGTCGAAGGCCTCGGCCGACTGGTGCTCGCGGCTGTAACGAATCCGAACCGCTCGGCCGGCCACGGTGTCGGCGATTTCGCCCGCGCCTTTCGCCAGCTCGACAAACGGATACGCCTTCGCCTTGCCATCCAGCACGATACCCAGCACGCGCTCCTTCGGGTGGAAGCCCTCGGCGCGAAAGCGCACCGGGAAAAGCAGTTCTGCGGATTCTTCATACCCCGCATACGGATCGCGCTCGTAGTCGCGCGAAAAACCGGTCTTCTGGCTCAACACCAGCGATTCCCGGTGCCGCGCGCGCCAATCCGCCCAGGTGGTGTGCAGGACGGGTACCGCCGTGAGATGGCCCCCTTTCAACGGCCCGGCGACCGCCTGTGCCCGGATCTGCGACCACAGCGACTGCGTCTCGCGGTCGTAGAGCAACACGTCGCTGTTGTAGAGCAGGCCCGAGACGCCGAACCGCAATGCGCGGCCCCCGGCCTTGGCTTCGAACACCATGCCGGAGCCGCACAGCGGGCAAAAGGTGATGACGACATTGTCGGCGCCGAAACGATCGTTGACCACTTCGTGCCAGTTCAGAATGCGGATCGGGTACGCCTTGGCAATACCGTTGCGAAAGACGGCGAGAACCATGTCGTCGGGGCGCAGTTCCGTCGCATCCCGCGCGCCAACGAGCGTCGGGCGATCGATCGCGGGGATCCCGTCCTTTGGCGGCCCGCCTTGCAGGATTTCATCCACCGGAACAAGCGCGCCGGCCAAATCGAAGCCATTGCGCAACGGCTCGGCGAAGGCGGCGCCATGCGCGAAGACAATCGCAGCCACCGCCCAAACGAACTTGAGAGCCCGCCCCGTCTGACATGCCATGGCCGCCTCCTTAGGTTGCCGTCATGCGCCGAGCGTGTCCGCGAGCGCCGGAAAATCGTCCACAACGATGTCGTGCGCCGGGTTGGGCGCCGGGTCCGGCGGACCCGCAGGCCCCCATTCGGTGGGACGCTTCACGAACGCGCTCTTGTATCCGCAGGTGCGCGCCGCGTCCAGGTCGAAGTTGTGGCACGCGACCATCAGAATCTCCGAGGGATCGAGCTGCAGCCACTTCGCCGCTGTGCGGTACGCCTCCGGACGCGTCTTGTAATGACCGATCATTTCGCAGGAGATGATCGCGTCCCAGTCGAAGCCGTTCCTCCGGGAGACATCGATCACCAGCGAGGTCGTGAGCAGCGTGAAGGATGCGACGACGTACTTGCGCCGCAGGCGCGCGAGCGCATGAGGAAAACCCGGCCAGGCATCGAGCGCGTGCCAGGTGCGCCAGATCGCGTCGCGGTCCTCAGCGGTCAGTGCGTCGAGCCGAAAATGCCCGATCACCTCGTCGAGCACTCCGCGGTGCACGTCGTCGAAGTTGAACCCGGGATTGACCTGCCCGACCATGCCCTTCAGCGACCGGCGGCGGTACTCGTTGGTGACCTCGTGCCAGTCGGCCTGGAGGCCGCGCCGCGCGCCCGCAGCGGCGAAAGCGCGGCTGATGCCGCCATGCCAGTCGAGGATCGTGCCGCCGGTATCGAAGGTCAGCGCCTTGACGACTCCGTTCACCTGCTTCATGCGTCCCCGCGCGCCGGGTAGTTCTTCGGGATCACGAAATCCAGGCTCTGCAGGATTTCCTTGAAATGCGGACGGCCGAAGGGCATGGTCGACGTGGTGCCCCAGTACAGGGTTCCGTCCGGCCGTACGATGAACAGCCCCGGTTCATTGAAGAGGTCGGGTTCCACCACGCCGGCAGAGGTCATGCCATTGGAGCGGGACACGTAGAGGCCCCACTTGCGCGCGTCCTCGATCGACAGGCCGTGCGCGACACGCGTGTTATTCAGGCCCCAGCCGGATTTCGCCTGCTCGGCGCGATCCTGCGAATCGGAACTTGCGGCGATGACCGATATGCCGCGCTTCTCGAAATCGGGGAGCAGCCCCTCGAGTTCGGAAAGGTAGCGCCGGCAGATGGGGCAATGCAGGCCGCGGTAGAACACCACCATCGTGAAATGCTGCGGCTTCTCGGCCGCAAGCGTGAAGCGCCCGCCTCCCGCGACGCTCAGTTCCAGCGCGGGGACGGGTTTGTTTGGTATGAGTGGCATATGTGGAACTCCTTCGATTCCGTGGAATTGGGTACGCGGGTTAATTGCTGGCGGCGTCCCGGACAATCTTCTCGAATACCGGATCGAGTTCGCGCGCCATCGCATTCAGTTCGGCGCTGCCGTAGGGCGCGAACACGGCACTCGGAGCGCGCCAGGTGACGCTCGCCTTGCCGTCCGCGTCTTCGGTCACGTAAATCCGCAGCGGCGCTTCGATGCCCGCCGGCACGCTGGCCGCCAGCATCCTTACCGCATAATCGTTGCGGAACACCATCAGCACCAGGTTGCCGCGGATCTTCACGCCGCGCACGGCCGCGCCGCGGCTGGCACTCGCCTGCGCGACCAGCCCCATCTTGTTCGACTCGATCGCCTTTTCCAGGCGCGCGGCCAGCGCATCAAAGCCGTACGGCGACGCGACAGCGTGAGTGTCCGGCAGTGCCGGGGTGGATTGAGCGAATACCGCGGGCGACGTGAGCGCAAGCAGAAGTACGGGAAGAAGCGACAGGCGGGCAGTCTTAAACATCGGATGACCTCAAGTGGTGAATTCTCGGTTCTTGGCGAGTGGCGGGTTCTCCTCAATCTCATTCGACGGTTGCATTTAGCGGTTTCTTACGCCGCGTTGCGGCGCCGGCTACGCCGTACATGGCAGAATGCCACCACGCAATTTGGGCGACAGCCCGGAGGCAAGGCCCGGTGGGCGGAGACGAGGATCTGGCGAAAACGCTCGAATCGCATCGCAAGTACCTGTTGCGCTACGCGCTTTTCCAATTGCGCGATCCGTCGCTCGCGGAAGACGCCGTGCAGGACACGCTCATTGCGGCACTCGCGCAGCGCGATGGCTTCCAGGGGCGCTCGCAGTTCCGCACCTGGCTCACCGCCATCCTGAAGCACAAAGTCATCGACCTGGTACGCAAGCGCGGCCGCGGCCTGCCAGCGGACGCGATGCCGCTCGGCGAGGAGGACGACTCCGCCGACAGCTCGTTCAACGCAAGGGGCCGGTGGATCGATCCGCCGGCGGACTGGGGTCTGCCCGACGCCGCGCTCGAGTCGAATCAGTTCTGGCGCGTCTATCAGAAGTGCTGCCAGCGGATGCCGGAACGCCACGCACTGGTTTTCTCGATGCGCGAAGTGATGGGCATGTCAACGGAGGAAATCTGTAAGAACCTAGAGATATCAACGTCCAACCTGCACGTGATCCTTTACAGGGCGAGATTGAGTTTGCGATCCTGCATGACAAAAAACTGGTTCGGTGCCGGCCATGGGTAGGCTGATGTATTCGTGCGAGCAGGCCTCGAAGCTGTCCTCGCGGGCGATGGAGGAACCGCTGAGCCCCGTCGAGCGCCTTCAGTTGAGGTTTCACCTGATGATGTGCAGGCACTGCACCAATTTCTCACGCCAGATCGAATTTCTCCGCCGCGCGTCGCGAAAGGTTCCCGAGGCACTCGAGCGGGACGGGGACTGAGCCACCTCCATACGCGATGTTCTAGCGGGCGATCGTCGCGCTCAGCCGCCTGCCGGTACGCGGTAGGGTTTCGGCAGGAACCACAGATGGTCCTGGCGCTCGACGGCCAGGTGGCAGCCGATACAGTACTCCACCCGTTTTGATCCGGTACCGTTGGTCTCGCCGAACAGCGTGCCGTCCGCCTGGAGGAACGTGTACTTCCAGTCGCCGCTCACGTAGTTGAAGCCGTTGGGCATCTTCTCCATCACGAACAGTCCTCCCAGCAGAATCTCTCCGCCGCGCGTCATCGAGAAGCTGTCCTTGGCAATGATGGTACCCACCGGGAGCTTGCCGGCCTTCTCGAAGCGGCCGTAGGCTGCGGCGCCGATCTCGTTGACATAGTTGTTCAGATAATGGTTGCCGTGCGTAGCGGAAAGGTAGGGGGCGGTATTCATGCGGCGCCAACCCTGATAGCTGGCCGCGGTGGCGTTGCCCGAGCGAGAGTATCCCCCCTGCAGCGCCTGGCGGATGATCGCGTAGATTTCGCCTGCCCGTTGTGGCGAGAGATTCGCGGGATTCACCAGCCTGAAGTGCCGTCGCGGCGCCGCGGGGTCGCCGCTGATCTTGCTCATCTCCACGTCGGCACCCTGGGCGATCACCGACGCCGGCACTGCGAGAACGGGGACGATCACCAGGAAAACGTAGAAAATCGTCGGCAAACGTGCGATCGTCGCACTCATTGCGATGTCTTCTCCCGTCTGCCTGCGGAGCCTCCCGCATCGTGATTCATGGGTACCCGTACAAGATCCGATCTGCGCGCATCCGATCCTTCCGGAGAACCAGACCTGTCCGCAGGCAAACGCTCGTACGCGCCGCGGATCGCTCCGTAGCACTCGCAACTGCGCGCTTCGAGGCCCGTGCGGTCGAGGATAACGAGGCATCGATATCCGGAGCGGACAAGCCCATCGTTGCGCAGCCGCCGTACGGCGATGGTCACCCCTTCACGCCGCCCACCGAGAAAGCCTCCGACGTCCTCGTGGGTAAAGTCCAGTCTATCGCCGCCCGACCGGTCGTGCATGAGCAGGAGCCAAGTACAAAGCTGCTGCTCTATCGTGTGCACCCTGTGGCAGATCGAGCGCTGGACCACCTGGGCGTTGAACGCCCCGTAAAAGTGTAGCAAGCCGGAGCGGAACAGGCTGTATCGCCGGAACGAGTCCACAAATGCCTGCGCCGGGATTCTCAGCGCGCGGCCGGCGCACGCCACGACCGCGCGGCCGGGCATTTGGCCGCCCTCGAGGAGAACTTCAATTCCCAGCGTACCCTCGTTCCCGATCATCCCGAATTCAACGGATGCGCCCTCGCGCGTCGCGCACTGCAGAGAAATCACGCAGTCCTGCGGGAGGTACGCATAGTTCGCGCGGTCGCCGTCCTCGAAGATCACGAAGTCCGCTGCCAACTGAACCGGCTTGAAGTCAGAAGCCATCCGCAAGTACGCGTCGGGCGAAAGCAATTGCAGCAAGCGGTTCTTCGCGTCGTGCGGCTTGCTGAATACGTGCGCCCGACCTTCGAATTCGACGGGCAGGGAAAACGACTCCATGCCGATATAGACCGGCCCACAGCCGGTTTTCTTACAGCATTCCCGGTGCGGGTCTCGTGTATGGCGCCAGAGCAACAGATCGAACGGCTCGGTGCGAATTCGCACAGACAGCACCCGGATGCCCGCCCATATGATCCGCCCGCACTCGCGTGCGTCGAGCGCACTAACGGGCTAACTAAAGGAGATATGGACAATGGGAAAAATCGGGAAAAAGCAGATCATCGCAGCAACCGTCGCGGGCGTCTTCCTGGCGCCGGTTACGCTATTCGCGCAGTCGAGCGTGACGATCAGCGGCAGGTTTACGATGGAATTCTCCGACATCAAGATCAGTGGCAAGCCGGGGAGAAACAGCGAGGCCGCGCTGTCCGACAATACGTCGTATATCAGATTCAGCGTGAACGAAGACCTGGGCGGCGGCCTTCAGGCAATCGGCCAGGTCGAGACGCGCAATCAACTCGATACGGGATCGTTGTCCGCGAGCGGCACCAATTTCGTCGGCTTGCGCAGCAAGAGCTGGGGAGCTTTAAGGTTTGGCCGAGAAAACCTGCACTACTACCTCCGCGAAAGCGACATGTTCGTGAATGGCGGTTCTCTGAGGGGCGACAGCATCGGCATCCTCGCGTACGCGAACGGCGGCGCTACGTCGATTGCCAATGCCACCCGTACGCCGAACACCATTGTGTGGGCGTCGCCGGACTGGAGCGGATTCACCCTGAACGCGGGCTATTCGAGCCAACCCGGGCTTTCTGCCGTGGAATCGGATATCGGATCCACGGTGCGCAAAGGCCGGGCATGGAATTTGAATCCGAACTACAAGGGCGAGAACTTTCAGGTAGGCTACAGCTACTGGGACGGGAAGGCGGACGGCGCATTTGCAGGTCTTGGCGCCCCGGCCCAATTGGGGGGGGCGCAATTTGGTACGCCCGCAGGTCTTGACCAGCGCGGCCATCGCTTTTACGGTTCTTACAAATGGGGCGGTTTCAAGGCCGGGTTGGCGATCGATGATTCCAGGCTGCGGACGGCCACCGTCCTGGCGACGAACGAAATCAGCCGCCGCACGGCATGGTCGGTTCCGTTGCAGTACACGACCGGCCCCCACAGTTTCTACGGGGAATACAGCAGGGCGAACAGGGACCGGGCCGCTCCGTTCGCGGGTCTCGACACGAAAGCCAACTTGTTTAGCCTGACTTACCTGTACAACCTGTCCAAGCGCACTGCGGTGGGCGTGAACTACGCGAGACTCAACAACGGCAGAGACGCGTTCTACAACCTGTATACGTCGCGCGTTGGGACGACGGATCCCCTGGGAGTCGCGTCGACTGGAGCGAACCCGAACAAGGGTGAAGATCCGCGCATCCTCGGGGTGTCGATCTCGCACTATTTCTAGGCGTCCGATCGTGTAACAAGTTCAAGCGGTAGCAATCCGCAAGGCGCCCGGCGTTGCCGCCGGGCGCTTTCTCATGCGGAGCTGCTCGAGTCTACCGATTTCGGCTTCCCGACGCCGAGAAACGCTCACGGGTGTAAGTTTCCGTCGCTTCGAGCGGTCCTATTCGCCAAGAGGGATCACAATGCGCCACAACCGCAGCTCGGTCGCGCGCGGTGTCGCTCTCGAACCACAACCAATGGAGGTTCATGATGAGCGAAATAATGCGGAAGATCGCAGCGGTGCTGCTGATTGGCTTCACACTCGCAGGGTGCGCCGCCACGGGCGCATACCCTGGTTCATCGGCTTCGGATCAATCCACCAAAAAGGAGCGAAACATTACCGGCTACTGAGACTGTGGGGTCTGATTTCGTTGTACTCGCGCCGCCAGCGCTCGAAACGGGCTGGCCGGCGCGATGTACAGCGTGTAGGCGCCGGTCCGCTGCAGCCACCGTCGCAACGCGGTGGCGGTGAACTCCGGGCCGTTGTCCGAGCGGATGTGCTCGGGTATTCCTCTGACGAGCATCACCTCGGCCAGAAGCTCGATCACCTCCTAGGAACCGATGCGCCTTTCCACCAGGATCGCCAGGCACTCCCGCAGGTGCTCGTCGATCAGCGTGAGCAAGCGCAGCACGCGCCCATCGTGCGTCCACGCCGTCACGAAGTCGTAGCTTCAGACGTGGTTCGCCTGCTCGGCTCGAAGCCGCACACTGTTGCCGTCGTTGAGCCACAGCCGCGCCCGGGTTTCTGCTTCTTCGGAACCCCTTAACAATACTCAACCTGGTACAGAAAAAGCTGGTCAGCTCAATTTCAATGTGCCGTCGGGTTCCCGACGCGCTTTTGCGACGATAACGTCCGCCGCGCCCGCCATCGCCAGCGGACTGGAGCAAGTCATTAATAGCGCGACGATTTCAGCACGAAACCTGGGCATCATCTGCATTGGTCGCCGAATCGGTCGAAAAGCTTGCAGAAAGTGACGGCACGATCCGGAAAGTACGGCGGAGCGCGCAATGAAATTTCCGAACCGGCTGTAAGAAATTGCGGGGTTGAGTCGCCAAAGCACGAAGCCACCCTGGAACAAAACGCATGCACGCCACCCTCCCCCTTCTCACCCGCACCCAGTTTCCGGCCCTGAAGCGCCGCGTTGTCGATACGCTGCAGTTGAATCTGGGCTACCGCTGCAACCAGAGTTGCGTGCACTGCCACGTGAATGCGGGGCCGAATCGCAAGGAGGAAATGACCGCCGAAACCATCGACTCCGTCATTGCTTTCCTTGCCGCCAGTCCGGAGGTCACAACGATTGACCTGACAGGCGGCGCCCCGGAACTGAATCCCAATTTCCAGCGCCTGGTGATCGCCGCGCGGGCTCGCGGCCTGAGGGTCATCGACCGCTGTAACCTGACCATACTGGAGGAGCCGGGATTCGAGGATCTGGCCGATTTTCTGGCGGCTCACCGGGTCGAGGTTGTCGCCTCGATGCCCTGCTACCTGGAAGAAAACGTCGACAAGCAGCGCGGCAAGGGCACCTTCGACGCGAGTATCAAGGGCCTCACGCGGTTGAATGCACTGGGCTACGGACGTCCGGATAGCGGGCTCGTCCTGAATCTTGTCTACAACCCGCAGGGCGCAAGCCTGCCGCCGGCGCAGGGCGCCCTGGAAGCCGACTACAAGGCCCATCTGGGGCAGCGCTTCGGGATCGTCTTCAACCGACTCTTCACCCTGGCCAACATGCCGATCCAGCGCTTCGGCAGCCAGCTCGTCACGCGCAAGCAGTTCGACGGCTACATGGGCCTGCTCAAAGGCGCGCATCGCGACGAGAACCTGGCCGGCGTCATGTGCAAGACGCTGATCTCGGTCGGCTGGCAGGGCCAGGTGCATGACT
>OBEQ010290592.1_pt1 | contig 10125 bp, 11 predicted proteins | sample 1670901 | NCBI WGS metagenome assembly OBEQ01 (sample SAMEA104232315, study PRJEB22302) | groundwater metagenome | biome: forest; feature: aquifer; material: groundwater | place: USA | collected 2011-08-07 | depth 5.4 m | reverse complement strand
GATAAAAACAGTGATGCCAAACTTCCGATTGCTTCACTAACTAAGGTAATGACTGCAGTCGTGGCCTTAGAAAATCTGAATATGGAGGATATCGTCACCATATCCGAGGATTCGATTAAAGTAGACGGCGAAAAACAGGACTTGTATTTAGGTGAAAAAATAAGCGCCAGAAATCTTTTAAAACTTATGCTTATTGAGTCATCTAATGATGCGGCCTATGCTCTGGCCTCTTATGGAAAAACCAAGGGTATTGATTTTATCGGGGCGATGAATGCCAAGGCAACGGTTTTGGGTATGAAGAATTCTAATTTTATCGACGTTGCTGGGCTTAATGACAACGCTTATTCAACTGTTCAAGACCTGATAAAATTGGTAGAATACTCATTGAATTACCAGGAAATATGGGATATATCATCCGAGAAGACAGCGATAGTTGAATCAAGTGACGAGCGTTTCAAGCATACGGCCGTGAGTACGAATAGGTTACTTGGAATGTTAAAGGATATTATCGGAGGCAAGACGGGTTATACTGACGGAGCACTCCAGTGTCTGATACTTGTAACAAGTGTGCCGGGTTATCCGTCTAAGGTAGTGAGTGTTGTTCTTGGGTCGCATGACAGGTTTGGGGATTCACAAAAGTTAATTGATTGGGCTAGGTCGGCCTATAGCTGGAACTAATCCCGTTAGAGCCAATATGTATTACTATGGCTATATATTACAAAGTAAAAAGGATGAACGATGGTATACTGGTTTTACGGTGGATATACGGAAGCGCCTTAAAGAACACGACGAGGGGTTTTATGAATCCTGGACGAAAGGAAGAGGTCCATTTGAATTAATATATTGTGAAATGTGTAAAAACAAGCAAGATGCTAAAAACAGAGAAATATATCTTAAAACTGGCATGGGTAAGCGCTATCTAAAAAACAGATTAAGGCGCTTCCTGGCTCTAACGGGATGAACGGAAGTCAGGTTTTCACAATTTTTAATGTAGTCCGGATTTTCACCATGGCCGCGGTGGCTTTTTTTGTTACTTTGGCTATTACTCCTTTGTGGACCAAGATTTTGTATAAATACAGGCTTGGAAAAGGCGTGATTCGTGAGGCTAATGCTCCTATATTCTCGGAGCTTCATAAGAAAAAAGTTGGTATACCGACTATGGGAGGAGTTGTTATTTGGGTGACCGTAGTGGTTTTGGTTATTGTTTTTTGGGTAATAAACAAACTGCATCCCGGAACCACTCTTGGTAATTTTAATTTTCTATCCCGTTCCCAGACTTGGGTTCCTTTTGCGGCGTTGATAGTGGCTGCTCTTTTCGGACTGCTCGATGATATGCTGGGTGTTTTAAAAAAGGGACCCTGGGGCGGGGGATTAAGAATGAGAGATCGGCTGATTATGTATGCTCTTGTCGGAGCAGCGGGGGCGTGGTGGTTTTATGCTAAGCTCGGCTGGAATTTTATAAATATTCCTTTTTTTGGAGATTGGATAGTGGGTTTTTGGTATATTCCATTTTTCGCTTTCGTGATTGTGGCTTCGGCTTTTTCGGCTAATGAAACTGACGGCCTTGATGGTCTTGTGGCGGGAGTTTTTCTAACTACGTTTGGCGCCTATGCGGCAATTGCCTTTGATCAGGGCAGGATGGATTTAGTCGTATTCCTTTCAGCCATTATGGGTTCGCTGGTTGCTTTTTTGTGGTTCAATATTTATCCGGCCAAATTTTTTATGGGCGATACCGGCTCAATGTCTCTGGGCGTGACTTTGGGTGTGGTGGCAATGTTGACCAATACACCATTCCTCCTTATTCCTATCGGAGCTATATTTATAATGGAATCCGGGTCGGTAATTATACAGCTTACATCTAAAAAACTAAGAAAGAAAAAAATATTTTTATCGACTCCCATACATCATCACTTTGAAGCTCTCGGCTGGCCGGAGACTCAGGTCACAATGCGATTTTGGATGATTTCCGCGATAGGTGCAATAATCGGACTTATTATATTTCTTGTGGATTCAAAAATACCGCCATTGTTCTGATATCCTATTATTGAATTTATGTCTGACGTAGAAAAAATATCCGAAAATTTCCCCAATAAGGTTGAGAAAATCTCCTCGGATATCATTCATCTGGGTAAGTTCGATGTAGTGATTAATTCGGGCAATCCCGATAAAACCATGGTGGCAGATTTCCGGGACGTTATAGCCGATAGAAACCATTTATCAATAATTATAGAAGGAATGGGCTGGGGAGATGAGAGATTCAAAAGCTTTGGCGGATATTTTATTAAGAAAAGACATTCTGCGAGCTACGAAGATGCTAAAGAGGCCCAAACTCCAAAGCCAACGTTTGGTAGTAAGAAAACACAACTTGCGTTTAATAGCTTATTGAATGAAATTAATTTATCGTCCGATGTTGATAGAATTATTCAAAGTGATGAGGTGCAAGAGCTGGCGCGTAAGATTAGGTATAAAGGGATTAGATTTATCAAACCCATAGCGGGGATAATTGAAAAGGTGTCCGGTGATAAATATATGGTCTATCCACATATAGATGAGGTTAGATTCCCTAGCTACGATACTCAAGGAGATGCCTTAGGTTCTATTGTTCCTGAATTGGAAGAAATTTTTACAAAAAACTTAATCGACCCTTACGATTTAGAAGAAAAACAGATCTTGATTACTAAAGAAGACGGAGGCTACATATTAAATCTCATAGATATCGAAGGATATACTCGTATCGAGGAATAAGAGTTTGCTATATGTCACATAGATTCAAAAATATTTCACTCATTCTTATAATGTCTGGAAGTTAAAATTCTATATAAACATTGAATGAATAAATCAGCTATCATAATAAAAGGAAACTCAGCATTAATTGAAAATAATGAGCGAGCCGATATTTTTTATAAAGAACTATCATCTTTTCTAGAGGAACTTGGGTTTGATGTTCAATTTGATGCCGGAGAGCCATATACCACGCCTCCGTTGGCTGATCTTTGGATTGGTCATAGCCGTGGATCAGATCGTTTGAGATTTGCACCTCCTGAAACTTTGGTTCTCGGAATAGGTGTGCCTGATTCTGAAGGAGAAAATAATTTTCCAGTTGTTAATCATCCGGATGACGAGATGGTCAAAAGGAAATACAGTCTTGGAGTAGTCATTGATGGCAAAGTAGGTATAGAACTCGACGACGCTAATCACTACGTCCTTACAGGTGATATGAGGTTAGCAATAGAAGAAATAATAAAACGCGGCAAGTCATAAAGACCTTGCCGCGTTTGTAGTTGTAGTGTCCTACCTCTTTGGGTAGAAGACGAAGACGTACTTCTGCTGTCTGAAGCCTAGGGCCTCTTCTGCAGAGATGAACTCGCCCCAATATTCTTCGGGTGGTGAATAGCGCATCCCTGTTTGTGGCTCCAGGTGGAGACGATGGATTTCCATATCGAATCCGACTTCAACGCCGGTTTGAAGAATGTTCATGGGCTCGTGCACGTATGAAGCGTGTCCGTATTGTCGTTGTAGCTGTCCACGCCATCGTAACCATGCGGTGTTTTCTGAGTGGCTTCCTAGAGATATGAATGCTCCACCCTCGGGGCGTAGAATACGCTGTAGCTGACGAGCCCAGTGACAGAGATCTTCTTCTAAATACAGAAATTCATTACCGATAACCAAGTCAATGCTTTGAGTCGGCACTTTTTCGATATGGCTGTAAAAAGTTGCATAGGAGATTCGTTTTTTTGCTTCGTCCCGTGCATGCTCAATAGGCTCAACTCCAGAAAGGCTCGCTACCCGACTTCCCTCATGCAGTCTCCTACTAAATTTTTTATCAAGAAGCTCCAAGAGTCCGCCAGTGTGGCAGCCAATATCAAGAATGTCCCAGGGCTTATTATGTGGCAGAGAAGCATTAGCTTCATGTTCCACAAGCCTTGCAAGAGCCTGCCAATTTGACTGATTTTGCTTCTCCATCCGTTCATCGCCGGCCTTGTCGAAAAAGTACCGTTTCATTTCAGTCACCATTGTCACCCCTCTTTCGTATTGGAAATGAGCATCATTATAATACCACATTATATCGTAAATATCAAGTCCTTGACAGGAATTACACCTCGTGTTATAAGTGAAGATTACTCTTTGACAATACATAGGGGGCAGATAGTGACCAAATGGATTAATAATCCGGGCGTTAAGTTGATGGTAGAACGTATAAAGACCCAGGAAAAAGATATAAAAAGAGTCTTTACCGTTACGCTCTTTGGCTCTATTTTGGGAGCTTTTATTCCACTTCTTTATGGAAAAGTCATCAGAATGGCCGGGGATGGAGCTTCGCCCATTTTATATCTCCTGATATATATGTTCATGTGGCTGACGATAGACCAGTTTTATAACTGGACGACCAGATATTCCGATAGGCAGGGTAGTTATACCGCCTGGAATATTGGTTACGAGCTTTTTACGGGATGCCTGAGTCATTTAATAAGGCTCCCAATGTCATTTCTATCCGAACAGAGGTTGGGTAAAGTCGTCCAAAGATTTGAGCGCGGTTCGGATGTACTAGAAAGAATGATAAGGGACGTTCTATTCTCTCTTCTTCCGAGTTTTCTAAGTCTGTTATTTGCTTTTGTGATTATGTTCTGGATGCGATGGCAGTTAGCCGTACTTGTTATGCTAACGGTGGCTTCATACGCACTTAGCATGATTTCGGGGAATAAGAAAATAATTTCTCTCAACAGAAAGACAAAGAAAATGTGGGAAGAGGCCTGGGGCCATTTATGGGACGTGGTTAACAATGTTAAGGCCGTAAAGGCTAATACTAATGAAGAATTCGAGATAGAAAGGATTAACACTAATTTCGGGAAATGCTATTCCGGAGAAAAGGAAGCTGAAGAATTAAGGCACAGGATTAAAACTTTTGAGCATTTAATATTTGGCGGCGGGGCAGTAATTACGATGTCTCTCGGCGCCTTGATGTTGCGATGGAAAATGATTGACACCGGGGGTCTTTTTGCCTTTTTGGGTTATATTCACTTAGCCTATACACCGTTCAGCCGGCTGGCTCATAATTGGCGCTTTGTTCTGGAGGGGGTTGTTGTCGAGGAAAGAGTAGCTCATTTTATAGCGGAGAAGGAAGAAGATTATGAAAGCGGAGAAGAAATAAATATTGTTGGAGCTATACAATTCCGCAACGTATCTTTCGGATATAAAGAAAATGGTGATTCAATTCTCAGCAATATAGATCTGGACATTAAACAGGGCGAGACAGTTGCCATAGTAGGACAAAGTGGAGTCGGTAAAACTACCCTTATTGACCTTCTTTCCAGATACTATGACATTACCGGCGGAGAGATTACCATAGACGGACGGAATATCAGAGATTGGAAGCTAGCCTCATTGAGGTCCCAGATGGCGGTCGTGCCCCAAAATGTTTCTCTGTTCAATGATACTATAAAACTTAATATTGCCTATGGTGATATTAATAAACTGTCTGACACTGCCGTTATCGAAGATGCGGCGAAAGCTTCTTATTCCCACGATTTTATCACGGGCCATAGGTTTGTTAATGGCTATGATCAGGTTGTAGGTGAGCGAGGTATTAAGCTTTCGGCGGGTCAACAACAAAGAGTGGCCATTGCCAGGGCATTGCTTAGAGATCCCAAGATTCTTATTCTTGATGAGGCAACTTCTGCCCTTGATTCAGAGTCAGAAATGTATGTTCAGCAGGCCCTGGAAGTGCTGATTAAAAGCCGAACAACTCTTATTATTGCCCATCGTTTAAGCACGGTTAAAAAGGCGGATAAGATTGTTGTTCTCCATGATGGAGCGGTGGCTGAATTAGGTAAGCATGACGAACTGATAGCAAAGGACGGTATTTATAAAAAGCTCATTGATTTACAGAGCTTCAAGGAATGACCCCATGGTGGGTCATTTTTTTTATACTAAATTTGTAATAGAATTAAGTAATGGCTAAAGCTATCTTGGCGATGACCCTTATACTGCTTATCTTCGGATTAGTTGTTTTGTCGTCGGCGGGGATTATTGAAGGCCAGAAGAAGTTTGGTTCACCTTATTATTATTTTTACCACCAACTATTGTACGGAGTATTACCCGGACTGCTTCTCATGTTCTTACTGTCCAAGATTGACTATAGATTCTGGAAGAAGATATCTCTTCTAGTTTTGTTTGGTGCCTTGTTCTTGATGGTGCTGGTTTTTATGCCGCACTTTGGGTTTGATTTAAAAGGAGCAACGCGATGGTTAAGTATCGGTGGTTTTTCTTTTCAGCCGTCGGAGGTGCTTAAGCTGTCGCTTATTATTTATCTTGCCGCTTGGTTCAGTAATCGTGATGAAAGAATGAAAAACTGGGCATTTGGTATGGCTCCATTTTTTATCGTACTGGCGCTCATAACGGCTCTATTATTTTTACAACCCGACTTCGGAACACTCATAGTTGTATCTCTTATATCTTTCGCAATTTATTTTTTAGCCGGTTATTCTATAAAACATTTTCTAGTAATTATTCTGATAGCCCTTTCTTTGGTCGCTGTTGGTGTGGCGGTAGAGCCATACAGATTTAATCGTATCAAAGCTTTCATTGATCCTTCCGTTGATCCGCAGGGGATTTCTTATCAGGTTAATCAGTCTATGATTTCTATCGGCTCCGGCGGTTTATTTGGCGTCGGATTTGGTAAAAGTACCCAGAAGTTCGGTTTTCTACCGGAGGTGGTTAATGATTCCATTTTTGCAGTCGTTGCTGAGGAGTTGGGATTTGTCGGCTCATTATTTTTGATAAGTTTATTCGTGGCGTCCACTTTTTTAATGGTTAAACTTTCACAAGATATAAATGATAAATTTGGCAAACTCCTAGTGATGGGAGTGGCTGTCTGGGTCATTGGTCAGGCGTTCATAAATATCGCCGCAATATCCGGCCTCCTGCCTCTTACCGGTATTCCTCTGCCCTTTTTAAGCTATGGCGGAACGGCTATAATAGCTTTACTGGCCGGCATGGGGATTGTTCTTAATGTTGCAAAAAAGGCTTAGCTGATGTAATTTATATCATCTGATTACTTTGGGTGATTATGAGCACTTTGACTAAGCCAGTTTATTTAACAATTAGCGGAATAATGGGTGTAGGCAAGACGACGGCAGGCGAACTACTTGCTTCCCGGCTTGACCTGCCTTTTATTCCTGAGTCCGCAGATAAAAATATTTTTTTAGAACTTTCTTATACTGATGGTCCGCGATGGGCGTTGGCGAGCCAACTTTGGTATTTCGGTCAACATCTCAGAAATATCCCGAGCATACAAAAACTTCTTAGTTCAACGGGCGTTATCGAGGATGTTAATGTTCGTCAGGGACACTTTCTATATGTACTTAGCCGATATCAGCTTGGACATATTAATGAGCAGGAATACCAGCTTTATAAAGACCTATACGAATCGACCATTTCATTTTTTCCCGTTCCTGATCTGGTAATAAATTTGGAAGCGGGGATTGATACGATATGGGAGCGTTTGAGAAATAGGAACCGGCTGGTTGAAAAAACTGTAGAAAAAAGTTATCTGGAATTGCTTGCTGGGAATCAACGTCGCTGGATGAATGAAAATAAGACCTTGCGGGTGGTTAATATAGATACTGAAAAAATAGACCTTGTGAGCAACGAAAAAGATAAAAGCTCATTTGTAGCCACAATCTTAGAACATCTAAATTAAAACCGCCTAGCTAGGCGGTTTCTATTTTTTCTATTTTAAAATCAGCGCGTTTATTTTTGATGACTCGGATCTTAGTTCCTATCGGAGGCAGTTCAGATACATTTAGAACTTTAATTCTTTCGATTTTTTCTTCAGTTTCAAGAGTTATAGTATTAAAAACTAGCGGGGGCAATGGAGCATAATAGCCGGTCATTTTGGATGCTTCTTTGGAGCTGAGGTTATGGGCGATGGAGTCAACATATGTTCCTTCGGCTACAACCCACCAGGTTTCTTTGGCATCTTTTTCTATAAATTCCAGAACTTTAATTAACCAAAAAATAAACCCGATTATCAACGCAATAAAAATCATTAGTTGATCGAAGTTCATTGGCCCCCCTATAAATAAAAGAACTTTTTTAAATAGTATACTCCTTAAAGTGTGGGGTCAACCCGCAAAGCGGAGCGGTCGTCGTATGACGGCAACCCCGCTAAAAAATAACCCTCCGATTCGGAGGGTTATTTTTTAGCGATTAGCTTGGAGGCTGCTGATTTGAGACGGGAGGCTTTATTATTCTTAATAACCCCAGTCTTAGCAGCTTTATCGATGGCTTTGTAGGCCTTAGCCAGAAGCTTCTGGGCTTCTTTACCTCCTGCAGAGCCGACCTTCTTGAGCTCTTTTACGGCGACTTTATAGGCGCTGGAGCGCTTCAAATTTCGGGCTTTTCGCCTTACGGATTGTCTTAGTGCTTTTTTAGCAGATGCTGTGATTGGCATAACTTGATTATATTACTATATTTTGATATTTTATGCAAGGTTATTAAATAGGGAGGTTGAGATGAACCGAGGAAAGCTCTGGGTTCTAGCTGGCATAGGGCTATTTATCGTTACTCTTCCTGTACCTGGTGGGTGGGGTTTGTTTTTTGCTGCTGTTGCCGGTCTCATGATAGGCTTTGGTTTGTGACGATCCGTTACCTTCGCTGGGACTAGGAGAATACTAGTCCCGATGCCCTCAAGTGAGGGCTTTTTTGTTGAGAAAAAATAATTAAATAAGCGTAGCCCTCTTCATTGAGAAACCTTTGAGATTTTTTAAGACAAATCAAAAATAATTTAGATATTTTCATGGGAACCAATTAGGGTGACCCGGAACGGGGCTTGCCCGCATGGCCGGGTCGAGTTCCCTAATTGGTCATAGAAAATGATTAAATTATTTTAAAATTTGTTAAAGAAGTGATTGGTTTATAAATGAGGAGGGCTACGCTGACTAAGTGACTATGCAACCTCACTCTTTATCTTCCGTATCTGTTCGCGAAGCGCCAGCGCTTTGTCGTACTCTGTCTTTTTGGCTGCCTGCTCCATCATTTTGGTCAGCTGGCCGATTATTTTATTCTTACTACCATTACCGAACACATAGATAGCTGAATCTTCGTCTCGGCCCCAGCGCCTCGTTTTGGTCATTCCGTTATTGGAGATCGGCAGATCGGAGTTGCCGATGGCCTTTATTATAGTTTTCGGGGTGATGTTATGTTTTTTGTTATGAGCTATCTGCTTATCTCTGCGCCGGTTGGTTTCATTTATAGCCGCTTCTATAGATTTTGTTCTTTTATCAGCATACAGAATGACGTGGCCGTTTACATGTCTGGCAGCTCTACCCATTGTTTGAATAAGGGTGGTTGTATTTCGAAGAAACCCTTCTTTATCGGCATCTAAGATGGCAATCAAAGATACCTCAGGCAAGTCGAGACCTTCCCGTAAGAGGTTTACGCCGACAAGAACATCGTGATGTCCAAGTCGAAAATCTTTTAATATTTTCAGTCTATCTAAAGTTTTAATCTCTGAATGGAGGTAATTAACCTTAATCCCGGCATCAGCGAGAAATTCGCTTAGGTCTTCGGACATTCTTTTGGTCAAGGTCGTGACGATAATACGCTCCTTACTGGCGATACGTTTTTTAATCTCGGTTAGTAAATGCTCAATTTGTCCTTTTGTCGGCTGTATCTCAATAGTCGGATCCAGTAGTCCGGTCGGCCTGATAAGCTGTTCAGCTATATTTGTCTTTCCTGATAAATCAACCTCATATTCCTTGGGTGTCGCCGAAACATAAATTGCTTTTTGAATTCTTTTATTAAATTCCGGAAATTTAAGAGGGCGGTTATCCAACGCTGAGGGGAGTCGGAAGCCGTAATTAACGAGAGTGCTTTTGCGGGAGTGGTCGCCGTGGAACATCCCCCGAATTTGCGGAATTGAGATGTGGGACTCGTCGATAATAGTAAGAAACTCTCCTTTTGACATGAAGAAGTCTATTAAAGTGTAGGGTGGTGCACCCGGTTTTCTAAAATCTAAATGTCGGGAGTAGTTTTCAATACCGTGGCAATATCCAGTGCGACGCATCATATCTATGTCATGCATAGTTTTCTGGTAAAGTCGGGCCGCTTCTCCTATTTTTCCGG
>OBEQ010072317.1_pt1 | contig 10125 bp, 8 predicted proteins | sample 1670901 | NCBI WGS metagenome assembly OBEQ01 (sample SAMEA104232315, study PRJEB22302) | groundwater metagenome | biome: forest; feature: aquifer; material: groundwater | place: USA | collected 2011-08-07 | depth 5.4 m | reverse complement strand
CGTGGTCGATGCGCATACCTCACCAGGTGCGAGCACGCCGTTTGACATCCCAAGGCATGCACCGCAGGTCGGGTTCGTCACACAGAAGCCTGCATCCATGAATATCTTAATAAGCCCCTCCTCATCCGCCTGCCGAAATACCTTCGGAGTCGCAGGAGAGACTATACCCCTAATAGCCGGTGAGACCGTCCTTCCCTTCAGGTACGCCGCAGCAACGCGCAGATCTTCAATCCTTCCGTTGGTGCATGAGCCTATATACACCTGATCGACAGGGGTCCCTTCCATCTCGGACACGTTCTTCACTTCGTCCGGTTTATACCCGTAGGTGACTTGAGGTTCAAGATCAGAAACGCCGATATTAATAATCTTTACATACTCGCAGCCTTCATCGGACCACCATTTTTTGAAATCCTCCAGCGCAGACTTCCTGTCGCCGTATTCGGAGGAGATAAAGGGCCAGAGATAATCTACGGTCACCCCGTCGGGCATACATATCCCGGAGGTCCCGCCCGCCTCTATCGCCATATTGCAGAGGGTCATCCTGGACTCCATGGACGTGCCGTCCACAACCTCGCCGCGGAACTCTATTACGCAGTCCGTGGCCCCTTTTACGGTAAGTTCCCTGATCACCCTCAGGATGACGTCCTTTGCGTACACGCCTTCCGGCATTTTGCCGTTTACATTTACACGGATCGTCCTGGGCTCCCTGAATGCACATACTCCCTTAAGTATGCCTACCTCAAGGTCCGTGGTGCCGACACCGGCGGCAAATGCGCCGAAGGCGCCGTGCGTACATGTGTGGGAATCACCCATAATTACCGTATTGCCCGGCCTTATGAAACCGTGCTCGGGGAATATGGCGTGACAGACTCCGTTTCTGCCTATATCAAAGAAATCCCTGATACCCTGCCTCCTGGCCCAGTCCCTGAGGACCTTTCCCTGCATCGCCGTCTTTGTGTCCTTCGCCGGAGTAACGTGGTCGATCACGGCTTTAATCTTTGCAGGATCGAAGACCCTGTCCTTGCCCCTGGCCACGAGATCGTTTATCGCGATGGGTGTGGTTATCTCGTGGCACATAACCACATCTATGCCGAGCACCTTTGTGCCCGGGAAGGGCTCGTCCCTCAGATGCGTCTTAAATACCTTCTCCGCCAATGTCATTGCCATGAACACCTCACAATAACTAATTTTAACACTAACATTTCTTCCCGTTACAACTTATTTTCTGCGGTAACCAAGTACCTAATGCCGTCACAGACAAAATTCATCCGGGACCTTCTTGACTAACTTATGTATTGAGCTTATCATAATAATTATGCATTATTCAAATTCATTATTTTCATTTAACATATAACTTTTAGTATGAATTTTTACCAGCTCGTTTATTTCAGAAAAGTCGCTGAGACGAAGAGTATAAGCCGTGCGGCGGAAGAACTCTTCATCACCCAGCCGGCAGTAAGCAAACAGGTTCGTGCCCTTGAGGAGGAACTCGGGGAAAGGCTGTTCGACCGGATAGGGAAGAAGATCTTCCTCACGAAAACCGGGCAGGTGCTTTTGGTCCATGCAGACAGGATACTCCGGTCGGTAGAAGAGGCAAAGACGGCTGTTCGCGATCTGTCCGAAGAATGTTCAGGAGAACTTGTTATCGGCACGAGCGACCATATAAGCCTGCACCGCCTTCCAGGCATTCTGAAGTCTTACATCACTGCGTTTCCGAAGGTGGACTTGAAACTCCGCTGCCACAGGTCGGAAACGGTGCTGGAGATGGTGGGCAAGAACCTCGTTGATATCGGGGTCATCACCCTGCCGCGTGTCTCAGCCAATCTCATCTCCAGGGTCATATGGAAAGATCCCATGTCCCTTGTTTTTCCGAAAGGCCATCCGCTTACCGAACTGGGAAAGGTCAGGTTGAAAGACATAACCACCTACGGAATGATACTGCCCGAAGCAGGCACAACCACTAGGGAGACTATCGATGCCGCCTTTACAAGAAAGAAGCTCATTCCCAATGTCACGATGGAGGTGGCGTATATCGAGACGATCAAAGGTCTCGTGAAAGTCGGGCTGGGCATGTCTATCCTTCCGGATAAGGCAGTTGAGCAGGAAATACAATCAGGCGCCCTCGTAAAGGCAAAGATACAGGATGCGAATTTCTCCAGGGACCTCGGCGTCGTCTACCTCAAAGACAAATTCCTGTCCCGGCCGGCGGCGGAGTTTCTGAAGTTTCTCGAAAAAAAATAATATGCTTTGCAACGTCAACAAAAACGGCATGGACCCCATTCCCGTTCATGCCGTTTAATCCCCGGCGCCTGCCTATGCGTCATGGACCTTCATACGCCACGATTCAAGATAATCTTTAGTGACCTTTTTGATGTTATGGTCTTTCTTTGCATGTGCAGCGGCTTTTTTCAGGACCTCATTCACGGTCTTGCCGCGGGCCTGATAATCGCAGTCTACACCGACATCTTTGCAAGATAGGCTTTTCACGTGGATCTCCTTTCAGTTGCTCCTAAATTACAGCGAGCGGACCTTCAGTGCCAGGTGATCTTTTCGATCATCTTTTTTACAACGATCTCATCACCGCGCAGATCATCTCTCAGGTCGCGTTTGTCTGTCTTCAGTATTACCGTCCTCAACTCTTCCTCAAAGGTATTGAGAGCACGCTTCAATATCTCCTGTTCCCTATCATTCAGTTCAAGTACCATGACCTTACCTCCTTTCCAAAGCGAGCGCCTTTATTCAAAGTAAAAGGCCGGGCTCACCGTTTTATTCCTTCGGCAGCTCGGCCATCTTATTAAAAGACCCGCCGCTTTCCGTCCCCCCCTTGCAGAGGGTTTGGCTTTGTCGGGACTTCACCTTTTCTAATGATATTATATCAATCCACGGGTTGTCCTGCTATTTAATCTTTTTTATTAAGTCAATTAAGTTGTTAAATAACTCTTTAAATACAGCCAGATAGACCAGCGTGAAGCCTTTTCGAAGGCAACACTTTTCGGACATTATGGGTTAGAATAGTCCATTAGGTCGGTACGCGGAAGGTCGTTGCCTTCCCGCACTTAATTCGACGGTACAGGAGCCAGTAACATGCTCATCGGCATCATTTCTGACACCCACGACAACATGCCGCAGATCAAAAGGGCGGTCGACCTGTTCAACGAAAGAAAAGTCGAGCACGTGGTACACGCGGGCGATTTTACATCGCCATTTACATTTCGCATACTAAGAGACCTCACCTGCGGCTTCACCGGCATCTTCGGCAATAACGATGGAGACAAACTCCTCCTCCAGAAGATGTCCCGGGGAAGGGTCTTTCCCCAGCCCCACATCTTTGAGCTGGAAGGCAGGAAGATTGTCCTGATGCACGAACATCATATCGCCGATGCACTTGCCGACAGCGGCCATTACGACATTGTGATATACGGCCACACCCATAAGCCTGAAATCAGGAAGGTGAAAAATACCCTGGTAATCAACCCGGGAGAGGCGGGCAGCTGGCTCTACGGAAAATCGACTGTTGCAATCGTGAACCTCTCGCTCATGTCGGCGGAAATCATTAATCTCTAAAATCAGATCTCAAATTCCTCTCCCCTTGCAGGCACATGCGTCTTGTACTTGAACTTTCCCTGTATCAGGGCCTGAAAATCGAACGATGCCTTTTCTTCACCGTGCACAATAAAGATCTCGGGCGAATTCGTGAACTTCGATATCCAGCTTATGAGCTCAGACTGGTCAGCATGGGCCGAAAACCCGCCTAACGTATGTATCTGCGCCCTGACGACCACATTTTCTCCGAGTACCTCGACAACCTTCGCCCCGTCGACGATCTGCCTTCCCAAGGTACCCTTTGCCTGGAAGCCGACGAACACGATGCTGCATTCTCTTCGCCATAGGTTGTGTTTGAGATGGTGCCGCACCCTGCCCCCGTCGCACATCCCTGAACCCGCGATGATTATCGCCTCCTTTTTGATCCTGTTGAGGCCCATGGAATCTTCCGTACTCGTGGTGAAGTTGATTCTCATCGCATCGGTGCTTTCCGTGCTGAAAAGGAGTCTCGCCTCCTCGTCGAAATATTCCTTATGAGCTTCGTAAACCCTCGTAATCCTCTCGCCCAGGGGGCTGTCGATATATACATTAATCCTGAACAGCCTGTCTTCTTTGACGAGCTTGTTCAGGATAAAGAGCAGGTCCTGGGTCCTTCCCAGGGCAAAAGACGGGATTATCACGTTTCCGCCCCTCCTGAAGGTGCTCCTTATCACATCGACCAGTTCATCAATCGATTCCTGCATGCCCTTATGGTTCCTGTTTCCGTAAGTCGACTCGATCGTAAGATAGTCTGTCTCCTCAACAAATACAGGGTCGTCGACTATCGGGTTGTCCTTCTTGCCGATGTCACCTGAAAAGACCATCTTCCTTTCTCCCCCGCTATCTCGACACCAAAGTTCGAGGGTCGATGATCCGAGTATATGCCCGGCGTTGACGAACCTATACCTGACATTTTCGCTGAGACTCTGGATTCCGCCGTAATGCGTTCTCTGAAGAAGAGGTAGCACCTTGTCGACATCCCGGCTGATATACAGGGGATCTTTCGGCTCCATTCCCGATCTTAGCGCTTTTCTGTTATACCATTCCGTATCGGACTCCTGGATGTGCGCGGAGTCATACATTATGAGCTCCGCGATATCGGCGGCAGCGGAAGTCGTAATGATTTTCCCTCTGAAACCATCCTTGACCAGCTTAGGCACCAGGCCGACATGGTCCAGATGGGAATGGGTGAGAAACAGGCAGCCTATATCTGAGGGTTCGAAATCGAATCCCCTTTTATTCACCTCTTCGGCGTCCGGCCCCTGATACATCCCGCAGTCTATCAGTATCTTTTCTTTCTCACCGACCACATGGAAACACGAACCGGTCACCGTCCTTGCACCGCCTAAAAACCGTATCTTCATATCGTCACCCCGTCTATTCTTTTCAGTCCCGCCGGACCGCGCTTTTTATGGTATTCAGAGTATTCTTCTTCGGTGATTCTTCTGTCAAGAGGGGCCTTATTAACTCTCTTTGGAATAACGCCCCCAGGCTCCGCCTCTCCCCCTCTTAAGATAAGAGGGGGTTAAGGGGAGTTATGAAATCCTTGACTAAAAAAAATACCCCGCCGGTTGTCCGGCGGGGCGTGGATCTATAACTTTCTCTATCCTTAACGAATTATATCTTATACTGGAGCTGCCATCTGAAAAACGTGGCATTGTCGGCGCTCGATGAATAATAACTGCCGGGGATGAAATATTCGAGCTGGAGCATACCGTCCAGGCTCTTCGAGAACTTATGGCTCAGGATCGCCATAGGGAGATGTCCTCTTTCTTTTCCCGTCCCGAACATAGCAGTAGTGAGTCCCGATTTCTCCGGCGCCCATAAATATTGATAGGCAAGGAGAAGGTTCGTCTCGGGCGTGAAGTTAAGCTTCAACGACGCCTTCAGTATTTCCATGTTCGTCCAGTAGCCTGGAATCCCGCCTCCGCCGAAGGCCGCTGTTTCGTTCAGAAGAGGATAGATGATGAGTTCATTCCAGTAAGGGTTCCTCGAAAAAAGAGGGTCAAAAGCCTCGTTCTTGTCTTTCGTACCCACATCGTCTCCCGACAGATAAACGAACCTCAGGTCGAACTCCGGCTTCAGTCCGACGTTCTCATATTTCCGCCCCACAAAGACGTATCCTCCGTTACCTGTTCTGTCCTGCCACTTACCTCCGGCGTCGTAATCTCCGAACTGGGTAGCAAACTCGCCGCCGAACTTCCAGCCGCTGTTTAGTGCAACTACCGCCCTTGCGCCCAGCGTATTCAGTTTGAGTTTCGGGGTAGCCCCGAACGCCTGCTCTATTTTATAGATATAATAAGGCTCCACTGTGACGTTGTCGGAGACCTTGCTTCTTCCATACAGAACAATCGCCTGCTCCCGGGAAGCTGTCAGGACCTTTTTGTTGTCGACATATAACGTGCCTTGTACAGCCGGATGCATGGAAGGAAGAAAGACATCGGTCCTGGGGTCGTCGATATAGACAAAATCCAGACTGTTTTTCTCGTTGATCTTCCATCTGAGTTTGGCGGCGTTAAAATAGAAAGTCCTTGACCCGTCCGCGGGTGAACCGTCCATCAGCAGGAAGCCCTCGCCGTACATATCCGGGCCGAGGAAATCCTGACGTCCGATCCTCACATCGACAGGAAGTCCAAATACGTCCTTCGCATCGAAATAGAGGTTGTCGATGACCAGTTCGTCCGGATCATACCTGTCGGGATTTGGCCTGTCATTGTTCATCTTAAAGTTAGTGAAAGGCCCGTCAAAATACTTCATCTCGTTCGCAAGCCTGGCATATATTCCGAACTGAGGGCTGAAGTCAGCCCTCGCCCAAAGCTGGGTCCTTAGCCGGAAGAAGTTCCTGTCAGCCGCACTACCCGTATTGGCGGTATCCAAGGCCACCACATCGTCCCATATTTCCTGCCGGAGTCTGAAGGCCGCACCGTACTTTAAAGTTGTTTCTGCGTGCGCAACAGAAACGTACAGAATCGTAGCCAAAAAAAGAACAAACATTACTGCAAAAGATCTTTTAAGCATGCTCTCCTCCTTTTTATTAGATTTCTCAAACCTCGAATAATTCCGGTTCCACCACCGGCGCCTGCTGCAATAATCGGAAGTTGCTTCATTTAGCCTATTCGTGAAGAGTTTCCTGATAATTCCACCCTTTCAGCAAGCTTTGAAATAATAAGCGGACGACCCAATCCTTGTCAAGACCGTCAGTTTACATATTCGAAGCCAGGCCGCATGCGACGGGGGTGCTTCCTCTTGTGAAAAAAAAAGTCCCTAAGGCACTTTGCCATAATGCCGAAAATTACTTATAATAGTCCCGCAATGAATGGGATAATCGACTTTCATACACACGCCTTTCCCGAGGAGCTTGCGGAAAGGGCTATGAAGGCCATTCTCGAAGAAGGGAAGAAGAAATCCGATGTGACGGCCCATCTCGACGGCAGGGTGTCATCTCTCCTTTCCTCTATGGACAGGAACAACATCGAAAAGAGCATCGTCTGCTCGATCGCCACGAAGCCGTCCCAGTTCGGGCCTATACTTGCATGGTCGCAAAAGATCAGGTCCGACAGGCTGGTCCCCTTTCCTTCCCTTCATCCGGACGACCCCGACGCACTGGGGAAGGTATCGAGGATAAAAGGCGAAGGGTTCAAGGGAATAAAGTTCCATCCCTATTACCAAAACTTCAGCATAGACGAAAAAAGACTCTTTCCTATTTACAAGAAGATCGCCGCAGAGGGGCTGATCGTGCTGATGCATACCGGATTCGACCTGGCCTTCGAGAGGACAAGGATGTGTGACCCTGAAAAAATCGTACGCGTCCTTGAAAAATTTCCTGACTTGAAATTGGTGACCTCCCATCTCGGCGCATGGGAGGATTGGGATGAGGTCGAGAGGTTGATCGTCGGGAAAAGGATCTATATGGAGGTATCATACTCACTCGATATCCTGGGTGCGAAGCGTGCGAGAAAAATGATATTGGCCCATCCTGCTGAGTATGTTCTTTTCGGCACCGATTCCCCCTGGACCGGACAGGACAAAACATTGTCTTTGCTGAAAGGGCTTGAGCTCGGGCCGGACAGAGAGAAAAAGGTCCTGAAGGAGAATGCCCTCGCCCTCCTGAATTCGGTCTGATCGAAAGCTCATCGCTGCACAGAGTCCTTGCGGGTCCGGGAGAAAAGCTGTTGAGGTTCAAAATACCCCGGTGGTATAATAACAGGCTTACGTTATTTTTATGAAAAGCAAGAAATTACATCCGAGCATTAAAGGGCCTTCTCTGCTCTCCGGCAACGAAGCCCTGGCCCTCGGCGCTTTCGAGGCAGGGGTCAAGGTGGCGTCTGCCTATCCGGGGACCCCTTCCACCGAGATACTCGAAAACCTCTGCACCTATGAAGGTGTATATACAGAATGGGCGCCTAACGAGAAGGTTGCGCTCGAAGTCGCCCTCGGGGCCTCTTTCGGAGGCGTCAGGGCACTTGCGACGATGAAGCATGTCGGCCTCAATGTGGCAGCGGACCCTCTCTTTACCGCCGCCTATACCGGCGTCCGCGGAGGTCTGGTGATAGTGACCGCAGACGACCCCGAGATGCACAGCTCGCAAAACGAACAGGACAACCGCAATTATGCCTATGCCGCAAAGGTCCCGATGCTCGAGCCAGCGGATGCATCAGAGGCAAAGGAGTTCCTGAAGATCGCATACCGGATGAGCGAGGAGTTCGATACCCCGGTGCTCCTCAGAACAACGACAAGGGTCGCACACGTAAAAGGCATGGTCACGGCCGGTCCAAAAGAAGGCCCTGCCGCAAAAGCCGGCATAGAGAAGATGCCTGAGAAGTTCGTTATGCTCCCGTCGAACGCAAGGAAGAGAAGGGTTGAACTCGAAAAAAGAATGGAACGGCTCAGGGAATATGCAGAGACCTTCCGTGAAAACAGGATCGAATGGGGGGATAAAAAAAGAGGTTTCATCACCTCGGGGGTCTCCTATCTCTATGTAAAAGAGGCTTTCCCCGATGCATCCGTCCTGAAGCTCGGCATGGTACATCCCCTGCCGGAAAAGATGATCAAAAAGTTTGCATCGGAGATAGACGAACTCTATATCGTTGAAGAGCTCGATCCATTCATTGAACTGCATGTAAAAGCCATGGGGGTCGTATGTAAAGGAAAAGAAGTCATTCCCTCGATGGGAGAACTGAATCCCTGGATCGTCAGGACTGCCATCACCGGAGAAAAAGGCAGGGCGGTATTTGAGCCCGTGCAAATTCCTATGAGGCCGCCCAACCTCTGCCCAGGCTGTCCACACCGGGGGATATTTTACGCAATATCGAAGCTCGGCGTCTTTGTTGCCGGCGATATAGGATGTTACACCCTGGCGGCGCTAAAGCCGCTCAGCGCAATGGACTCCTGCGTATGCATGGGAGCGAGCATCGGCACCGCCTTCGGTATGGAGAAGGCGATAGGGAAAGAGAGCCTCGGCAAGATCGTTGCGGTCATCGGCGACTCGACATTCATGCATTCAGGCATAACAGGCCTTATAGAGGTCGTATACAACAGGGGGTTCACCACCGTCGTCATCCTCGACAACCGGACTACCGGCATGACAGGCCACCAGCCGAACCCTTCGACAGGGTCCACGCTGTCCGGCGAGATCAGCGCCGCGGTCGATATTGAGGCGCTCTGCAGGGCCATCGGGGTAAAACATGTCCGGACCGTTAACCCCCATAATATCGAAGAGACACATAAAGTCCTGAAGGAAGAGATCAAACGACCCGAGCCTTCGGTCATTATTACAAAGGCGCCCTGTGTGCTTCTGCCTGAGATGAAGAAAAGGAAGGGCATGCAGCTTTACACTATTGTCTCCTCTAAATGCACCGGCTGCAGATCGTGTCTCAAGCTGGGCTGTCCCGCAATCGAGTGGGTGCCGCTGACGGCTGAAGAGGCAAAGAAACTCGGGTACAAAGAAAAGCAGAAGGGCTATTCAAGGATCAACCCTGTGCTCTGCGACGGCTGCGGACAATGTGCCCCGCTTTGCAAGTTCAAGGCGATCGGGGTCACCGGCGAGGACGATGGGGAAAACGGGTAATATCCTCCTCTGCGGGGTCGGCGGCCAGGGCATTCTCCTTGCCGGAGAGATCACCTCGTCGGCGCTGATCAAGGCGGGACATGACGTCAAAAAGAGCGAGGTGCACGGCATGGCGCAAAGGGGCGGCTCCGTTGTCGCACACCTCCGGTACGGCGAAAAGGTATATTCCCCTCTCATCGAACCGGGCTCCGCCGATATCGCAGTGTCTTTCGAACTCCTGGAGTCTCTCCGCTACCTTCCCTATTATCACAAGGACACGAAGGTGATCGTGAATACGCAGAAGATCCTGCCGGCGCCGGTTTCGACCGGCCTTGATACCTACCCGACCGATGTGCTGGAACAACTGAACGCCAGGGACCTTGCGGTGTTTCCCGTCGATGCGTTTGATATCGCAAGGTCTGTCGGCGAGACAAGGGCGGTCAACATGGTCCTCGTCGGCGCGCTGTCGGTGTTCCTTGACATCGATGAAAAGATAT
>OBEQ010010267.1_pt1 | contig 10125 bp, 6 predicted proteins | sample 1670901 | NCBI WGS metagenome assembly OBEQ01 (sample SAMEA104232315, study PRJEB22302) | groundwater metagenome | biome: forest; feature: aquifer; material: groundwater | place: USA | collected 2011-08-07 | depth 5.4 m | reverse complement strand
GCTTGTCGAGCGTCTCAAATTGCGAACCACCATGGGTTATTATTTCTCGCCACGCGTGCTAGATCTGGTGCTGGCAAATCCCGGATCCTTGGAGCCTCAACGGGTTGAGCTTACGGTTCTTCTGACCGACATGAGAAATTTCACGCCCATGAGCGAACGGTTGGGAACCCAAGGGGTCTTTGCCCTGTGCAACCAAGTTTTTGAGGTCGAAACAGCGGCTGTGATGGCTGAAGATGGTAGTCTGGAGCATTTCCTAGGGGATCAATTTCTAAGTTACTGGGGAGCGCCTGATCCTCAACCTGACGGAGCCGACCGAGCGTTGCGAGCTGCGATGCGGCTGATCCGTGATATGGAAGAGTTACGTCCACGTTTGCCTGCTCGTGTTCAAGACTTGTTCGGCTACGGCGTCGCTTTGCACGCCGGCTTGGCCATGATTGGTAACAAAGGCTCCGCACAAAGATTGGATTACGGAGTGATGGGGGATTTGATCAATGCGGCGGCGCGGGTGGAATCCCTCACGAAATATTACGGCGTTCCTTTTCTCATGACCCGGGAAGCCTACAACAAACTCTCTGATCCTCCCTTTTTCCGATCCATCGATACCGTGCTCGTCGTTGGAAAATCGACGCCCTTCGAGTTAGTCGAAATCAAAAATCCTTTAACCCCTCCTCATTTTGAAGAGATCACTCAAAGGTACCATTCGGCGTTCGACGAGTACCGACGGGGTAGCTTTGCTCGTGCCCGTCAAGCCTTTGAGGACTTGGTTCGGGACTGCGGCGATGCCCCCAGTCGCTTGTTAGCCCAACGCTGTGAGGAACTCGCGATTCACTCCCCTGAAAACTGGTCAGGCATTTATCAATTCACAAGCAAATGATTGAAAAATTTTCGATGAGGCTAAGAAGAAACATCCTTAGATATTCCGCCGTGCTGATGCTCTTTGTCCAAAGCGGTTGTCTTTATTACGCGGCGCCTAAAGGGGGAAGACTTTTTTTATCCGGCCAATATTCCGAATTGGAAAAGTATGTTGAAGAAAAGATGGCTCGGGGTTCTCACGTCGAGATTGAGGAATTTTCATACCTTTGTGCCGCTTATTGGAAATTGAAAAAATACGACAAATTATTTGGTGTCTGCGGCGAGGATTGGAATAAGCGCCTTCAAAAGGAAGAGCCTAAGGCGAGCTGGCTGTGGGATTCCACATACAGTGTCCTTTGGGGTAGGGCATTTACCTATATCGAACTCGGAAATTATGACAAAGCGATTGCGGTGGCCACCCAATCGCTCACCGAGGTACCGGCTAGGCATCGGGATCCTTTTCACATGACCTATACATTAAGTGCCTTGTCATTAGCCTATGCGTTGAAAGGCGACCGGACGAATGCGTTAAAATATGCGGAGCTTTTAGAAAACGTGGGGCCACTGTCTTACAAATATAAAAGTCTGCAGGTGGAGAAATTGATCGAACTCGCTAAGGTGTACATGGCCCTCGGGGAGTTTGATAAGGCCCTCGCCACGATGAACCGTACGAAGAAAGAAGATTTGGCAGGGGGGTGGAAAGTGGCGGTTAATTTATTTTTGGGCGCCTCTCTCACGGGAAAAAGCCTGTTCACCTATCAGGAATTGCCGAAAGCGTTCATGCTGGCCAAAAACCTTTATGAAACCGGTCATGTCGAGGAAGCCAAGGAAGGATATGACTGGTTGCTCAGGCAGCCTGGGACTCCCATCAATGGAGACATCTACTGGATGATCCTTTTTGATCGGGGACGTATTGCTGAAAAGGAAGGGAAGCTTAAAGAAGCGATTGATTTTTATGAGAAGGCTGTGAGTGTGATTGAGAGGCAAAGATCCACCATCAACACCGAAGCCAGCAAGATTGGCTATATCGGAGACAAGCAAACCGTCTATCATCATTTGATCGCCGCTCTTTTTTCCGATGCAAGGCATGCCAAAGCCTTCGAATACGTGGAGAGATCCAAATCGAGGGCTTTGGTGGATCTCCTTGCCTCCAAGAAGGAGTTCGCCGTTCAAAAAGGAGATGGCGGCGAGATCAATGCCATTCTCAAAAAACTGGATGTTTTGGAAGCCGAAGAAAGAATTCAGGAAACCGACCAGAGGTTTGATCGGGTCAGTCACAAAAGATCGCTCGACGTTGATATAAAAAATAAACTGAAGACCCAAGCTCCGGAATTGGCATCCCTGGTGACCGTAACGGCGGTTTCCACGGAAGAAATCCAATCCCGTCTTGAGTCTGGTGAAACGCTGGTGGAATATTATTCTTTCGGCGAAGATCTTTATGCTTTTATCTTAGCCCGAGGTAATTTGAGGGCCATTCGTTTAGACGGTTCTCGCCTCACGGAAGAAGTCCAGACCTTCAGGAGTATGCTTGAGGATCCGGGATCCAAAGATTATCTGAAATTATCCGAGAAGCTTTTCGAAAGACTCATCAAGCCGATGGAATCTCTTCTGGAAACGAACCATCTCATTCTGGTGCCCCACGGTGTTTTGCATTATCTTCCCTTCAATGCGCTCCGAGGAGCGAAGGGTTATGTGATTGACAAGTACAGTATCCGTTACCTGCCGAGCGCTAGCGTCATGAACTATTTGGGAAAAAGAGAGACTCGTACTGGCAATAAGTTGATGGCTATGGGGAATCCCAATTTGGGAGATCGTAAGGCCAACCTCACTTATGCGGAACAAGAAGCACGCTCGATTGCCAAGGCTTTTCCTGAGTCAACGGTTCTGGTAAGAAAAGAAGCCACGGAGACCATTTTTAAAAAGGTTGCAAGCCATTTCAATTGTATCCACCTGGCAACCCACGGTATTTTTGATTCTAATTCGCCTTTAACCTCAGGCCTTCTTCTTACGGAAGACTCGGCAAACGATGGTCTCTTGACAGTGGAGGAACTTTATTCTCTTCGCTTGAATGCGGATCTTGTGACCCTAAGCGCCTGCGAAACGGGTCTCAGCAAAATCAGCAATGGAGATGATCTGGTGGGTCTCGCTAGAGGCTTTCTCTACGCTGGAACGAACGCGATTGTGCCGAGTCTCTGGAGTGTGGACGACCAGGCCACATCTTTCCTCATGGCGGAGTTTTATGCTAATCTTAAGAAAACCAATAAGCGCGATGCCTTAAGGGAAGCCCAACTTGAGACCAAGAAGAAGTACGAACATCCCTTTTATTGGGCAGCCTTTCAATTGACGGGGCAAGTTTAGTGATTAATGATTCCTGGGTATTAATAGGTGCTGCGAAAATTTTAAAAAAACCAGTGAAGTCAAGGCTTGAAAGCTGTATAATTCATGCCGATTAAAGTTCATGGCAATCTGGCATTTTTTAAGATTGACAGACTCACGTTAACCGGTTTAACCAAGGAGCGAAAATGGCAACGGAAAAAACCAAAAGAAAACCTAATGCAGCTTTCTTAAAACCTTTGCAACCTGATAGCGCGTTGGGCGAAGTCATTGGAAGCAAGCCTCTGCCTAGAGGTCAGGTGATGAAGAAACTTTGGGATTATATTAAGAAGAATGATCTTCAAGATACCAAGAATAGAAGAAACATCAATGCAGATGTTAAGCTGAAAGCCGTTTTTAATGGAAAGTCACAAGTGAATATGTTTGAGATGACCAAATTGGTTTCTCAACACTTGTCATAACCTTTAGAGATTTGAAGGGCATTGGGAGGGTTCCTAAGAATTAAAAAACGAAAAGGACCCTCCCCAATGGTCCTACTTCAACAGTTCCTTCCAAATGTCCATTCTAAAGGTTGTGCGGCTGGGACATCCTGTGATTCGTGAGCGCTCTGCCGTGCTTGCCTCTGATGAAATTAGATCGCGGGAAATTCAAGAGCTGATCGATAATATGATCGACACCATGCGGGAGTACGACGGTGTTGGCCTTGCAGCTCCGCAAATTCATGTTTCGAAAGAGATCGCGGTCATCGAAGTCAATAAAAACCCACGCTATCCCGACGCGCCAAAGGTTCCTCTCACCGTTTTAATCAATCCCCGTCTATCGAATTTATCCAAAAAAATGATAGAATCATGGGAAGGTTGCTTGAGCATTCCTGATTTGCGGGGTATTGTTCCGCGGAGCGCATCGCTAGTCTGTGAGGCGCTCGATCGAAAAGGAAATAACATCAAGCTTCAGGTCGATGGGTTTTTCGCCCGAGTGATTCGGCATGAATGCGATCACTTGGAGGGGAAGGTTTATTTGGATCGCATGGTTGATTTTTCATCGCTAACTCATTTAGCCGAATTTAACCGGTTTTGGATTAAGGAGTGAACCATGGCTCTCGTAGAATCATTGAAGATATCACTCGGCAAGAAGATGCCGGAGTTTGAACTTAAAGATCCGCATGGGAAAGTTTATAAAAGCGGTCTTCTGTTCGGCAAAAAAGGGCTCCTGGTTGCTTTTACTTGCAATCACTGTCCCTACGCCATCGCAGTATGGCCACGACTTGTGAGGTTGGTAAGCTACGCAAAGAGTTTGGGAATGAACACCGTTGGTATCAATCCCAATATCCATCCTGGCTATCCTGAAGATGCGCCCGATAAGATGAAAGGGAAGATTAAGGAATGGGGCATTACCTTTCCCTACCTTATTGATGACACTCAAGAAATTGCCAAGACTTTTCAAGCGCAATGCACACCGGATCTTTACCTTTTCGATTCCAATCACAACCTCGTCTATCACGGCAGGTTTGATGATAATTGGAAAGATGAAACTAAAGTTCAAAAAGAAGAGTTGAAAGAAGCTATCGAATGCCTTGCTCACGGGAAACCTATTTCTCCAAATCAATATCCATCCATGGGGTGCTCGATTAAGTGGCGTGATTGAAAAAGCCCATGAAGCCATTGTTGATTTACGATGGTGACTGCAATTTTTGCCGGCGCTGGATCAACCGCTGGAAATCGCTAACCCAAGAACAAGTTGATTACGCTCCCTTTCAGCAAGTTGCCGATCAATTTCCTCAAATTCCCAAAGAGAATTTTAAAGCCTCGATCCAACTGATAGAACCTTCAGGAGCTACCTTCTCCGGCGCCGAAGCTGTTTTTCGAGCTCTTGCTAGTACTCCAAACAAACGTTGGTTGCTTAGGGCGTATGAAAGAATTCCCGGCTTTCGATTAATTTCTGAATGGTTTTATCGATTGGTTGCTCGCCACCGTGTTTTTTTCTCAGCTGTCACGCGATTTCTTTGGGGCGAAAAATTAGGGCCCGCCCAATATTTTTTCTCGAGCTGGCTCTTTCTGAAACTCATAGGGCTTATTTATTTGATTGCCTTCTGGTCACTCGGAACTCAAATCTTAGGGCTTGCGGGATACAATGGCATTTTACCGGCTAAGGGTTTTCTTGAAATGATTTATCAGCGGTTAGGTCCTGAGCGTTATTTTTTTCTCCCAACTTTATACTGGTTGAATTCCAGTGACTTTTTTTTGCAATTCCTTTGTCATGCCGGAGCCTGTTTGTCCTTCTTGCTTGTTTTAGGTATTGCTCCCGTTCCTATTTTATTTGTTTTGTGGATCTTTTATCTTTCGCTTACCGTTATTTGTGGAGACTTCCTGTCGTTTCAATGGGACGCTTTGCTGCTCGAGACAGGGTTTCTCGCAATTTTTTTTGCGCCGCTGGGCATTTGGCCAAGATCTAATCAAACGCCACCTTCTAAAAACTCTTTGTGGTTACTCAGATGGCTTTTGTTTCGCCTAATGTTTGCTTCGGGTGTTGTGAAGCTCTCGAGCGGAGACCCTACTTGGCGCAATCTCCTCGCGCTCAATTATCATTATCAAACCCAGCCCTTGCCAACATGGATTGGGTGGTATGCCCATCAGTTACCCGCTTGGTTTCAAAAGATGTCGGTTTTGGGAATGTTTTTTATTGAGCTCGTGGTACCTTTTCTGATTTTTGCACCGCGCAGATTACGTTACTTTGCGTGCGCTGCTTTTCTTACGCTCCAACTCCTGATATTTGGGACGGGTAATTATTGCTTTTTTAATCTGCTCGCCATGTCTCTATGCGTTCTCCTGCTTGATGACGAAGTTTGGCCGGCTGGAATGCGAAAATTTCTACGCATTGCAAATGGGAAAAAGGATACACTGCCCAAAGGTAATTTGGCGTGGATTCGTCAGCCAAGAAGTTGGCCAAAGTGGATTGCTTATCCGATCACTGGGCTTATTTTATTGCTTTCAGCGACACACCTGCCCTACATGTTTCGAGTGCGTGTTAGATGGCCAGAGCCGATCGCCACTCTGCAAAAGGTATTGGCTCCTTTTCGTATCGTGAGCAGTTACGGATTGTTTGCGGTGATGACGCAAGAACGATTGGAAATCATTGTGGAGGGTTCAAACGATGGGACTCGTTGGCTTCCATACGAATTCAAATATAAACCGGGTGATGTGAAGAACCGACCAAGATTCGTCGAGCCGCATCAGCCGCGTCTTGATTGGCAAATGTGGTTTGCGGCGTTGAGTTCTTACCGTGAAAATCCGTGGTTTTTGAATTTCTGCGTCCGCTTGTTGCAAGGTTCGCCGGAAGTTCTCGCACTTTTGAAAGACAACCCTTTTCCTAACACCCCGCCCCTTTATGTCCGCGCTATTGCTTACGATTACCATTTTACCGATATCCCTACTCACCGAGATACTCATAACTGGTGGCAGCGCCAGCTTAAAGGGCTATATTGTCCAGCTATTTCCCTCAAAGGGAAAGCCTGATTTGGCAGCCAATTAAGCTAGGTTTTACTAGGGATTTTTAAAGAAAGAGTATCAAAAGATAAAGTTTGTAAAAATAGGGTATAATTATATAACAGAACCAAGGGTAAAGCCCTAAATGTCTAGCTTCGAATAAAAACAGTTAAAGATGGAAACCACACTGCGACCAGAGATTCATTTTGCAGATACCAAACTTTGGGATGATAAAAAATTTGGCTTCCCCCTCCGAGTACTAATAGCCATCCTGATTATTCTTGCGCTCTTTTTTGGCTTGTACGCCTGGTATTATTGGGCGCTGCATGATCGCACTGAAAGACTCTACAAAATGAACGTCGCTCTCACAAGCGGTATTGCGAGGATCACTTTTTTAGACGAGGCGTTAGGTATGTCTGCGAAAATGACAGCCGCGACAGGAGATTTGAAATACGAGAAAAGATATCGTCATTATCAACCTGAGCTTGAGTTGTTGATAAAAGGTACTATGAACACAATGGCTCCCATAGATCCTGCGTTGCAGATTCAAGTGACGGAGAGAGCAAGTCGTCGTCTCATGCAAATGGAAGATAAAGCTTTCAAATTGGTTCGAGAAGATAAGCAGCCCGAAGCTTTAGCGTTTCTCTCAAGTCCAGAATATGTTCGCCAAAAGGATCTTTACTCTCGAGGAATACAAGCAGCGTCCTTAACGTTGGGAACTGTGCAGAGAAAGAGTCAAACTGAGGAACAAAGGTATCGTGTCTTTCTTCTGTGCTTAGGCTTATCAGCAGCCACTGTTATTTTCTTAGCGTCGGTGTTCTCACTGCGGACGTCGAGACAATGGAAGATTGAGCGCACAAAAGGAGAACAGGCGCTACTCGAAACTGAGACGCGTTACCGCTTTGTTGCTGGCGCAGCCAATGATGCTGTTTGGGACTGGGATTTATCAACCAACCGGGTTCGGTGGAATGAAGGTGTTCGGTCGCTTTTCGGTTATGCAACGAAAGAAGTTGGTCTTAGCGTTGATTGGTGGCACGAAAGAATCCATCCGGAAGATCGAACCAAAGTTGTTTCAGGTATTGAGGCTGTGATTGGTAACGGTAAGCAAATTTGGTCCGACGAATACCGCTTTAAACGTCACGACGGATCTTACGCACTGGTTGTTGACCGTGGTTATGTGGTGCGCGATGAACAAGGGAAACCTGTGCGAATGGTCGGGGCCATATTAGATATCACTGAGCGGAAGCAGATAGAAGCTGAACACAAGCAGATCGAGATGGAACGGCGCAAGCTCTCGTTAGCTGTTGAGCAGAGTCCGAGCATCGCTATGATCACTGACACACGCGGCGTCATTGAATATGTCAATCCGAAGTTCACTGAAATAACAGGCTACGCCCCGGAGGATGTTATTGGTAAAACCCCGAATATTTTAAAATCAAGCGAGACACCACCCGAAGTCTTCAAGGAATTGTGGGAGACTATCACAACTGGCGGAGAATGGCGCGGTGAGTTTCGAAATCGGAAGAAAAATGGTGAACTTTACTGGGAATACGCTTCGATTTCATCGATTAAAAATTCAGATGGAGCCATCACTCATTTTCTCGCAGTCAAAGAGGACATCACAAAGCGCAAATGGTCTGAAGAAACCATTATTCACATGGCTTACTTTGATCCCCTTACCGATCTACCCAATCGCATTTTGTTCAATGACCGCCTGAGTCAGGCTCTCCGTAAGAGACAACCGATAGCGATTTTTCTTATAGGTCTTGACCGTTTCAAGATCATCAATGATACACTCGGTCATGCTATCGGCGATAGCATGCTTCAAGAGGTTGCCAAGAGACTTGAAGGTTGCGCACGAGAAGGCGCAACGGTGGCTAGAATGGGAGGGGATGAGTTTATGCTCTTGTTGCCGGGAGCTTTTGCTGTTGAGGAAGCCCCCAAGGTAGCGCAGGAGATCATCGAAGTTATTAAACCGCCTTTTATTTTTAACAACCAAGAACTCCATATTACAGCGAGCGTTGGTATCAGCCTTTATCCTTATGATGGCGAAGACGCTGAAACCCTCCTCAAAAACGCCGATACCGCTCTCAACCGTGTTAAGGAACAGGGAAAAAACAATTACCAACTTTATACTCCAACCATGAATTCTGAAGCTTTCGGGCGAATGATTCTGGAGAATAACATGCTCAAGGCTTTAGAGCGCGAGGAGTTTATCATACATTATCAAGCCCAAGTTGATCTTCGTTCAGGTCGGATTATTGGGGTGGAAGCGTTGGTGAGATGGCAGCACCCCGATTTAGGATTGATTCCTCCTGCAGACTTCATTCCCATGGCGGAAGAAAACGGCTTGATTGTTCCAATTGGAGAATGGGTCTTGCGTACTGCTTGTGTGCAAAACAAAATTTGGCAGGAAGCCGGCCTCCCGCCCTTACGGGTAGCGGTAAATCTTTCGGCGCGTCAATTCCAGCAAGTGCAACTTTCGGAAATTATCGAGCAGACATTGAATCAAACTCGTTTGGATTCTCGTTATCTCGAGCTTGAAATTACCGAAAGCATTGCCATGCAAAATGCTGATTTTACTATCCGAACCCTCCGTGAATTCAGAGATATGGGGGTCCATGTCGCGATCGATGATTTTGGCACAGGTTATTCTTCCCTAAGTTATCTCAGAAAGTTTCCTATTGATAGTCTGAAGATCGATCGCTCTTTCATTAGAGACATCATTATGCATCCGAATGATGCCGCCATTATCACAGCAGTGATCATGCTCGCCCACAGTCTAAAGGTCAAGGTTACTGCCGAGGGTGTCGAAACACAAGAACAACTTGATTTTTTGAAGAAACAGAACTGTGATAAAATGCAGGGCTATCTTTTTAGCCGCCCAGTGCCTGCCAAAGAATTTGAGGAGCTCATCAGGCAAGGGAAGCACTTATAGCTTGGTGATTAGGTTAAGAGAAAACGTTCATGATTTCTTTTGCGATCATTACTTCCGGGTTAATACTCCTTGCTATTTCGTCAATCGCGCGGCGTTTTCGTCCTGTCCCTATATTGCTTTATCACTTCATTGATGGAGAAGGGGAAAGAAAGGGTCTGAGCGTTTCGCTTTCTGCATTCGAACATCAATTAAAGTATCTACTGAGGCATAACTATCGTGTTGCCTCGCTCGCCGAATTCTTTGAAAAAATCAGGAATCACCAACCACTTCCTTCGAATGCGGTTATCATTACCTTCGATGACGGCGATCAAGCATTCCACACTAGGATTTATCCATTGCTTGTCAAATACCAAGTGCCAGCCGCAACCTTTGTGGTTACGGATTGGATTGATAAACCAGGCTATTTAAGTTGGCGCGATCTTCATCTGATGTCTCCCAAACTTGTTACTATTGGAAGTCATGGTGTTTCACACCGTTACCTCCCAGATCTTGCTCTTGAAGAAGTTAGACATGAGCTTT
>OBEQ012049466.1_pt1 | contig 10126 bp, 11 predicted proteins | sample 1670901 | NCBI WGS metagenome assembly OBEQ01 (sample SAMEA104232315, study PRJEB22302) | groundwater metagenome | biome: forest; feature: aquifer; material: groundwater | place: USA | collected 2011-08-07 | depth 5.4 m | reverse complement strand
ACCACCTCGTACATCACCTCGTCCTTTGGTATGTGCAATGACATTTCTTGCATTAGCACTTTGTGTATTCACAGCTTGGAAAAGCAAATCATGATTCATAGGCACGCCGAAAATACTGTTTGGCAGTTCGATCTGGCTAAGCACCTCGGCATTTTGATTATATAAATCAACTTTCATATTTGATAATTATAAGCTCACGATCTCAAGCAATGTACCCCTTCTTCCTGGTACTGCACCTTTTAGTGTTAATAAATTCTTTTCTTTATCAACTGACACAACCTCTAATCCTCTGGTAGTCATCCTCTTGCCGCCCATTCGGCCGGCCATTCTCATGCCTTTCAAAGTATGCTGTGGGAATCTTTGTCCGATAGAACCGACATGACGCAAAACATGGTGATGGCCATGACTGGCAGGCATTCCGTGAAAACCATGCCTCTTAACCGCACCCTGAAATCCTTTGCCCTTGGTAATTCCGCTGACCTTTACGATATCTCCGGCTTTTAAAATGGAGATGTCCAGAATATCACCACGGCTCAACTCCTTCTCTTCGCCATCAACTGTAAATTTAAAACTCTCCGGTCTGAATTCTTTTAATTTTCTAAAATTTTTAAGGCCTTTCAGGTGTCCGGCGGCTGGTTTATTGATTTTTTTCTTTTCATCAAAACCTATCTGAATTGCCTGGTAACCATCTTTGGCCACAGTCTTAGACTGTGTCACCATAATCGGTCCGGCCTCAATTAAAGTCACCGGAACAACTTGTCCGTTTTCTCTAAAAATTCTCGACATCCCAATTTTTTTACCTAAAATGAATGACATATTTTTTGCAATAAAAAACCCAGATACAGCTGGGGATTTAAAAACAGCTGGATCTTGAACTTACGGATTATTTTTCTAATAACAAAATTTGCATTTTGTTTAAATTACTACCATCCTGCCTCGTCGGCAAGGCGGGTAAAAGTAGCAAGTCCAGTCGCATATCCCTAGACGCAACCGGATCTACCACCTTTTTCCGTACGATATCCTTTAATAACACTTAAATTTTAAAAACTACATTTTCAACTCTATATCCTCTCCATCGCGACACTCAACCAGTGGACTCGTGTCGCTCTTTAAAACCTTGCGGTTTTAATATTTCCACCACGGGAAACTGTCATCGTTTCCCGACCCCTTCGTTCGGAGTAGATATCGAATTAAAACTACATTTTTAATTCGATATCTACTCCGGCTGGCAGATTCAAATTCATTAATGAGTCGATGATCTTGGGGTTTGGATCAACTACATCTATCAAGCGCTTATGAATACGCATCTCGAATTGCTCTCTGGAATTCTTATCAATGAAAGCCGAACGATTGACTGTATACTTGTGAGTATTGGTCGGCAATGGCACAGGACCAAGGACCTTGCCACCATTTCTCTCAATGGTATCAACGATCTGCTTTGCAGACTTATCTATGATCTTGTTGTCATATGCTTTCAGCTTAATTCTGATTCGTTGATTCGTTTTGACATTTTTTTCTTTTTTGGTATCTGCCGTCATGTTTAAAGAGCTAAACTGACGAGCCCCGACGATAGCATCGTCGGGGCTCGTTGTTTTTATTTAGTCACCTTTGTTACAACTCCTGCGCCCACGGTTTTGCCTCCTTCACGAATGGCAAAACGCTGCTTTTCTTCCATGGCAATAGGCGCAATAAGTTTGACTTTTACATTAACTGTATCTCCAGGCATGACCATTTCGGTACCTTCCGGCAAAATCATCTCGCCTGTAACGTCTGTGGTTCTAAAGTAAAACTGCGGCTTATAACCCTTGAAAAATGGGGTATGTCTTCCGCCTTCTTCCTTTGATAAAACATAAACTTCCGTATCAAATTCTGTATGTGGAGTACTGCTGCCCGGCTTGGCTAATACTTGGCCTCGTGAGATGTCTTCTTTCTTTAACCCCCTCAAAAGCAAACCTGCATTGTCTCCGGCCAAACCCTCATCAAGCTGCTTATTGAACATTTCGATACCGGTAACGACGGTTTTTTGAGTTGGCTTCAAACCAACGACTTCAACTTCTTCGTTTATTTTGACCTTACCTCTCTCAATTCTGCCGGTAACAACCGTGCCTCGGCCTTCGATTGAGAAGATATCTTCAACTGGCATCAAAAATGGCTTATCTAATTCTCTAACTGGTTCCTTGAAATATGTATCAAGGGTATCAATTAATTCTTTGACAGACTTGGCTGCTGGGTCATCTTTGGTTTTTGCTTCCAATCCTTTTAGTCCTGAGCCACGAATAATAGGAGTCTCATCACCAGGGTATTGGTATTTTTTCAAGAGTTCCCTTATTTCAGCCTCAACCAAATCAAGCATTTCAGGATCATCAACCTGGTCAACCTTGTTAAGGAAAACGACCAAAGAAGGGACACCGACCTGTCTGGCTAAAAGTATGTGTTCGCGAGTCTGAGGCATAGGACCATCAGTAGCGGCAACAACTATAATGGCGCCGTCCATCTGAGCGGCACCGGTGATCATATTCTTAATGTAGTCAGCGTGGCCAGGAGCATCAACGTGAGCATAGTGGCGCTTAGGCGTCTCGTACTCAGAGTGATGGAGGGCAATGGTAATACCGCGAGCTCTCTCTTCTGGAGCATTGTCGATACTATCTATATTCTCAACTCTAGCGGAATAGCCCTCATCCTTATAAAGATCGAGTACATGCAAAATAGCGGCCGTTAAGGTCGTTTTTCCATGGTCGACGTGACCAAGAGTGCCGACATTTAAGTGCGGCTTTGTTCGTTCGAATTTTCCTGCCATATTATTTCTTGCAAAACTGCCAACGTCCGCCGTTACTGCATGTTTAGTATAAAAACCGCCGCAATCGGTAGCACGTAAGCTGTAAGCGAATTATTACAGTTTACTTTAGTATTCTACAGTATAAACAACTTCTTATTCGAAGTCAATAACCTCGGCTATTGGCTCCTCTTCCTGTTCATTTTCCATCATAATATCTACCGGCCCAGCTTCTGGCTTAATAGGGTCTTCGTCATCACTATTTAACAACTCCAAAGACTCTTTTTGTCTTATTTCTTCTTTGAGCGCCAGTATTTCTTGGTTCAATTTTTCCAAAGACTTCTCTTCTGATTGATTATGGATTGGTAGCTGACCCTCTTTCTCAGATTCCAACTTCTCGTACTTCTCATATGGAAGGACAACAAATTCCGGCTCATTGCCATCAAGAACCAAGATACCGCCTAGTCTCCTTGCTAATTCTTTCAGCCGTTTGAAATCCACCCGGTAATTCAACTTTCAATTATCTTTTTAGATTTCCTAAAGAAATCCTTTAAATAATAAAAGTTGTTGTTATCTTACTAATTAAACCCGTAATGGAACTTTTAAAAAGATGTGGAAATCTTTTGAAAGTTGAATTACCGGGTCCATGTAATTTACTTATATCAAAAGGCAATAACTATTTCAAGGTTAGGCTGGTGCCTTAACACAATTATTGACTTCATGGCTGGTTTTTGCTAACCTTTTGGGATTAATGGAAAATGAAATTGAATCAAAAACTTATGAGCTTGGCTACCATTTGAACCTAAGCCTGGAAGAGGCCGGGGTTAAGTCGAACGCAGATGAAATATCAGATTTGATAGTTCAAAATGGCGGATCAATAGTCAAATTCAACGAGCCCAAGAAGATCCACCTGTCGTATCCGCTCAAACACAAGAGCTATGCATATTTTGGCGTTATATATTTTAAGGCGCCAGCTGAATCCATCGAGAAGATAAACGCGCAGATGAAACTTCAAAACAATGTTCTAAGGTACTTACTTACCAAGATGCCGGAAGAAAGCAAGGAATTAAGAATACTTGGAGAACAAAGGACACATCGAGCAAAGAAGTCACATGAGGCCGTCGCGGGAGAAAACAAGGCAGTCAAACTTGAAGAAGGAGCAATAGAAAAAGAAATTGAAGAAGTAATTAAAGGGTTGTAAAAAAGTATGAATTTAAATAAAGTAACTTTAATAGGCAGACTAGCGGCAGACCCAGAACTTCGCACCACTCCCTCCGGGCAGAATGTTGTCACATTGAGAGTTGCGACCAATAGGGTATGGAATGATCGCAATGGCCAAAAACAAGAACAGGTTGAATTCCATACAGTAATCGCCTGGGGAGCATTGGCTGATATATCTTCCAAATATCTGCGCAAAGGCCAGCTAGCTTTTTTTGAAGGAAGACTACAAACCAGATCATGGCAAGGACAGGACGGAGTTAAAAAATACAAAACAGAAGTAGTTGCCGAAAACCTACAGCTAGGACCAAAGGCCTCCAATACAGGCTTCGCAGCAGCACCGACATCAAATACATTTCAGCCTCAAAGTCCAACGGGACAAAGCAAGCAATCCCCAATCAAAGAAGAAGATATTCCTATTATCAATGAAGATGCACCGGTATCCAGTGATCCTATTATTTCCGACGATGAGATTAAAGAAAGCGAAATAGATTTGAAAGATATACCATTTTAAAAACTAGTTTTCAGTTTATAGTTTACAGTTTTTAGTGAGTTCCGCTAGAAACTAAAAACTAAAAGCTAAAAACTAAAAGCTAAAAAATGACTACCGAAGCTTGTGTCTGCTGTCAGGACAAAATAAACTATGTTGATTACAAACAAACGGACGTTCTCCGTAAGTTTGTTTCGGGCCAATTCAAGATCTCATCTTCTTCCAGAACTGGCCTCTGTCAGAAGCATCAGCGAAAGGTCTCAAATGCCATCAAGTTGGCAAGATACATGGCGCTTATGCCATATACAAAGGGGCAGACGATCAAGAAATAACTCGCTCAAAGCAGTGTTGTCTCTTGAGAACTTCGTCTCGTCCCAGCGGACTCTACTCATCCAGTGTGGTTACTGACACTCGTCAAGACAATAAAACACCCAGCTATCAATAGCTGGGTGTTTTAGTCATTGACTAGACCATGCTGTCAGTAACCACAATGGTCTCAAGAGGCAACACTGCTTTTCGCTTTGTGGCTGATGAATAAAAAAAGCCCCGGGCCGCCTGTCTGGCGGTCCGGGGAACCCGAGATTGGGTAACTGTTATTTATTCGGCTGATGGGAGGCATCCAGCCCGAAAAGAAACTGTGAATTGGCTGGCATGAAGGAGGGAAGATTTCCCTTGATATCCTTGAGATTACGGGCCGCCTCGAGAGCGGCTTCGGCGTACTTCATCTGGATGTCCAGACCGATCCGTTGGCGTTGAGCCTCAGCCGCCTTAGCGAACTCTTCGGCCGCCTGTCGTTCGGCGACTGCCTTGCTTACGATCTGCTTATTGGCCTCGACCTGCGCAAGAGCATTGTTGAGAGCCACCTCCTTGGCCATCTGCGCCGTCTGGATTTCGTTGATTTTGGCTTGGATCGTCCCGTCGTCGAACATGAAGCCCTGTGTGGACCCGACATAAGAGACGGTGATGCCGACCCCTTTGAACTTTGCGATCGTTTCATCGTTAGCCTTCTTGAATACGTCTGCCTTCTGCAATTTGCACTTCTCGAAAGGCAACCGGCCGAATTCATTGGACATGATTCCCTGTAGGTAGCCGCGGACGTTAGAGTCCACGACATCCGACAGAGACTTCTGTCCATGCCAATAGAGGTAGGCCGGCGCATCCTCTTCCAGGATCGAGGCCGTAAGATTGACTCCGAGGTGAAAATTGATGCCGTCGAGTGAGGCACACGAAAGGGCCTCGTCTTTACTGCTCGTGCCGCTCGTACCGCCCTTTGTCCACTCTCGCGTGACCAAAGAGCGATCCACCTTGATGACCCGAACGGTCTGGATATATTCATAGTTCCAGTAAGCACGTCCAAGCGAACGCTCGCGTACCGGAATCTCGATACGCTTCGCCAAGACCTTGTGAGCTTTCAGAAAGTCGATGGATTCAAACTTCGCTTGGTTCAAAGAGTCGCCCTCCATCGGAATAACGAACGCCGTCTCATTGGGTCCGACCGTGTCCAACGGCATGACCTTGGCTGGCCCGCAGGCAGTATTGAGAAGGGTGCCGACGACGAACAATAGCGAGAGTGCCGTTGTCGGGCCGTTCTTAGTGCCGCCGAGCAAGCGCGCGACGGGCTTCCACCATAGCACGATCACGATAAGCACCAGCAGCAATAGAAGGCCGCCGGAAACTAGGTTCCCACGTGCCATCTGCTGTGCCAGCGAATAGGTAACGACGGAATCGTTAACTTGCTTCACCGCGATGCCGGCCTCGAGACCGGTCTGGAATACCCCATAAATACCGTTCGCGATGAAGTAGACCAGAATGGCCACAACGCTCGCGAAAAATCTTGAGCTCGTTTTCATTGCATTTCTCCTTAACTAGAGGGCTACCGTTCGCGATAGCCATAGTCATAAACACTGACCTGCCAGCAAGAAGGAAAATCAGAATCTTATGACTATGGCTATCTATTGTAAAAAATCTAAGTAATATTAACATTATAAACAAATATTGTTTTTTTGTCAAGACCATTTATGCGCCATGTAAAGTATGTAAATATTCTGAAAGTTATTTTAAAAATAAATTATTCAAAGGAGACTCAATGTTCAAGGTATTCATTCTTCTTATGCTCGCTCTATTTTCAAAGAATGTATTTGCTGAAGATTGCACCCCATTTCCGGCAGACTTCATGCCTTTTGCAAGGGTTGATTATATATCAAAGCCGAACAAGGCAGGCGACAGACTGATTGTGGGCAAAATAAAATCCGCATAAAAGCGGATTAAAAATCAATAACAATCGTCCCTATTAAAGTCCTCAGCGAATTTTCTTATTTTACCTCTGACTTCGGCTACTTTTTCAGGAACATAAATTTGTGCCATCACTATAAGCCTTTGTTCCTGATCTTCAGAGCGATGCCCTTTATCATTAACGTATTGCTTCACAAGCAACATAACTTCTGACGAGGTTAGTCCTCTGTTTAAAAGTTCTCTGACCATAGCTTCTATCCTTCCATACCAGCCGTTTTCAGCAATGGTAGCGATTACTTTTTCTATGACTTCTAGCGAAGCATTATAGTACGCTAACTTCGTAGCTGTATCCAATGGCTCATTGGCACCTAGTCTTAAAAAGTTTAATTTTTTAATTTCGTAAATTTCCAAACACTTACCGATAGCAAAATCAGTAATAGCTCTCAAATTAAGATTGGCTGCGATAGTTACAACTGCTGAATAGCTCACATCTTCTGTTTTTGTACCACCCATTCGAAGGATGGCCATATCAGCGACTTCACGTAAAACAACTGCTTCCAACTCTCTCTGCAATGAGAGTTGTTCCTCCATTTTACCGCCCAATAGAATAATAATTATTGACTTAATGACTTTGTCTCTTTCTTCGACTGTCATTTGCTCTTCCCCTTATTTTAAAAAGGCTAATCTACTTATATCAGAAGCTGGCACCTCTGCCAATATCTGCTTTGAATATCATGGCTCCGCCACGATCGCTATTTACAAAAGAATCAAAATACGACATAGTTTTTGCAGTTATTTTAAAAATAAAAAACTCAGGAGGCTCAATGCTCAAAACATTTATTCCTGTTACTTTTGCAATGTTTTCAATAAACGGATTTGCTGAAGACTGCGCTCCATTTCCGGCGGACTTTGTGCCTTTCGCCAAGGTTGATTATATATCAAAACCAAACAAGGCAGGTGATAGATTGATTGTGGGCAAAATCAAAAATGCCGATGACCTCTATCACTTACGATCATTACCTATGGTCATCGGGGATCAAAAATTTTGCGGCTTTATAAAATTGTCGGAGACTGTCATCGCCCAGGCCTATGTACCGACTTTCTTTGAAGTTTGGGGCACATTCTTGGATTTTAATGGTCTATTAATTGATCCGGATACCTTACCAGATAATCCGACACCGTTTTCAAATGGCGACATTCCACCTGATCGCCTGAAAGATATTTTAGTTATGAGGCTGCCAGCAGAGACCAGAAAAAGCGTTTTCCTACTGCATGGCATAAGACAAAAAGGCGGAGAAGACGGCAGCCTTGCGGGTCTGGCCAAAAGCCTAAGGGATCCATGGTATGGACTTGATTGGTCAAAATTTGTTATTGATGCCGGCTTTGATTATGGCGAATGTTCGGCCAAAATAGACTGCGGGCGAGAATGCTCCATTACCAACGGCGGCAACAAGCTTGCGCAATACATCAAAGACCGCAACCCAGTTGGCGATATTATCCTGATCGGTTACAGCATGGGCGGATTAATTGCTCGGGATATGATCGTGCATCATCCCCAACTTTTCGAAAATAGAAAAGTTGAGTTATTGATAACACTGGGTACGCCCAACCTCGGCTATCCCCATGAACCTATTGATGACATCTTTGCCTGTGGCCGCCTATCCAAACAAATGTTTGGCGATTTTCTCAACTTCGCCTCCACTAATCCCAATGACGAGCAGCAAGATTTTTTTAATTTTGATGGAGATACTCATGTCGCCGTTTCAAAGTATCTGTACAACCTAAACACTAGGTGGTCAGCTGATGATTTTCCGGGTAGACCGCGGAGTTGGATGGCTGTAGCCGGTACATACTGTAAAAATTCTATCCGTCTTTTTCCAAATGCAATCGGCTGCCTGACATCCAGTGCCAATCGCAACGCCAGCATAGGCAACGACGGTGTAGTTTGCGACCAAAGCGCGAGTTATGGTCTCAACTTCAAAAACCATCCCAATATCACCCTATATGACGGCTCCTACTCACACGCTGATAGTTTCTTTACATTTTTTGTCTTCTGCCAAGGCGAGGGTGCGACACCCTTATACAGTCCCCCGCCAGATGATAATCTGATAAGAGATATAAGAAATGTAATAACAAAGAATAGTTTGCGTTAAAACCGCCTCTCGGCGGTTTTTGACTTACTTCTCGTCGTCTACGAAATATTCGTAATAAGAAAGTGTTACTCCAGCGCTAATAAGTATCCAAAAGAAGAATTCTTCAATAGGAAATATGATACCTAATATATTTACATTACCAATGTACTGGCCAGGGAAATACCATTGACCAAGTTTTAATGCGGTCAACTCGTGTACTAAATGAACAAAGGCAAAAAATAAACAAACGAGTAAAAATTTATGGAGTAATATGCCTGGCTTCTTTGTCTTCAGTATTATAAGTAAAAATAATAGAGAAGCTGCGACTCCCAAAAATAAGTATATAAATGGTATGCTAAGCTTACTTGGACTAACAAAAAATTTAGCGAGTATAACAAGGAAGATGACTAGCAAAGCAACTCCTAAGATTTTGAACCGCCTGGAAATCTTATTAGACCTATCGTGTTCCAAAAAATGTTCATAGAAAATGAGGATGAAAAGAATCCAGAAAAATCCCCAAATAAGAATATCAACAGAAACCGTACTGAAAATCTTGTGAGTAAAAAACAACTTTGGAACTATCCAGGCCTGATTGAATTCAGCCAAAAAATCCATTAGGAAAAGTAGGAAGCCAAATAAAAAAGAAGCGTAGAGTATTCTTTTCCAAGGAAGCGGCCCCCTCACAGCTAAATAAGCTGAGGGAACAACAAAAAATAATATTGTCGAAACCAAGAAACTAACCTTAAAAAACAAAACCAGGGGAACTAAGAGAATGATATAAATAATGAGCACGAGCAAATCTATACACCGTGGTTTTGTCATTTTGTAAGAGCTATGCTTCCGCTACTGCGGCGGCCTTTTTAACGAGAGCGAGGATTTCTTTTTCTACTTTGGGATTTTCCTTGAGGAATTGCCTGGCACCTTCAAGACCTTGGCCAAGTTTTTGTTCGCCAAAGTTATACCAGCTACCGGCTTTGTTGACCACGCCAAGTGTAGCGCCCGTATTAATCAGGTCAGCCATTTTTGAGATGCCTTCGTTGTAAAGAATATCAAATTCTGCGGTTCTGAATGGCGGGGCAACTTTATTTTTTTCAACTTTTGCCTTGTGGCGGTTGCCGATTATCTTTTCACCTGATTGGATCTGTGCTGAACGAGCAATTCTGATTCTGACTGAAGAATAAAATCTTAATGCCAAACCGCCGGTCGTGGTTTCCGGATTGCCAAACATCACCCCGATTTTCATGCGCAGCTGGTTTATAAAAATTACCGTGGTTTTTGATT
>OBEQ012913126.1_pt1 | contig 10127 bp, 12 predicted proteins | sample 1670901 | NCBI WGS metagenome assembly OBEQ01 (sample SAMEA104232315, study PRJEB22302) | groundwater metagenome | biome: forest; feature: aquifer; material: groundwater | place: USA | collected 2011-08-07 | depth 5.4 m | reverse complement strand
TAAGCCATACCCTTCCAAAACAACAAAACCCAGATCATTCCAAAATTCAAAAATTTCCTTGTCAAGCGCTGCTCCCCCGGACACAAAAAATTTAAATCCTGTACCAAATTTATTGCTGACTGGAAAAAAAAGTATTTTTTTAATTTCTTTAGACATTGGCCTGCACATAACCAACAAACCGTGTAAAATATTGTTCAGTTTTTTCATTTCCAGGTCTTTTTCTATCCCATTTTTTATCGCCTGTAAAAGTCTTGGAACAACAACCATAGCAGAAATATTTTCTTTTTTTAATGCATCCATTATTGCGCTGGGTTTTATTATTCGTAAATAAACAATTACTGCTCCTTTGTGTATTGGTACAAGGAATCCGCCTGTTTGTTCAAACATATGAGACAGTGGAAGTAGCGATAAAACTTTATAGTCAGAAGAAATAAACAAACGTTTTTCTACCTGCAAAATATTTGCAACAAGATTTTTGTGTGTCAGCATTACACCTTTTGGATCCCCAGTTGTGCCAGATGTAAATACAAGCTCTGCTAAATCAGTTGGTTTTATTTGAGGATATGCACTTATCTGCCTATAGTCTCTTAATAAAAACTCCAGATCTTCAATAAGAAAAGAGGGGGTGTTTATTATTTTTTCCGCTTTGTACTGACTCTGTATCAATAATTTGCAGCCAGATCGTTTTATAATAGTTTGTGCCCTCTCTTTTCCGGAAACAAAATCTACTGGAACAACAACTGCCCCTTTTATAATTATTCCCCAAAAACAAACTGCCCACCATGGACTATTTGGAGCCCACACTGCCACTCTGTCGCCTTTTTTTATCCCTTTTTTGTCAAGCAAGCTTGCCATTTTTTTAGACTGTTCATACATAAACCGATACGAAAAACTCAGCCTCCTAAACCCTGTCAAATAAACAAATGCAGTTCTGTTTCTTTTCTCAAAAAGCGCGAATAAATCAAGTAATGTTTTCATAATAATTTTTCTATTATTACTATTGCTATCGCATAATTTCCATCATGCGAAATAGACACAGAAATTTTTTCATTTTTAGAGAGCAATACAGAACTCATTAGTGGCTGACCTGAAGATTTTTTTTCTACCCAGACATGCAGCCAATCTTCTTTTTTTCCAATTGCTTTAAAAAACGCTTCTTTTGCAGCAAAAATACCCGCAAGACTCTGCGCATTTTTATTTTCTTGCAATTCGCTTTGTAAAAATATTTTTCCCAATGGAATATTTTTAATGTGTTTTTTAAATGCGGCAAGATGTACCAAATCAATTCCCGTTTTCATAAGAAAGCGTTATTCCTTTTTTTTCTCCAAATAATTCTTTAACTAATCCACCCATTTTTAAAGCAGTATCTTTTAGTTTTTCTGGGTTTGTTTCAAATCGACTAATTTTCCATTCTGGTTTTGGCATAATTTCCAAAACACGACTCTCTGGCAAATGCAATGTTTTTCGAACACTTTTTACCTGCCCAAGATGGTTATAAATAATAACAATATCTGTTGCATCCGAATCTAAAACACGCTGAATATGATCAACTAACTGATGTTCTTGAAAACCAGGATCTTTATACTGGTTACCTCGTATTTTTGTTGATCCGGGGTGAAGGTATGGCACAGAAAGCGCTGCTTCCAGCAGACCAAAATATTCATTTTTTGGGACATCGTGTACTTCCAAATAAACAACCTTTTTGTGGCGAATATCTGTTAGACGAACATATATTTTAGTTTTTGCAGCAAGAACTGCATCAACGTCCAGTGTTTTAACAAATCGAAAAACATGTACTAAATAATCGATATTAACCATTTTCCATACCCTAGCAAGGTTAATGAGTTTTCGACCCGAACAATCCTCGTAATAGATAGAGGTTCCAACACGTCCTTGTTTGGATGCATAATACAAGGCATTTGGTAAACCTGCCGAAATTACATACATACTGTCAAATGCATTCGCAAAACCCAGTTCATAAAGGCCAATCATTGCGCCAGCTCCGCACACACCAGACATAAGTCCCCCGGGAACCACAAGCACAATTTTTTTCCCATCTTTAAGAGGGATTTTTTTATTTTTTCGAGCTAATAAATGCAAAATAACACTATGTGTCATACCAATATGTCTGCTTTTTAATATAGTCTAACTAGGCTGGTTATAGCAAGAGTTGAAAATAATCAAAAATAATCGTTAAAAGTGGAGATACATTTTTAATTCCAAGGAGTAATTTCAAATAATCCTATACCGGTTTTTTGTTCCCTTTACTTTTTATCTTTTGATTTTTTTATATTTTAGTTTTTGTTTATATTTTGATTATTACTTATTATTGTTTTTTTTGATTATTCATTTTTACTTTATTATTTCTTATGATTTCCATTCGATTATTGATGATGAGTATTACGTTTTAGCCTGGGGCCCCTTCACCATTTTATTTTATGGGTAATACCACACCGATACTTCATTAATCAAGGCTAAAAACATTTAATATTGTCCCAGATAGGTGGGACAAAAATAGGAGAGTAGATAAGAGTTATTACAACCTTAAAAATTACCTTTTGATACTTGACAACTATCTCAATCGAGATATATACTATCTTCATTGAGATAGTTATTAACTACCATGGAAACACTAAATTTAACTCAATATCCTACATTAGAAATCACTCCTAAAATAGTTGTTAATCCTACTGGAGTAGCATTACAAAAGTCATTAAATACACCAATTCCTCAAGCCTCATTAGAAAACACAATCAATTCTCTATTTCCTGATCAGAGTGAAGAAAACAAGATTTCTAAGACAAGAAAACATCTTGGTGAAACAGCTAAAACTCTATCAGATGCACAAGTTGAGACAATTATTACAGAGTTTCAATTCTTAATTGATACCTGGATGGATGAGTACGAAAAAGAGGTATTTAATGGACTTAGCTTAAAAGAAGTTTTAAACGGAGGGTAATTATGGATTTAATGAGGAGCGGAACAGACATAAAAAAGGCAATTCTTTATCTTCGTGTATCAACAGAAGAACAAGTCGAAAATTATTCGCTAGATACTCAGGAGAAAATCTGTTTCCAAGAAGCAGAACGCAGAAATATTCAAATCTTACAAGTATTCAAAGAGGAAGGGCGATCCGCTAAAAATATTATCGGCAGGCCAGTACTTGTAGATATGTTAGATTTCTGCAGAAAGAACAAAAAAGATATTGATGCACTTATTGTTTACAGATTAGACCGACTTTCCCGACAACTGCAAGATTATTTAGTAATTCGAAAAAAACTTGCAGAATACGGAATAACGCTTATCTCCGCTTCTGAACCAACAGGCAATAGTCCAACAGAGAGGTTTATAGAATCAATGCTGGCTAGTTTTGCCCAGATGGATAATGATGTAAAAAGTGAGCGTAGTAGAAATGGACTTCGAGCAAGATTTCTTGCTGGACTTCCAAGCGGGGTGCCTCCGTTTGGTTATAAAAATGAAAATGGATATGCAGTAAAAGACCCAAAAACTTGGGATAATCTTCTAAAAGCTTGGGAACTTATGGCAACAGAAACAAAAACTTTGTCCGAGATGGCAGATATAGTCAGCGGCTAGGGTGTCAGACAACCATTTAAAGGCAAAGAATATCTTTTACAGCCTCAAGCATTAAGTAGAATGTTTAAGAATAAGTTCTATATGGGACTATTAACGTCGCAGCGTTATCCAGAGGAAGTTCGAGGACAACATATCCCAATGGTATCAGAAGCCTTGTTTTACAGGGTACAAGCGGTTATTGATGGACGAAATACGAATATAAATGTTTCCCTGGCAAAAAGAAGTAGAGATAATATTGAGTTTCCACTAAGAAGACTGGTTAAATGTAAATGTGGTACGGCGTTAACTGGAGCTTGGAGCAAGGGTAAACGAGCAAAATATGCTTATTATCTCTGTAATACTCGCTGCGGAACACCCTCTATTCCCGTAGATACGCTTAATAATGCCCTTGTTAACCGCCTATCGTATATAACTCCAACTAAAGAAGCTTTGGATGCCTTTATAGCTCTTTTAAGAAGAACTTACTATCAAAGAGGGGCGCAGCTTATGAAAAAACGAGAGCAAGCAGACATTGAGCTTAAAAAATTACAGGAATTAAGGCTGGCTCTTGTAAAGAAGAACTTAGAAGGTGTTTATTCTGATGACATATTTAAAGAACAAAACAAATTAATAGAAGATCAAATAGCAACACTTCAAATTTCTAAAAATGACGCAATAGTGCAGAAATATAATCTTGAGGCGATTGTTGCTTTTATGAAGGATAAGCTTGCAAACTTAGGTCAAACCTATCAATTGTCTGATCTTGGCCAGATAAGAGTACTGTTGTGTTCGATATTCCCTTCAGGACTAGCTTGGGACTACCCAGGCTTTACAAACACCGAGATTAGCCCGATATATCAATCTATTCTGCAGTTCGAGCCAGAACGGCTCGGACTTGGTGCTGCGAGAGAGAGTCGAACTCTCATGTCATTGCTGACAAAGGCTCTTAAGGCCTCCGTGTATACCATTCCACCACCGCAGCATAAATGATCAGATTCAATTATATCATAAGGCTGAAAAGTAACAAAATGTAATTTTTATACAAAAAATTTCTTTCTTATTCCTTACCGAATCTTTGAACAATTTTTACGCTGCAGCTTTATAGTAAATATATTATGATAGCTTTAATACTTTTTGTAATATTTGGACTCGCAATGGCACTATTTGCCACGCAAAATATATCTACAGCTTCAATAACTGTTGCAAGTTATACGTTTAAGAATATTCCCATATATATTGTTGTTATTGGCGCAGTGTTTCTGGGAATTTTTATTAGCTGGCTTATTAGCATAGCCGATGCATTATCTTCCTCGTTTACGGTGCATCAAAAAGATTCTGCCCTAAACCAGGCAAATAGAACAATAGAATCTTTGCAGGAAGAAAAGCATGCATTAGAAATAGAAAACGCGCATTTGGTAGGGGAACACCACAATCCTATTCACCAGGAAGAGGAAGCATCTGCAGATCAACCATCGTGGCATCCAACAAGGTTTTCCTTCTTCAACCGCTTCAAACACAACTTTGGGTAATATCGAGGTTTATTCTACTGATAATGATCAGTAACATCAAAAATTTCAATCTCGTCTTTTACAATACCAAAACTAGCTCTGTATTTTCTGTCAATCCTAAATGAATAAATCCTCATATGTTTTGGCTTTAGTAGTTCTGTGTTAAGAGAGGGGTGTTTGGGATTTTTTAAAAGAAGAACAATCTGTTTATTATATTTCTTAACTAACCCATGAGTTTTGAGGTATTTATAGAGACGAGGATTAAGAGGTTTTACTTTCATAAAGAGATGACTCTTTTAATCCTCTCATTAAACTGTCAATGAATTTTTCATCATATTTTCCAGTTTTTTCAAATTCTTTTTTGATCTCAGTCAAAGGTCTAGGAACAAATTCTTCAAAAGTAAGTTCTTCAGATCCAAAATATCTTCTGATTAAACTCCGGATAAACTCAGAACGCGTAGCAAATCCTTGCTTCTTAGCTTCAAGATCAACTCTTTTAGTAATTTGGTTTGGTAATGAAATAGTTATCGTAGACATAAGCATATTTAACAATATTTCTTAATTTTTGTCAATATAAGAAGTTATCTCTGTTTAAATAAACTATTGAGGAAAAACCCATGTTTTGTTATACTCTATAGGTGTTAGCTCGCGGGTGTAGTTCAATGGTAGAACGCAACTTTTCCAAAGTTGTCACGAGAGTTCGATTCTCTTCACCCGCTCATTGTCGGAGTCCGTGAAGTGTTTTGGAGAAGCGCTGAACGCCTTCATATCGGAATAGATTGTCGCAAAACCTAGATTGTAGTTTGTTTTGAGTTGGCGGTTGGTTAAAAAGAAGTCCGAGCCGACAGTTTTTGCGAAGAAAGCAATTTCTTCGCAGGTATTTTTTGCACGCGCGATTTTAGTGAGTCCTAGCGAGCTATCTACAAATTCCCTCATAGGTCCGAGCCAAGAAGAACCGTTTGTTTGGATTCTGGTAATTCCTTCTTCTTTTTTCAGTTTTTCTTCAAAGAGTTCGTTCTTCTTTTTCTTGTAGGTATCTGCATCTATTACGTTATCTAAATAACTATCAAGGAGAAGATTGAGTTTGGTCTCTAGGGTTTTTAGTTCTTCTTCATGAGTCGTGATATTTTCGTCCTTTGTTTGTTTTTCCAGTAATTCATCTCGTTCAAGCCATTTGTACCATTTGTTCCCCCATCCTTCAGGAATAGCTACATCTGAGATAGTTTTTCTTATCTGTTTTTCAAGTTCTGGTTCTTGAATATATTTCTGAGTACAGGGTTTTAGCTTTTTAGTACATCTATAGTAAATATATTCAACTGTTCCTCTGGTGTTTTTGTAGAACTTGAGTTTCTTCTCAGCAGTTATTGATGCTCCACATTCCCCACATTTCATAAGACCCAAGAAAGAGAAATGGTGTTTGTTGTTTGATTTTGACCGTTCTGTAATTTTTATTTGTCTTTGCACCTTATCAAAGAGTTGTTTTGAAATAAAAAGCTCTTGTTTTCCTTCGTAATATTCTCCAACGTAGAAGATAATACCAATATAAAACTTGTTTGAAAGGATTTGTTTTACTAAATCTATCTTCAAGGATTTACTTCCATCTTTTTGAGAAATACCGTGTTTATGAAGAAATTTTCCTATATCAGTAAACGATTTATTTCCTTCTGCAAACAATTGAAATGCTTTTTTAACAATTTTTGATTCAACTGGATCAATATCAATATTTCCTGTTTTCTCATTATTTGAGTATCCCCAGAAAGCCTTACCGGGATATACTCCATTTCTCAACTTCTGTCTCAATCCTCTTTTTACATTCTCAGAAAGATTATCAATGTAGTATTTGCTTTGAGAAAAAGCGATGGAAAGCATAAATTTACCTTGGGGAGTATTCTCAAACCAATATTGAGGAAATTTAATGTCTTTTAATAACCCAAGATCAAGGAGATAAATAATCTTTCCTCCGTCAATACTGTTACGCGCTAATCTATCAGGATGCCAGGAAATGATACCATCTGCTTTTCCTTTTTCTATTTTCTCAAGCATTTCTCCGAATAACTCTCTACCAGGAACTTTGGCAGTCTTGGCCTCGGTAACAAACTCAACAATTTCTAGTCCTTCTCTTTTGGAAATTTCCGTAAGCTCTGCTATTTGAGCTTCAATGGAAAGAATTTGCCTGTCTTTCTCGTCTGTAGATTTTCTGCAGTACACAATGTATTTCATGTTAGAAGAGTAGTTTTTTATAAGTTCTTTCTGTGTATGATAATACGCTTGATTTTTTAGGAAATCAATATTTTTGCGTTTTTTTTCTTTTTAACCAACCGCCAACTCAAAACAAACTACAATCTAGGTTTTGCGACAATCTATTCCGATATGAAGGCGTTCAGCGCTTCTCCAAAACACTTCACGGACTCCGACAATGAGCTCCTTTATGAAAAAGTTCGGACTGCTTTTAAATCTCAAACCTCTTAAAGAAAACTCTGACTGAATTATACCTCTTCGACCATGCAGTTTCGCTCTGAAACTGTCGGCTCGGCAAAAAACGCAAAAATGAAAAAACTGGGGATTTTTTAGAGCTCTGAGGGATAGGGGACTTAGATTTTGGGGGGTGGAAATTTCAAAGATACAGATTCTTTGAATTCTTTACAAAACAACCGCTTGAATTAGATCCTCAAGGGTAATACTCTTTTCAACGAGAAAGGTCAGAGGAATCAGGAGTTACTATTATTTCCCTATCTTCTTTGACTTCTAGCTCTTCATATCCCTCAAAGTCAAATACCTTTGCGAATTTTTTTACAAATACCAAGTGTTGTTTCTTCCATTGTGTAAAATCACCTAACCAATCTCTATCGTGAGCATAAAAGCCCTCATATGTAAAAATAAATAATCCTTCGGCTAAAGAGTTTAGGCAGGAATGAACCAATGCATCAGATTTCTTACCAGAATCGTAACCTGCCCAGTGATAAAATAGTTTTTTATCTCTTGTTTCAATATACCAAAGATGGCTTTCCATATTAATATGTACAGAGAACTGCGAAAGGAGCTTATATAAACCTTTAATTGGTGCTGTATCTCTAGATGCTTCCACCCTACTTTTTATTTCGCTAAGTTTAAATAATTTATTCCTTTGATTTTTACTACCGTTAAACCATAAGTCCTCGTGGCTCGGATTAATCTTAAAATCATAAACTAGATAGGTAGATTCCAAGACTCCTCTCAATAAAGACGAAGATTGGGGAAACAAACCCTTTAATGCTAATAAAAAAGCAGCCCTGGTGTCTTGAAATATTCTAATTGCTACCAATTGAGCATAATCTACCTTTGAAGGATCGTGATCAATCCTCTTGGAATTAGAAAAGAGCGATATAAATAATTCTGATGTTTTTTGAAAATGATCAATTTCTTCCTTGTATTTCTCGCTATTATTTTTTTCAAATAATCTATCTTTATCCTCTAAATCTTTAAATGTAATAGGGATTTTGTAATTTTTCATTTAATTTCTAGTCGTTATTTTGTTAACCCAGGGCAATTATATCAAACCATGTTTATTTGAACCTAATACCCTTACACTGGAGAATTTTTACTTTAAATTCTGGGGAGAGTATTTTTAGTTTTCTAAAAGACCAAAGTGTAAAGAGTAGTTTAGGGTTCATCTGCTTATTAGGCAGATAATTATATTATAACAGTCTATTAACAAGCAGGACACCAGAATCTGATATACTTCGAGTATGGATAATAAGATTATAAAGAAACCAACTGCTTATATTATTTGTGGGTTCATAGGTGCAGGGAAAACTACTTTTGCCAGAAAACTGGAAAAGGAAACTGGAGCAATACGTATAACTAAAGATGAATGGATGATAAGGGTTTTCGGAAATAGAATAACTTCAGATAGTAAATTTGCAGAATACGACAAAAATATCACTGCTTTGGCAAAAGACATTGCTTTCAAAATTTTGAAAGCAGGCAAAGATGTGATAATAGACGAAGGTTTTTGGGAAAAATCCTACAGAAACGACATAAAGAAGCAACTATCAGAATTAGGAGTAAGACCAATCCTTTATTATGTGGAATGCCCTGTTGAGAAAATGAGAGAAAGGATTGTTGCTAGAAGTGAAAATCCGGCTAAAGATTCTTTTGAGATAAGTGGAGAGATGTTTGATAGCTATGTAAAATACTGGGAACCTCCAACGGAAGACGAAGAATTTATACTGGCAAAATAAATTCTGACTTCGTCCATTAGGTTAAGCTATGAGTATAACTCTCTCGGATCAGTTGTGAGTAGTGGATGTTCTTTATCTGAAGCCACAACTTTTAGAGCCACATGGTTTTGATCTGCAATAATTAGTGCTTCTCCTCTGTCACAAGTTAAAAGCTAGTTGTTGTCCTATTCTATATGTGGTTGGGTTTAGTAAAAATCGCGCGTGCAAAAAATACCAGACCGAAACCGCAGATCGAATATATATAATGAGATCGGAGTTTCTTTAAGAGTTTTGCGATTTAAAAGCAGTCCGAACTTTTTCGTAAACGAGCTCCAGACGGGACACCCTGTGTCCCAAAGTCCCGAATAGCTTGATATAACGGGTTAATCGTAGGGCGCAATGTACCTGAATAGTCCCAAGCCAGTCCAGAGGGACATATTGCGCCCAAGAGCACTTTTAGCTGTGGAATATTGGATCTTTTGTACGTTTCTCCCAAATCGGCAAGAATTGTTTTAATAAAAGCTAGCAACCTATCACCGAAAGAACCTTTTTTATACATTCCTCTTATAGTAAATCACTTTTAGATAAGTTTAGCAATAATAAAATAGTTTGCTTGTCAGATGCGAGATGCAACAAATAGGGAAAATGTGCCATGAATTTTGTGCCTGGGTTCCGAAAGAATTATTATCGGAAGCAAAATAGAAGGTTACCACCACAGCTTTGACCCTTATTCTAAAAACTAATGCAACCCTTTAGGGTTTGTTGAGGTACTCAGTAAATACTTCCTGAGGTGTTCTGAATTTAAGACGTTTTCTCGGTCTGTTGTTTAACTCGTTTTCAACGTCTT
>OBEQ012000064.1_pt1 | contig 10128 bp, 10 predicted proteins | sample 1670901 | NCBI WGS metagenome assembly OBEQ01 (sample SAMEA104232315, study PRJEB22302) | groundwater metagenome | biome: forest; feature: aquifer; material: groundwater | place: USA | collected 2011-08-07 | depth 5.4 m | reverse complement strand
CGACCCTGAACGACTCGGGCAGGGCGTCCACAGCGCGCGCGAGATCGTCGCGCAGCAGCGTGTTGAGAAACTCCTGTTCCGGGTTCCCCCACCACAGCAGGATCGGCGCGTGAAGCTGCTCGAAGAGCGAGAAGCCCTCTTTGCCGCCCGTGTCCAGCGACTCGTGCACGCCGCGCCGGACGTCGGTGCGGCGTGCGCTCAAGAACGTGTTCGTCAGGATACGGAACAGCCACCCCCTCAACCGCTCCGGGTCCTGCAGCTTCTCCAGGTGCGTCCATCCCCTGGCCACGGCCTCGGCCACCAGGTCCTCGGCATCGGCGCGGTTCCGCGTGAGTCGGAGCGCCGTTCCGAACAAATCGGGGAGCGCCTCGACGACGACGCGCTCGAACCAATCCCGGTCGGCGGGCGACAGACTCATCGTTCAGGACAACGACGCCTGCCGGCCGGAAAAGTTCCCGGACGGGTCCACGGGTGTGGAAGGCGCGATAAGCGGATCGCTTCGGTTTTTCAGCCGGAAGACGAGTTCACCAAGAGCGCTGCGTTTCGTGTCGAACCGCGGATTCCCAATCCAGTCGTGTCCCAGGACCTCACAGTTCAGGGTGTGTTTTGGTTCGAGAACGTACCCATCCGCCCAGGGTCCGGGAAGCTTCATCGGGTCGATCTTGACAGGCGGCATTATCGGTGAATTCTATCGCCGCTCGCATCCACGCAAGCGCCGAACCGACTGTCGTGCCTGCTACCGGTCGCCAAGGCACGCTATAAAACCTCCAGAGCAGCTCCTGATGGGCGGCTGCTTCTCCACGTCGCTCTGACGCTGGGAGGGGTCGCGCGTTCGCCGCTCTACGTGGCCACGAACGCCGGGCTCACACAGACCACGCCACGGACGCTGCGGTTTCAGATCCGGCCGTTCGTCGCGACCCAGCCTCTCGCGGAATCCGCCTGAGCAACCACTCTCAACTGCTCCCTTGTACAGTCCCGGCCACGTTCATGGGCCAAGGGAGGCGGCGATGTTTGACGACGATTCGCGATGGGGCGATCCGCGGGATCGCGATGACGAGGTCCGTGAGATCGAGGTGCACTGGATCGAGCTGGGACGTGGCCCCGGCTCCAATCGCGAGGACGAGGATCCCCGCGACCGCGATGACGATGTCCGCGGGCGAGACCGCGATCGGCGCGACCGGGGCCACGACCCTCGCGATGTTTTCTTGGATGGCCTCGAGCTCCCGCGCGGCCTCGAGCGAGAGATCGTCAGGGACGGTGATCACCGCTAGGAACTCAATGGCGATGAGACCCGCGCCCTGGCGACCGCGGGAGCATTTCGCGTCGTCTCTGAGCGCGATCTGTTCGAAGCGCGCGACCGGTCGCCTGACCCGCGTGAGGACGACGTTCGCCAGCTCCGCGACCATGGGCTGATCCGCACGTGTCGCTCGATGGACGTGAGCGGGCGGTGACGTTGACGGAACGTGGACACCACCTGCTCAACGCGCACCGGCGCGACCGCGACGACGCACGGGATCAAGCGTTCCACGCCGGTATCAACCGGCCGCGTGAGCTGACCCACGATAAGGCGCTGTACCGGGCCTGTCTGCGCGCAGAGGAGCGTCTTCGTGAGCAGGGCGCCGACGTCCGCCGCGTGGTCCTCGAGCACGATCTCAAGCGCGAATATCAGTGCTTTCTCCAGGAGCGGAATCGTGCCCGTCCCGAGAGCGACGGACGACCGGATCGAGATCCGCGTGAGATCGAAGAATTGGCGCACGAGCATGGCCACGACGATCAAAAGGCGCTAAGTGGCTTCGTTGGAATGGTGAGCCTACCCTTCGCGAGTTGGAACCAGATCGGCGAATGGCTCAGACGGGTGGAATTCTTCCGACGCGCGGCATGAGCCCAAGCTTGCGTCGCCGGCCCTGCCCCGGTTTCAACAACGACCGTCGGCGCGCGCCTGTTGCGGACCCTCACTCAGGCGGCCAATTTTCGACTGAAAACTCTCCGCTTTCCTTCTGGGCTCGGATGACCTTCAGCGGGCGGGAAATATTGGCGGAATCGCTCTCCCGAAAAAGTACCTCCGTTGATGTAACAACGGGAGCGTCGAAACTGTTGAAGGCACGATCGCGCTGATCATAGAGGCCTTCGTGCTGCCACACGTACCGGCCACTTTCGACATCTATGCGCGCGACGAATCCGATGCCCGATACATACAGAGAAGATCCCTCAAGTGTTCCAGCTCCAACATTGAATGCGGGAACCTTGAGGTGCCATCCAACCCGGAGCTCAGGATGTTGGACCCGCACAACGCCGCCCCAACCGCTCTCACCATTGCTGACGCTAAAGAGAATTATTGGGGCGCCCTGATAAGACGTGTAATGAGTGATGCCGTCCAGGTACGCGCCGTCGAACGGAAGCTGGAATTGCGACGCAGTCCTTCCCACATTGGCTGTTACCTGGCCCGTGCCGGATATCGTGATGACCACGCCTGAGAAAGCGAGAATGCACTCGGCGTCTGGCCCGTCGAGAAGACGCCCGCAGCGTCCTTCGGCAGTCACAACTGGCGATGTCAGGGCGCTTTGCGACGGGCCGGGCGGATTCGTCGAATTGCAACCCAACGTCACAAGAAGCGCCAAGACGGTGTACCTATGCATCTTGGCTATTCTCGTGTCTCTCGCCTCGGATTTCTGTGAGCGCTGCTCTCACACGCTTCTCGATTCGATGCCACAGATGGCTATGCTCCTTCCGAAACTTCTTCCGAAGTTCGCATTCCGCGAGTGCCCAGCGGAGCTCAGCCTCGTCACGATGGGCGATCGCATTCTCGATGCGCCGTAGTTCTTTGGAGCGCGTCGTGTTTCCGCTCATCAACTTCTCTTCGATTTGCGCAAGCGTGCTAGTCCCCACGCATAAAGTGTTGCTGCGACGATGAACGCACTCGAGAACAGTGGACGATCTACCGTGAAAGCCAGTATCGCAAACCCGCCAAATAGAACAATCCCGAAGTAGAAGATCCGTGGCGACGTGATCGGCGGCGAAGGTCGCCGCAGCGGTAACACGGGTTCGTTGTTTATCCACCGCGTACCGAGGGTCAGGAGTGCGCCGAGTAACCCTCCACCCAACCCGAAGCCCACCGCGAGGAGCGTTCGCGGAGTTCCCCTTCTGGCATCAACCTATTCCCCTGACTTCCTCAGGCAAAATTGATGTTGTTGGCGAGACCCTCCTCGCCCGCGCCGATCAGCAGCTTCTGCATCGCGGCGATCTCGGCTTGCCGAGTGCGCCGGCGGACAAGGATGACGACGCCTGGATGCTCGCCCACCGGACGCAGCGCGAGGACGTCATTGCGGTTACACGAAACGAACACGGCGCCATGTGCGCGTGCCCATTGCCAGGCGTCGGAATCGGTCGTCGTGGTGGGCAGCACCTCGCGCAAGCACGTCACCGGGTGCCCACGGTGGCGAAGCCAATGCGCCAGGTCGTCGGGGACATCCTGATCCAGGAAGAACGTCACGCGTTCGGATCGTGCATCTGGCCAGCCACGAGGTCGTCAATCTCGGCGCGATGGTCCTCGTAGTACGCCAGACACTCGTACACGTGCGAGCGCTTCAAGTCGGGGAAGCTGCGGCAGACCTCATCCACGCTGGCGCCGTTGACGATAAGGCCGATGACGTCGTGAACGCCAATCCTCGTGCCTTCCACGCGGGCGTGCCCGCCCCGGACGTCCGGTGTTCGAACGATGTACCGGTACGATGCTGATGTGGTCTCCATACCGCTGGCCCTATTGTAGGCCCCCAGCTGCCCTGTCTCGCGAGATCACGGGAGGCTTCGGTGTGCCCCATCGGCCGCCCCGGCAAGGCGATTTCAGGCCCGCTTTTCCAAGCGTCCACAACACCTACGCTCCCTGGTCAGCAAGCGTCATGCGACGTGACGAGCACCAGAAGGGGGAAGACGACGGGGAAGACGCGCCAGGGCGCCCTGTTCACCCCCCGACAGGCGATACAGCTGTGATGTGGCTGGACGAACACGGGGACGAAGACCCAGGGCGCATTCGTCCGCTTTGAAGAGTCGGTCAGTCGCGGGACGCCGCGCTATCGCCAACACGCGGTGATGCTTGCGGCGCTCGCTACTTCAACGATTCCTTGGACTTGCGCCGCGTCGCAGGAGCCAGGGTCACGTCAGCGCGCGGCGTCCTTTGCCGCGCGCGATTGCGAGTACCGATAGCAGCCGGGGCGTGAGCGACCCCACCTTTCGGACCCGTGTCTTGTCCTGGGGCCGTTTCGGGGGTCGCTCACGCCCCGGCTGCGCGTGTTCATTACAGCGAAATTCTGCGAGCGTTCTTGGCCGCGAACGACAAGAATTCACGCCGAACATCGCCACGAAATCTGACTGAGAAATTGTCTGCATTTTCCCGAAGAAGTCTTGATGTCCCGCAGGCCATCACTCAGCCGATTCTTGCGCTGTGCTCGGCGCCGTCAATGCCTCGGCGCGGCGCGCCGACCGCGGGAGAAGGATCTGCGCGGCTTCGGGCATTGACCGCGCCTCCGCGCAGCGCAGTATTGGCATTTACGTGATGGCCGGGGGAATGGCTGACTTTGACGGCGAATTTCAAGCGGGCGTATCCTGCGGATATCTCGTTGGTGTCGTCCTGACACCTCCTCCACATCACCCGACGTGGAGCGCGTGAGTTCGGCGTCCCAGGACCCGATCGACACGCCACGAATTTCACAGCCAAATCAGGCGGCCAGTTGGCGAGAGCGCCAAGCCACCACACCGGAAGTCGTGACGCTCCGGTGATCGATGTCGGCAGACGCCCACATCCGCGCGCGAATACCCAGTGCGTCGGCCTCACGTGCCGGCGCACTGGTCGCGCAACTCCCAACAGACATTCGACGGTTCTGCGGGTGCGGTGTGGAGCGGTTATGGATCACGATCACGACGTCATTCCCTACCCGACGTTGATAGCGCGCTGCCGCGAGCTGCTCGGAGAAGAAGCCGACGGTCTTTCCGATCGAGAAGTCGATCAGCTTCGGCAGCATGCGGATGCACTGGCGCACGTCATCATCGATATGTATCTCGAAGAACAGGCCGCGTCGGAGTAGCGAAGATGGCTCGCGTACGCACCACCTTGCCCGCGCCTCAGAATGGGCTTACTCTGCAACGCATGGTGAGTGCAGTTATCTACGTTCGCGTGAGTACGAAGGAGCAGACGGAGAATCTCAGTCTCCCGACACAGCTCCGCGCGTGCGAGCAATATTGCCAGCGCGAAGGGTACGAAATTCTGGAGCGGTTCAGGGAAGCAGGCGAAAGCGCCAAGACCACGGATCGGACCGAACTTCAGAAGATGTTGAAGTACTGCCGCACGCACAAAGGCAAGGTCCATTTCGTCGTTGTCTACAACCTGACCCGATTTGCGCGCGAGAAGTACGACCACTTCGCCCTCCGCGCACACCTGAAGTCGCTCGGCATTTCCTTGCGCTCGGCCACCGAACCGATTGACGACACCTCCACCGGCAAACTCATGGAAGGTGTGCTCGCGGCGTTCTCACAGTTCGACAATGATGTCCGTTCGGAACGAGTTCGGGCTGGCATGCGCGCGGCGCTGGAACTTGGACGCTGGACGTTTCCGGCCCCGCTCGGGTACTTGAACGCGCCGAAATGGTCTGACAAGACGCTGATTCCCGATCCCGAACGCGCGCCACTCGTGCAGCAGATGTTCGAGGATTACGCCAGCGGCCGTTTCACGAGGCAAGAGGTTCTCGCGCGGATCACCGAACGTGGGCTGCGTACGCGTCGCGGCCTGGTCCTCTCGCCACAGAGTTTCGGCAACATGCTCCGAAATCAGATCTACATAGGACTGGTCGACTGTCCCGAATACAGCGTCTCCACACGCGGGAACTTCGAGGCACTCGTGGGTGAACAGACGTTTTACCGCGCGCAAGCTGTCTCGGAAGGACGCGTGCAAGTCACCGCGCCGCGGGAGCGGAACCATCCCGATTTCCCGCTGAGAGGCTTCGTGCGCTGCGAAACCTGTGGGCGTCCGTTAACGGGGAGCTGGTCGAAGGGCCGGAACGGGTATTACGCTTACTACCACTGTCAGCGCCAGTGCCGCGCTGTGAACGTGACCAAAGCGAAACTTGAGGGCCTGTTCGCCGAGGAGCTCGCGCTGCTGCAACCGACTCCTGGCTACATGCGGCTCGTGAAGGACCGAGTGCTCTTGATGTGGCAGCAACTAACTTCCGAGGTGAAGGACCGAGCCGTCGAGGTCGAGCGACGGGTCAAGGCGATTCAGCAGAAGCTGGACCGGTTGGACGAAGCGTTTCTCTACGCCCAGACGATCGACCTGAAGAGCTATGAACGGCAGCGCGACAAGGTGCGTGAGGAGCTGACGCTCGCGCAGATCGACCACCACGCCGAAGCCATCGAAGAACTCGACGTACAGGGCATTCTGGCGTTCGCGGAGCGCGTTCTACCGCGTGCGACGGACCTGTGGGTGCAGGCGTCGCTCAATCAGAAGCAGCGCCTCCAGCAGTTGTTCCTGCCTGAAGGCATCGCGTTCGATGGAAATCGATTTAATCGAACCGCCGCAACCGCGCCATTTTTCAAGTACTTGGCGCGGGGTGAGAGTACTGATGAAAAGATGGTGAGCCGCCTCGGAATCGAACCGAGAACCCGCAGATTAAGAGTCTGCTGCTCTGCCAATTGAGCTAGCGGCCCACTTCGGAGGCACGAGGACCGCTCATTCTACTTGTCGCGCCGTCGCGACCGCAACTCGCCGGCGCGCGCGGAGGACTCTGACGAGACGTCGCGCAGTTCGTCGGCGATCGCTTTCGCGCGCTCGATCTCGTGCTGCGCCGCGTCAACTCCCTCCTGGATGCCGTGTGTCAGCGCGTACCGATCGCAGGTGGCCATGTCCTCTGCGCATCGAAGTTACAAAAGACCTGCCACCTAGCGCTGCGGTTCGTGAATGGGCGTCTGATCCGTCAATGGTTCGCGAGATGCCGGCGTCTCGCCGTCGACGACGGCTGGAAACAGGGCCTGTATTCCAGTCGAGCTCTCGCGCACGAGACCTCGTGCGCGGTAATGCGGCGAGTCCAGCGCCCGGCGCAAGTCGAGAATCGGGGCAAAGCAGCAGCCGCAGGAGGGGAAGCGCTCGTTACATTCCGCGATCGTGATCGAGCCGAACATCGCGGCGAGCTCCGCCTTGAGCTCGTGCTGCGGGAGTGGATCGCGGTGGCGTTCGATCCAATCGGGGCGCTCGGCCGACGCGCAGAAGGCGCGCCAGAATTTCGGCTCGAGCGCGCCAAGGCTCACGCGAATGTCGTCGGCGGTTCTGTAGACGTTGTAGCAGGCGGCGCCGCCGTTCAAGATCCCCTGGCGCGGCCGCGGCGCGATCCCGACGCCGAGCTCCGCGAGATGCAGGAGCTCGAGCGGCATCATCACATCGGCAAGCGCGAGATCGATCTCGCAGCCGCGGTCGTCGCGTGCGCGCCCGTGGAGCGCGCCAAGGATCGCGATCACGGCGAACAGGGACCCTGTGCAGTCGGCGAACGGCGGATCGAAGAAGGGCGGGTTGCCGCCGTTGAGATGAAGCGCGCCGCCCAGCGCGAGATAGTTGACGTCGTGCGCAGGCATCTGCTCCAGTGGTCCGCCGTACCCGTATCCGTTGAGCGAACAGTAGACGAGGCGGGGATTGATCTCCTTCAAGACCGGGTAGCCGACGCCGAGCCGCGTCATCACGCCGGGGCGGAATGACTCGATCAGGACGTCGGCGCCCACGGCCAGCGCCAGAAACTCCTCGCGTACCGCGGCGACGGTCAGGTCCATCCGGCGCGTCGTCTTGCCGGCGTTCACCGCCTCGAAATACAGCGGCTCGCCGTCCTTGCCGCGCGGGCCGAGCGATCGCATGTCGTCGCCGGCGGGCGGCTCGATCTTGATGATGTCGGCCCCCATGTCGGCGAGCAGCAGTGTAGCCAGGGGTCCCGGCAGATGCCGCGAAAGATCGAGCACGCGCGTGCCTGCGAGGAACGTGTTGAGTCGAGACATTGTTCGAGCGGGACGACGAACCAGGACAACGGGACGACGAATCAGGACAACCCCTGGGGAGGCTTGGCGATTATACGCCCGCATCCCCGATCCCCGACCCGGATCGCCAGGCCCTCATCCCCGAATCCGTGCAGGGTTTGAGCGTATACTCGCGACCGGATTTTCTTTCTGGAGGAGTCAATGACTCGCCGACTTCTGTTCGCGTTTCTCGCCGCGGCTTGTGTCCATACCCAGTCGGCGGCAGCCGCCACGTGCGACAGCCTGGCCTCGCTCCCGCTTCAGAACGCGCATGTCATGTCGGCACAGATGGTCGCGGCTGGCGCCTTTGTCCCGCCCGCCGCGCCAGGCCGCGGCGCTCCAGCCGCTGGACGTGCCGCGGGTCGCGGCGCTGGCCGCGGCAACGCCGCCAATCCGTACGCGATGCTGCCGGCGTTCTGCCGCGTCGCCGCCATGTTGATGCCGTCGAGCGACTCGGACATCAGGATCGAAGTGTGGCTCCCTGACACGGGCAACTGGAACGGCAAGTTGCAGGCGGTCGGCAACGGCGGGGGGGCCGGCACGATTGCCTATCCGGCGATGGCCACGGCGCTCGCCGCCGGGTACGCGACGACGAGCACGGACACGGGGCACGTCGGCAACACCGCCTCGTTTGCCCTGGGCCATCCGGAAAAAGTGATCGACATCGGGTATCGCGCGGTTCACGAGATGGCGGTGGCGGGGAAAGTCATCGTCAACGGCTACTACAGCAGCCCGGCGAAGTTCGCCTACTTCAACGGCTGCTCGCTTGGCGGACGCCAGGGCATCACCGAGGCGCAGCGGTACCCGGCCGACTTCGACGGCATCGTCGCGGGCGCGGTCGCGTGGGGCGGCATGGATCGGTTCTCCGGCGTGCTGATGAACAACGCCGCGATGCAGAAGACGTCGGGCGCCTACATCCCGCCCGAGAAATATCCCGCGGTGCACGACGCCGTGCTCCAGGCGTGCGACGGAATGGACGGCGTGAAGGACGGCATCGTCGAGACCCCGCTCGCCTGCCGCTTCGATCCGAAGGTGTTGCAGTGCAAGGCCGGTGAAGACACCGTCTCGTGTCTCACGGCGGCGCAAGTGCAGACCGCGAAAATGATCTACGCGCCGGCGAAGGATCCGAAAACCGGCAAGATCCTCACCGGCGGCCTGATGCCCGGCACCGAGCTGCAGTGGGGCACGCTGTACAGCTCACAGCCGTACGGCAACGCCGCGGATCCGCTGAAGTACATCGTCATGAAGGACGCCAACTGGGATCCGACCACGTTCAACCCGGCGACCGACATCGAGAAAGCGCAGAAGGCCGACCCGGACGGCGTGCTCAAGTCCGACAACCCGAACATCAATGCGTTCTTCGATCGCGGCGGCAAGCTGCTCATGTACCAGGGATTCGCCGATCCGCAAGTCACCTCCGACAACGCGATCCGCTACCACCAGATGGTGCTCGACAAGGTCGGCAGGGGCGTCGAGGGCAAGTCGATCGAGCTGTTCATGGTGCCCGGCATGTATCACTGCCAGGGCGGGCCCGGTACCGACACGTTCGACAAGGCGGCGGTGCTCGATATGTGGGTCACGACCGGCAAGGCGCCCGATCACATCGTCGCGTCGCACCTGACCGACGGCAAGGTCGATCGGACGCGTCCGCTGTGCGTGTTCCCCAAGATTGCGAGATGGAACGGCACGGGGAGCACGGATGACGCGGCGAACTTCTCGTGCGTCGCGGACTCGGCGTCGCGCTCGACGAAATAGGCAGATGTAGTGAGCGGACAACCTTCGCAGGGCTTGCCAACCGTAGCTCACGCTCTTATTGGCAAGCGTGAGCGAAGGTTGGCGCGCCCGACAGGATTCGAACCTGTGGCCCTCAGCTCCGGAGGCTGATGCTCTATCCAGCTGAGCTACGGGCGCCTAGGGAACTTCGCACTTCGCACTTTGCATGCAAGTGCCTTGGCGCGCCCGGCAGGACTCGAACCTGCGACCTACGGATTCGAAGTCCGGCGCTCTATCCAACTGAGCTACGGGCGCACGGTGCGGAATCATACCATGCAGCGTACCTTGCGCTCCTGCGCCGGCTGCGCCCACAAT
>OBEQ011822156.1_pt1 | contig 10128 bp, 8 predicted proteins | sample 1670901 | NCBI WGS metagenome assembly OBEQ01 (sample SAMEA104232315, study PRJEB22302) | groundwater metagenome | biome: forest; feature: aquifer; material: groundwater | place: USA | collected 2011-08-07 | depth 5.4 m | reverse complement strand
GTGCTCGTGCTCGTGCTCGTCCTTCGCATCGTCAAGCCCGCTTAGCTCGACCGTCCGAAGCTCACTCTCCCCTTCGCGCACCAGCACGGCGGTCGCCGGTGTGCGCGCCGCCGCTGCGGCGTAACCGAGCTGCTCGAGCTGCTCGAGCGGTAGGCCGGCGATAGCTATACCTGCGATGGACAAAATCACGTCGCCCTTCGCGATGGGCGCGGCGGCACCTTCCATCACGCGAAACCCGAGGGCCGTAAAATCTCCGGCTTGCCAGAGCCGCTCCGGCGGGCGTGCGGCGAGCTCCACCTCGTAGACGCTCGCCTCTTCGTCGAAGGGGGCCCACGCTCCGTGCGGATCCACGAGAGGAACGTACGCGCGAACGGCGGCCGCGAGGACTACGCGTGCCCAACCGTTCGCGTCGAGCTCGGGAAAAAAACGGTCCCGCGCGGCGTCGGCGAATTTCTTACCCATCGCTCCAAGCCCGCGTTCGGAAGCGCCGGCGCGCAAACCGATGGACGTCGCAAGGTCGCGTGCCACGATGCGCGCCGTGCCCGGCAAAACGAGCGGATCCCGAAGCACATCCTCCGCGCGCGCCTGAAAATCCGCACCGGAGCGAGTGACGTCGAACGTTGCGCGAAGCTCGGCCACCCAGGGCACGAGCGCTTCACCGATGGTGTGCGCGGCCGCGCAGTCGTCGAGCTTTCGCCCCTCGATCTCGGCGATGAGCTCTGCGGCGTGTTTCTCGACGACCCGCGCTGTCGGGGCATCCGTTCCGAGAGCCCAGAGCTCGTGCGGGTCCAGCCAATCCGCGACCGACTCTGCAAACGCGTGCGCTACAACGGCCTCCGGCTCGTAGGCGAGTCCCGCGCGCACCTGATCCACGATTCGACGGGCCTCGCCACACGCGAGGGCGGTCGGTTCGCCCGATGGCACGCGAAAGGCGTACGCCCGGCCATCTTCGTAGGGATCGTCATGCTCGGGCGATACCGCAGGCGTGGGCGGCGGCAATGGTGTGGACGCGGGGGCAGCCGACTGCGATCGCAGTCCCAGCACGAGCCCGCCGAGGGCCAGCACGGCCGCCGCGCCCACGACGATCGAACGCTCCGGGCCCGGTTCGTTCATGCGGATTTCGAAGCGTAGCAGCTTGCCTTCGTAGGGGCGGAGTTTGTGCGCGGCGGAGCTCTCGGATAGGCGCCCGGTCGATAGGAGCGTTCGCGAAAATGTTGCGGCTGGTCGCCAAAGGGATCGACGCCGTTGCGCGCCTTTTTATCCTCAGGAGGTGCCTTGTCAGCGAGATCTCACTCGAAATCGCGCTGGCACCTCGGGTGCATCATGCCGGAGCAGAAAGCTCCCCGGCACCGGCGCGACGCCGGCGCAACGCGGGGGACTGCGGAGGCTGCCATGGGCTTGTTCCAGGAGGTGGCGTCGTTGCGCGCATATCGCGAGGCGCTTACGCACATCTCACCTTTGTCCCGCGACCAAGAGCGCGATCTCGCGCAGCGCTGGAATGCCGGGGACAAGAAGGCGGGCGAGGAAATCGTGCGGGCGTGCTTGCCGTTCGTCGTGATGATCGCTCTCGAGTACCGGCGCTGGGGCGTGCCCATCGAAGACATCGTGCAACAGGGCAATTTGGGCCTGCTTCGGGCCGCGAAGAAGTTCGACGTCTACAAGGAGTGCCGCCTGGCGACCTATGCGGCGTACTGGATTCGCGCGGAGATTCGCGAGTTCGTGGTGCGCGCGTACCGCGTCGTGCGCCTCGGTACCACCAAGGGCGAGCGTCGCGCGCTTCGGCTCTATCGGACCACGCACGAGACCGATCCGGCGGCGCTGGCGAAAGCGTCGGGTCTGACGCCCGAGCGCATGGAGCAGCTCATGCCGCTGCTCGCCTCGCGCGAGACCAGCCTCGACGCGAACATGAATGGCGTGCCGAGCCTTGCCGATCGCACCGCCGCTCGCGGCCCGAGCCCCGAGGAGGAGGCGAGCGCGAAGGAAGTGCGCGACAGGACGGCGCGGGCCGTGCGCGGCGCCCTCGGCGTACTGAACGAGCGCGAGCGCATCATCGTCGAGGAGCGCATTATGGCCGACGAGCCAGTGACACTTCAGGCGTTGGGCGAACGGCTAGGCGTCAGCAAAGAACGCGTGCGGCAGCTCGAGGAGCGAGCCTACGGCAAGCTTCGTTCGAGCTTGAGCGACATGCGAGCTCTCGCCGCCGCGGGGTAGGTCGAGGGTCTACTCGTCCGCGGGATTCGTGAGCTTGCGCGACCAGATGATCGCGTCTTTGCGCTCTCCGCCCACGACCATGTGGTTTACCAGCAAACCGGTGCGGCGGAAGCCGTTGAACACGAAGGCGGTTGCGAGGGCCACGTCGTCGCTGGGCGCCAGCGAGAAGCAGCTCACCACGCCTTCGCCCAAGAGCTTGTCGCAGAGCGACCGCAGCGAAGCCACCGTCGCGAGCCGCTCGGACTCGATTTTCGGACCGGTGAGAAGCTCGAGGAACGCGTTTGCGAAGCACGCTTGCGACTCGGTCGACACCACGAGCTCGAATCCTCCGCGGCTCGTGACCGAGAAATACCGTCGCAGCACGTCGCGCCCGAACGGTTCGAAGGCGGTGAGGGCGCGCCCATTGCGGAGCGCGGCCGCGAGCGGCTTTTTCACTTCCGATTCGCGGAGCGGGCTCACCTTCGTGACAGGGAGCGGCTTGTCGAGCAGCTCCTTCGCGAGCTTCTTGGCGTGAGCCACGGTCTTTTCCGCAAAATCGTGTGCTGCCGAGTGAGCCGGGCCCTCGTCACGATCTTCGATCATCACATCTTGCGGACGCCCGAGCGCGATGCGCGTTTCGCTCTGGATCGGGACATCGTGGTGCGCGCCGTGGGCAGAGCAGCCGAGCAGGAACGCGTCGCTGCGCTTGTAGAAGCCCGGGATGTTCCCCTCCTTGGCAAAACCGAGTTTTACCCAGGTCGCCACTTCGTCGCGTTCGACCAAGGTGTAAGCCTTTTCCACACCTTCTCGCTGCGCCAGGGACAGGACGAACATGCGCTTGGAGCTCGTAGGTCCGGCCCGGAAGTCGATGACGCGCATCGTCTTCGCGCGCCGATTGATCAGTAGGCAGAGCGACACCGCATCGTTTTGGAAGAAAACCTCATCGATTTTATGGTGTTGCTGCTGCTGGGACTTCTGCGCCGTGCTCCAAGCCTTGGCCGCCATGCGAATCACCCACCCTTTTTCAACGTTACTACAAAGCCGAAAACGGGTGCCCCCGGTGGAGCACCCTTACCTACAACTCACCTGTTTACCCCCGAGGTCCGCAGGGGATTGCCCCCAGCCCTCGTTGCAACAATGAAAGCCGTTAGCATGGTGGGAAATCTGTGGTCAATGGAGAAAGTGGCGTGCATCCGCGCCGTTACGCGCAGGTGACAAACCGGGTTCATGAGCGCGATCTCGCTAACGATCTTGGATCGTGATCAAGCCAACGATCTTCGCCGCGTCGTCCGACGCGATTCCGAGCCGAGCGATGACGTCGCGCATGCGTTCCTTCGCAACGGAGACGCGCGTCGGCATACCGCCCGACAACTCGAGCAGCGACAGAAAATTGATCCCGCTGTCGAAGCGCGCAGCGAGGCTCAACGTGTCCATGTCCAAAACGAGCGCGATGGGCGCGCGCTCCTGCCCTATCAAGAGGAGGAGCGTCTTGTCGTATTTGCCGTGGCTTGCGGTCGCTTCCACGAACGCAACCGCGTCGCAGGAAGCGGGCAACAGAGGGGAGCGATCGCTTCCGAGGCGAAACACCCGATAGCGCTCGGCGACGGAGCGCGTGGTGGTCTCGATTGCGTCGAGCTCTGCTGCTGCCGCGTCGATCGGTGTCCAGAGCGACGCGTCCTCGAGCCCGCTTGCGAGATGTCGGACCACCAACCCGAAGAGCGCGGTGTCGCGGGGGCGTGCTCGGAGGGCGCGATCGATTCGCCGGGCGGCCGGGCTGGGCGTGCCGATACGCGTGTCGATGGCGCGCGCGTCGTCGTCCGCGCCAGGGTAGGGCTCGAACCCCTCGCGAAGCCATTTGGCCGCGCTGCATAGACCGTCGAAGTCGGTATGGCACACGATGGTGTCGACCGGGCCGATTCGCCGAATCAACTCGGGAGTGACCATTTCCGGGCACGCGCCGTGCTCCGCCTTCGTACGCAGCACAAAACGCGGGTCTCTGTTGTATTCCTCGTGGCGGACGTGATCATGATGGTCGATCCAGCCGACCAGCCGCGTGCCGAGCTTGTCGATGAACAGTTTGGTGAGCTTCTCGAAGCCGCCACCAGAGGCCTCCGACGCGAACGCAACGTCCAGGACGACGACGCGGCCGTTGAGGTCTTTGGGCTTGGGGAGCTTGCGGGGGGACGCGAACGCGAGCTCGGCGCGAATCATTGGAAAGGCGTAGCATCATGGCACCATGAGCGAGAAGCTCCCGATTGAATTTGACGCCAGTGGTCTTGTAACCGTCGTGGTGCAGGATCACCTCACGGGTGAGGTTCGTATGGTCGCGCACGCATCGCCCGAAGCGGTGCACTCGACCGTCGAGAGCGGCCGAGCGACGTTCTGGAGCCGTTCGCGCGGTGAGCTCTGGGAGAAAGGGCGAACCAGCGGCAACGCGATCTCGGTCAAGCGCGTTCTGGTCGATTGTGACGCCGATTGCCTCGTTTACGTCTCCGATCCGCTCGGCCCCAGCTGCCACACCGGCGCACCGAGCTGCTTTTTTCAGGCGCTCGAGGGCGGAAAGCTCGCCCAGAAGAGCGAGCAGCCGCAGACCGTGATCGCGCGCCTCGAGGGCGCGCTGGAGGCGCGTAAGGCGAGCTCCGCGGGTGCGAGCTATACCCAGAGCCTCTATCAGGCGGGCGCGGCGGCGATAGGTGAGAAAATCCGCGAAGAGGCCGGCGAGCTGGCGGAGGCGCTGACCAGCGAGAGCGACGCGCGTGTGGTGAGCGAGGCGGCGGATGTCGTTTACCACGTCATGGTGGGGCTTCGGCAGCGCGGGATTCCCTGGCGCGACGTGCTCGCGGCGCTGGATGGGCGCTCGGGAAAAGGCGGGCATGAGGAAAAGGCAGAAAGGAAAGCCATGCCTCCGGTTTGACACCCCGCGAAACGGGCCGGTATCCTTGCCGAAACCACGATTTTTTTTGGCCCCTTCGTGGTGCAAAGTCTCACCCCGTGACCGGGGTCCCACGTTTGGAAGCGGTGTTATGACCCACAAGGTCCTCGTTTTCGAGAGCGACGCGGCGTTCGCGAGCGAGCTCCGAAATGAGCTCGGCAAGCTAGGGTGCGCGACGTCCGTTGTCGACGACGGCAATGTCGGGCTGCAGCAGGCGGCGAGCGACAAACCGGACTTGATCCTCCTGTCGATCGAGCTGCCGCGCATGAACGGCTTTTCAGTTTGCAACAAGCTGAAAAAGGACCCGTCGCTCAAACAAGTGCCGCTCATCATCATGTCGAGCGAGTCGAGCGACGAGACCTTCGAGCAGCATCGAAAGCTGCGCACGCGCGCCGAAGACTACGTGCACAAACCCATCGCATTCGGAGAGCTGCTTCAGCACATTCAGTCCTTCGTGCGGATTGGCAATCAAGACATGGGGCCGGCGAGCGAGGGGGCGATCATCATCGACGACGACGTCTCGCTGGAGGTCAGCGACGACGGGGGGAGCGACATCGCGGCGCAACCGACGTTCGCGAGGGAGCCTTCCAATACCGTGGATCCCGAGGTCGACTCGTTCGCCGATGCCGCGTTTGGGCGGCTTCAAGGGGAGGCGAAACGCGCAAAAAATGGAGCTTCTGTCCCGCCTCAACCCCAAGAGGACGTCCTCGCCGCGAAAGCCGAGATCGAACGGCTGAAAGGCGACGCCGAAAAGGCCAAGGCGCGTGCGACGACCCTCGAGGACGAGCTCGTAGAGGCCAAGTCGGAGCTCTCGCGCCTTCGGGAAGAAGAGGCGAGCCAGGGAGAGAAGCCGAACGAAGAGAGCCAAAAGCTGCGGCGCGAGGTGGACGAGCTCAAGGCGAAGCTCGCGTCGACGTCATCGGCCAAAGGCGGTGTGTCCAGCCGCGAGTTTTTGGACCTTCGAGAGGCGCTCAACAAGAAGGACAAGGAAATCTTGTCCCTCAAAGAGGGGCTCACCAAAAAGGACAAGGAAATGATCGAGGCGCGCGACAAGTCGCTCGCGCTCGAACGCGTCAAGAGCGACCTCGACGACCGCCTCCTTGCTCTCGATCGTGAGATCGCCGAAGCGCGCGAAAAAATCGACGCGCTCGCGGCAGACAAGGACAACGCGAAAAAAGTCGGCGACGACTTGCGCGTGCGTCTCACCCGCTCACAGGCGGACGTCGAGGCCAAGCAGAAGGAAATCGCAGAGCTCAAGACGAGGGCGCAGGAGGCCGCCGCCGCGCACGACGCGCACGTTGCCAAAATGGGCGACGAGCACGCCCAAGCCATCGAGCGCGCATCAGAGGAACGATCGCAGGCACTGTCGGATCTGGAAGCCCGTCATGCGGCGGCTCTCGACGAGCTGAATCGAACGCTCGCGAAGGAGAAGGCGGACGCGCTGGCCGCGCGCGAAGCCGAGCTGCGCGCCGAGACGGATCAGAAGCTCGCGTCACTCCATCGCGCCCATCAAGACGAGCTCGGCAGAACCCGCGGCGAGCACGAGCGCCTCGTCCGGGAGCTTACGGCAAAGTACGACCAGCAGCTCTCGGACACGCTCGCCAAGCACGAGGCAGAGCTCGCTGCCGCCGAGGTCCGGCGTAGAGAAGAGGTTCTTGCCGCGAACGAGGCGGGAACCGAGGCGCTCGCCCGGCGCGAGCAGGAGCTCGAAAACGCGCGACAGGCCGAGGTGGCGGCGCTGAATCAGGGCCACGCGGAGAAGGTCGACGCCCTGAATCGGGATCACACGGAGAAGGTCACCACCCAAGATCGCGAGCATGCCGAGCAGATCGAGGAGCTCAGCAAAGACCACGCGGAGAAGGTCGCCCAGCTCGAGAATGATCGCGATGCGCGCATCGCGCAAATCGAGGCGCGGGCGGCTCGCGAGGTTGCGGAAGTCAACGCGCGCATCGAAGAGGTGACCGCGCAGCTCACCGAAACGACAGAACAACGCGACAGGCTTCAGAGGGAGCTTGGTACCGCGCGCGATCGCGGAACGGCGCTGGAGGCGGACCTCGCCGCGACCAAACAGATGCTCGAAGAGACGAGATCGCGCCTTGCCCAAGAGACGGGGCGGGCGGATCGCGCAGTGGCCAAGTGGGACGCGGACAAGGCCTCGCTCGAGCGGGCGAAGGACGCGCTCGCAGTGGCGCTCACGCAAATCGAGGAAGCGGAAGCGCGCAGCTAGCGGTCAGAGGCTTACAACCCTGCGCGCAGCGTGACCTTGCGCGCCTGTTCGCGCGCTCTCGCCGCGACTGCCGGCAGATCGAACCGCTGGTGCTCACCCTCGCTTACGAGGACCACGCCATCGGCGACGACGTGGCGCACGTCGCGCGCGGAGCATGCGTAAACGAGCTTCGAGAAGACGTCGCCGCCGGGCTCCACGTGCACGCCGTCGAGCCGTACCACGACGAAGTCCGCCTTTTTCCCCCGTTCCAAGGACCCCGTGAGCTCGCCGATTCCGAGCGCGCGCGCTCCGTCGATGGTGGCCAAACGAAGAGCGCGCCTCGCCGGTAGCGCCGCCGTGCCGCTGCGAATTTTTGCGAGGAGCGCCGCATGGCGAAGCTCGGTCCAGGGGTCGAGGTTGTTGTTGCAAGCCGCGCCATCGGCACCGAGCGCAAGCTGCACGCCCATCGCGTCGAGCTCGGCGATGCGCGCAATGCCGGAGCCGAGCTTCAAGTTCGTGCTCGGGCAGTGCACGACGCGAGTTCCGTCGCTGGCCAGCGTGCCCGCCTCCTCTGTCGTCAGCTGCACGCCGTGGGCGAGAATGGCTCGGCTGCCGCGGACCCCCCACGAGCGCAGGACCGCGATGTCGTCGTCGCCGAGAGCCCGCCGCACCGCTTCGCGTTCGGCCGGATGCTCCGCAGCGTGCGTGTGGACGAGTGATGCCGATGACTCCGCGCGCTCGCACGCGCCGCGAACGAGGGCTTCGGTGCAGGACAAAATGAAGCGCGGCGCGTACGCATACGCGAGACGACCCTCGGCGGCGCCGCTCCACGTCGCGCAGAGCCGCTCGCTTTCCGCAAGGCTCGCCCGCGTCGACTCGCGTAGGCCCTTGGGGATTCCGTCGCCGGCGTCCATCATCGCCTTGCCGCTCAGGGCGCGGACGCCGCTTCGCGCGCACGCGTCCATCACCGCGTCGTGGGCCCGCACCGTGCCCATGTCCAAGATGGTCGTGGTCCCCGCGTGCGACATCTCTGCCAGGCCGAGCTCGGCGCTCGCGGCGAGGGACCGCTCGTCGTGGGCGGCCTCCAGGGGCCAGATGCGCGTCTTCAGCCACTCGAGGAGTGGCATGTCGTCCGCCATCCCACGAAAAAGTGCCTGGCAGAGGTGCACGTGCGCCTGCACGAAACCCGGGATAATCGCGCACCCTTCCGCATCGAGGACGCGTGCGATCTGACCGTTTTGCCGGCGCGGTCGGGCGCCGACCTCGACGATCCGATCCCCCTCGAGAATGAGGTCACCACGGGAGACCGTGTCATGGGAATCGCATGTGACGATCGTGGCCCCTCGAACGACGAGCTGCATCCGAAAGGAGAATAGCCGTTTTCTGCTAAGCTCCGTCCGCTTAACACATGCCCCGCGCGCGCATCCTCGTTGTCGACGACAGCGCCACGATTCGAAAAGTCGTGGGCGCGATCCTGGAGCGGAACGCCTATTCGGCAGCGCTCGCGCCCGACGGCCAGGCTGCGCTCGAGGCATTGGCCGACGAGGGAGATCCGTTCGATCTCGTGCTCCTCGATTTCGTGATGCCCAAAATGAACGGCTATCAGTTTTGCCGACTCGTCCGGCAAAATGGCAGAACTGCGGGGTTGCCCGTCGTTCTCATGAGCGCCAAAGCGGGCAAGATACGCGACCAGTTCGTGCAGCAAACGGGCGCGCTCGACGCGATCACCAAGCCGTTCGACGCGCAAGCTCTCGTGGCCGTGATCGAGAACGCGCTGCGTCGCGTGCAATCGGGGCACGCCAGCTCGCTGCGTCTCCCGGAGCTCGAGGACGAAGAGGCCCCGGGCTAGCCCGATGCGACCGACGGCCCGAGGTTCGCGCTCGCCGGCGACTTGGGGATCATTCCGATGGGAGCCGTGCTCCAGCTGCTGCAAGTGGAGGGGCAATCAGGCCTGCTCACCGTGTCGACCGGATCGAGCCTGATCACCGTCACGCTTCGCGGCGGGCTCCTCGATCTCGTGCAGTCGCGCGGCACCAAAGACGAGTTCAGGCTGGGGCGCTACTTCATCGAAGAGGGGCTCATCACTCGGGAAGACATCGACAAAATCCTGATCAAGGACGGCTCTCTCAACGCGCCCCCCCCACCCGATACCAGCCCCGAGCTCTCTCCTGCCGACGGGGAGCCCGAGACGATGCGTCTCGGCCCGAAGGAAGCCGAGGAGTTGATCCGGCGAGCCGAGGCCGAGGCTCAGTCCGAGCCGCTCAAAATGGACGCCACCACGCCAGACGGCGTGCCGCGAGCGGTCCCCCGCCTTCTGGGGCATCGGCTGCTGGCATTGGGGCGCGTGACCGAAGAGCAGCTGAAGAATGCTCTCGTTCGTCAGTCGAGCGAACTCGTGTACGAGTTGCTCCGGTGGCCAAGCGGCCGCTTCGAGTTCAAGCGGTGTCCGCCGCGCGCGCTTGCTGCCGCCGCGAGGCTCGGGTTGACCGTGCCCGGCGTCGTGATGGAAGGGTTTCGCCGCGTCGACGAGTGGCGCGGCTTGGAACGGGCGATCAGCGATTTCGAGGGGGTCCTCGTGCGAGACGCGCTCGCTCTCACCTCTCTCCCTGAAGACCGCCTCGCCAAGATCGAGCGTACGGTGCTCGATGCGATCGACGGTGACCGCACGATCCGCGAAGTCGTCGCGGTCAGCCATATGTCGAGCTTCGACGCATGTCGCGTGCTCGCGCAACTGCTCGAAGCTCGGCTCGTGCGCAGAAAGCCTGAGTTTTAAGCCTTTTTACTCACAGCGGATTGGTGC
>OBEQ011535985.1_pt1 | contig 10128 bp, 7 predicted proteins | sample 1670901 | NCBI WGS metagenome assembly OBEQ01 (sample SAMEA104232315, study PRJEB22302) | groundwater metagenome | biome: forest; feature: aquifer; material: groundwater | place: USA | collected 2011-08-07 | depth 5.4 m | reverse complement strand
TGCGACCCGTATTTCTGCTGGAAGTAGGGCGCGCCGCCGAAGTGATCGGCGTGACCGTGGCCGACGATGATCGTCTTCACGTCCGCCGGCTTCAGTCCGGCCTTGATGAGCGCCGGCTCGATGATCTTTTCCGCCTCATCGACGGTGTTCAGCGAATCGATCAGGACGATCCCCTGGCTGGTGGTCACCGCCCATGCGCCGACGGTGCTGAAGCCGAAGAAATAGAAGTTGTCGAAGAGCTTGACGATGTCGATCTGCCGCTGCGGCTCGGCCGGCAATCCCGCGTTCTGACGGAGAACAGCCGGACGCTGCGGGCCGAGCACGGTGCACGCCTTGTCGAAGCGTGACTGCAGCTTCGCGTCGCTGCCCGCCGCGGCCTTCGCCTTCGCGACCAGCGCCTGCGCCTCCTTCGAGTTTTTCCACTGATCGTCACTTGGATACGCGTCGTTGCCCGCCGTGGTCCCGCCGACGGCGCGCCGTGCGGGGGCGTTCCCCTGCTGCTGCGCGCTGACCTGAACCTGGAGTGCCATGGCGGCGAGCGCCGCGACAGCTATTCCGACCGCCACTTGTTTCACCATTGCTTTGTTCTCCTCGCCAATCTTTTACTTCGATGATTTCGCGGAAGGGATACGGCCAAATAACTCGCCGTGATCGAGCACGTCGGCTCGCGTGGGACCGTAGCCGGAAATGAGCACCCACACTTCCTCGTCATGCGCGCCGTCGTAGTGAAGTCCGCCGGATGGATGGCGCATGAACTCGCCGGGCTTCAATCCCACCTCTTTTGCCGGCGCCCATTCCTTCGTCCCCTCACCGGTGTACCAGGTGCCTTTGATCACGACGCAGTGCCGCTCGTCGGGATGCGTGTGGGGCCTGCTCATCACTCCCGGCGGAAACCTGTTGATCGTGAGATAGAAGCCCGGCTTGGACGGATCGCCTTCGAGGACGGCGGTCTGCACGCCCAACTTGTTGTTTTCCGTGGCGTTCCACTTGAACTTGTCGATGTTCAGGCGGATGAATTCCCGGTTGGGAAACGTGCCGAACTCCGCCTGTCGATTCGCGCCCGGAGCCGCGGGCTGCTGCGCCCCTGGAGACGCCGGCGACGTCCACGCGGCGGCCACGGTGATCAACGAGACGAGGGCCCACGGTGCCACTCTCGATGCCTTCATCAGGATTCCCTCCGAAGCCGCAAATTATACGCCCTAATCGCCGATCGACTGCGGCGTGATCACGACCTTGATGGCCCCGTCGATCTTTTCCTTGAAATAGCGCACCGCCGTCGGCAGCTGGCCGAGCGCGAACGTGTGGGTGTGAAGCGGCGACGGATCCAGCTTGTGCTGCGCGATGAGCGACGCCGCGCGCCGCACCGCGCTCTGCCCCTCGCCGCGGATGCCATAGAGATAGATGTTGTTGGTGACGATGTAGCCGACGTCGACCAGCGCGGGTTGCTGCGAAAACGCGCCGAGGCACACCCGTCCGCCCCGCTTGAGCATCATGATCGCCTCGTTCACCGCATTCGGCGCGCCCGAACATTCGAACACGAGGTCCACACCCCGCCCTTGCGTCAACCGGCGGACCGCGTCCACCGCCGGCTCCTTCGCGGCGTTGATCGCCTCATCGGCTCCAACACGGGAGCCGACGGCCAGGCGGCTGTCGACAATGTCGGTGACGATCACCGGGCTGGCCCCGAGTGCTTTGGCCACGGCGACCGCCATGAGCCCGACAGGTCCCGCACCCGTGACCACGATGCTCTGGCCCGCCACGAGTCCGCCAAGCACGTCGAGTCCGTACATCGCGGTTCCCGCGGTGACGATCAGCGTGGCGACTTCATCGCTCAGGTCTTCCGGCACTCGGACGAGTGTGTTGACGTGGTTCACCGCGTACTGGCCAAAGCCGCCGTCGGTGGTGAAGCCGTTTGCGCGGTGGCCCTTGTTGTACTCGCCGTAGTTGCGGCCGTAGTTCAGACACGACGTGTACATCCCCTGGCGGCAACGCTCGCAACGGCCACCCCCCGCATGGATCTCGACGGCCACGCGCTCGCCCCCCGCAAATTCGTCGACGGTCGGCCCCAACGCGACGATCGTGCCCATGTACTCGTGCCCGGGCGTGAAGTTCTTGTTGAAGGGCGGCTCACCACCAATCAATGCGGGCGGGCCGTGGCTGATCACTTCGAGGTCGGTGGCGCAAATGGCAGTCGCGTCGATACGGACCAGCACCTCCGCGGCTCCAGGCCGGGGGACGGGCTTGTCGGCGAGTTTCAGTTGGCCCGGATCTCCGAGCACCCAGGCCTTCATCGTGTCGGGAACGCGAAACACCGTCCAAGGCTATGCAACCCGCGCCGGAAGTTCAAGAAGTCGAATCACGCCACTACTGCTTTTTGGATCGCCGATCGAGCTCTCGAGTCGCGGACAACGAAAAACAACCATAATCCGCTCGCCGCGACGCGCGCGCATCGTGAGTATAATTGGGCCGCATTTTCGCAGGTATCGCTGTCCTCGTAAGATATCCGACGTCTTCAGATATCCGACGTCTTCGGAACTCGTGGCTTACCACAAGGAGGCTCTGATGAAATTCGGGCGATTGGTCTGGTTGACCGTCGCGTTGCTCGCGTTGCCCCTCGTCGCGCACGCGCAGGATGCGACGTTGTTGGGCACCGTAAAGGACAACACCGGCGGCGTGCTGCCGGGAGTCACGGTAACAGCGGTAAACGAGGCATCAGGAATCTCGTTTGTCAGTGTCACCGACGAACGGGGGCTGTATCGTGTCCCTGTTCGCGCAGGGGTCTACAAGATCAGTGCGGCACTTGTGGGGTTTACCACTGCGGTCCGGCCGGGCGTGGAGCTGCTGCTGGGACGGCAGGTGACGTTGAACTTCGACATGCAGGTGTCGTCGCTGCAGGAAACGGTGACGGTGACCGGCGAAGCGCCGCTGCTTGACACCGCGTCATCGACTGTCGCGACCAACATCGACCCGCGGCAGGTGCTGCAGCTGCCTCTCAACGGCCGCAACTGGATGGACCTGACGATGGGCTCGGCCGGATCGCGCTCGAACGCCTCGAGCGAGGTGCCGCAGGATCGGCAGGGCTTCTTCCAGACCAACGTCGACGGCCAGTCGGTGACGCTGACGGTCTGCTGCGCGCAGAACCAGCCGCGCTACAGCAAGGACTCGATCGCCGAGTTCCAGCTGACGACCAATCGCTTCGACGCGACACAGGGACGGACGATGGGCATGATGGTGAACGCCATCACGAAATCGGGCACGAACATCTTCAATGGCAGCCTTGGCGGCTACTTCCGCAACGACGCGTGGAACGCGGCCGACTTCATTCAGAAGCAGGTCCTCCCGTACAAAGATCAGCAGATCAGTGGCACAGTCGGCGGGCCGATTATCAAGGACCGCGTCCACTTCTTCGCCAATTACGAGTACGAGCGTAACCCGCAGACGTTCACCTTCGGCGGGCCGAACGGACCGTTCCCGACCGCCGGGCCGAGCATCAACCTGAACATGGATGCAAAGTACCAAGTGCAGCAGGGTGGCGGCAAGGTAGACCTGCAGTTCAACCCGAAGAACCGGTTGAGCGGCCGCTACAGCCACTACAAGAATCTGCAGCCGGTCACCGGCGGCGGCAGCACGAGCCATCCGTCGACCGCGAGCTCGAACAATCGCTTCACGGATCAGTACTTCTTGACCTACACGCAGGTACTGACCAACAACACCATCAACGAGATCAAGGGCGGCCTCGCATCGAACTACTACACGCTCGAGCCGCTGGCCGGATGGGGCTTGACCGGCAGCCGTCGTCCGCCCGATACGGCGCAGATCCTCATCGGCGTCACGAAGGGGCGTGAAATCGGCGGCGGCGCGCCGTTGATCCAGTTCTCCGGCTACACTATCGGCTCGCCCGGGAACAACCCCCAGCGGACAGGTGAGCACAACTTTCAGTTCCGCGACGACTTCACGACCGCCTACGAGATGGGCGGACGGCACGACGTGAAGATCGGTGGCGACGCCATCAAGTACACGATGGCCCAGGGATGGTGTAACGTCTGCGACGGGCGATTCACGTCGACGCAGCGGCCGCCCGCGAATCTCGAACAGCTCCTCCCCGACTGGCGCGATGCGTCCACCTGGAACTTCAACGCGATGTCGCCGCTATTCCGCGACTATTCCGTGACCATCGGCAACATGTCCTACGACGTGCACCGCCAGATCTACGCCGCGTGGTACCAGGACGACTGGAAGGCGAGCAACAAGCTGACGCTGAACATGGGCGTACGGTACGACCTGGATCATGGCGCTCAAGGCGAGTGGGTGAAGTTCCTGCCGTGGCTGTCCGGCAAGCGGCCTACCGACAAGAACAACTTGGCGCCGCGTCTGGGTTTCGCTTACCAGGTGGGCGCCAGGTCCGTTGTTCGCGGCGGCTGGGGCCTCTTCTTCACCGAGCTCGAAGACGACGCGCTGCACCAGTCGTACATCCTGACGCAGAACTCGCAGATCACCATAAACAACAGCGGGCGCCCGGACTTCGGGTCCAACCCGTTCGGAGGACCGAAGCCGACCTACGAGCAGATTCTCGCCCGCGCGTGCGACGTCGTGGGTCTGCCGTTCAACGCGCCGAACTGTTACGCGCGTCAGATCCAGAACGGATCGGAAATTCCGTTCGGCGCGCACGACACTTCGTATAGCCAGATGCTCTCGATCGGCATGCAGCACCAGTTCTCTGCCAACATCGCGCTCGACTCGAACGTCGTGTTCACCGGCGGCCGCAAGGAGGAGCGGCGCCAAAACGCCAACAGCTCGATCAACCCGGCGACCGGAGCGAACTATCCAGCCACCGGCCCGACGACCGATCTGGCGCGCCTGCCGTTCCCGACGTGGGGTCCGATTGCGGCCGAGATCATGAACGGCCGGTCGAACTACTACGGCTGGGAGAACACCCTCACCAAGCGGTTCGGCAATCGCTGGCAGGCTAACGCCACCTACACGCTGTCGCAGTTCAAGGATGACGGCGGCATCGGCCAGCTCACCGGACCCTACATCACGACACTCGATCCGTCAGCGAATGTCACCACGACGCTACGTCCGTACACCGGAACCGTGGCGCCCGACATGGGGCCGCTGTATCAGCGCGCCGCGACCGATCAGCGGCATCGCTCGACGTTCAACGGCATCTGGGACATGGGCAAAGGAGTCCAGTTGAGCGGTCTGTACTTCTTCGGCTCCGGCGAGCGTCGCAACACGACCTGGGGCAGCGACTTACGTAACACGGGAGGGGCGAGCTTCCAGATCTTGACGCCTCCGGGTACGACCGCGGCCTCAATCGGCGCGCTGTGCCACTGTGACGTGAAAGGCCAGACACTCGCGGACGGCACGTTCTTGCTCGACCGCGCGCAACTGGTGGGCAAGCCGATCCACCGCGTGGACATGCGCATCCAGAAGCGCATCAATCTGGGCGGCCGGCGCAACCTCGAGGGCATGTTTGAAGTGTTCAACATTTTCAATCACAAGAACTACGGGTCGTACACGACGACGTTCAGCAACGCAGCGAGTTACGGGCTGCCGTCGTTCAACGCGTCGACGGCCTATGCCCCTCGCATCGTGCAGCTGGGGGTCCACTTCGCGTTCTAGACGCGCGAGGACACGAAGACGCACGTGAACCACGAAGGGCACGAAGTATAGGACACCAGGAAAACCTATGACTTCGTGTTCTTCGTGAACTTCGTGGTCACAACCCCTAGCGCGTCCGTGTTGCGGGCGCAGCCGCGACAACCGGCAGATCGATGTAGCTCGCGTTTCCCGGCCCGCGGTACACGCGCTGCGTTGCCTTGATGTATTCCGGCGGCTTCGCGAAGAAGATGTTCGGGACGAACGTCTGCGGATTCCGATCGTAGAGCGGGAACAACGTCGACTGCACCTGCACCATGATGCGATGCCCGGGCTTGAAGATGTGATTCGTCGTCGGGAGCGCAAACGTATACGCGAGGGGCGTGTTGGGCGTCACCGCTCGGGGATGCTCGAAGCTCTCCCGGTAGCGCCCGCGGAAGATGTCCATCGCAATCGCCAGTTGGTACCCGCCCATGTCGGGCTGGTCGGGCACTTCATCCGGATACACGTCGATTAATTTCACGACCCAGTCGCTGTCCGTTCCGCTCGTGGACGCGATCAGGTGCACGACGGGACTGCCGCTGACGCGCACCGGTTCGGTGAGCGCCGGCATGACGTACGTGAGCACGTCCGTGCGGTCGGCCACGGCGCGCTGGTCGCTCACCAGCCACCGGCGCCACGTATCGGTATCGCTGAAACGCACCGGGCGCGGCACGTACGGCACCGGCTTGGCGGGATCCGAGATGTACTCATCGTACGCGGCCGCCGGCTGCGCCGTGGTGACAGGCGCGGTGAAAGACAGCCCGAACCCGGACCCGAGGTACAGAGGCTTCGGCCTGGCGGCGCATCCCGACTCGCAGGCCAGCGGCCACGAGGCGAAACGATCCCAGTGATTCTCGGACGTGTTGTAGATCGCGACCGGCGGCGTGCCGGCCTTTGGTGCTCCGTCCTTCAGGTACTGGTCGAAGAACGGCTTGATGACGTCGCGCCGGATCTCCAATGTCGTGTCCGCGCTCCAGCGCAGCGGCCCCAGAGACGAGCCTTCACGGTTGATCTGGCTGTGGAACCACGGTCCCATGATGAGGAAGTTCTTGTCGTTCCCGTTGTCCTTCGGCTCGACCGCGAGGTAGCTGTGGATCGCGCCCCACATGTCCTCCTGGTCCCAGAGTCCCTGCAGCCATATCGTCGGCACCGTCAAGGGCTGCGCGGCCATCGTCTTGTCGAGCGCCTGCGCCTGCCAGAACGCGTCATACGATGGATGCTCGGTCAGCTTGCGCCACCAGGGAAGCTGATCGAATCCTGCAGCCTTCGCCCAGTCTCCGGCCGATCCCGCGCGCCGGAAATTTTCATAATCGTCGTAGCCCGCGCGGACGACGGACTCACCGCTCCCTTTGACGGTCGTCTGCTCGGTGAAATAGTCAAGGTTCACCTGGCGGAACGCGCCGTAGTGGAACCAGTCATCACCCATCCAGCCGTCGACCATCGGGCTCTCGGCGACCGCGGCCTTGAGCGCTGGATGGGGACTCACGAGCGCCATGACCACCGTGAATCCCTCGTACGAGCTGCCGACCATGCCGACGCGCCCGTTCGACTCAGGGACGTTCTTGACGAGCCAGTCGATCGTGTCGAACGCATCGGTCGAGTGATCGACGGTGCTGCCGTTCAACGGACCGCGCAGCGGCCGCGTCATCACGTACTCCCCTTCAGATCCGTACTTGCCGCGCACGTCCTGGTAGATGCGGATGTAGCCGTCGGCGGCGAACAGCTCGTCGAACAGCGGCAGCGCGGCCACGATGTGCGGCGATCGATTGCGTTGCGCGCGTGCCGCGGCGTTGTACGGCGTCCGCGTGAGCAGCATCGGCGCGTTGCGCGCCTCCTTCGGCACGACGATGACCGTGTGAAGCTTCACGCCATCACGCATCGGGATCATCACATCGCGCTTCACGTAGTCGTACGCGCTCGTCGGCGCCTCGAATCGCGACGGGATGTCGGGTGTGAGCGGCGCGGTCTGTTGCGCCGCGAGTGACGCCATCGCCAGCGAGGCGGCGCCGACGGCAAAGGAAATCGATCGTGCAGTCATCGCATCATGTTACCGCTTCGTCGGGTCGTCGGCAGGATTGACGTACGTCGTCGACGAAGGACCGAAGCCGACGATGCGCAGGACGACTTGCTCCTTCGTCCTCGCGAAGTGCGGCACGTTGGGCGGCTCGGTGTAGAAGCTGCCAGGCTCCAGCGCCTTGAGCGCCGCGTCGTTGAACTTCTCGCCATAGCCGAAGTACCACGTGCCCTTCAGGACCGTGGCCACTCTGTCGTCTCTGTGAGCGTGCGCCTGGATCGTCAGATTCGGTCCGGCGCGCAGCTCCAGCACATACATTCCCGCCTTGGTGGGGTCCCCCTTCAAGACGACCGTCTCGATCCCGCTCGCACCCGACGTCCCGGTCCCGGCGGCGCGAGCCGACGGCCACGGGACATCGCCCGGCCTCATCGTGATGCGGCCATCCTGGGCGATTGCGAGAGTACTCAGGGCCACTGCCGCAATCGCGGCGGCCAGAACACGGTGACGCACAATTCCTGAAGACGTCGTCATAAAGTCGCTCCTCGGTTGACGATCAGATATAATCCCGCCTGCTTTTTCAACATCAGACTACCTGTGTGAGTCCGGAGGACAAAAGATGCGCCCCATTCGTTCAGGCCCTGCGGCCATTCGCTTCGCCTTTGGCGTGGCGATCACCGCGTACGCGCTGGTCGGAGTGTTCTCGATTGTCGGGCACGCCGGGCAAGCGCGACCGGTCACGGCCGGGGTGTACTCGGCTGCGCAGGCGACGCGCGGCAAGGACCTTTACACAGCCCAATGCCTCCTCTGTCATGGAGAAATGCTGGAGGGGGTCGTTGGTCCTCCGCTGACGGGAAACGACTTCCTGAATGACTTTGCGGGGCTTGCAGCCTCGGACGTTGTGGACAAGATTGTGGCCACGATGCCGCAGCAGGCGCCCGGAACGCTGACCAGGCCGCAGGCCATCGATCTCACGGCCTACATTCTCCAGGTCAACAAGTTTCCGGCCGGGCCGGACCTGACGGCCGCGACGTTGCCCCAGGCCACGTTCCTTGGGGCAAAGGCTGCCGCAGCGACTGCTAACGCTGGCGGGCTCCCGCTCGTGGTCGTCGCGAACCTCAGGCAGCTCATGATCGGAGTCACGTTCCCCAACGCCAACATCATCTTCAACACGCAGCTCAAGGATCCGGCCGACGACAAGGGGAAGCCGCCCGTACCGTTTGACTACGTGCTCTGGGGGAGCACGGCGTATCACGGGTGGCAGCAGGTCGATCACGCCGCGATGGCCTTGCAGGAAACCGCGGCGCTGTTCCTGGTGCCGGGGCGGAAGTGCCAGAACGGCAGGCCGGTTCCGGTGGACAAGCCCGACTTCATAAAGTTTACGCACGACCTCCAGGACTTCGCCAAAGAAGTGCAGAAGGTCGCGCTGACACGGGATGTCGAAAAGGTGAGCGCACTGTCCGAGAAGCTGAACGATGTTTGTGCGAACTGCCACAAGGTATATCGCGACGTGGCACCTCCCGGGGTTGCTGCATCGAGCTCGCTTGAAGGCGGGATCGTCACCGACCGCTGCAGGCAGTAGGCAGTCGGCAGTCAACAAACGAAAACCCGGATCGCCGAAAGGCGAATCCGGGTTTTTTTGTTTCTCTAGCGCGCGGGCAGAATCCCCGCGACACCCGGATCGATCCGGTCCGCAGGCGCCGCGACGCGACCACGAATCGGCACCCGTGGAACCGTGGGATCGGGCTCGCTGGTGTAGGGATACTGATAGCGAATGCCCCTTCCGTTCTCGTCGAGCCATCCCAGGGACTGCTGAAGGACCGTCGGCGGCGGGAAACCCTTCGGGACGGTCGACTCCGCGATCAGGAGCCTGTTGTCGTGCATGTAGGCCGACGCGAACGTGCGGGATTGATCCGTGTTGTTGGTGAGCTGTATCTCGGTCCCCACGACCAGCTCCATGAAATTCCACATCATGTGCGTCACCTTGACGTCCCGCTCCACCAGCATCTTTCCGATCGCATAGGTGACGGCGCCCCTGATGTCGTTTTTCCAGTATCCAAGACCGGTGTCACCGACCCCCTGACATGTCTCCGCGCCCAGAGGACAGCTCTTGGCTTTCTCCAGCAGGATGCGTTCGACCGGCCTGTAGTCGACCACGGTCAACGTGTGGCGGCCTGTGATGCCCGTCACGCTGTAGACGCGCGCCGGCAGCACGGCACCATATTCCGACGTCCAGGTCGTCTCCGTGACCGTCGGCTTACCCGGGAACGTGACGGTGAAGCGTTCTTCCTTGCTGGCGAACTCGGTATAGTCCTCCTGGGCGAACAGAGGGGCCGACATCGCCAACACCAACGCTGCCGACATGAACGGCATCAGACGCATGATTCAGTTCTCCTGCGGTGTGACCGGGTTCAGTTCCTGAACTCGACGGTCGTTCTCATCGTATTGCTCTCGGTCCCGATCGAGTCGCTGAC
>OBEQ011054257.1_pt1 | contig 10128 bp, 3 predicted proteins | sample 1670901 | NCBI WGS metagenome assembly OBEQ01 (sample SAMEA104232315, study PRJEB22302) | groundwater metagenome | biome: forest; feature: aquifer; material: groundwater | place: USA | collected 2011-08-07 | depth 5.4 m | reverse complement strand
TCATGGCGCTGGAGGAGGAGTTCGGCATCGAGATCCAGGACGAGGAAGCCGAGAAGATGGTGACTGTCGGCGATGCGATTAAATACATCGACGAGAAAGCCGGCCAAAAGGCCTCGTGATCCATTCTCGTGGAGAAACGCCGCCGTGTCGTCGTCACGGGCTTGGGGGTCATATCGCCCGTAGGTAATACCGTTGAGGAGGCCTGGGCCTCCTTGGTGGGGGGCAAGAGCGGCGTTTCTCAGATCACCCTGTTTGACGCGAAAGATTATCCTACCCGCATTGCCGCTCAAGTCAAAGGATTCGACTCCTCCCTCTATCTGAACCACAAGGAATCGAAGCACTCCGACCGGTTCGTCCAGTTTGCGGTGGCTGCTTCCAAGCAGGCGTTTGCGCACTCCAAGCTGGACATGACCAAAGAGGATCCCCACCGGATCGGCGTCTGGATCGGCACCGGCATGGGGGGGCTGGCCACGATCGAGGAGGGGTACCGGGACCTGCAGAAAAAAGGTCCCGCGAAGGTGCGTCCCTTTTTCATTCCGATGATCATCTGCAACATGGCCCCGGGCCAGGTCTCCATCAGTCTCGGGGTCAAGGGTCCCAATTCCTGCACCGTGAGCGCCTGCGCTTCCTCGGGGCACGCGATCGGCGACGCCTACGAAATCGTCCGGAGGGGCTCCGCCGATGTGATGATCGCCGGCGGGTCCGAATGCGCGATCACGCCGTTGGGTGTGGCCGGTTTCTGCGCGTTGAAGGCCCTCTCCGCGCGCAATGAGGAGCCGCAGGCGGCCAGCCGTCCGTTCGACAAGACCCGCGATGGTTTCGTGATTGCCGAGGGGTCCGCGATGGTCGTGCTCGAAGAGCTGGAGCGTGCGAAGGCCCGCGGCGTGCACATCTACGGCGAGATGATCGGTTACGGGATGACCGGCGACGCCTATCACATCACGGCTCCGGATCCAGAGGGGTCCGGCGCGGCCGCCTGCATGAAGATGGCGCTCGATGGCGCCGGGCTCAAACCGGAGCAGGGCTCCTACATTAACGCGCATGGAACATCCACTCCGTTGAACGACAAGATCGAAACCAAAGCGATCAAGCAGGTGTTCGGCCCGCAGGCTTACAAGGTTCCGATCAGCTCGACCAAATCGATGACTGGCCACCTGCTGGGAGCCGCCGGCGCGATCGAGTTCGTGGCCTGCTGCCTGGCGCTGCGGGATCAGATCATCCCTCCGACGATCAACTACAAGAATCCGGATCCGGAGTGCGATCTGGACTACGTTCCCAACCGGGCCAGGAAGGCAAAGCTGGATGTGGCGCTGAGCAACTCACTGGGATTCGGCGGGCACAACGTGACTCTGATGGTGCGCAAATTCGAGGGGTAACTTCATGGGACTGCTGGACGGCAAAAAGGGTCTGATCACCGGGGTTGCGAACAAGCGCTCGATCGCCTGGGCGATCGCGCAGGCCGCGCACCGGGAGGGGGCGCAGCTGGCCTTCACCTATCAGGGGGAGCGGCTCAAGGAGTCGGTCGCGGAACTGGCCAATTCGCTGGGCGGGAATCCGCCGCTGTTTGACTGCGACGTCACGAACGATGCGCAGATGGACACCGTTTTTCAGGGGCTTCGGCAGGCATTCGGCAATCTGGATTTCTTCGTCCATGCGATCGCGTTCGCGAAACGGGAGGAATTGGAGAGCGGTTTTCTGTTGACCTCAAGGGACGGCTACCGGCTCGCGCTGGATGTCTCGAGCTACAGTCTGACCGCGCTGGCCCAGCGGGCCGCCCCGTTGATGACCGGCGGAGGAAGCATCGTCGCGATGACCTACTACGGGGCGGAGAAGGTGATTCCCCGTTACAACGTGATGGGGGTTGCGAAGGCCGCGCTCGAGGCGTCGGTCCGTTATCTGGCCTTTGACATGGGGCCGCAGAAGATCCGGGTCAACGCGCTTTCCTCAGGGCCGGTCCAGACGCTGGCAGCCCGCGGGATTTCCGGTTTCACCGACATGATGAAAATTGTGGAGACCAGGGCTCCGCTTCGCCGCAACGTTGAGATCGGCGAGGTGGCCAACGCGGCGGTCTTTCTGCTTTCGCCCCTTTCCTCCGGGATTACCGGAGAAACCCTCTACGTGGACTGCGGTTACAACATCCTCGGGATGTAGCCGGCGACCTTTCATTCTGCTGATTGTTTTCCACCCGTAACCCTTTATAAGCCATACTTTTAAAGGGGAATCTTTGCCCCATACTAACGATGAGAACACGCCTGTTTTGCGCACGCTTCTTAAGCGCTTTATTGAGCTGCGCGTTGTGCGGCGGTCTGCCGTCGCCGACGGCGTCTGCGCCTTCGGCCTGCTTACTGCGCCCGATGATGGACAAGCGGGGGCTCGAACAGGCGCTCCCCGCTCCCGATACAGGGCTCGAGGAGCGGGCGCAGACGGTTCCCTACATTAGCGAGGTGACCGGAGATATCCAACAGTGGGTTGAATCCCATAACGAGAGCTCATGGCTCACCACTTCTTCCCGTTACCGCACAGTACAGGCGAATGTCAGAGCTCGGGAAATGGCGCGCCAATGCCGGTTTATCATTTCTCCAACACAGCAGTGGGCCAGCCAATTTCCGGAGATGCAACGGCTGGACCAACAGATCGGTACATTCAAGCCTGGTCCGGGCGCATTCGGCCAGGTCGTAATAGCCGCCTACCGGTTTACGGAGGGGCCGAACCAGGGCCGCCCATTCCTGGTGATCGAGGAAGTCCAACCTGGGGACCAGTACCGAAGGTTGAGCCACAGTCGGCGTCAGCATCTCGGCCGCTGGAGGGTGGAATTGATTCGCCGCGTGATCGATCTCGCGGAGGAGCGCAACCTGCTGGTGTTCGCGACTACCGCGGAAACGATCCGGCAGGTCTATTCCCGGATTCCCCAGGAAGGGCAGCTGGCACGCCCTCTCGATGAGAGGGAAGGAACGGTGAATTACACCGAGCCGCTGTCGGACGAAACGCTCTGGGAGAACCGAACGTTCAACATCTCCGACCATCCCTTCTTGCCGGCGCGCGGTCTTCGGATCTGGCGCGCATACCGTGGAAATGCGGCGATCGCGCAGCGGGCTGACGCGTTGCGTCCGGGAACGCCTGCGCCGGGAGCGCTCGAGCTGTTGTTCGTCCCGGATGAAGCGCGGCGCTATCTGTTCCTGGGCCAGGTGCTCGACCGGGTGATCCGCCCCGCAATCAATGAGGGTGCGCTTCTGCCACTCGATCCGTGGGTCTCCGCGATCACCCAGGTGATGTGTTGGACCGCAGATCCGTCGGCGGCGCACTCCTCGCCCAGACTGAGGGAGATGGCGAGCTGGATACTCAGCCTGATAGGTCGGCCGACGCCTGTCGTCATTGAGGCATACCAGCGGTCGCTGGCCCAGCCGGCGACGCTTGAACCGGATCCGGACACGCGGATCTATCTGGTCGATGATCTCGGCGCACTGATACCGGAAACCGTGGGTCAGGTGGACGCGGTGATGGGCCTGCTGGGACAGATCGAGGCCGCGAATCCGGGCACCGAGCTGGCTCAATCCGCTCAGAGGAATCGTGGACGTCTTGCACCGGTCTGCGCGGTCGCGCGCACGCTGATAGATCCGGCGTCGACGCGCGTCCAGCGGATACAGGCCGCCGGCCGGATCGCAAACCTGTTGTCGGCTGCGCCGGATGCGCAGTGGGGAGACGTTGCCTCTTGGGGCGCGGTGTTGTGGTCCCAGCATGCGGCAATCCTGCAGAATGCGTGCCAGGAGGCGATTTTGTCCGAGTCCAGCCGGAGGGGAGATCAAAACCTGCAAGGGATGCTCCAGCTCGTCAATGTGTCGGTGGATCTGATGGCCCGGCAGGCGCCCCATATCCCGGCGGACAACGCGGCTGCAGTGGCCGCCGCGGCACCCGTGGTGGCGCGGTTCCAAAATGAGTGGACAGGGCTGCGCGCGCTGCTGCGCGACGAAGTGCGCCGGCGGCTCGACGCGCGCCAGAACCGACCCGCGGTGACGATCCAGGGTCTTGACGTCGCGATCGCCCGGCTGGATGCGATCACGACGACGGGGCTCGAGGAGGAGTTCAAGCCGCCGCAGCCGCCCGATCACGCCTACTACAGTCTGAACGGATACAGGCGCCTTCCGATGATTGGCGGCACGCTGGACGCGTATAATCCGGCGGCCAGGAAGACGGAAAAACACTGGAAGCTCGAGCGCCTCCCGCCAGTCCCGATCGGGATGGCCGGCCCTATCGAGGTCGCCGGGCTGACGTTCCAGTTCGCCGAGAAGCGGCCGGATCTGACCGAGGTGTTGGGAAAGCCGGAGTATGCCGGCGGCGTGGCCGTGCAGGCGCCTCCGCAGGGGAGGGTGTGGCAAATCTATCTTGACGGGAAATGGCTGGATCTCGATGACATCCCGTTCGGCGTGAATGTATACATCAAGCGCGGCTATTTCGACGTGCGGGGTATCGACCTGGAGGGAAAGGTCGGCAGGCCGGTCGACGATGACACCTACCGGAGGGTTTTCCAAGGATTCGGAGACTCGGGGACGTTCGAATACCGAGTCGTGATGTTTTGGACCGATAATCTGGGAGTGGAACACAGGGTGAACCTGCCCCGCCAGGCGTTAGCCAAGAGCATGTCCCGCGGTTCTCCGGAGCGCGATAACGAGCGTCCCGGCTGGGATATGACGACCTTGACCTCGCTGCCTTCGTACCCGATCCTGGGGCACGCGATGATCAACGCGGGCGATTACGTTACGGTCCACGACCTTGGCTCCACCAACGGCATCACGGTTGCGGTGCGCAAGGAATATAAGCTGCAGCGTGGTGCGGTGAACCTGTGGAGCCGCGTGGAATCGGCGGACCCGGGCTCGCTGACGTTAGGCGCGGTTCATCCCGATGAAATCTCCGAGGTGCAGCTCAGCCGCGCGGACAGGACGCAGGCGGACGGACGGCCCGACCAGTGCATTGTGTTTCCATACGAGGGCCCGTTCCGGGTCTATCTGACATTGAGCAATGGCAGCCAGCGCGCGGCCGCGGAGATCCACGCTGCCACAGACGGGATGTGGGTCAGAAGCGGCGCTAATGACGTGTACGAATTCCAGGGGACTACGTTCACGTCTCCGGATCCGATCCCCGCGGCCGGGCAGGACACGCTGGGCGACAGGGGCAGCATGATCGAGGGGAAAGGATACCGCGTCCGGTACGATCCCCGTTCGAACCGCATGTTCGTCGTGAATTTCTCGCCGTACAAAATCACGGTAACACTGCTGAACCCGTCGGACGAACAGGATACCGGCCCGGGCGATTCGAAAACGCAGGGGCTCGAGGAGCTGCCGCAGCGGACGCGCCGCGTGGTCAACTATTGGACTCGCATCCTCAACGATCCCACTTCGGATGTGCAGGCACGTGGTGATGCACTGAGGACCATTGACGAGGCGGTCTCTTTGTTTTACCCGGAGGACCCGCGGTTGACGCCGGTTGTGATGTTGTTTGCCAACGTGCTGCAGCGGGACCCGGACGAGGGGAACCGGGCCGCCGCAGCCTGGACGCTCGCGCACACGCTGCCGCGCCGAGAAGCGCTGCCGGCAATCGAGCAGGCGCTGCTGTCTCAGCAGAGGGAACCTTCGGCGCAGATGCGACAAGATCTGCTGGGGGCGCTGGGTTCGATCCGGTTCCGGGTGGAGGATGTGCAGCGAATCTTCAGCATTTTCCAGACAGTGGCGGCCGAGGATCCGAATCCCGATGTGCGGCAGCGGGCGGGTCAGGAGCTGTTGGAGACCGACTTATTCGATTACGCGGCCGATCTCTGGCGTACAGACTATGTCGGTTTCTCTGAGTCCCAAGTGAGGTTTATTCGGCTTGCGGTGGCCGAGGCCATTTACCGGCGGTGCATTCCGACCGCGGATACTGGGTTGCAGCCGCTCAGCCGTTATGCCTGGATGCTTGAGCGAGCGCTGGATACCGAACAGGATATGAGGATCCGAGCCGGTCTCGTCCAGAGACTCTTTTACCTCCAGTGCTATTTCAACCAGAGTTTCATGGAGGTACCTTACTTGAATGAGGCGCAGCGGGCCGAACACTGGACGCGGTGGATGGAAGCGCAGGCGAATCCGGAGCCGATCATTACCGTATTGGGCGCGCTGCTGATGAGCCTGGAGGTGGAGCGGGCCGCCTACGGAGACCGTTTTGAGGGGGTGGCACAGCAACTGCAGCAGACGCTGGTGCGCCTCCAGCAGCGTTTTCACGGTGTGAAGGTGCCCACACGATTCCACGCGGTGGTGTCCGGCGGGATCCGGCGGTTGGGCCGGTGGCGCGCGTCCGGTCTGGAGGAGCAGGTGACGGTGTATCTGAAGATCAAAGATCAGTTGGTTCCCGTCTCCCTGCCGACCGCAGGGCTTCTTTTCAATGGGTTGACGTCGAGTCAGGCGAATGGGAAAGTTATCATTGCGCAGGATATCTTTCCTATCAAAGTAGTTTCTGACGTTCTCCAGGAAGGCCAGGACCGAATGATTGTTCCGTTGGCGAAACAGGATGCGGGCGGCCGGGTTTTCTTGCGTCCTGGAATTCAGTTGTCGGATAATGTCCGGAAGATTTTGAGAGATCGTATTGTGCCGTTACCCGGGAACGTGGCCGAAGTAAGGGCGAAATTGGCTCGTTTGAACGCCGGTCCAGGGGATGTTGTTTTGTTGGATGAGACCACCACGAATGAGGAACGGATCTGGGTGCCGCAGGAGACCCAAACGCCGGTCATCAACATCCGAGCTTTGGACGCGGTGGAACTGAATGCGCAACAGCTGGCCGCTATGATCGAAGCGGTGCGCAAACATCCCGGGGGTGTGCTGAGGATCAACTCGATCATCCGGTCTGACTGGCAAGAGCAAGTTCTTGTATTTGCGTAATCCCTTTCTGCCCTCGCATTGCGAATACTTGACAAAGTTTTCCACGGTTGTTACACTTCTTTAACTCCCCGGGAAAGAGACAACTTGCTTGCGCTTTAAAAAACTAGAGCTTCTCGGATTCAAATCTTTCGCTGAGTCAACGGAGCTTTTGTTTGAGCCCGGCGTCACCGCGATTGTCGGGCCCAATGGCTGCGGCAAATCCAACGTCGCCGACGCGATCAAGTGGGTGCTCGGTGAGCAGTCCGCCCGCGAGTTGCGCGGCGGCCGTATGGAGGACCTGATCTTCAACGGGTCCGACCGCCGGGAGCCGATCAACTACGCCGAAGTTTCCCTCACGCTCGACAACACCGACAAACGTCTTCCCATCGATTACACCGAGGTCTCGATCTCGCGGCGTCTTTTCCGCTCCGGTGAGAGCGAGTACGTCCTCAACGGCACCCCGGTACGTCTCAAGGACATCCAGGAATTGCTGATGGGCACCGGCATCGGCACCGCCGCCTACTCCCTTTTTGAGCAGGGCCGTATCGAGCAGATCATCAGCGCTCGGCCGGAGGACCGCCGGGTCATCTTCGAAGAGGCCGCCGGCATCACGAAATTCAAATCCCAGAAACGGGAGGCGCTTCGGAAATTGGATGAGACCGAAGCGAATCTCGCGCGCGTCAGCGATGTGATCGCCGAGATCAAACGCCAGATCCAGGCGCTGGAACGGCAGGTGCGGCGTGCGAAGGCCTATCAGGAGCAGTTTGAGCAGCTCAAGCAGATGGAGGTGCGGGTTGCCCGCAGTGCCCAGTCCCAACTGATCGCTCAGGCGCGTGCCAAAGAGGAGACACTCAGCGGCATCCGGCGGCAGGCCGTTGAAGTGGAAAATCAGCTCGGAGGCCAGGAAGGCCGGTTGGAGCAGGCCCGGAACGCGGTGGCCGACTCTGACCAGGCGCTGGCTAAAGCGCGTGAAGCCCACCTTTCGATCACCCACCGGCAGGAAACGGTTCGGCACCGGCTTGAGTTGAACAAGGAGCGTGTCCTAGAGAGCCAGCAGCGCCGTTCGGAGGTTTCCGGAGAGATTACTGCCGCCGACCAGCAGATTCAGCGCCTTTCTCAGAGCCGGCAGGAACTGGCCGCGGTGGTTGCCCAAGCCGACGCGGAGCGGCAGGCCAAGGAGCAGGAGATTCTGAACGCCCAGCAGCGGCTGAACGAATGTGCCCGCCTGATCGAGGAGATGGAAAAAAGCATTGCGCAGACCGAGCGGACCCTTTTGGAGGAAACCGGGCTCCAGGTGCAGCTGAAGAATGAGCTGGCCAAGGTGCACCAGGAATCGATGCGCCTGGAAGCGCGGGCCAACCGTCTGCAGATGGAGGGGATGAAGGTCTCCACGGAACGGGCGGAGGCGTTGGCCCACGTGCAGGGTTTGGAGCAAACGCTGGCCCAGGCGCAGGCGTCTCTGGAATTGATCCAGAAGGAATGCTCTTTGCGCCGGCAAACCCTTGCGGCTGCCGAATCGGCGTTGAGTCAGATTCAGGAAAAGGTCGATCGGCTGGGACAGGAATCGATGAAGGCCGCTTCTCAGTTGGAGATGCTCAAGGGCCTAGTCGCCACCCATGAAGGATATTCGAGCGGGGTTAAGGCGCTGCTGACCGGGTTGGATGAGGGACGCCTCTTGAAGGACGGGGTGATCGGCGTGCTTGCGGAGTTGATCCAAGTCGGTTCCGGCGAAACCGCGGCTGTTGACGCGGCGCTCGGTTCTTGGGCTGAAGCGGTGGTGGTCGAGTCGTCCGGGGTAGCGGAAAGATGCCGCCAGTATCTGGAGCAGACGCAGGCGGGACGGGTTCTGTTTCTGATTTGTGATCGGGCTCCGGAGATGACCGACGTGCGGAAGATCGATTCCCGGCCGGGGACGGTCCCGTTGATGGATCGGGTCGGAATTACGCCTCACTTGGAACCGCTGCTTCGGTTGCTGCTGTTGGACACCTGGATGGTTCCGGACCGGCAGACGGCCCAGGCCCTTCTGCAAGATCATTCGACGCGCTGCGTTACGCCGGCCGGCGAACTGTTCACCGCCGCCAGCGCGTTGATGGGCTCTGCTCCGTCGGAGGAAAGGCTTGTGGTCGGCCGCGCGAGCCGGCTTCAGTCTTTGGAAGTGAAGGTGGGTCAGTTGGAGACCCATCTGGAGGAGGCGAAGGGCCGGCTCGTTCTGGCGCAGCATGAGCACCAGACTCAGGCCCAGGCGGTCGCGGAGTCGGAGGCGGCCTTTCAGCAGCGGGCCCAGCAGCTGCAGGGGATTCAGGCCACCCATCAATCAGCGAAAGCGGGGCTCACCAAACTGGATCAGGAACAGGAGCTTCTGAAGACCGAGCAGGCCGAGATCGATGCGGAGGTTGAACAGATCCACGCCCGGGTTTCCCGGCTGGAGGGCGATCTTGCGGCGAAGGATCAGCAGCTGGCGGTGCTTGAGGTCGAGATTGGACAGTACCAGGCGGAGATTGCGAAAGCGACGCAGGGTCGGGGTGAGACCTCGGTGGCGCTGGCCCGCTTGAAGGCCGAGATGGCTTCATTCGATCAGGTGGTCAGCAGCCGGATGGCTTCTCTGCAGTTGCTGGAACAGACGTTGCGCACTTCGCAGATCCAGATCGCAACATACCGGGAAGGGCTGGCTCGGTTGGAAGAATCCAAAAAACAGTGGCAGAACGCTTCCAGCGAGTTGGAGGCGAGCTTAAATGCGCTGGCCCAGGATGAGGGAGCGGCCACGGCCGAGGTGACTCGGGCCGAAAGCCAGAAGGCCCAGATGCTGGAGGCGGCGCAGGCCCAGGAGAAGCAATGGCTGGTGCTCAGCCGGCAACTGGAGCAGTACCAGACCCAACTGCATCAAAGAGAAATGGAGCAGGCGCAGTTGAGTTTTCAGCAGGAACAGATTACCAGCCGGCTGCTGCAGGTTTATCAGGTCAACCTGGGGGAGCTGGTGGCCGATCCGCCGCCCGAGTGCAGCGAGCAGGAACTGGAGGAGACCCGCAGCCGGATCGGTGAGCTGTCCCAGAAACTCCAGCGCATGGGCCCCGTCAACCTCGGCTCGATCGAGGAGGAACGGGAGCTTCAGACTCGGTATGAGTACATGGTGACGCAGCAGAACGACCTGACCCAGGCCAAGCAGGATCTGCACGAGGCGATCACCAAAATCAACCGGACGACCCGCGCGATGTTCCGGGAGACCTTCCAGGCGATCCAGCAGGAGTTTCAG